>FSVW01001737.1_pt1 | contig 12205 bp, 10 predicted proteins | sample 1637551 | NCBI WGS metagenome assembly FSVW01 (sample SAMEA3914814, study PRJEB12502) | metagenome | biome: forest; material: soil | place: USA | collected 2011-09-16 | depth 0.1 m | reverse complement strand
GTTGCGCATGATCGGCAGCAGCGAATAGAGCGTCAGCGCCAGCAGCGCCGGCACGGCGCCGATCTGGTTGGTCAGCGAGATCAGCGCGGCCAGCAGCGCAATCGACGGCACCGTCTGCATCAGCCCGCTCGCGCCGAGCACGAAGGCGCGCGGACCCGCGTAGGGCGCGACCGCGACGGCCAGCGGAACGCCGATCAGCACCGCGCAGCCGAGAGAAACGAGCACCAGGGTCAGGTGTTGCCAGGTCAAGCGCATCAAGTCGGGGCCGAAGAGCTTGACGGCGAAGCCGGCCTTTTCATTGGGCGACGCGGTCTTGTCCGCGCCGGACAGATGCTCGCGGGCGATCTGGTCGAAGCCCGCGCCGTGCAACTCAGCCCGGCCGTTCATCGCAATCATCGAAGCCTCGTCGATGCTGCCCTTGAGCTTCTGCATGGCGGTCCACGCGGCCGGGAAGCGCTGCGGCACGTCGAGTCGGTAGAGCACTACCGCGTCATAACGCGGAAAGTAAGCGTGCTCGTCTTCCAGCACCTTGAGGCCCAGCTGGGCGATCTTGGCGTCGGTCGTGTAGATGTCGATCACGTCGACATGGCGATCCGACAGCGCCTCGTAGGCCAGGCCGTGGTCGAGGCCGGTCGGCTTCTGCGGCAGCGCGTAGGCTTGCTCGAGGCCCGGCCAGCCATCGGCGCGGCCGATGAATTCATTGCTGAGGCCCAGCTTCAGTTCCGGATGAGCGGCCAGGTCGGAAAGCTTGGCAATGCCGAGCTTGGCGGCGGTGTCGGCACGCATCGCCAGCGCATAGCCGTCGTTGAAGCCGAAGGCGATGTCCACGCCCAGGCCCAGCGGCTTCAGCTGTTCGCGCATGGCTTCGAGATTCGACGGCTTGGCATTGTTGTTGAGGATCTCGCGGTCGATCGTGCCCAGGTATTCCGGATAGAGATCGATGCTGCCGGCGCGTAAGGCGGCGTAGACGATGGCCGTGTTGCCCAGCCCGGGCTTCGATTCAACGGCCGTCCCGCTGGAGTGCGCCGCCTGCGCCAGCACCTGCGCGAGGATGTAGGACTCGGTGAAACGCTTGGAGCCGATCTTCAGCGCGGGAGCCTGGGCCTGCGACATAACGGTGAAAACAAGCAGGGTGAACAGCGTGAGCAGGGCAAGGCATGTCTTGATATGGCGCATGCGGCCAGCATCGGCGATGGCTGGGGTCGGGTCAATGCCAGATCGACAGGCGCGGCGTGTTCGTCCAACATGGGCTGACAAACAACAAGGGGAATACGGATGTTCGGACTGACTTCATTGGGCCTGGTCCACACGGCCATCAGCCTTGTCGCCGTCGTGGCCGGCGCGATCGCTTTGCTGCGCGACAAGCAGATCGTCACCGGCAACACGATCGGCCAGGTCTACATCTGGACCACGGCGCTGACCTGCCTCACCGGCTTCGGCATCTTCCAGCACGGCGGCTTCGGCAAGCCGCACGCGCTGGGCATCATCACGCTGATCGTGCTGGCGGTGGCGTATGCGGCCGGGCGCTACGGTGCCTTTGGCAAGCGGGCGAGGTACGTCGAAGTCATCGGCTATTCGCTGACCTTCTTCTTCCACTGGATCCCGGCCATCACCGAGACGACGACGCGCCTGCCGCTGGGTGCGCCGCTGCTGTCCAGCCCCGATGCGCCGCAGCTGCAGGCGGCGTCGGGCGTGCTCTTCCTCCTCTTCCTGATCGGCGCCTTCCTGCAGGCGCGCAGGATCAAGGCTCGTTCGGCCTGATCTGAATGAAGTGACGCAGCGGCGCGGGCTGCAGCGGCTCGCGAGGCGTTCCCTTGTCTTCCCAGCCCAGCAGCTCGCGCACGATCGGCTTGCAGATGCGGCCCTGGCAGGCGCCCATGCCGCAGCGGGTCTGCAGCTTGGCATCGCGCCAGGAGCGCTGGGCCTTGATCGCGCCGAGCGTCACATCCTCGCAGCGGCAGACGAGGGTCTTGACATCGGCGAGCTGCAGCATTTCAGGGCGTAGCGCGAAGCTTGCTTGCAGGCGGGCAGCGAAGCCGATGGCCTTGTCATGCCGGCTCTGTAGGTTTTCAGAGTTATGCCCAATGACGGCCAGCGCGGCGCGATCGCCTTCGAGCAAGGCCTTGTCGACGCCACCGATCCCCGTGCACTCGCCCGCCGCGTAGATGCCGGCGATGGACGTGCGCTGCAGCGCGTCGACTTCAATTGATCCGTGGCCGCCGATCGAACAGCCCAGTGCGGCAGCCAAGTCAGTATTCGACAGCAGGCCATAGCCGACACCCAGCTCATCGCATTCGACTTGACTGCCGTCGTTCAGCCGCACCGCTTCCAGCTGGGCCGTGCCGAGGGCTTGCGTGACCCAGCCGCCGCTGCGATATGGAACGCCGCGCAGGCGCCACGCGAGGCCGGCCGCTTGCGCCAGCTTGGCGGCTGACAGGCCCAGCGCGAAGCGTGCGAGCGCAGTGCGAGGTGCCTGTTCCGCGACGAGGATCACCTGGGCGCCCGCAGCGCGCGCCGTGTCTGCGGCAGCCAACAGCAGCGGGCCGGAGCCGGCGAAGACCAAGCGCTTGCGGGCCACCGGCCAGCCGTTCTTGATCAACGCCTGCAAGCCACCGGCGCCATGGACGCCGGGCAGCGTCCAGCCGGGAAAGGGCAGGAAGCGCTCGCGCGAGCCGAGCGCGAGAAGCAGTTGAGGCGCCTCGACGCGCCGCGCCTCGGCTTCCGGGTTCAGCGTGTCGTTCAGGAGAAGCCGAATCGTGCCGGCGCCGGATCCCTCACCAGCGATCACCGTATGTCCTGGCAGACGCTGCAGGCCGTTTGCACCTTCGAGCGCGGCCAACGCCTGGTCCCATGGCTTCGGCAGGCCGGCTCGCCAGATCTGCCCGCCGGGCTTCGCCGCCTGGTCGATCCAGATCACGCGCTTGCCGGCTGGCACCAGGCGACAGACGGCGGCAATGCCGGCCGGGCCGCCGCCAACAACGATCACATCGGCCTGCTCGTGCCTCATGTCTGGATCACCATGCCTTCGCGCACCGGTGTCATGCAGGCCAGGCGTTCGGAGATGCCATCGATGCGCACGCGGCATTCCTGGCACTGGCCCATGCCGCAGAACGCGGCGCGGGGCTGGCCGCTCTCGGAGATTCGCGTGTGGCTCAGGCCGGCATGCGCGAGCGCCGCAGCGACGCTGCAGGCGTCAGGCACTTGATGGGCTTGGTCATTGATGACGATCCTCATGAAAGCAGCCTCGCCGGATCGAAGGGGCGGGCGTCGATCTGCGCCTCGCGGCCCAGGCTGAGGTCGGCCAGCAGCTCGGCGCTCGCCAGCGAGTTGGTGATGCCCATGCCTTCGTGGCCGCAGGCGAGCCAGACTCGCGGCAGCCGCGGGTGCGCGCCGATCAGCGGCTGGCCGTCGCGGCTGGCCGGACGCAGGCCGGTCCAGCAGCGCAGCAGGTTCAACCTGGCCAGGCCCGGCAGGTACTTGCAGGCCTCGCTCAGCATCCGGCTGAGCATGGCGGGGTCGATGGCAGCGTCCGATCGCCCGGGTTGTCGGGACGAGCCGATCAAGACCTGACCCCCGGGCCGCGGTTGGGCATTGAAGGAAACGGAATCTTCGTCCGCGAGATGCGCTTTCTTCAGATAGCCCAGATCCACCAGCTCGTGACGGATGACCAGATCGCTCTGCCGCTGCGTGATCGCCAACTGGCCCTTCTTCGGCAGCAGCGAGCCTGGCGGTAGCCAGCGCTGGCTGGCCAGGCCGGCGCAGAGCACGACCATCGCGCCCCAGAGCTGGCGGCCATCGGCCAGCCGCAGGCTCATGCCGTCGAGCGCGACGACCTCGCCGCGGATCACTTCCGCGCGCGCCCCGGCCAGCCAGCGGGCCGCCGCCTTGGGCGGGTAGACGCGCGAATCGCCGGGTACGCGCAATGCGCCGGCGAGACCTGGTCGCAAGGCCGGCTCGATGCGTGCCAGCGTGGCGCCGTCCAGCAACTCGGAGGCGATGCCACGCTGCGCGTACCAGGATTGCTTTTGCCGGGCCTCGGTCATTTCCTCCTCGTCCCTGGCGATCCACAAGGTGCCGCAGCGCAGGTGCTCGGACTGCACCGGATGCTCGCCGGATTCGGCCAGCCATTGGTCCCATAACTCGCAGGATCGACGGCTCAGCTCGAACCCCGCGCCGTCGACGACCAGCAAGTGGCCCATCGCCGCCGCCGTCGCACCGCCGCCGATCGCGGCCGACTCGACCACGGCGACCGATAAGCCTTGCCGGGAAAACTCCCGCGCGCAGGCCGCACCGACGATGCCGGCGCCGACGATCAGCACATCGGCCGTTCTCCTGCCGTTCATCAGGCCCGGTTTTCCTGGCTTTGAATTCCCCAGGCAAAGGGGTCGCCGGGCTGGAACACCAGGGTCGCATCCATGTTGACGAAGGCGCGGCCCTGGATGGTGGGCAAGACATGACCCTCGTCTCCAGCCTGATAGCTGGCCGAGAACACGCTGCCGATCACGCTCTCCTGGCGCCAGACCTCGCCCGGCGCGAGTTTGCCGTCGGCCGCCAGGCAGGCGAGCTTGGCGCTGGTGCCGGTGCCGCACGGGCTGCGGTCATAGGCCTTGCCGGGGCACAGCACGTAGTTGCGGCCGCTGTTGCGCGGATCCTGCGCGGGGCCGGTCAACTCGATGTGGTCGATGTGCTCGGGCAGCGCCTGGCGCAGAGCCCAGCTGAAGGCCATCAGTTCTTCTTCATGTGCAAGGTCCAGTTGCAGGCCGTGGTCGTCGCAGAGGAAGAACCAGTTGCCGCCCCAGGCGACGTCGCCGTGGACGGTGCGGCCCTGGACGGCGACCGGCATGCGCCGGGTCTCGCGGTAGGCGGGCACGTTGGCGACACTGACGGTGCCGTCGTCGTTCAGCGTGGCGGTGACGGTGCCGACCGGTGTGTCGATCCTATGTTCGCCGGGCTGGATGCGGCCGAGATGGGCCAGCGTGGCGATCAGGCCGATGGTTCCGTGGCCGCACATGCCAAGGAAGCCGACGTTGTTGAAGAAGATCACGCCGGCGGTGTTGCCGGGCTCGACCGGCTCGCAGAGCAGCGCGCCCACGATCACGTCGGAGCCACGCGGTTCGTTGACGACGGCGCTCCGCCAGGCGTCGTGCTGCTCGCGAAAGATCGCCAGCCGCTCGGCCATCGTGCCGGCGCCGAGATCCGGGGCGCCGGAAATGATGATCCGGGTCGGCTCGCCGCCCGTGTGTGAGTCGATGATGCGCGTTAGGGCTGTCATTCGGTCAATCAATTACCTGCTGCGCGAACTTGCGCAAATAGTCCATCAAGGCGTCGCTGGCCGCAGCGGCATTGTCCTGCTTGCCGGTGCCGATCGCCTCGGCCAGTAGTTGGTGGCACCGCGCGCCTTCGACGATATCGCCCTGGTGCTGGTACGCATACCAGAAGCGCCGACACTGGATCACCATCGGGATCACCGCAGCCACGGCAGCCGGGTTGCGGCAGGCGGCGTGGTTGACATGGTCTAGGGCTTGATCCGAGCGCATATAGCCTTCGAGGTCACCGGCCGCAGCCGCGGCCTTCATCGTGGCCGCGCAGGCGAGCAGGGCCTCGCGCTGCGGCGGCGTGGCGCGGCGGGCGGAAGTGATGGCGATCAGGCGTTCGAGCACGCGGCGAGCTTCGAGCAGGTCCAGGTGCTGGGCCAGCTGGATGTCGCTGACCAGCAGGCCACGACGCGGCAGCTGGACGATCAGGCCGTTGGCGACCAGACGCATCAGCGCCTCGCGCGTAGGCGTGCGGCCAAGGCCGGTGCGCTCGATCAGGTCGGATTCGACAATCGGTGCGCCGGGCTTCAGGGCCAGTGTGGCGATCATCGTCTCGATCGCGTCGTAGGCCTGGTCGGCGACACGCCGCGCCGGCTCGGTCTTGTCTTCGTCCGTCACCGCTCAGAACAGCGCGTGCAGGTCAGGCCGCGTGGCGATGCCGCGCTCGATGATGGCCTGGACACGGGCGCGCTCCTCGCCGGCCAGCGGCAGGCGCGGGCGGCGGACGTTCTCGTTGCCAATGCCGACCATCGTCTCGACCAGCTTGATGTTTTGCACGAGCTTGGTCGATACATCGAGATGCAGCAGCGGCGTGAACCATTGATAGAGCTTCAAGGCCTCGTCGTAGCGCTTGGCTTGCATCAGCTTGTAGAGCGCCACGGTCTCTTCCGGGAAGGCGGTGCACAGGCCGGCGAGCAGGCCGTCGCAGCCCAGGGCCAGCCCCTCGAAGCTCAGGTCGTCCACGCCGATGAAGAGTTGATACCGCTGAGCCAGCGCGTTACGCAGGTCGGTCAGGCGGCGGATGTTGTCGGTCGATTCCTTGATCGCGACCAGCCATTCGCAGTCGGCCAGCTCGAGGAAATCGGCGGGAGTCAGGTCGACCTTGTAAGCGACTGGGTTGTTGTAGACCATGATCGGCAACTGCGCCGCGTCGGCGATCGTGCGGACATTGGCGATCGCCTCGCGGGTGTCGGCCGGGTAAAGCACGGAGGGCATCAGCATCAGGCCCTGGACGCCGAGCTTGCGAGCGGCTTCCACATAGCGGATCGCGTTGCGCGTGCTGGTCTCGCTGACGTTGGCCAGCACCGGCACGCGGCCATTGGCAATACGCAGAGCGATGGATGCGATCTCGAGCTTCTCTTCCAGGCTCAGGGTGCTGGCCTCGCCCAGCGATCCGCAGGTGACCATGCCGTGGACACCGCCCTGGATCAGGAACTCGAAATGCTTCTCCATGGCTGACACGTCGAGTTCTTCGTTGGCGAGGAATTTGGTGGTGACGGCGGGGAAAATGCCGGTCCAGCGCGGGAGATGTGCTTTCGTCATGAGGGCCTTCCAGGCGGTATTGCCAGTAAATATTTTGTAGATATATTAACGATAGAGCCAGATCGCCGGCCTGTCAACCGCGGGTTTTGCCCGTCTTGAATCCTCAGGCGCGGGTGGCATCTCGCCTGGGTCCGGTGGCGGGCGGTGTTGGCGGCTCTCGCCGCCCGCGAGCCGCTGGCTACAATCCGCCGTTCAACCGCCCGCGGCATCCGCCCGCGAGAGCCCCTATTCCCGAGGAATCCGACGTGTTTATTTCCAATGCTTTTGCCCAGACCGCGGGCGCTGCCGAAGGTGCGACTTCGATGTTCGGCCAGTTCGGCCAGATGCTGCCGCTGGTGCTGATGTTCGTCGTGCTGTACTTCGTGATGATCCGCCCGCAGATGAAGCGCCAGAAGGAACACAAGGCGATGATCGCGGCCGTGGGCAAGGGCGACGAGGTCGTCACCTCCGGCGGCCTGCTGGGCAAGATCACCAAGGTCAGCGAGAGCTTCCTGACGCTGGAAGTGGCGACTGGCGTCGAGTTGCAGGTGCAGCGTTCGGCCGTCGTGCAGGTGCTGCCGAAGGGCACCGTCAAGTAAGACCACTAGCGGCCAGGCGCAGCGTCGCCTGGCCCGGCTGCCGAAGTCCCGAAAGTGCCGACAAGCCGAAGGGCCGGCAGTGCTCGCTCGTTGAATGCATCGCTGGCTGCCGTGGGCGGCCAGATTTGAATCCGGGCCCATGAGGAAGCATCCATGAACCGTTACCCGCTGTGGAAGTACGCGATCCTCGTTGTCGCGATGCTGATCGGCCTGATCTACACCTTGCCGAACTTCTTCGGTGAAGCGCCGGCGGTGCAGATCTCCAGCGCCAAGGTCGTCGTCAAGGTCGACGCCGACCTGCAATCGCGCATCCAGGCCGCGCTGGCCCAGGCCAAGATCACGCCCGATTTCGTCCAGCTCGAAGGCAATTCGATCAAGGCGCGATTCACCGACACCGACACGCAGATCAAGGCCAAGGACGCGATCAGCGCTGCGTTGAATCCCGATCCGGCCGACCCGACCTTCATCGTCGCGCTGAACCTGCTGTCGCGCTCGCCGCAATGGCTGTCGGCGCTGCATGCCTTCCCGATGTACCTGGGCCTGGACCTGCGCGGCGGCGTCTACTTCCTGATGCAGGTCGACATGAAGGCCGCGATCACGAAGAAGGCCGATTCGCTGGTCGGCGACGTGCGCACGATGCTGCGTGACAAGAACATCCGCCATGCCGGCATCAGCCGCGAAGGCAATAGCGTCGCCATCGCCTTCCGCGAGCCGGCGATCCGCGATCAGGCGCTGAACCTGCTGTCCTCGCAACTGCCCGACGTGCTGTGGACGCAGACGGCCGACGGCGGCCTCAGCGGTTCGCTGAACCCGAAGGCGATGGTCGCCGTGCAGGACGTGGCGCTGAAGCAGAACATCACCACCCTGCACAACCGGGTCAACGAACTCGGCGTGGCCGAGCCGGTGATCCAGCAGCAGGGCCAGGACCGCATCGTCGTGCAACTGCCCGGCGTGCAGGACACGGCCAAGGCCAAGGACATCATCGGCCGCACCGCCACGCTGGAACTGCGCATGGTGGACGACAGCACCGAGGCGCAGGCCGCGCTCTCGGGCTCCGGCCCGGTGCCGTTCGGAACCGAGCGCTTCATCGACCGCGGCCATGGCCCGATCATCGTCAAGCGCCAGGTCGTGCTGACCGGCGACAACCTCGAAGACGCGCAACCCGGTTTCGACGAGAACCACCAGCCTGCCGTGCATCTGAAGGTCGACGCCAAGGGCGCGCGGATCATGAAGGATACCTCGCGCGACAACATCGGCAAGCGCATGGCGATCATCCTGTTCGAGAAGGGCAAGGGCGAGGTCGTGACCGCGCCGGTGATCCGCAGCGAGATCTCCAGCAACTTCCAGATCTCCGGCGCCATGAGCGCGCAGGAATCGGCCGATACCGCGCTGCTGCTGCGCGCCGGCTCGCTGGCCGCGCCGATGGAAATCATCGAAGAGCGCACCGTCGGCCCGAGCCTCGGCCGCGAGAACATCGACAAGGGCGTGCACAGCGTGATCGGCGGCTTCGTCGCCGTGGCTGCATTCATGTGCGTCTACTACATGCTGTTCGGCGCGTTCTCGGCGCTGGCACTGGGCTTCAACCTGCTGCTGCTGGTGTCGCTGCTGTCGATGCTGCAGGCGACCTTGAGCCTGCCGGGCATCGCCGCGATCGCGCTGGTGTTGGGCATGGCGATCGATGCTAACGTGCTGATCAATGAGCGCATCCGCGAGGAACTGCGCGGCGGCGCATCGCCGCAGGCGGCGATCAATATGGGCTACGAGCGCGCCTTCGCGACGATTCTTGACTCGAACGTGACGACGCTGATTGCCGGCGTTTCGCTGCTTGCCTTCGGCTCCGGCCCTGTCAAGGGTTTCGCGGTCGTCCACTGCCTGGGCATCCTGACCTCGATGTTCTCGTCGGTCGTGTTCTCACGTGCGCTGGCCAACCTCTGGTATGGACGTCAGAAGAAGCTCAAGTCGCTGTCGATCGGACAGGTCTGGCGGCCGACGCCGGTGCCACCCGTCGACGAGCAACAGCCCGCGGCCAAGGCCTGATCGGCGAGCAGGAAAGAGAAAAAGCAAATGGAACTGTTCCGCATCCGACGGGATCTCCCGTTCATGAAATACGCGTTGGTGCTCAACGCGATTTCCTTCATCACCTTCGCTGCTGCCGTGTTCTTCCTGGTGACGCGCGGCCTGCACTTCTCGATCGAGTTCACCGGCGGCACGGTGATGGAGATCGCCTATCCGCAATCGGCCGAGATCGAGAAAACGCGCCAGACCGTCGAGAAGATGGGTTATGCCGACGTGCAGGTGCAGAACTTCGGCAGCTCGCACGACCTGATGATTCGCCTGCCGCTGCGCAAGGACGTCAAGCAGACCGAGCAGGTCGGCCTGGTGTTCGACAGCCTTTGCAAGTCCGAGAGCGGCGCGATCAGCACCAAGCAGATCGTCACCGACAAGGGCGAGGCGGTCAGCAAGCAGATCTGCACGAACGCCGCTGGCGCCGAGCCGGTGACCTTGTCGCGCAGCGAAGTAGTCGGCCCGGCGGTCGGTGCCGAGCTGGCGGTCGACGCGGCCAAGGCGCTGCTGGCCACGGTAATCGGCATCATCCTGTACCTGGCCTTCCGCTTTGAGTGGAAGTTCGCCGTGGCGGGCGTGGTGGCCAACCTGCACGACGTGGTCATCATCCTGGGCTTCTTCGCCTTCTTCCAGTGGGAGTTCTCGCTGACGGTGCTGGCGGCGGTGTTGGCGGTGCTGGGTTATTCGGTGAACGAATCGGTCGTGATCTTCGACCGGGTGCGCGAAACCTTCCGGCGCTTCCGCAAGCTGAACACCCACGAGGTGATCGACCACGCGATCACCAGCACGATCAGCCGCACGATCATCACCCACGGCTGTACCGAGCTGGTGGTGCTGTCGATGCTGATCTTCGGCGGCGAGACGCTGCATTACTTTGCCGTCGCGCTGACCATCGGCATCCTGTTCGGCATCTATTCCTCCGTCTTCGTGGCAGCGGCGATCGCGATGTGGCTGGGCGTCAAGCGCGAGGATCTGGTGAAGATCCCGCTCAACAAGGAAGATCCGGACGATCCGAACGCCGGGGCCGTGGTGTAGAGTCAATTCAACTCCTCACGCAATCCCTCGGCCCCGCCACCCTCCATGACCGCTGACGCCCGCAAACAGGCCCTGGCCTTACAGGCGCGGCGCGTCTACGTCGAAGCGCTTGTGCGGGGCATGGGGCCGCTGACGTCGAGCTTGAACAACACGGTCGACCAGCTGCTGCTGAAGCCGGCCGAATATGCGGTGATGGTGGCGCGACGCGACGGCGCGCAGTCCTGGAAGCGCCATGGCATGCGCTGGGCGCAAGGCCTGGTCAACGCGATCCGCCACGCGGCCGAGCATGGTGTCTCCGAAGCGCCCAGGCCTGGCGCGGCGACGCAGGCGGACAAGGGCTCGCCCGGCCGGATGACCCTGGTCGACGACGACACGATCGAACGCGAGATCACCGGCTCGCGCCTGACCCTGGCGATGATGGATCGCGCGACCTGGGAGTTCACGGACCTGCGCACCCGCATGCAGATGCTCGAGGAGCAGGACGACCTGGCGCCGCAAGACCTGATGCGTGCGCACGTCGTGACCCGGCTGGTACTCGAGGCCTGGCTCCGCTCGACCCTGGACGCCTCGGTCTGGCTGATGCTGCAGAACGAGCTTCATGAGGAGTTCGCCCATCTGCTCGGCGAGGCCTATCACGAGACCAACCGCTGGCTGATCGTCCAGCAGGTGCTGCCCGAAGTGGATCTGCGGCCCTTCATCCGCCGTTCGCCCCAGGCTGCAGGAACGCCCGTCTACGTACCGCCGGCGGTGGCCTTCCCGGCCGGCGCCGGACCGCGCGGCGGGCAGGGCTACGGGGCGGAACTGGAGCGCGGCGGCCGGCTGGAAAATCAAGCCGACCGTGGGGCTCCTCGCGAGCCGGCGCCGAGCCCGCTGCAGACGGCGCGCAGCATCGCCCGGTATCACGCCGATGAAGTCCTGAATCAGTTGCAACGGGTGATCGGGCGGCAGGTGCCAGGTTTTGCCGCCACCGAGCATCACGGCCTCGCGACGGCCCGCCAGCAAGGCTATGGCGCCCGCACCTCGCGCGGCACCGCCGCCGGCCCGGCCTCGCTCGCCGCGCCACCGGCTGCGCCCGCGCTACCCGACGGGAAGGCCGCTGCCGCCTCGCAGCGCCTGAATGCGGCCATCAAGCACGCCCAGGAATCGCTACAGCGCCAGCCAACGCCGGCCGCCGGGGCCGCAGCGGCGCCTGAGGTCCAGGCGCCGCAGCAGCTGGAGGAAATCAAGGCGCGCAGCCAGGCCTTCAAGCAGGTGCTCAAGCAGGCCGCGGACACGCCGGCCGAGCGCGCGACGATCGAGATCGTCGCGATGATGTTCCAGAGCATCCTGACCGAGGAACGCATCCCGGCCTCGCTGCGCGTCTGGTTCGCGCGCCTGCAGATGCCGGTGCTGCGCGTGGCGGTCAGCGAGCCTGATTTCTTTGCCGTGGTCGACCATCCGGCACGCCAGCTGATCGATCGCATGGGCGCCTGCGTGATGGGCTTCAGCGGCGGCAGCGGCACGCCGCAACCGGGCAGCGCAGGCGATCCGCTGGAACGCGAGATCAAGCGGGTGGTGCAGGTCGTCGAGGCTTATCCCGACACCGGCCGCCGTGTCTTCGCCACCGTGCTGGCCGAGTTCGAGAAGTTCCTCTCGCACTATTTCGAGAACGAGAACCAGGCGACGAAGAAG
>FSVW01002494.1_pt1 | contig 12210 bp, 11 predicted proteins | sample 1637551 | NCBI WGS metagenome assembly FSVW01 (sample SAMEA3914814, study PRJEB12502) | metagenome | biome: forest; material: soil | place: USA | collected 2011-09-16 | depth 0.1 m | reverse complement strand
CCCGACAGCACCGCCACGATGATGGTGGCACCGAGCACCGCGTTGGGCAGCGAGGCCAGCGGCCTGGCCAGCAGCACCATGGCCAGGGCCATCAGGCCCGAGATGAAGACGCCGCTCATGCGCGTGCGGCTGCCCGCGTCCTGCAAGAGCACGCTGCGCGAGAAGCTGCCCGCCACCGGCATGCCGCCGCTCAGGGAGGCCACCAGATTGGCCGCCGCCAGGCCACGCAGCTCGTGCCGGGCCTGCACTTTCTCGCCGCGCCGGCGGGCCAGGGATTCGGCCACGACGAGGCTGCTCACATAGGTCATCAGCGCGATCAGCAATGCCGAGGGCAGCAAGGCCTGCCACAGCGCCCAGTCCAGCCGCGGCAGGCCCAGCGGCAGGTGCAGCTGCGGCAGCGCGCCGACCAGATGCACGCCCCGCGCATCGGCCTGCGTGAGCGCGGCTATCGCCATGGTGGCCAGCAGCAGGGCCAGCGGCGCCATCTTGCCCAAGGCGCCCTTGAGCCAGCGCCGCGCCGCCAGCAGCAGGCCGCAGGTGACGAGGCCGTAGACGGCGGTCAGCCCATGCCAGCTCCAGCCGCTCATCGCAGCCGATTCATACAGCGCGCCGATCACCGAGCCCCTGGCCGGGCTGCCCAAGAGCACCGGCACCTGGCTCAGCGCAATCGTCAGCGTGGCGCCGGTCTCGAAACCATGCAGCACCGGCACCGAGAGCAGCGAGGCGAGCGCGTCGAGCCGCAAGAGCGTGGCCAGCGCAAGCACGATGCCCGTCTCCGCCGCCAGCACCAGCGCGCCCTCGGCCGGCGTGACGCCCGCCGGCAACGCGCCCAGGGCCTGCATGATCATCAGCGCCAGCACCGCCACCGGCCCCACGGCCAGCACCGGGCTCGACCCGAGCATCGCGTAGGCCACGGCCGGCAGCAGGCTCGCATACAGGCCCACCTCGGGCGGCAGGCCCGCCAGCATCGCGTAGGCCAGGCTTTGCGGGATCAGCAGCACGCTGACGATGAAGGCCGCGAGCAGGTCGGCGCGCCAGAGGCCGGCGCGTCGGTAGTCTTGAAGGCTGGAGGTGAGCGGCATTGCGCGGCCGAGTATAGGCATCAGCTGCCGTACAACTGCGCGACGGCATGCAGCCGCGCCACCAGCGCCTTGCGCAGGGCCGGCGGCTCCAGCACTTCCACCCCGGGTGCCAGCCGCAGCAACTGGCCTGCCGCATGGTCGATCGATTCGATCGGCACGCGCAGGCGCACGCGGCCATCCTTGCGCCGCGAAGGCCTACTCGTTGCCGCCGCCACCGCTTTCGCCTGCCGGCTGCCGAGATGGCTGAGTTCCTTCAAGCCCGCCGCATTGGCCAGCACCACGGCCTCGCCCTTGTAGAGCTCGCGTTCGAAGCGCTGCATGGAGTCGGCCCAGTACGCCGCCAGCTCGAAACCCCTGGGCCGCGCCACCGTTTCCTCCTCCAGCAGCCGCGCCTCGCGGATATTGCCCACGCGCAGCGTGCTCGGCCGCTCGCCGATCAGCGCCACCAGATACCAGCTGCCGCCCTTGAGCACCAGCCCCAGCGGACCGACATTGCGCGCCGTGGTGCGCGTCCAGCTCTCGTAATTCAAGGCGAGACGACGTCCACTCCACACAGCTTCGGCCACCAGAGCCAGGTGTGGCAGCGGCTCCTGCTCGCGGTACCAGTCCACCGGGTCCAGATGCAGCCGGTCGCTGATCGTCAAGGCCTGCTCGCGCCAGCCCGCCGGCAGGGCCGACAGCAGCTTGAGCCGCGCCGTTCCGACCTGCTCGCCCAGGCCCAGCTGCGCGGCCGGCCCGGCCAGGCCACTGAGGAACACCGCCTGCGATTCGGCCGGCGTGAGCCCGGTCAGCGTGGTCTTCCAGCCGTCGAGCAAGGCGAAGCCGCCGTTGCGACCGCGGTCCGCGTAGATCGGCACGCCTGCGGCGCTGAGCTGGTCCACGTCGCGGTGCAGGGTGCGCACCGACACCTCCAGCGCCTCGGCCAGCGAGCGCGCGCTCATGCGGCCGCGCGATTGCAAGAGCATCTGCAGGGTCAGGAGCCGGCTGGCGCGCATGCGAAGAAGATCTTTGTCGGAATAGTTGCCACTCGATGGCAGATATTGTGGCCCAGACTGCCTTCACCCATTCCAGGAGATCGCGATGCAAGACGCTTTTGTTCAATCCCCCGCCCTGGCCGGCGTGCCAGCCGATTTCGATTTCATCTTCGGCCGGTGGAACGTCCACCACCGCCGTCTGCGCCATCGCCTGCAGGCCTGCGAGGAATGGATCAGCTTTGAAGGCCGCAGCGAGTTCCGCCCCCTGATGGGCGGCCAGGGCAATGTGGACGACAACTGGCTCGACCTGCCCGGCGAGCCCTACCGCGCCGCCACCCTGCGCGCCTATGACCCCAAGACGCAGCAATGGGCCATCTGGTGGCTCGACGGCCGCTACCCCGACCGCATCGACACGCCGATGCGCGGCAGCTTCGACAGCCAGGACCGCATCGGCCTCTTCCTGGCCGATGACACGTTTGAGGGCCGGCCCATCCGCGTGCGCTTCATCTGGACGGCCCGGGGGCCGAACCAGGGCCCGCGCTGGGAGCAGGCGTTTTCAGAGGACGGCGGCGCGAGCTGGGAGACGAACTGGGTGATGGATTTCGAGCGGGCGGACTGAACGACGATCACGCCCGCAAGGGCCACGCGCCCAGCGGGTCGTGCTGCGTCCTGCCCACGTGGCTCAGCACCAGCGAGAAGCTGGCGGCGGTCCAGCGGATCGGCTCGACGGGATGTTCTTCCACCGCCAGGCGGCGGTCGTAGAGCAGGGTCATGTGCGGTGTGCTGGCCGCGGGCGGCTTCAGGCCGAAGCGCTTCAGCGTTTCCCTGAGCAGCTTGGCGTAGGCATGGACCGCAGCCGAGCCGTCGCCGCTCAGCACGAAGGCGCCGCCGGGAAAGCTGAGCGCGCGATCGAACATCACATCCAGCGGCGGGTGCCGCATCGAGGCCGCCGCAGCCTGCGCCGCCTGAATGTATTCCGCCGGCACGCCGCCGGCCAGGTCCGCGGCGCAGACCAGGGTGACATGCAGATGCTGGGGCAGCAGCGGCCGGCCCTTCAGCCCATGGCGTTCCCGCAGCATCTGCGTCAGCGCCACGACCTGCCCGGCCACCGCGGGCGGCGGGATCAGCGCGAAGAACAGGCTTTGCCGCCCGGCATCGGCCCTGGGCGCAGGCTCGTCGGAGCCAAAGAGATCGGTCTGGTCGGGCGCAGTCATGCACCGATTCTCGGGGATCGACAGGCCTCCCCCCAAGGGGTGAGCGCGCAAACCCTTCCCCCATCGGCCCACCCGCGGGGGTGATTCGCCATCGGAGGCGCGGGCCAGACACTGCCCTCATTCCAGACGCAATCGCAGCAACAAGGCAGTCCCCCATGAACACCCAGCAGTACACCGCCCAAGCCGACGCCCCCGCCTTCCACGGCTGCGGCTGGTTCGATTCCAGCTACGAGCTGGCCTGCGGCACGCAACTGACCGAGGGGCTGAGCATCGAGGAGTTCAATCTGTGGGTGCTGGCCAGCGAGCGGCAGCACGCCGCCAAGGCCGCGGAAAAGGCGCTCGCGCTGTCGTGAGGCCGGCCGCGGCGGCGTAGACATATCACGTCGTGATAGAGTCGCGCCTCCTCAAAATGCCGCATGCACGTCCATGGCCGACAAGGCGCCGCCCCTCAGCAAGCACCACTTCGAAGTCCTGGCCGAGTTCCGCTACCAGATGCGCCGCTTCCAGCGCTTCTCGGAGCTGGCGGCGCGTGACGCGGGCATCACGCCACAGCAGTACTTGCTGATGCTGCAGGTCAAGGGCGCGCCGGGCCGCGACTGGGCGCTGGTGGGCGAGCTGGCCGAGAAGCTGCAGATGCAGCATCACGGCGCGGTGGCGCTGGTGGCGCGCTGCGAGGCGCAGGGCCTGGTCAAGAAGCTCAGCGACGCGAGCGACCGCCGCCAGGTGCAGGTGCATCTGACGCCCCAGGGCGAACGCCTGCTGCGCCGCCTGGCCGATCTGCATCGCGCCGAGCTGAAATCGCTGCGCGGCGTGTTCGAGGTGCCGCAGATCGAGATCGAGTCGTGAGCGCCCGAAGCTTCGAGCGCGCCGACTTCGACCAGGGCAAGCGCCTGCTCTTCGTCGCCGCCCTGGCCTGCGTGATCGGCCTGCTGGCCACCGGCGGCGCTTGGTTCTTGCTGGCGATGATCCGCTTCTTCACCAACCTGTTCTTCTTCCAGCGCCTGTCGCTGACGCCCACATCACCGGCCACGCACGCCTTGGGCGCCTGGGTCATTCTTGTACCGGCTCTGGGCGGCCTGATCGTCGGCGTGATGGCCAGGCTCGGCACCGACAAGATCCGCGGCCATGGCATCCCCGAGGCCATCGAGGCCATCCTGTTCGGCCAGAGCAAGATGTCGCCCAAGGTCGCCGTGCTCAAGCCGATCTCCTCGGGCATTGCCATCGGCAGCGGCGGGCCGTTTGGCGCCGAGGGGCCGATCATCATGACGGGCGGCGCCATCGGCTCGCTGCTGGCGCAGTTCTTCCACCTCAGCGCCGCCGAGCGCAAGACCCTGCTGGTGGCGGGCGCCGCGGCCGGCATGGCGGCCGTGTTCGGCACGCCGCTGGCCGCCGTGCTGCTGGCCATCGAGGTGCTGCTGTTCGAGCTGCGCCCGCGCAGCCTGCTGCCCGTGGCGCTGGCCTGCGCGGTGGCCGGCTTTGCGCGGCCGCTGCTGCTGGAGCCCGGCGCGCTGTTCGCGCTCACGACCGGCACGCCCAGCGCCTGGACCTTCCTCACCTGCCTGGCCGCGGGCGCCATCTCGGGCCTGCTGGCCGCGCTGCTGTCGCGCACGCTCTACGCCATCGAGGACGGCTTCGGCCTGCTGCCCCTGCACTGGATGTGGTGGCCCGCGCTGGGCGGCCTGGTGGTGGGCCTCGGCGGCTGGCTGGAACCGCGCACGCTGGGCGTGGGCTATGACGTCATCGACGCGCTCTTGCACGGCCAGCTGCCGCCCGCGCAGGCGCTGGCCCTCGTCAGCGTCAAGGCGGTGATCTGGCTGGTGGCACTCGGCTCGCTGACCTCGGGCGGCGTGCTGGCGCCGGTGCTGACCATCGGCGCCGGCGCGGGCCTGCTGCTCGGCACCTTCATGCCCGGGCACGACGCCGCGCTGTGGCCGCTCTTGTGCATGGCCGGCGTGCTGGCCGGCGTGATGCATGCGCCGCTGATGGCCGCGGCCTTCGCCTTCGGCCTCACCGGTGACGCGCCGGCCCTGCTGCCGCTGCTGACGACGAGCATCGTTGCCTACGGCTGCACGGTGCTGCTGATGCGCCGCTCGATCCTGACCGAGAAGATCGCCCGCCGCGGCCGCCACATCTGGCGCGAGACCGGCGTGGACCCGCTGGAGCGGCACGCCGTGCAGGAGGTGATGAGCGCCGCCGTGCTGAGCGTGGCCGCCGATGCCAGCGTGGCCCGCGTGCTGGCCGAACAGTTCGGTACCGGCCAGCGGCACCGCGCCTATCCGGTGCTCGATGACGACGGCCGCCTGATCGGCATGGTCGACCGCGAGACCTTGCTCGCCCTGGCGCCCAATGCGCGCTGCGCCGATGCCTGCACCGGCGCCCCGCCCTTCGCCCTGCCGCAGGAAAGCTGCCGCGCAGCGGCCACGCGCATGGCGCGGCTGCAGCTCGAGCGCCTGCCCGTGGTGGCGGACGCGCAGTCGCTGCGGCTCGTGGGCCTGATCGCGCGCAGCGACCTCATCAAGCCCTCGCTGGCCCACCACCACGAAGAAGAGCTGCGCGAGCGCCCGCGCCGCATGCCCTGGGAATGAGGACGAGCCTGCCGGACACCCTGCTGCGCCTGGCCCGCGATTGCTGGCCTGCGCGCCAGCGCGTGGGCACGTCGGAGCGGCTGCGCGCCATGCTCGGCGGCGCGCTGGGCATTCTCTTCACCGGCCTGGCCGCGCGTGCGCTGCTGGGCAGCGGCGGGCAGGGCGCGTGGATCGTGGCGCCGCTGGGGGCGAGTGCGGTGCTGGTGTTTGCGGTGCCGGCCAGCCCGCTGGCCCAGCCCTGGTCGGTGATCGGCGGCAACACGCTCTCGGCCATCGTCGGCGCGCTCAGCGCGATGCTGATTCCCGACCCGGCCTGGGCCGGCGCCGTGGCCGTGGGCGGCGCCATCGCCACCATGTTCGCGCTGCGCTGCCTGCATCCGCCGGGCGGCGCCGCGGCGCTGCTGTGCGCGCTGGGCAGCGTACCCCTGGGCTTCGCCTTCTTCCCCGTCGGCGTCGACTGCCTGCTGCTGGTGGCCGCCGGCATGGCCTACAACGGCCTCACCAGGCGGCGCTATCCGCATGGGCAGGCCGCGCCGGCGCCAGCCGGGGCGGCACGCTTTTCGGCCGCCGACCTGGACACCGCCCTGGCCCACTACAACCAGGTGGTGGACATCAGCCGCGACGATCTGGAAGAGCTGCTGCACCACGCCGAGGCCGCGGCCTATCAGCGCAGCTTCGGCGTGCTGGTCTGTGCGGACATCATGAGCCCGGAGCCGCTGGCCGTGGCCTTCGGCACGCCGCTCGACGAGGCCTGGGCCCTGCTGGAGCGCCGGCAGGTGAAGGCCCTGCCCGTGACCGACCGCGCGCGGCGCGTGATCGGCATCCTCACGCACGCCGACTTCACGCGCGCCACCGGCCCGGGCGCGGCGGCGCAGATCGGCGAGCGTCTCCAGGCCCTGGTGCGCCCGAGCGGCCGCAGCCACGGCGACAAGCCCGAGGTGGTCGGCCAAATCATGAGCCGCGCGGTGCGCACGGCTTCGCACCGGCAGCGCGTGAGCGAGCTGGTGCCGCTGTACGGCCAGTCCGGGCATCACCATCTGCCGGTGGTCGATGACGAGCACCGGCTGGTGGGGATGATGACGGAACGCGACCTGGTGCGTGCCCTCGGCAGCCGCATCGGCAGGGGCGCCGCAAGCTGAGCGTCTGCGGCCTCAGTGCAGGAAGTACTCGGCCGGTATCGCCTTGAACGCAGCCGTCAGGCCCGGGTTGTCGATGTGCAGCTTCAGCGCCGGCGCGCCATGCCGCAAGGCCTCGGCGTAGCCCGGGTCGCTGGCCAGCAGCTTCTGCACCTGGCCGTTGGCAAAGGCCTTGCGCAGGCCCGCGTCGATCAGGTCGTGCAGCTCGGCATTGCCCTGGCGCACGAAGAACAGGCGGCCGAAGGGATAGATGATCGCGATGCGCGGATGGACCTCGAGGGTGCCCGCGCTGGAGGCATAGCGGTGCGTGAGGTCGTAGGCCTCGTCCATGCCCAGCGGCAGGTAGTCGAAGCGGTGCGCCTCCAGGCTCAGGAACAGCGAGGCCAGTTGCGGGAAGGCCTGCACCTGCAGGCCGGCGCGGCGCAGGATGTCGGCGTCGGGCCAGCCCAGGCCCTGGCCGGCGACGAAGCGGCCGAGCTCGGCGAGCGACTTCACGCCGTCGAAGGCCGCGCGGTCCTGCTTGCGGATCACCAGCAGGCGCCAGCCGTTGAGCCCGCGGTCGATGGGGAAATACACGGCCAGGTAGCGGCGCTCGAAGTCGGGCGTGCTGCCGAAGTCGATGACGTCGACCTCGCCGCTGTCGAGCAGCGCGCGCACGCGTTCCGGGTTGGCCGAATCGGCCTGGATTTCGATCCGGTAGGGCCGGCCGGCGCTGCGCAGGGCCAGGTCGAGCATGCGGTAGCCCAGGCCCTGTTCGCCCATGCCGTTGACGTTGGGGTAGCGCACCCGCAGCGGCTCGGCCAGGGCCGCGGCGCCAAGCAGCCCGGCGAGTGCCGCGCAGAGCAGGATTCGCCGCAAGGGGCCGGCCGCTGGCATCGCGCGCTCAGCCCTGCGCGTCGGCCAGCAGCGGACGCAGCGTGGCACGCAAGGCCGGATGGAAATGCGCGAGCTGCAGGCTGCGCAGGGCCGCCGGCATCCAGGGATTGGGCAGGCCGATCAGCGTCGCCGGCAGCGCCCGCTCGCCCGTGAGGACGGGGCCGATGCCGGGTGTGCGCTTGAGCAGGGCCAGCAGCGAGCCGTCCGCATGCGCGGCCTTGAGCCCGCGCGTCAGCGCCGCGAACAGCTCGGTATTGCCGCGCGCCACATAGAAGACCCGCGGATAGGCGTAGAGCAGGCCGACGCCGGCGTCGATGGCCACGTCCACGGCGATGTCGGGCGAGGCCTCGCGCTGCCGCTCCAGAATGCCCTGCGCTTCGTCCGAACCCAGCGGCAGCAGCTCGAAGCGCCCGCCCTGCAGCATGCGCAGGAGCTTGTCGAATTCGCCTTCCTCCACGCGCAGGCCCGCCTTGCGCAGGATGCGGCTGTCGGTCCAGTCGATGCCCTGGCCGAAGATGAAGGCCTGCAGGTCCTCGGTGCGGTGCGCGCCGCGCAGGCGCTTGAGCACCTCGGGGCGCCCGAGCAGCATGCGGCAGCCGCCGAGGCCGAAGTCGATGGGGATGGGCACCATGTCGGCGACCTCCTGCAACCTCGGCGAGCCGCCGTTGTCGAACACGCTGACCTGGCCGCTCTCGAGCATGCGCAAGGCGGCCCGGCTGGAGACCAGCGCATCGCCGAGTTGCAGCTCATAAGGCCGGCCCGAGCGCTGCAAGGCCAGGCCGAGCACCTGGTAGCCGAAGGCGTGCTCGGGCCGTTCCAGCAGGCGCGGGTAGACCACGCGCAGCGGCGCGCCGTCGGCGGCCGCGGCCGGGCCGGCGAGGCCACCGGCCAGCAGGGTGCCAAGAACAAGGCGACGGCGGGAGCGGGAGTGCATGTGCAGAAAGAAAGAAGAGGGCTGGTCCGGGAACAGAAGTTCAAGCAGGAACAGCATCGCCATCGCTTCGGCGCGCGGCATCCAGCGCCGCGCTGGCGCCCCTTATAACAAATCAGGGCTTCCGCAAGGCTTGCGCAGCAGCACCTCGTGATGCCCGCGGCCGGCGGGGATCATCGGGAAGCAATTCTCCGTGGCGCTCACGCGCACGTCGAGGAAGAAGGGCCCGTCCGAGCCGAGGCACTGCGCGAGGGCCGCGTCGAGCTGCGCCCGTTCATCGACGCGCGCGGCCTGCCAGCCAAAGCCGCGTGCCACGGCGACGAAGTCCGGCATGGAGGCGTTGTAGCTGTGGCTGTAGCGCTCGCCGTGGATCAGCTCCTGCCACTGCCGCACCATGCCCATGTGGGCGTTGTTGCACAGGATCACCTTGACCGGCGTGCGGTGCTGGTGCGCGGTGGCCAGTTCCTGGATGTTCATCAGGATGGAGGCGTCGCCGCTGACGCAGACCACCGTCTTGCCCGGGTGCGCGATCTGTGCGCCGATGGCCGCAGGCAGGCCGTAGCCCATGGTGCCGGCGCCGCCCGAGGTGAGCCACCGGAAGGGGGCCTCGAAGCCCAGGTGCTGGGCGGCCCACATCTGGTGCTGGCCGACGTCGGTGGAGACGATGGCGTCGCGGCCGGCGAGCTGCTTTTGCAGCTGGCACATCAGGGCCTGCGGGGCGATGGTGGGGCTCGTGTCCTCGAAGCCCAGGCTGTCCTTGCGGCGCCAGGATTCGATCTGCTGCCACCAGGCCTCCAGCGGCGGCAGCGGCATGCCTTGCAGCGCGCGCTGCAGCGCCGCCAGCAGCTCGCCGGCATCGCCAACAAAGGGCAGGTCCGCCTTCACGACCTTGTGGATGGACGCCGCGTCGATGTCGAAATGGACGACCTGGGCCTGCGGCGCAAAGCTGTCGAGGCGGCCCGTCACGCGATCGTCGAAACGCGCGCCGACGCAGACGATCAGGTCCGCATGGTGCATGGCCAGGTTGGCTTCCAGCGTGCCGTGCATGCCCAGCATGCCCAGCCATTGCGGCGCGGAGGCCGGGAAGGCGCCGAGGCCCATCAGCGTGAGCGTGCAGGGCGCGTTGCGCAGACGCACGAGCGCGGCGAAATCCGCGCAGGCCCGTGGCCCCGCATTGATGAGCCCGCCGCCGCCATAGAAGACCGGCCGCTCGGCGGCGGCGATCAGGCGTGCGGCCTGGGCCATGCGCGCGGAGTCTGCAGCCTTGCCGCGCGGCTTGGCCGTGCGCGACGGCCTGGCCTGCTGCGGCGCCGCCTGATGCTGCAGGTCCTTGGGGAAGTCGAGCAGGACCGGCCCGGGCCGGCCGCCGCTGGCGACCTCGAATGCCTGGCGCACCAGCGCCTCGACCGAGCCGGCAGCGCGGATCTGCGCGTTCCACTTCGTCACCGAACGCGAGATGCCCAGCGCATCGCATTCCTGGAAGGCGTCGGTGCCGATCGAGCCCAGCGCCACCTGGCCGCTGATGCAGACGACAGGGACGGAATCGGACATCGCGTCGAGCAGGCCCGTCGTCGTGTTGCTCATGCCCGGCCCCGAGGTGACCAGCACCACGCCGACCTTGCCGGTGCTGCGCGCATAACCCTGCGCTGCGTGGACAGCGGCCTGCTCGTGGCGCACGAGGATGTGGCGGATGCGCGCCTCGCCATGCAGCGCGTCGTAGATCGGCAGCACGGCGCCTCCGGGGTAGCCGAAGACCGTGTCCACGCCGAGCTCCACGAGGGTGTCGAGCAGGACCTCGGCACCGCTGCGGGAGAGCGTTATGCGGGCCGCGGGCGCAGGCTTTTCCAGGATCGAATTCATCGTTTCAGTGTCCGTGCAAGCGCGCGGCAATACTTGCTGTTCTTGCCAGGCTGGGTTGGCCTGCGAGCAAATTCTGCTGACAATAGGCCATGGCAAAGGAAATCAATCTCGACCGCTACGACCTGGCCCTCCTGCGCGCCCTGCAGCGCAACGCCCGCGCCAGCCTGCAGGAACTGAGCGCCGAAGTCGGCCTGAGCAGCTCGCCCTGCTGGGCCCGCGTCAAGCGCATGGAGGAGGCCGGTGTGATCGAGGGCTACACGATCAAGGTCAACGCCGAGCTGGCCGGCGTGCCCGACCAGCTGATCGTGCAGCTGACCCTGGACTCGCATTCCGAGGACGCGCTGGAGGCGTTCGGTCGGCAGCTGGAGGCGATCCCCGAAGTGCTGGAGGCCTATCTCGTCTCGGGCGACTACGACTACGTGCTGCGCATCGCCGTCAAGGGCACGCGCGATTACGAACGGCTGCTGCGCGAACAGCTCTACAAGATCCCCGGCATCCAGCACAGCAAGTCGAGCTTTGTGCTGCGGCGCTTGAAGAGCGGCAACTTGTCTTTGTAGGTTGGGGTGGCAACCCCAACATCGGCCGGTCGCTGTTGGGGTTCGCATTCAGCTCACCACCAACCTACGGATCCAGGGGCCACACCGGCCGCTTCAGATGCTTGTACGAAAACTGCCCGAGGTCACTCTGCAGCGAGCCTTGCGTGTCCGCATAGACCGTCGCCGCGACGATCGGGTCGAAGCCGGCGCGGAAGTGCTGCGTGGACTTCACGACGATCAGGCGCATCGTGCCGAGATCGACGCCGAGCTCGGTGAAGCAGTCGGGCGAGAACACCTGCTGGCGGATGCTGTTGAGCACGAGCGTGATGCCTTCGGCGCGCACCGCCACGGCGGCACCCAGCGGATCGAAGCCACCCGGCGTGAGGGCGCGCTGCTTTGCATCGCTGCGGCAGGCGAGCACCTCGACGTCAAGATCAACCGGCTCACCCGACATCGGCCCGACCTTGCCGCCGATACGCAGCGGCAACCGCGCGCCGATGCCCGCGGAGGTGGCGATGGCCACGGCTTGCGGGTCCCAGATCATGCCCAGGGCCGCATCGCGGATGCCGCGATCCAGCAGGGCGCGCAAGACGAAAGTGCTGTCGCAGGCCGCGCCGCCGCCGGGGTTGTCGGAGGTGTCGGCCAGCACGACCGGGCCGGCGTTGGCACGCATGGCAGCTTCGGCCTTGTCGAGCGCCGCGCTCAGCGGCAAGCGCTTGGCACTGGCCCGTTCGCGCAGGCTGTAGAAGGCTTGCGAGAGCTCCAGCAGCAGGGCCTCGGCCGCACTGGCGGCAGCGGGCGTGTCCTCGGCATAGACCAGCATGGCGGCGCTGGTGTGCGGCGTGTCCGACCAGGGAAAGCCGTGCATGGCCGAGACCGAGAGCATGCCTGGCAGCACCTCGCTGGCCTGGAGCTTCAGCACGAACTCGCGCATCGGTGATTCCGTCGTGCCGAAGATGCCCAGCATGGGCACCTGGCGCCAGTGCGCACGCGGCTTGAGTTCGCCCTTGCCGATG
>FSVW01004022.1_pt1 | contig 12227 bp, 9 predicted proteins | sample 1637551 | NCBI WGS metagenome assembly FSVW01 (sample SAMEA3914814, study PRJEB12502) | metagenome | biome: forest; material: soil | place: USA | collected 2011-09-16 | depth 0.1 m | reverse complement strand
TCGACGAATGCCGCGGCCTGGCCGAGCGCAATTTCGGCGTCGCGGTCGATCGTCAGACGAAGTTCCACATCGGCTCGATGGACAAGATGTTCACCGCCGTGGCCATCGCCCAGCTCGTGGAGGCCGGCAAACTCTCTTGGGATACCACCCTGGCCCAGACGGTGCCCGAATATCCCGACCCTGAAGCGGCGCGCAAGATCACGGTCTGGCAGCTCCTGCACCACACGGCAGGCCTCGGCGACTTCTTCGTGCCGGAGTTCTTTCAGCACCGCGAGAAGTTCGTCGACCCGGCCGACTACCTCGATCTGATTGCCCGCCAGCCCAAGGTCGGCGAGCCCGGCAAGGATTGGAACTACAGCAACGCGGGCTATGTCCTGCTCGGCCGCATCGTCGAGAAGCTCTCGGGCGAAGGCTATTTCGACTACGTCCAGCGCCACGTCTTCGCGGCCGCCGGCATGGACAGCAGCGGCTTCGACAGCCAGGAAGACGTCACGCCGAAGCTCGCGGTCGGCTACTTCCATGAAGGACCGTTCTCCACCGACTGGAAGGCCAACTGGATGAGCCTGCCGTTCAAGGGCAGCCCGGCCGGCGGCGGCTACGCCACCAACGCCGATCTCCTGCGTTTTGCCGCCGCGCTGCGCGTTGGCCGGCTGGTCAAGCCCGCGACCCTGGCGAATATGTTCGACGGCGCGGTGCCGGCCGGCCCTGGCGCTTATGCGGCCGGCTTCGGCGAGCGCCTCTCGAACGGCCGCCACATTCGCGGCCATGCAGGCGGCGCGCCCGGCATGAGCGCGGACCTGGCGATGGTCTGGGAGACCGGCGCGGCCGTGGCCGTGACCAGCAACGAGGGAGACTCGCCGACGGCGCTGATGCTGGCCGAGCACATCGCCGATCTGCTGGCCGCCGATGCTCAGCGGCCCTGATGGCGCCCACCAATTTTTCGGAGCGATAAGACCATGAGACCCGAATTCTTCATCCCCTTCGTGCTGACGCTGGCCCCCGTGCTCGTCGCCCTGATCGCGCTGCGCTACCGCTACCGGCAAACGCAGGCGCGCTACCAGACCCTGCTGCAGCTGGCCGACAAGGGCGTGGAGCTGCCGCCGCAATTGCTGGTGGAGCCGCACGTCGCGTTTTCCGAACGGCGGCGGGCGCTGGTGCTGATCAGCGGCGGCCTCGGGCTGATGGCGATGTTCCTCGCCTTGCCGGGCCATCTCGAGAACGGCCTGAGCATCGGCAGCCTGTGGGGGCTGGGCCTGTTGCCGCTGATGACGGGCCTGGGCTATCTCGCCAGCTGGTGGCTGAACCGGCGCGAGAAGCTGCGTGACTGACAAAAAAGACCGTGCCGCCGAGGCGCGCATCGATCAGGCCCTGGTCGCGCGGGCCCTGCTGGGCAAGGACCGCCGGGCCTTCGAGCAGCTGCTGCGCCGGCACCAGGGCATGGTGCGCGCCCAGTTGCGCCGCCTGCTGTACGGCGATGAAGCCGCGGCCGACGATCTGGCGCAGGAGGTCTTCCTGCTGGCCTGGCGCAAGCTCGATCAATTCCGCGGCGAGGCACGGTTTTCCACCTGGCTCTACCGCATCGCCTATTCCTGTTTCCTGCAGGCCTGCCGAAAGAGGCTGCCATCGGCGGGCCCCGTGGATGAAAGCGAGTTGGAACAACTGCCGGCGCCGCCGCAGGCGATCGATCTGCAGCTGGACCTGGAACGCGCGATGCGGCATCTGTCCGCCGCCGAGCAGGCGGTGCTGCTGCACTGCGTGCAACTGGACCTGAGCCACGAAGAGACGGCCCAGGTCTTGGGGATGCCGCTGGGCACGGTGAAGACCCATGCGATGCGCGGCAAGGCAAAGCTGAGGACATGGCTGGCGGCCTGGCACGAGGCGGCCGGCAAGGAGAAAACAGCATGATGACGAATGAGCCACAGGACGACGACGAGATCGATGCGCTGCTGCGCCGGCAGTTCGACGGCCCGCTGCCCGACCAAGGCTTCAGCGAGCGCGTGATGCAGCGGCTGCCGAAGACGCGCCGCCGCCGGGTAGCCTGGCCGCTGTGGGCCGGTGTCGTCGCGGGCCTGGGCGCGTGCTGGTCGCAGCTGCTGCCCGCGCCGCTGCTGCAGGCGGGTTGGCGGGACTGGGCGGGCGGCGAGCTCTCAGCCCCGGCGATCACCCTGCTGCTGGTGGCCGCGGGCATGTCGCTGCTGGCCTCGTGCTGGAGCCTGGCGGAGGCCGACGAGGGCTGAATTGGGCCTTTGAACCAGAAACCGGGCCAGGAGCATCACGGCCGGATGACCGCGCTGCTCCTGGCGACTGCGCCCCTAACTTTCAGCCTGTGCTGACAAGGGCTTGTTCAGACCGCGCCAGGCGTCCTGGAACGGCGACGGCGCAGGGCCGCCACGACCAGCAGGCCTGCACCGAACATCGCATAGGTGGCGGGCTCGGGAACGGCGCTCACCGTGATGGCTGCGCCTGTGTTGTCGTAGGCCCAGCCGAGGATCCGCACGGACCCTTCGGCGGCCGGCGAGACCGACTGCTGCAGCGCGATGTAGCCGTAGTTCTCGGCCGAGGTGGCTTCGTTGAAGAACCTGAAGCCGATGTAGTGGATGTCGGTGCTGCCCGAGGTCGCGTTGACGGCCCCATTCTTGTAGACCGAGCTCGGGCCGATCGTCGCGCCAAGCGCCAGCTGCTGGGCCGGGATGCTGGGGATGACGCCCGCCACGACGATGCCGCCCGTGAAGTCCGGGGTATACAGATTGAACCTTGTCGGCGGACCATCGGTGCCGGTGAAGAATGGGTTGATATCCCATCCGGCCGGATCCGTGTCGGACGTACTGGCAGCGCCGGTGACGAGATTCAAATACACCCCGCCCAGGTTGAAAGGCACAACTGAAAGCGGGTTGCTGCTGAAATCAACCGTGATGACATCTGCGCAGGCAGTTTGCGCCGACAGTGCAGCGCCCGCCAAGGCCGCGCCCATCAAAACTCTGCGCGCCATGCGCATCGAGGGTGAAGGGTTGCCGGCAATCGCCAGCGGAATATGAATGTTTTTGCTCAACATGGATCTACTCCAGAATATTTGCTATCGAGTTACGTGAAGTCCGGGAAATTACGCGCGCGCACCCAATCGATATGGGTGTTCAGGCAACCAGTACCGTCATCGGAGATACCGCGCTGGTCCCCCTGATTGCAGCAACCGCTGTGCCGAATCCCGGATGATGGAAATTTTCCAAATCGGGCGCTCGGGCCTCCGAATGGCGTGCCAAATCGTCCCGGACCCCGTTTTTGGGCCCGAACGCCCCTGGCGAGCAGTGAGCCAAAGGTCTGGATGCACCAAAATGGAACGAAATCAGCACCTCTGCAGTACGTCCACGATGCAAATCCTCGGCAGCGAAGCCGGTCGAGCGTGTCGGGAAATTTGACAGTCGAGGCTGATGCTGCCGCAGAACGGCTTTCCTCAAACCCGCAATGCGCTAGCGCTTGAGTTCGCCATACCCCAGCTGCCTGAGCAGGGGGCCGGTATCCTCGTCCTGGTCCAGGAAGCGTTTGATGGCGGGAAAGTGCCGGCCGTAATTGCGCCTCAGCTGCGCGATGCCGCGGATGAATATCATCCTCGCCTCCAATATGGCGCCTGCCGCTGGGCGCGTGTCGAGGGGATCAATCTCGCCGGCCTGGTTTGCCACCGTGGCCAGCTGGACGAAGTTCCATTGCATCCGGGATGAAGAATGCAGGCGCGTCACATCCGCCAGCTGATAGTGCGCATATTTGCTCAGCACTTCGCGGGCGGCGCGGCGCTGCTCCTCGCGTGTCAAGGCGTCCCGATTCTCCCCAGGCGGCACAAACATATTGCAGACGATTTTCAGCAGCTCGTAGCAAAGAACAAAGCCGGCCGTCAGTTCGTGGAGATAGAACCAGGGCTCGCTTTCGGGCACGCCGCGCCGGTGTTGCCCGGTCTCGATCACAGCCACGACCTCGTGATGGAGCGCCGCAAGCGCCGGAATGCCTTCCAAGGACCCGCTGAGCGCCGCGAGCCGGTTGGGATTGGGGTTGGTCACCCACGACAGCGCAACAACCGTTCGCAGAAAGAACGTCTGGAGCGCGCCCGGATGGTTGGGCATGCCCGTGTGATAGCTCTTGGCCTGGGCATCCAGGGCATACGCCGCAATCGGGCCTGCGATATGCGGATTGCCGGCGCGCAGCTGATGGATGGCATCAAAAGCCGGCCCGCCGATGACATCGCGCTCATAGGGCAGATCGATCGGAAACGCGCGCCGCGCGGCCCACACGTCGAGGACCTGGCCGTACCGTTCCGCGATGCCATCCACGAGGTAGTCGCCGAGCGATTTTCGATTGCGTCCCAGAAACGCCGCGGCAGCTTCCAGGTCATTCGCAAAGGTGCCCAGCTCGAGCCTCGTGATCTTGCGCCGGGCCTTGGATGGCGTTTCGGCGGAGTGATCCGGGGCCGGCAGATCGAGGCTGGGCGTTGCTGCTGCTGCCGTCCTGTCATGGCGCATGCGCGCCTGCCAGTCCTTGCTGCGCAAGGGCGCACCGTCCGTGCCGCGGAGCTCAGGCCCCCGGTTACCGCTGTCGCTCATTCACTGCCCCGAATTGAAATCCAAACCGACTGCCACCTGTTCCGGGTGGAATTCTTTCATTTTTCAGAGCCGCATGCGCCGGCCTTGTTGCGACCGCTGGCGAAGGGCGCCAGCGTCGGCTGTCTGAGCGCAGGTGGCACAGGGTCGGGCTGCAGGCCTCCCGTCCCGTTTGTGGACATGTATCGCCGAAACATAAAGAAAAACCCTTGTGGGCGGGTTTCCTCTTCCCTTAAGCCCTTGCGGATGTAAACCAATGTAAATAGCGTCGCAACTTCTGCATTCACCAACGAATCAGATCCCTGCAAGCGCTGCTTTGTAGCGCCCAGGAGGTCTCTTCAAGACCCACACTGGAGTTCCGCCATGACACGAAAATTCGGGCCGCTGCTGCAAGCCCTTGCACTTTCTGCCGCCGCCAGCCTGCCGTTCGCGGCCGGCGCTGCCGTGATCGACTTTGAATCCGGCGATCTGACCGGCCTGTACTTCCCCGGCGACACCCTCAGCCAGGGCGACTACACGCTGACGGCGCTGCACAACTTCGGCACGGTCGACACCGCAGTCGGGCTGGGTTCGCAGGCACCCTCGGGCGACGACACGCAGTTCTACTTCAACAGCAACGACGGCTCGCTGCTGCTGGCCCGCACCGACGGTGCCGCGTTCGATCTGCTGAGCTTTTCGGCCGCGTTCGTGCCGCTGAGCCCTCCCTCTGCGCAAACCACGGTGCTCTTCGCGCTCGGCACCCGGGCCGACAACTCGCAGGTTTCCGGCTACTGGCTCTTCGGCCAGGCCTCGGGCGGCCAGTACGCCTTCAACGACTACACCGGCGCGGCCTTCAGCGGCGTCACGCAGATCGAGTTCCACGCCTGCTCGCTCGTCGGCGGCCAGGTCTGCACCGAAGCCACGATGAACAACGGCCAGTTCGCCATTGACAACATTTCCGTGTCCGCCGTTCCCGAAGCCACGACGAGCGTGCTGATGGCGCTCGGCCTGATCGGCCTGTCGGGCCTGGCCCGCCGCAATCGCCGCAGCCAGCGCTAAGAACCCACGGACACCAGGAGAATTTCCATGAAGATGACCCATATCGGATTTGCCGTGGCCCTGCTCGCAGCAGCCAGCGGCTCGCAAGCCCAGACCACCGTCGCCGCGCGCGGCAGCCCGGTCAAAAGCCTGCAGCCTGACTCCGGCTCGCGCGTCTACATCGTGCAGCTGGCCGAAGCACCGGTGGCCAGCTACACCGGCACCGTGCGCGGCTTTGCCGCCACCAAGCCGGCCAAGGGCGCCCGCCTGAACAGCAAGACGGCCGGCGTGCAGAGCTACGTGGCCCACCTGGGCCAGAGCCGCAATGCCGTGCTGGCCCGCATGGGCGGCCAGGTCCGGCCCCTGCACACCTACAGCACCGCCTTCAACGGCTTTGCCGCCGTGATGACCTCGGCGCAGGCCGCGCAGCTGATGCAGGATGCGAACGTCGTGGCCGTCGTGCCGTCCGAAGTGCGCCAGCTCGACACCACGCGCACGCCGGGCATGCTCGGCGAAGACAAGGCCGGCGGCATCTGGTCGCAGCTCGACGCCCTCTCGCGCAACGTCAAGGGCGAGAACGTCATCGTCGCCCACATCGACACCGGCTTCTGGCCCGAGAACCCGAACTTCGGCGACCGGGTGGATGCCGCCGGCAAGCCCGTGCCCTACAACGGCGTGGGCGGCACGCTCGCGTACGACGCGCCGCCGTCCAAGTGGGCCGGCACCTGCGTGTCCGGCCAGGGCTTCACGGCCAATATGTGCAACAACAAGGTCATCGGCGCGCGCTACTACAACGCCGACTTCCTGGCCTCCGGTGCCATCCTGAGCTCGCAGGAGTTTACCTCGCCGCGCGACGGCGACGGCCACGGCTCGCACACCGCCTCCACCTCCTCCGGCAACAGCAATGTGGCCATCGTGAACGCCTCCGGCGTGACCACCGCCATCATGTCCGGCATCGCCCCGCGCGCCCGCCTGGCCATCTACAAGGTCTGCTGGACGGCGACCACCACCGCCGCCACCGGCTGCTACACGGCCGACACGCTGCAGGCGGTGGACGACGCCGTGGCCGATGGCGTCGACGTCATCAACTTCTCCGTCAGCGGCACGGCCAACAACTACAACGATCCGGTCGAGATCGCCTACCTCAATGCCACCATGGCCGGCGTGTTCGTCGCCGCCGCGGCGGGCAACGAGGGCCCGGGCGCCAACACCGTCAAGCACATCGGCCCCTGGCTGACCACGGTGGCCTCGGGCACCGTGGACCGCGCCGCCGGCGGTGGCGACCTGAACCTGGGCAACGGCTCGGTGGTCTCGGGCTTCTCGCTGAACTTCTTCGGCCCGACCAGCGGCAACTTCGTGCTGTCCAGCAACATTCCCGCGGCCGGCCAGACGGTTGCCAACGCCAACATCTGCGCGGCCAACAGCCTCGACGCAGCCAGCGCTGCCGGCAAGATCGTGGTCTGCGACCGCGGCTCGAACACTGCCACCGTTCGCATCGCTGAAAGCGCCGAGGTCAAGCGCGTCGGCGGCATCGGCATGGTCCTGCTGAACACCGACACCGCCACGCCGGTGGCCGATGCCCACACGGTCCCGACCGTGCAGCTGGCAAGCACCCTGCGTACTGCGGTGCGTGATTACGCCGCCACCTCCGGCGCCTTCGGCACCATCGGCCTGAGCTACAACCGCCCGGGCGTCACCACCGCCCCCGTGGTCTCCAGCTTCTCGTCGCGCGGCCCCGGCCTGGCCGACAACAACGTGATGAAGCCGGACATCATGGCGCCCGGCTCCAGCATCGTCGCGGGCTACAAGGCCACGCTCTCGCAAGCCCAGCACGACCAGGTCGCAGCCGGCACCCTGACGCCGGCGGCGGCCACCGGCACCATCTCGGGCACGTCGATGGCCACGCCGCACATCGCGGGTGTCGCGGCCCTGCTGCGCCAGCTCTACCCGACCTGGTCGCCCGCGGCCATCAAGTCGGCCATGATGACGGCCACCACGCCGGTGCTGCTCAGCAACGGCAGCGTGGACCCGGTGCGCTGGAACTACGGCGCCGGCCATGTGGCCCCCAACGGCAGCGCCATCGCCAGCCTGGTCTATGACATGGACCTGAACGACTATGGCCGCTTCCTCTGCGGCGAGGGCCTTGCGCCGCCGGTCGCCATGGGCAAGTGCGACACCCTGGGCAGCGTCAAGTCCTGGAACCTGAACCTGGCTTCCCTGCAGGCCGATGGCGTGGCGGGCAGCCGCACGCTGACGCGCCGGGTCACCAACGTCAGCCCGGCCACGCGCACCTACATCGCCAACGCCAGCCTGGCCGGCTGGGACGTGTCCGTCACGCCGTCGAGCCTGACCCTGGCGCCCGGCGCCAGCGCCAGCTTCGACGTCAAGGTGACGCGCACCTCGGCCGGCATCGGCACCTGGGTCTTCGGCAACCTCGGCTGGAGCGATGGTGTGGTCTCGGTCAACAGCCCGCTCAGCGCCCGCTATGTCGCGCTGTCCACGCCCGTGCAGGTCAACGACGTCCGTGCCTCGGGCAAGGGCACCAAGATCATCACGGCGGAGTCGGGCTACGGCGGCGGCTTGAGCGTGACGGCAGTCGGCCTCGTGCCGGCCATCGTGACGACCAACACCATCACCACGGGCCAGACCCAGTGCGTCTCCTTCGTCGTGCCGGCCGGTGCTTCCTTCGCTCGCGCCCAGCTGTTCCAGGCCGACACGACGGGTGCCACCACCGACCTGGACATGGACGTGTTCCGCTCGGCCAACTGCACCGGCACGAACGTGGGCACCAGTGCCGGCGGCTCGTCCGATGAAGTGGTGACGCTGGAAGCACCGACCGCGGCCACCTACTCGGCCCGCGTCACCGGCTTTGCCACACCGGCAGGCGGCGCCACCTACAAGCTGTCGACCTGGGTCGTCGGCCCGGCCACCGGCACGCAGACGCTGAAGGCGGCCGTGCCCGGCACGGTCTTCGGCAGCGGCGCGCTGTCCATCGGCACCAGCTGGAACGTGCCCACCGGCTCGCGCTACATGGGCGTGCTGAACTTCTTCGACGGCGCGCAGTCGCTGGTGGCGTCGACGAAGATGCTGGTCGACAACCGCTGAGACTCAGGCCCGTAACAGGGCCCTGCAACAAGGCCGCCTGGTTTTCGGACCCGGCGGCCTTTTTCATTTCCGGTCAGCTCAGCGCGGGCTCAGCAGCCTGCCGTTGAAGACGATGTGCAGCGTGCGCAGCAAGAGCACCGCGATCAGCAGGCTCAGGAAGCCGAGCAGGCCGATGGCGAAGGCCGTCACCGGCAGGTACTGCGCATGCTCCGCATAGCGCAGCGCCGCATTGCTGAGCGCGGCGAGCGGGAAGCTCAGCGCCCACCAGCCGGCCGCAAACGGCACGCTGCGCCTGAACACCTTGAACACCAGCGAGAAGAAGATGAACAGGCCGAAGTAGAAGAGCATGGCCGCGAAGGTGTCGACGCGCTGATAAAAGTTCGTGTAGGCCAGAAAGCCCACCTCGAAGGGCGCGATCAGGATCATCAGCGAGGGCACCATCTCATTGGCCAGCTTCTCGTGGTGATGGATCAGCCGCGCCATGATCATCTTGAAGAACACCAGTGCCATCATCGTGCCCACGGCCAGCGCGAAGAGGTTGATCTCGCGCGCCCACGGCGCCTGCAGCGTGCCGCCGGCCACCGTGATGTCCAGCGTGGCCACGCCCGGAATCAGCCAGGCCGGCAGCGCGTGCCCGGCATCCACCTTGCCGCGCAGCAGCCGGCTGACGATGGTGAAGGCCAGCGCAATCGTCGTCAGCGCACCCAGGCCCCAGAGCACTTCGGACGCCAGCGCACTGACCGGCGCCACCACCGACGAGATCAGCAGGATCGCGATGCTCACCGTGCCGAAGAAGTTGCCGGCGATCGGGTGGCGGAACTCGTTGCGCACGGCCTGCGGGTAGAACGCCGCCTTGATCGCGTAGGCCATGCACAGCAGCATGAAGATCGCCACCGCGATGCCGCTGATCGTGGCGTCGATCAGGCCGCTGGCGCCGAACTGGCGGCCGGCCTGGCGCCAGGCCAGTGCCAGGCCCGAGATGCCCATCACGCAGGCGAAAAGATTGACGGGCAGGTGCTGGATCGATGCCTGCTGCGTTGGCGGGGTGTTGATGGCGGCTCCGAAAGAGATTGCGTTGAGTCCGCAACTCTAGGTTCGCCCACCTCGACGCGTGCTGCGAATGCAGCCGGCTTTGAGCCATCAGCGCGCGCTTTCAGGCCACCCAGCGTCTATGCAGGCCCGGCACCTTGCAAGGCGGGCGTGCTGCGGCTGCCCTGCGCCGCCGTGATCACCTCGCGCGCCAGCTCTCCTGCCTCCCCAAACTGCTGCGCCCGAAACCGCTCCCGGTATTCCCGCGGCGTCGTGTCAAGCCGCCGCGCGAAGATGAACCGCATCTGGTTGCTGTTGTGGAAGCCGCAGCGGAAGGCCACGGTCTTCAGCGGCAGGTCGGTCTCTTCCAGCAGCTTGCGCGCATGGTCCACGCGCACCTGCTCGACGAAGGCCGAGGGCGTCATGCTGGCGCTCTTGGCGAAGCTGCGCGAGAAGGTGCGCCGGCTGACCGACACCGCATCGGCCAGCTCCTCGATGGACAGCGGCTCGCTGAGGTGCTCGGTCACGTGGCGCAGCACCTTGGCCACGATGGTCTCTTCCTTGGGGCCGGCCGCCAGGTAGGGGCTGTATTGCGATTGCCCGCCATCGCGGCGGATGTAGACGATCAGCTTCTTGGCGATGCGCAGGGCCAGCTCGTGGCCCCAGTCCTCGGTGACGAGGGCCAGGCACAGGTCGATGCCGGCCGTGACGCCGGCCGAGGTGAACAGGCGGCCGTCGCGCACGAAGATCTTGTCGGGCCGCACGCGGGCGCGCGGAAACTGCGCGATCAGCCGGTCCACGTCGTTCCAGTGCGCGGTCACCTGCATGCCGTTGAGCAGGCCCGCGTGCCCGAGCGGAAAGGCACCGTTGCAGACCGACCCGAAGCGCCGCGAACCTTCGGCCTTGATGCGCAGCCATCCCAGGATGCCCGGCTCGGGCCGGAACTCCGGCAGCCGCGGCCCGCCGGCCACGAGGATCAGGTCGGGCTGGCCTTCATAGTCCAGATAGCCGAAGCCGAGCCTGAGCTCCATGCCGTTGGCGCAGCGCACATTGCCGGCCTGCATGCCGACGAGATCGACCTGGTACTGCTGGTCGGCGCGCAGGAATTTGTTGGCCTCGGCGAACACATCCATCGGCCCGGCCACGTCGAGCGCCTGGACGTCCTCGAACACGACGATGGCGACCTTCGTGATTCCTTGTGGAGCATCGGCGTAACGCGCTGTCTCGGCTGACATGGCTTCAGTGTAGATCGAAGCTCCGTGGCCGGAGATCGATGTTCTTTGGCCTGGAATGGTCAGGCCCGGCGCCCGCGGCGGCCCGTCCCAGCCCTAGACTGGGGCAGCAAAAAAGGAACGCCAGCATGACGACGAACGCGACGGCAGCCACCGCAGGCCAGCAGCACAGAGGAAGGAACGAACTCTGGATCGCCATCGGGCTGTCGATGGGCGCGGCTGTTTCTCTGGGCTTCTCGCGCTTTGCCTATGCGCTGCTGCTGCCGCCGATGCGCGCCTCGCTGCACTGGAGCTATGTGCAGGCCGGCGGCATGAACACCTCCAACGCCGTCGGCTACATCTTCGGATCGGCCGCGGCAGCCTGGGCATCCGAGCGCCTGGGCATCAAGCGCGCCTTCCTGCTGACGCTCTTTCTCAGCGGCATCGTGCTGCTGCTGACCGGCTTCACGGCCGACTACAGCGCCCTGATGGCCTTGCGCTTCGTCGGCGGCCTCGTCACGGCCATCACCTTCGTGCTCGGCGCCTCGCTGGCGGCGAGCGTGAATACCTCGGGCACGCCGCAAGCCGCCGCGCTGCCGCTGGCGATCTATGTGACCGGCGTGGGCAGCGGCATCGTCGTCTCGGGCCTGGTCGTTCCGCCGGTGCTCGCCCAGCTGGGCGCGGACGGCTGGCCCTCGGGCTGGGTGTGGATGGGCGTCCTCGCCGTTGCCGCGCTGCTGCCCGCCTGGCTCGCCACGCGCGCCGTGCCCACCCGCGCGGCGCGCGACGAAAGCCTGCTGCCCTGGAAGGACGCCGTCCTGCTGTGGCCGACCTTCGCCAACTACACCTTGTTCGCCGCGGGCTATGTCTCGTACATGACCTTCATCATCGTGCTGATCAGGAACAGCGGCGGTGGCGCGGGCACCGCGGCGGCGTTCTGGGTCGTGCTCGGGCTGGCCTCGGTGCTGGGCACGCTGGCCTGGGGCCGCGTGCTGCCGAAGCTGGGCATCAAGAGGAGTTCGCCCGTCGTGGCCATCGTCGTGCTGCTCGGCACGCTGCCCGTGCTGCTCTGGCCGACCGTGACCGCCGCTTTCGTCTCCGCGCTGATCTTCGGCGCCAGCTTCATGGCCGGCCCGACGGCCGTGACCATCATCGTGCGCAAGCTCCTGCGCCCGCAGGGCTGGACGGCCGCGCTCGCCGCGCTGACGGTGGCCTTTGCCATCGGCCAGGCCATCGGGCCGCTGGTGTCGGGCTATGTCTCCGATGCCACGGGCTCGGTCAG
>FSVW01000605.1_pt1 | contig 12248 bp, 9 predicted proteins | sample 1637551 | NCBI WGS metagenome assembly FSVW01 (sample SAMEA3914814, study PRJEB12502) | metagenome | biome: forest; material: soil | place: USA | collected 2011-09-16 | depth 0.1 m | reverse complement strand
CTGCAGGCGCTGGGCATCGAGGTGGCGCAGGACCTGCCGGGCGTCGGCGCCAACCTGCAGGACCATCTGCAGATCCGCGCGGTGTTCAAGGTCTCCGGCGCGGCGGTCAAGACGCTGAACACGCTGGCCAACAGCCTTTGGGGCAAGGCGATGATCGGGCTCGAATACGTGCTCAAGCGCAGCGGCCCGATGAGCATGGCGCCCTCGCAACTCGGGGCCTTCGCCAAGAGCAGCGCGGCCAGGGCCTGGCCCGATCTGCAGTACCACGTGCAACCGCTTTCGCTCGATGCCTTTGGTGAGCCGCTGCACGCCTTCAACGCCATCACGGCCAGTGTCTGCAACCTGAACCCGACCAGCCGCGGCACGGTGATGATCCGCTCGAATGATCCCTCAGCGGCACCGGCCATCGCGCCGAATTACTTGAGCACCAACGAGGACCGCAAGATCGCTGCCGAGAGCTTACGGCTTACCCGACGCATCGTTTCCCAGCCGGCCTTGGCTGCCTATCAGCCCGAGGAATTCAAGCCCGGCGCACAGTATCAGACCGACGATGAGCTGGCCCGGCTGGCCGGCGACATCGCGACGACGATCTTCCATCCGGTTGGCACCTGCAAGATGGGCCGCGAGGACGACCCGATGACCGTCGTCGACAGCCATCTGCGGGTCCGTGGAGTTTCGGGGTTACGGGTGGTGGATGCCAGCGTGATGCCGACGATCACCAGCGGCAATACCAACTCGCCGACCTTGATGATTGCCGAGCGCGCGGCCGAGTGGATCCTGGCTGGCGAGTAGTCCAGCTCAGCGCGCGCCGATGCCGTGCGCCATCAGCGAGGCACACAGGGCCACGAGAGGCAGGATCAGCATCTGTAGCCGCAAGGTCAGCCGCACGGCCTTGAACTGCGCTTCGGTGATGACCGGTGCCTGGCCGGCCTTGACGGCCTTGCCCCATTTGATGAAGCGCACCGTCGGCACGATCGACAGCAGGCCCATCGCGATGAACAGGCCCAGCTTGGCATGGAAGACCGGGTTGGCCTGGTAGTAGGCCCAGCCCTTCTCGAAGTACACGGCGCGCAGGAAGCCGGCGATCAGCAGCACGCCGGCGCTGATGCCGTAGAAGCGGTCCGCCATTGCCAGCCGGCGGGCTTCCTGAAGCGTCGGCTTGGCGCTGAAGGTCAGCCACTCGAACACGAGCGTGCCGACGATGCCGAAGACGGCGAGGAAGTGGAGGAAGGCGACGAGAGATGAGTTGAGTGACATGGCGGCGCTCCATTGGGAATGGGCGCAAGTGTGCCGGCTGAGTCGCGGCCCGGCCAGGGCGTTTGCGATGAGCCGTCGCCATCGGGCGCGAAGCGTCGATCTCAGGCCCTGAAGCGCTGACCGGGCACGGCGACCGGTACAAATCAACGGAGCGATCCACTGAGTTGCTCCGGCCTGGGGCGAGTGCCGGAAAGGCTCTGGCAACATCGGCCGAAATTCAAAACCGAGGGAGTCTTTCGATGCTGGCAAGTCCGCACACAAGATCGGACCGTGTTGTTGTTGTTCGTTGCGCCCGGGCCCTGGCGGCGGTTCTTGCGCTAAGCGCGGGGCTCGCGGGACCGGCCAAGGCGGCACCGGCTGTCCTGCCGGAGGTGCCGGTGAAAGCGGCCGTTCCGTTCCCCGTCGGCGAACCGGGCCGGCCGGCATTTCTGAAGACCATCAAGAAGCGCTTTGACCAGCCTGTTGCGGTCGGCGAACTGCAGTCGGGATGGCTCTGCTCACGCCAGCGCGACATTGAATGGAACCAGAAGACCGGCGACCTGCTGTTGCCCACCGATGCGATGTTCCGGCGCTTCAAGGCGAGCCTGGCGGCTGCCCGCTATCCGACGCCGGCGCCCGCACCGCAGGCTGATGCACTCTTCGAGGAGAAGAAGGAGGTCGGCGCGCCCGTCGTGCGCATCGAGGGCGAGAACCTGCAGGTCGGCGTGATGGTCAAGGAGGTCTTGACGAACACCTGCCTGAAGAATGCCAGCACCGTGCGGGGCGGCGCCTATGTCAAGCTGTTCTGGCAGGTCTTCGCCGCGGACCAGCAAAAGGTGATCTTCCAGGCGACGACCGAGGGCAGCTTCCAGTCGGCCGAGTTCGCGGTGGTCGGCAACGTCTTTTCGACCCTGCCCATCGAGGCCTTCGCGGTGGCCGCCGGCAACCTGCTCGCCGATCCCGGCTTCCTCGCCGCGGTGCAGACGCCGGTGCAGGCAATGGCAGCGGCCAGCGAGCCGCTCGGCGACAAGGCCGTCGCGCTGGCTGCCAGCGGCGTGGCCATCGACGGCGCACCCTTGCGCGACGAGCCGCTGAGCAAGAACGTGACCGCGCTTCGCGCCGCGGTCGCCACGGTGTTCGGCGATGTCGGCTCCGGCACCGGCTTCTTCATCGGCCGCAGCGGCTGGCTGCTGACCAACCAGCATGTGGTCGGCAAGAGCAAGTTCGTCAAGGTGCGGCTGGCCACCGGGCGGGAGCTGGTCGGCGAGGTCCAGCGGATCGATGCGCTGCGCGACGTCGCCCTGGTGAAGACCGAATCGGCCGGCGTGCCGCCGGTGCCGGTGCGGCTGACCGATCCTGCGATCGGCGAGGATGTCTACGCGCTGGGCTCGCCTCTGGGCGATTCGTTCAACACGACATTGACCCGCGGCATCCTCAGCGGCGTGCGCGAGATGAATGCCCAGCCCTACCTGCAGAGCGACGTCGCCATACTGCCCGGCAACAGCGGCGGCCCGCTGCTGGACAAGTCCGGTCAGGTCGTGGGCATCACCGTAATGGGCCTGGGCGCCAAGGGCCTCGCGGGGATGAACTTCTTCATCCCGATCGGCGATGCGATGCGCAAGTTGAACCTGCAGGTGACCACGGACGCGCCCCGGCGTTGATCCCTTGCCCCGCCGCCTACCCCGCCTCTTGCCCTTGACTCAGGCACGGGTACCGACGAAGCGCTGCTCCAGATAGGCCAGCAAGGTGCGGATCGTCTGCGCCTCGCCGCCGATCGGCCGGCCGGGCCGCGCGGTGTCGTTCCAGGCGAACAGGTCGATGTGCAGCCAGTCCTGGTTTTCGGGCACGAAGTATTCGAGGAACAGCGCCGCGTTGATCGCGCCGGCCAGCGCGCTCTTGCCGGTGTTGACGATGTCGCCGATCGTGCTCTCGATGCCGGCCTTGTACGGCGCCCACAGCGGCATGTGCCACAGCGGGTCGTCAATCTTCATGCCGAGGTCGACCAGGTCTCGCGCGGTGTCGTGATGCTTGCTGAAAAGGGCCGGCAGCTGCGCTCCCAGCGCCACGCGCGCGGCGCCGGTCAAGGTGGCCATGTCGATGATCAGTTCGGGTTTGCCTTCGCTCGCGTACGCCAGTGCATCGCTGAGCACGACGCGGCCTTCGGCGTCGGTGTTGCCGATCTCGATGTGCAGGCCCTTGCGGGTCTTGATCACGTCGCCGGGGCGGTAGGCATTGCCGGCGATCGAGTTCTCCACCGCGGGGATCAGCACCTGCAGCCGCACCGGCAGCTTGAAGGCCATCACGAGCGCGGCCAGGCCGAGCGCATTGGCCGCGCCGCCCATGTCTTTTTTCATCTGGCGCATGCCGTCCGCGCTCTTGATGTCCAGCCCGCCGGTGTCGAAGCACACGCCCTTGCCGACGATGGCGATCAGCGGATCCCTGGCCTTGCCCCAGTTGATCTCGATCAGCCGCGGTGCGCGTGTCGAGGCACGCCCGACGGCGTGGATCGCCGGGAAGTTCTTCTTTAGCAGCGCCCCGCCGACGACTTCGCTGAACTTGGCGCCATGCTGCTTCGCCACGATGCGCGCAGCGCTGGACAGCGCTTCCGGGCCCATGTGCTCGGCTGGCGTGTTGACCAGGTCCCGCGTGGCGGCGATGACCATGGCCTGCGCCAGACCGCGTTCCGCCTCGGCGCTGTGCGCGAGGATCAGCGTGGCCGGTGCGCGGCGGCGCGGCTTGTAGAGGTCGAACTGATAACTGCCAAGTTCCCATGACAGCGCCGCGGCCTCGGGACTGATCGGCAGGCTGTCTGTGGAAAGCGCGTAATTGCCTTCCGGCAATGCTGCGGGCAAGGCCGCCAGCGCGAACGGATGCGTCACATGGGCGACACCGGCGAAGACCTGGCCGAGCCGACCATCGCTGGCGGGCACGAGGCAGAAACTGTCCGGCGCCCCGCTGAACTTGTTGGCGGCCAGCCACTGGCGAGTCGGGTCGGGCAGTGTGCTGACGAGGACCGCAAAGCTGGCCCGGTCGACGAGGGTGAGCGCCACGGTGCCGGCGGGCACCGATTTCTTCAATTGGACGGTCATGGCTGGGTGGGGCTGCTGGCGAAGCGGCGATTGTCCAGCGTTTCGTCCGGCTGACCCTGGGAAAGCCAGGCATATGCACGACCAGCCCGCTCTTTTGCAAGGATATGTAAACCGGCTGTCAACCAGGTCGTACCGGGCGCCGTTGTGCCTGCAATCGCCGCAAATCAGTCCCCGGCGAGTCTGGACAAAGTGAAGGTTTCCGAGACATGAAAACTCAGCAGCACACCGAGCAGCAGCCCCGCCGCATCCCCGCCATGCAAGCCATGGTGCAGGACTGGAACGCCGACAAGGGCCGCAAGCACGAAGCCTTCGAATCTGGCAGCTTTGGCACCGAGCGCCGGAGCCTGGCACGCGTGATGCGTTTGGATCGCAAACGTTGATTGTGAGCCCCTCGCTCAACGGGTACGTTGGGCGGTCCCCCAAGGGGACGGCGGTGCTTGCCGGATTGACCGGCAACACCGCCAAGTGGGCCGGCTCGGGAGCGGCCCAGCGTTCGGCCCGGAAGGCACGACGGCCGTGACGGCAGTGACGATGGTCAAGCCAAGGGCGCGAGCAGCAGTGCCAGATCCTGGGCGCTGAATTTGACCGATTCGGCTGAATCGGCACCCAGCACCCCTTCCGCCAGGGCTTCCTTCCTGGCCTGCAGTTCCAGCATCCGCTCCTCGATGCTGCCTGCCACCAACAGCTTGTAGACGAAGACCGGCTTGTCCTGCCCGATGCGGTGCGCCCGCGCGCTGGCCTGGGCCTCGATGGCCGGGTTCCACCAGGGATCGACATGGATCACGGTGTCGGCTGCGGTCAGGTTCAGGCCGACGCCGCCGGCCTTCAGGCTGACCAGCATCAGCGGCACTTCCAGCGCCTGGAAGCGGCTCACCACCTCGGCCCGCTGTGACACCGGCGTGGCACCGGTCAAGCTCAGGAAGGGCAGGCCCAGCGCCGGCAATTCGGCCTTGATCAGGTCCAGCATCTCGGCGAACTGCGAGAAGACCAGCACGCGCCGGCCTTCGTCGATCAACTCCGGCAGCATCTCCAGCAACAATTCCAGCTTGGCTCGCTCGGTGCCCTGCGCCACTTCGGTGCCCTTGACGAGGCGCGGGTCGCAACAGACCTGGCGCAGCTTCAGCAAGGCATCGAGCACCGAGATCAGCGCGCCGCCGAAGCCCTTCTTCGCCAGCACCCGGCGCACCTGCGTGTCGGCCGCCACGCGCACGCTTTCGTACAGGTCGCGCTGCGCGCCGAACAGCTGCACGCGGCGGATGACGGTGGTCAGCGCCGGCAGCTCGGCCGCCACCTGGTCCTTGCGCCGGCGCAGGATGAAGGGCCGCACCCGGGCGCTGAGCAACTGCGCGCGCAGGCTTTCGCCGTTGACCTCGATCGGCTTGCGCCACAGCCGATGAAAGCTGCGCGCATCGCCGAGGAAGCCGGGCATCAGGAAATCGAACTGCGCCCACAGCTCGCCGAGGTGGTTTTCCAGCGGCGTGCCGGTCAGGCACAGGCGATGGCGCGCGCTCAACCGGCGAACGGCCTTGGCGGCACGGCTGGCGGCGTTCTTGACCGTCTGCGCTTCATCCAGGATCAGCAGATGCCAGGGCTGGCGCGCCAGCACGGTGACGTCGCGCCACAGCAGCGGATAGGTTGACAGCACCAGGTCGTAGTCGCCCAAACGCCCGAAGTCTGCGGAGCGGTTCGGGCCGTGCAGCACGAGCACGCTGAGATCCGGCGTTATGCGCTTCGCCTCGGCCAGCCAGTTGAACAGCAGCGAGGTCGGCAGCACCGCCAGCGCGGGCCGGTCCAGCCGGCCGGCCTGCTTCTCCAGCAGCAGGTGGGCCAGGGTCTGGGCCGTCTTGCCCAGGCCCATGTCATCGGCCAGGATGCCGGCCAGGTTCTGCGCACGCAGGTATTGCAGCCAGGCCAGGCCGCTGAGTTGATAGGGGCGCAGCTGCAGGCCCAGACCGGCGGGCGGCGTGACTGGGTGGGGCGTTCCGGCGGCGAGCAACTTCTTCGCCATCTGGCGCAGATCGCCATCGCCGTGGAAGCGCCAGGCGGAGCGCTCGTCGATCAGGCTCAGCCGGGCGGCGTCCCATTCCGTCAGCGGTATCGGCCCGTCCGGCCGTTTCGGGTCGGTGAGCAGGTCGACCATCGCGCCGAGGATGGCTTTCAGGAGCGCTGCGGGCGCCTCGATCTGGCGGCCGCCGGGCGCATGCAGCAGGATGATCGCGTCGTCCTCGATGCCGGCAATGTCTTCGCTGCGGGTCCAGCGGGCGTCGTGGCGCAGGAGCTGGGCAATCATCGGCGCCAGGTCCAGCGATTCCCCCTCGATCTCCACGCCCAGGCTCAAGAGCCATGAGCCCTGGCGGGCCGGAAGGCTGAGGCGCTCGATCTTGACGTTCCAGCCCTCCGCCTGCACCGGCCGGTGCGCGAAACCCGGCTGCACGTCGATCGCCCAGCCCTGGGCCTGCAGCGCCGGCACCTGCTCGGTCCAGAAGCCCCCGAAGAACTCCTCCTGGACGAGGGTCCACAGTGGGCCCAGTCCGCCGGCCGTCGCGGGATCGCGCCACTGCAGCAGCGATTCGTCCAGCGGCAGCAGCTGGGTCGCCCAGAGCTGGTCGCGCGCCTCGGCCTCGGCGGCGAGATCTCGGGCAATGCGGCGGTTCGTGCCGATCAATTCGGTCGCCGCCGGGCGGCTGTTCAACAGGGAGCGCGGGGCGGGCGTTTGCCAGGCCATGCCATCGCTGCTGGCGCGATAGGTCCAGTCGACTTGCGCCACCGTCACGGCGTCGCCGCGCGGGCCGAGTTTGCCGCCGGGTGCCAGGCCGAGCAGGCCGTCGCCGCGGGTCAGCGTGCGCAAGCTCAGCCGTGGTCGGAAGTTGGCGGGCTCGCCGGTCGGCGAAGTCCCCGGGCTCGTCATCGGCAGTGGCGGCAACGGGGCCGCGTTGTCCTCCTGCATCAGCAAATCCATCAGCTTTGCGGCGTCAGCTTCGGCCAGGCGGGGCAGGGCCTTCAGCTCGTCGCGCCCGGCCTTGCGGCGCAGCGCTTCCAGCCACAGATGCAGCGCGTTTGCACGGATCGGCGCATCGGCCTCGGTCTGCAGCTTCAGCATCACCGCCGCGGCATGCTCGCAAAAACGTTGCGTGCGGCAGCTGCAGAGCGCGCTGTAGTGGGGTCTTCCGTCAGCGCCGGCGACGCCCTGTAGGGACAGCTCATGCACAAGGTCCGCCCCGGCGCGTACACGAGCCACGGCTCCATGGGCATCGGACGTAACACTCAGGATTTGCGGCAGCAAGACCCGACCCCGCTGCAGCCGCGCCCGCGCGAACAGGTCCGCCAGGCCGGCCTCTTCGGGAGGCCAGATTCGACCGGATTCGTCCATGCTCAGCCCGGTGTCCTCGGGCGGCGATGGCCCGGCGCAGAAAGAGCTGCGCCCATGTCCGCCGCGATGCCGCTCAACATGCCCGGCATCAGGGCGTCGCAATCTTCGTCTTGCGTGGGAAGGGTAGTCATGCTTTTCATTGTCTTCGTTAGCCGGCACCATGGTCGGCATCGAGTTCGTCGCCGCCGGCAGCCAAGTGCTCATGTCAACGCCATCCATCCTCCTCGTCCCCGCGCCGCGCAAGGTGGCGGACATCTTCAGCGTCGAGCAGATCGCGCGGCTCGAAGCGCTCGGCAATCTGCATGTGTTCGACGAAGCGCCGCCGACGGACGAGCAGTTCCTCGCGATCGCACCGACGCTCGAACTGCTGATCGGCCAGCTGCCGATGCCGCGCGAGCGCCTGGAGCTGGCGCCGAAGCTGCGCGCGATCTTCAACGTCGAAGGCAACTTCGTGCCCAATATCGACTACGCCTTCGCGATGAGCCAGGGCGTGCGAATCCTCAACATCAGCCCGGTGTTCGCCGAGCCGGTGGCCGAGGTCGCGCTGGGCATGGCGATCGACCTGGCTCGCGGCATCAGCCGCAGCGACCGCTACTTCCGCGAAGGCCGCGAGAAGTACGGGCTCGAAGCGAATGTGGATGCGTACTCGCTGCGCCACCAAGACATCGGCTTCATCGGCTTCGGCGACCTGGGCCGCGCGATCGTGCCGCTGCTGGCGCCGTTCCAGCCGCGCATCCAGGCCTACGACCCCTGGTTGCCGAAGGAATACATCGAATCGTTCGGCTGCAGGAGCGCCTCGCTGGACGAAGTACTGCGCAGTTGCCGGGTGGTCTTCGTCGTCGCTGGTGTCACATCGAGCAATCGGGGCTTCCTCGGCCGCGAGGCCTTTCTTTCGATGCGGCCGGGCGCTTCGCTGATCGTCGTCAGCCGGGCTGGCGTGGTTGATTTCGAGGCGATGCTGGACGTGGCCGAAAGCGGTCATGTCCGCGTGGCGACCGACGTGTTCCCGCAGGAACCGGTGCCGGCCGGGCATCGCCTGCGCCGCGGCGACAACCTGCTGCTCTCGCCGCACCAGGCCGGCGCCATGACCAGCGCGGGGGAGAACATCGGCCGCCGGGTCACCGCCGATGCCGAGCTGATCGCCCGCGGCCTGCCGCCGAGCCTGTGCAAGGTCGCGCAGCCGGAGACGGTGGCGCAGTTCCGCAACAAGCCGGTGGAGCGGAGCTGATTGACGCGGGCCTGGCACCACCGAACGCCATGGCTGGCCGGCCCTCTCACTGAGCCACAGATCGCTGAGCCTGCACTTGGTGCCCGGAATGGACGAGTGGTTCGGTGAAGACAGCAGGGCGTGAGCCTGCCATCCAATGGAGGTCTATTGGGCACGTCGCTTGCCCTCGCGTGATCGAGACGTGCTCGCCACCGGCCACGCGTTCATCCGTGCAATCCCTTCGTTACGCGATCAGCGAGAACCTTTGGGCGTCTGGCGAACAAGGTCTGTGAAGAAGTTCATGAATCACGACTCGGCCCCCTTGACCTAGGGGGACAGGTGCCGCGCTTTCGGCGCGGGTGCGGCAGCAGAATCGGCAGATCCACTTCCGAGGGCACTCTCATGCATGACGCTCGTCGGGCCGGGGCCTTCTTCTCCGGGCTATTCCTCTACTGCGCCGCGATCGGCTGTGCCTCGGTTCTCGCAGATATCCATCTTCCCAGAGCCATCGCCGCCCGCTTCGGCGGTCGTGACAGCCTCTCCGTTGTCGGTTTTGAAGCCTTGTGCCTGGCCCTGCTGGTCTTCCTGGGCTCGCTGCCCTGGGCCTATCTGTCGGTGAAGCCGGCTCGCAAGAGCCGCCGCACCTCGACGCCGTGGTTCCTCAGCGGCATCGGCCTCGGCTGGCTTGGCGGGCTGCTCTACGGCACCTTCTACTTCGCGCTGAATCCGCGCAGCTTCGAGTCGATGAGCCGCCTGCTGCTCGCGTCCGACGCACCGCCGCTGTGGGGTTTGCTGAACGTTGTCGCCGTGATCTGCGCGGCCGTGCTGGCCGACAAGCTGGCGAAGCGGTTCAACCCCAAGGCACAACACTCGGCCGGCCCTGCTTCGACCTTGCAGCCGCCGCTGCGGACGACGACCTCGCACGCCTGATCGCACGGGCAGTTTTTCTTTCTAGCGCTTCGACCGGCCCCATTCGGCCGGTCGTTTGCTTTCTGCTGTGTTCTCATGACCAGCGCAATGCGTCCGCAAACACCGATCGATCCCGCCAACTCGTCTCGTCGCGCGCTTTGCCCGCGCTGCGAGCGGCCTGGTAAAGCCTGCATCTGCAGCTGGATCCGGCCGCTGGACAACCAAGTCGAAATGCTGGTCCTGCAGCACCCGCTCGAAGCGCGCGAAGCCAAGGGTACGGCGAGGCTGCTTCAGCTGAGCCTGGCGCGCTGCACGGTAATGGTGGGCGAGCAGTTCGATGAGGCAGCGGTCGGCGCCCTCGATGGAACTGCCTTGCTCTATCCAGCGGCCGACGCTTCGCCGGCACGGGCCTCACCACAGCCAATCCAGCGCCTGATCCTGCTCGACGCCACCTGGCGCAAGAGCCGCAAGATGTTGCATCTCAACCGTTGGCTGCTCGCATTGCCGAGGCTCGCGCTGACGGAGCCGCCGGCCTCGCGCTATGGCCTGCTGCGTCGCGCGCACGAAGCGCATCAGCTGTCAACCTTCGAGGCTGGCGTGCTGGCGCTGCAGCAGGTCGAAGGCACGGAACCTGCCCGTTACGCGCCCTTGCTGGAAGCCTTCGAAGGCTTCGTCGCCGGCCAATCGGCGCACCACTACAATCCCGCACCTTCCATCGACTCCAGGGTTCCCCGTGTCTGATCGCCTGGCCGTGCTGCCGCAATATCTGATGCCCAAACAGGCGATGACCCGGCTGGCCGGCAAGCTCGCATCGGCCCATCTTGGCAGCATCACCACCGGGGTGATCCGTCGCTTCGTCGCCCGTTACCAGGTCAACATGGCCGAGGCCGCGAACCCGGACATCACCAGCTACGCGAGCTTCAACGACTTCTTCACCCGCGCGCTGAAAGACGGCGCCCGGCCGCTGGCCCAGGCTGACCTGATCTGCCCGGTCGACGGCGCGATCAGCCAGTTCGGCGCCATCGACAAGGACCAGATCTTCCAGGCCAAGGGCCATACCTATTCGACGACGGCCCTGGTCGGCGGCGATGCGCAGTTGGCCGCGCAGTTCGATGACGGCCACTTCGCCACGCTCTACCTCAGTCCGCGCGACTATCACCGCATCCACATGCCTTGCGGCGGCCGCCTGTTGCGGATGATCCATGTGCCCGGCGACCTGTTCTCCGTCAACCCGACGACGGCGCGCGGCGTGCCCGGCCTGTTCGCGCGCAACGAGCGCCTGGTCTGCGTGTTTGAGCGCGAAATCGAAGGCGTAGGCGATGGCGATGGATCCGGGAAGGGCCTCTGGGTGCTGGTGCTGGTCGGTGCGACCATCGTCGGCAGCATGGCCACGGTCTGGCACGGCCAGGTCAATCCGCCGCGCCCCGGCACCGTCCGGGATTGGCGTTATGACGAGCAGCAGCTCCGCCTGAAGCAGGGCGAAGAGATGGGTCGCTTCCTGCTAGGTTCCACGGTGGTGATGCTCTTCCCGAAACTGTCTCCCAAGGGCGATTTGCGCTTCAGCAGCGGTTGGCAGCCGGGCGGTGCGATCCGGCTCGGCGAGGCGATGGCCTCACTGCAGCGCGAAGGCCAGTAACTCGCCTGCGACCTGCGCGGAGACCGGCCGGCCGAGGTGGTAGCCCTGCAGCTGCGTGCAGCCCAGCGCTTCAGCCGCCCGCGCCTGCACCTCGTTTTCCACGCCCTCGGCCACGATCTCCAGCTTCAGCGATTGCCCTAACGCGCAAGTCGCGCTGACCACCGCGCTGGCCTGCGCCTCGGGCAGCGGCTCGATCATGCTGCGGTCCAGCTTCATCGCGCTGATCGGCAGCTGGCGCAGCAGGGTCAGCGAGGATTGGCCGGTGCCGAAGTCGTCCAGCGCGCAGTAGACGCCGGCAGCGTGGAGGTGCTGCAGCTGCGGCAGCACGCGGCCGAGATGACCGATCGCGGCGGTCTCGGTGATCTCGATTTCCATCGCCTCGTGGGGCAGGCCGCGTGCATCGAGGCCGGCCAGCAGCCGGGCCGCGAAGCCTGCGTCGTCGAACTGCAACGGCGACACATTGACGGCCACCGGCAGCACCCGGCCGAAGCGTTCTTGCCACTGCTGCAACTGCCGGCCCGCCAGGTCCAGGATCAATTCGCCCAGCAGCTTGATCTGGCCGGTGCGTTCGGCCGCGGGAATGAAATCGCTCGGCGGCACGCGCCCGCGGCCCGGCCGCTCCCAACGAACCAGCGCCTCGAACCCGCACAGGCTGCGCGAACCGGCCAGGAACTTCGGCTGGTACTCGAGCATGAACTCCTGCGCGGCGATCGCGCGGCCCAGGGCCTGCTCGGTCTCCAGCCGCGTACGCGAGCTCCCGTGCATCGCCTTGTCGAAGAACACATAGCCCGCGCCGGCCTG
>FSVW01000452.1_pt1 | contig 12271 bp, 12 predicted proteins | sample 1637551 | NCBI WGS metagenome assembly FSVW01 (sample SAMEA3914814, study PRJEB12502) | metagenome | biome: forest; material: soil | place: USA | collected 2011-09-16 | depth 0.1 m | reverse complement strand
GGCGCAGATGGCACGCGGCGCGCACTACCCGAGCCACACGATGTGGACGGCCTGGATCTGCTGGATCTGCTGCGCCATCGGTGCGCGGCTGTGGGCCCCAAAAGCCTAGCTCGCTACCATTGGCGGCATGGACATCTATCTTGACGCCAACGCCACCACCCCGGTGCTACCCGCCGCGGCGCGCGCGGCCCAGCAGGCGATGGGCGACGACTTCGGCAACCCGAGCAGCGTGCACAGCACGGGGCTCAAGGCGCGGGCGCTGATCGATGGCGTGCGTGCCCGCGCGGCGCGCTTGCTCGACGCGGGCAGCGGGCGTTTGCTCTTCACCAGCGGCGCGACCGAAGGCATCCAGACTGCCGTGCTCTCCGCCCTGGTCGCCTTGCGCGGCGGTAGCGCGCGCGCGCTGCTCTACGGCGCCACCGAACACAAGGCGGTGCCCGAGGCACTGCGCCACTGGAATTCGCTGCTGGGCCTGAACCTCGAAATCCTCGCCATCCCGGTCGACGCGCTGGGCCGCCACGATCTCGACTTCCTGCGCCAGCACGCGCCGCAGGCCGGCCTCGTCTGCACCATGGCCGCCAACAACGAGACCGGCGTGATCAGCGACCTCGCCGGCATCGCAGCCGTCCTCGCCGACAGCCCCGCGCTGTGGCTGGTGGATGGCGTGCAGGCCCTGGGCAAGCTGCCGCTCAAGCTCTCGCAGACCCGCATCGACTACGCGCCCTTCTCGGGCCACAAGCTCTATGCGCCCAAGGGCGTCGGCCTGCTCTATGTGCGCGACGGCGCGCCGTTCACGCCGCTGATGGCCGGTGGCGGGCAGGAAGGCGCGCTGCGCTCGGGCACCGAGAACATGGCCGGCATCGCGGGCCTGGGCGCGGTGCTGCAGGCGCTGGAGGAGGGCGGCACCTTCCGCAGTCACGCTGAATTGAGCGTTATGCGTCAGCAACTGCTGGCTGCGCTGAAGGACGCCCTGCCCGGCCTCGTGCTCAACGTGGCGCTGGACGGCAGCCTGCCGACGACGCTGAACTTCGCCGTGCCCGATGTGCCTTCGCGTTTGCTGCAAGACCTGTTCGACGCCGGTGGCGTGCGCGTCTCGGGCGGCTCGGCCTGCAGCGCGGCCAAGGCGGCGCCGAGCTTCGTGCTCGAAGCCATGGGCCTGCCCGAATGGCAGGCGGCAGGCGCGGTTCGCCTGTCCATCGGCCCGGCCACCGATGCGGCCCTGGTCGATGAAGGCTGCACGCGCATCCGTGCCTGCGGCGAGGCGCTGCGCCGGCATGGGCCTCAGCACGGGCCGTGGTGCGAAGACCCGGGCGCAATGAACGGCGACCTTGGCGATTGCCGCATCGTCATCGGCTCGCAGCTGCCGGATTTTTTGAAGCTTCACGACGACCTCGTATTGATCGACGTGCGCGAGCCTTACGAACATGCGCTGCCGCTGCCACCTGTCTTTGCTTCGATGCAGGTGCAGGCCGTGCCCATGAACTGCCTGGGCACCTCGGCGCAAGCCTGGCTCAACGAAGGCCGGCCGCTGCTGTTCTTCTGCCGCAGCGGCAACCGCAGCCGCCAGGCCGCGCAGGCGCTGGCGGGCATGGGCCACGATCAGAGCTGGACGCTGGCCGGCGGTCTGGCCCTGTTGCCGGAACTCGAAGCCGCGCCCGATCCGGCGCTTTATGTCTGAGCAAGTCCACAGCAGCTTCTACAAGTTCGTCTCGCTGAGCGATCCACTGAGCGTGACAGAGCGCGTGCGCGAACTCGTCACCGGCCTGGGCGGCAACGTGATCCTGGCGCCCGAGGGCATCAGCGGCGCAGTCGCGGGCGAACGTGAAGTGCTCGCAGCCTTTGAAAGAGCGCTAACGAGCGAATTCGACGGTGTCTTCGCAGGCATGACCTTCAAGCACAGCGCCTGCACGACCCGGCCCTTCCATCTCGTCAAGGTGCACCTGAAGCGCGAGATCGTGGCCTTCGGCGTGCCCGGCGCGACCGCTTCCGATACCAGCGACACGCACGTGTCTCCGCAAGCCTTCCGCGCCCTGCTTCAAGACCCCGACGTGCTGGTGCTCGACAACCGCAACAGCTTCGAGTTCAAGCTCGGCCGTTTCCGCGGCGCGGTCGATCCCGGCGTGGCCAACTTCCGCGACTTTCCCGCTTACGTTCACGCCCATGCTGATACATGGAAACGCGAGGGCAAGCGCATCGCCATGTACTGCACCGGCGGCATCCGCTGCGAGAAGACCGCCGCATGGATGCAGGACCAAGGCCTGACGGTGCACCAGCTCGACGGCGGCATCATCAATTTCTTCGCCGCCCTGCCCGATGCTGAAGCCGACTGGCAGGGCGAATGCTTCGTCTTCGACAAGCGCATCGCCATCAACACGCAGTTACAAGAAACCGCCACCACGCCCGAGCAGGCTTATGCCGACGATCCCCAAGGGGAATGGCGACTGGCGCGCGCAAAGCGTCTCGACCCGCAGGGATAATTGCGCCCTGCATCTCACACCACATCCATGTCCAATCTGATCGTCCACGGCGGCACGCCTCTCAAGGGCCGCATCATTCCCTCGGCCAACAAGAACGCCGTTTTGCCCATCCTCTGCGCCACGCTGCTGAGTGCGGAACCGATCCGGCTGATCGGCATTCCCGAGATCACCGACGTGCGCAAGATCCTCGAGGTCTTCCGCAACCTCGGCTCGCAGGTCTCGGTGGACTACACGACCGGCATCCTCGACGTGCACCACAAGGACACGCACTTCGACGTGAGCCGGGACCGGCTGCCCGAAGAGATGCGCTCTTCGATCATGCTGGTGCCGGGCCTGATGGCGCGCTTCGGCGCCGCGCGCATCGAGGATGACGTGAAGGGCTGCACCCTCGGCGCACGCGAGATCGATCCGCATGTGGAAGTCTTCCAGCGCTTCGGCGCCGATGTGGAGCGGCAATCAGACGGCCTGACCGTCAAGGTGGCCGCCAAGCTGCGCGCCAACGACCACTGGACCGACTACGCCAGCGTCACCACGACCGAGAACTTCATCCTCTGCGCCGCCCTGGCCCACGGCACCTCCACGCTGACCAATGCCGCCAGCGAGCCGCATGTGCAGGAGTTTTGTCAGTTCATGGGGATGCTCGGCGCCAAGATCGAAGGCCTGGGCACCTCGCGCGTCACCGTGCATGGCGTCGAGAAACTCGGCGGCGGCGAGTTCACCTTCGCCGAGGACTTCCACGAGATCGTCACCTTCCTGGCCCTGGGTGCCATCACGGGCGGCGACGTGCGCGTGAAGAACTCGCACCCCGAGCAGTTCCCGCTGCTGGACCGCACCTTCGCCAAGTTCGGCGTGACGGTGATCCACGAGGACGGCTGGTCGCGCGTGGAGGCGCAGTTCCCGCTCAAGGTGAAGGAGCCCTTCACGCGCAACATCCTGCAGAAAGTTGAGGCCGCGCCCTGGCCCTACCTGCCGGTCGATTTGCTGCCGATCTTCGTCGCCCTGGGCGTCAAGGCCGAGGGCAGCGTGATGTTCTGGAACAAGGTCTACGACGGCGCGATGGGCTGGACCTCCGAGCTCTCCAAGTTCGGCGGCCATGCCTTCATGTCCGACCCGCACCGCATCGTCACCTTCGGCGGCAAGGCGCTGACGCCGGCCGAGGTCGAGAGCCCGTACATCATCCGCGTGGCCATTGCGCTGCTGATGGTGGCGGCCAGCATTCCGGGCAAGTCGGTCATCCGCAATGCCACGCCCGTGCGCCGCGCGCATCCGCAGTTCGCCGAGAACATCCGCAAGCTGGGAGCGCAGATCGAATGGGTCGAAGGGGACTGAGGACAGCGTTCGCCGCAGCAGCCCTGGCGCTCGCCGCCACCTGGGCTAACGCCGACACTCCACTGACCATCACCTGGCTGGTGATGGAGATGCCGCCGCATTTCAGCTATCCGGAGCACCGGCCACCCAAGGAGCCCGCGGACCTCGGCCAGCACGGCGAGATCGACGGCCTTCAGCGCCTGCTGATCGCGCAGATGCCGGCCACGGTCGAGCATCGCTTCACCGAGGCCGGGCTCGCGCGCTTCGAGAGCATGGCGCGCCAAGGAGAGGCGGTCTGCTCGATGTTCCACGTGCGCACGCCCGAACGGCTGCAGTGGCTGCACTTCACGCATCTGCTGCCGCCCATGGATTCGCGCGACGTGCATGTGGTGGTACGGCTCAACGCGCTGCCGCGTTTCACCGAAAGCGGCCAGACCCTGCAGCTGAGCGAGCTGCTGCGCCGCAAGGAGCTGACCGGCCTGCTGCCACGCGAGCGTTCCTACGGCCGGCGCATCGACGGCCTGCTGCAGGCTGCCGGCGACGCCGCGCCCAAGACCGTCAACGTCGGCCACAACATGCATGTGCTGCCCATGCTGCGCGCCGGCCGCATGGACTACACGCTCGAATATCCCTCGGTGCTGGCCGAGTACCTGCGCACCAACCCCGACGGCCCGCCGCTGACGGCCCTGCCCCTCGTCGAAGGCCACAGCACCAACCTTGCCACCGCCGCCTGCTCGCGCAGCCCGGCCGGCCGCCAGGCCATCGAGGCCATCGACGCTGCCGTGCGCAGTCTCGCGCGCAGCCCGCGACGCGACGCGCTGATCCGCGAATGGCGCGGCACCATGAGCGACGCGGACCGGCAGCGGCTCAACGACTACATGAACGAGCGCGCCAGGAACGGTCCGCAGATCGAGTGAGCCGGCCGAAGAAGCTCGCCCTGCCGCTGCTCGATGGCGTGGCAGCCAGTGCGCTGCATTGCCCGAGCGGAAAGTGGCTGCGCGTGATCGATTTTCTGGCCGAGCGCTTGTCCAGGGTCGAGCGCGCCGATTGGCTGGCACGCATGGCGCGCGGTGAAGTGCTCGATGCGCGCGGCCACGCGCTCGCGCCCGATGCGCCGTTCAAACCCGATGAGCGGATTTACTACTACCGGCTGCTGGCGCACGAGGACGTCGTGCCTTTCGAGGAAGGCATCGTCTTCCAGGACGGGCTGCTGCTGGTGGCCGACAAGCCGCACTTCCTGCCGGTCACACCGAAGGGCCGCTACGTGCAGCAGACCTTGCTGACGCGGTTGGTCAGGCGCACCGGCATTGCCACGCTCTCGCCCGTGCACCGCATCGACCGCGAGACGGCCGGCCTCGTCGTCTTCGCCATCCAGCCCGAGACGCGCGACGCCTACCAGGCACTGTTCCGAGAGCGCGCCGTGCACAAGCGCTACGAAGCCATCGCGCCCTGGCGGCCCGATCTGCCGCTGCTGCCCGCGCTCTACCGCAGCCGCCTCGTCGAGCGCGAGGACGCCTTCATGCAGATGGCCACCATGCCCGGTGAGCCGAACGCCGAGACGCGCATCACGCTGCTCGAACATGACGCTGAATGGGCGCGTTATGCGCTCGAACCGCTGAGTGGCCGCAAGCACCAGCTGCGCGCGCAGATGAGTGCGCTGGGCCGGCCCATCAAGGGCGACCGCATCTATCCGCAACTGATGCCTGAAGAAGCCACGCCGGACTACCGCGCGCCGCTGCAACTCTGCGCCCAGGCCATGGAATTCGTCGATCCGATCACCGGTGCCCCGCGCCGCTTCGAGAGCGCGCAGCGGCTGCGCCTCTAGAACGGCACCACCACGTTGGCCGTGAACATGTCGGCCTTGCCACCGTAGACCTTGCCGAAGAGATAGCCGGCATGGATGTCGAAACTCGGGAAGCCGATCTGCAGCGTGGGGCCGGCGCGGTGGGACTGGCGATCGGACCAATTGCTCCACGGCCCCAGCTCGCCGAACCCCAGCACACCGGCGCGCCAGCCGGGCGCGATGCGGTACAGCGCCTGCCACTGGTACTTGAGCCTGGTCGGCCCGCTGCCGGCCTGGTAGCCGTGCTCGAAGACAAGGTTGAAGTTGAGCTGGGTGTGGCCGAGCTCGGTCTGGAACACCGGCCCCCACTGCAGCATGTTGCCGTCCTCGGGGCTGTGGATGGCTTGCAGGTGCAGTGCGATATCGAAAGGGTACTGGCCCTGGGTGAGCAGGATCTCGTTCTGCCAGTTCCAGCCATTCAGATACTGGCTGCCAAGCGTCGGCCCGTCGAAGCCGACCAGCAGTTCGGTGGTCCAGCGGCTGTTGACGCCGTAGCGCAGGCCGACCTCGGGCCAGTAATAGATGGGCTCGCCTTCTGACTTGACGGTCCAATAGCGCAGGTCCAGCGCGGCCTGGCCGGGCTGGCTGTAGGGCGTGATCAGGTAATAGCCGGGATCACCAGCCTGGACGGAAGTAGGGATGAGGCCAACGGCGAACAGCAAGCCGAGCAGGAGGGGCGCGCGCTGCAGCATGCCCCGATGGTTGCTCAGCCGTTGCTCGAAATCCAACCGGGATTGCCCTGAGCGCCGACCAGCGTCGGCGTGTTGATGTGGGGCTCCTGCACACGGCCGCCGGGCCGAGCCTTCAGCCAGCCTTCCACAAGATCCCACACGGGCGGGTTGCCGGCCTTGTCCGTGCCTTCGGCAACAGGCGCCCAGCCCGCGACCTTGTAGCTCTTGCCTGCATCCACCAACTTGCCATTCAAGCGCATGTCGGTGATGCGCGCGCCCATGGCCGCACCCGGCGTGCAGCGGTATTGCAGGCCGCCCGTGCGCACCATGTCGCCGCCCTGCTGGTAGTAGGGGTCGGGGTTGAAGAGGTTGTCGGCCACGTCTTCCAGCACGCCCTTGATCTGCTCGCCGCTCATGGTGTTGAGCGTGGCGTAGGGGTAGGTGATGGCGGTCTGGTCCATCAGCAGCTCGCGGGTGATCACCTCGCCCGGCAGCAGGCTCGTGCCCCAGCGGAAGCCGGGCGAGAAGGCGATGTCGGCGCCCTGCACGTCCATCAGCGCGTCGACGATCAGCTGGTCCCAGCTGCCATTGAAATTGCCGCGTCGGTACAGCAGGGCTTCGCTGGTGGCCAGGGGCTCGGCGAGCTTGTCCTTGAAGGGCGCCCTAACCTTGTCGATCAGCGCATTCATGGCCGGGTCAGCGGGCAGCAGATTCGCAAACACGGGCAGCAGCTGGTACTTGAGCCCGGCCACCTTGCCGGTCTTGTTGACCTGCAGATCGAGCACGCCGAGGAACTTGCCGTTGCTGCCCGCGTTGGTGACGAGCGTGCTGCCACCGCGATTCTTGACCGGCACGCCCATGGGCACGCCGTCGTGCGTGTGGCCGCCCAGGATCGCGTCCAGGCCCGAGACGCGCGAGGCGAGTTTCAAGTCCACGTCCATGCCGTTGTGGCTCAAGAGCACCACGGCCTGCGCGCCCTTGGCCCGCAGCTGGTCGATCAGCGTCTGCAGCTCCTGCTCGCGGATACCAAAACTCCAGTCCGCCACCATGTAGCGCGGGTTGGCGATCGGCGTGTACGGAAAAGCCTGTCCGATGACGGCTACAGGCACGCCGTTGATCTCGCGCCAGCTGTAGCCGGGGAAGACCTCGTCGCCGAAGTCCTGCGTCTTGATGTTGTGGGCGATGAACTCGATGCCGGCCTTCTTGAGGTCGCCATCAACGAGTTCCTTGACGCGTTCCTGGCCGTAGGTGAACTCCCAGTGGCCCGTCATCACATCGACGCCGAGCAGCTTGCAGGCCTCGACCATGTCCTGGCCGCGCGTCCACAGCGCGGTGGCCGAGCCCTGCCAGGTGTCGCCACCATCGAGCAGCAGCGCGCCGGGCCGGCTGGCCTTGAGCCGCTTGACCAAGGTGGCCAGATGCGCGAAACCGCCGACGCGGCCATAACGCCGTGCCTGAGCGGTGAAATCGAGGCTGGTGAAGGCGTAGGCCTCGCGCGTGCCGGGTTTCAATCCGGCGGCCTTGAGCAGGGACTCGCCCACCAGATGCGGCCATCGGCCGGCCTGATCGCCGAGGCCCAGGTTGACGCTCGGTTCGCGGAAGTAGATCGGCTTCAGCTGCGCGTGGCAGTCGGTCATGTGCAGCAGCGAGACCGTGCCGGCGCCTTTGAACGGCGGCGCGGTGTCGTAGGGATCGGCGTTCGCGCCAGCGCCGAAGCCGGCCGCCGCGGCCGCGCCCAGCACGCGCAGCAGTTCGCGGCGTTGCATCATCTTTGCTTCTTCTTCTTTTTTATCAGTCTGCGTTGACCGGAGATTTCGGGTCGAGCAGCAGCGCCATCAGATCGCGGATCTGGCCTTCGTCGAGCAGGCCTTCATGGCCGAAGCGCGGCATGTCGGAGCAGGCGTTGTAGGCCTTGGCGTTGTAGAGCTTGCCCCAGGTGTACTTGACGATGGGCTCGCTGGCCGGCGCGGCCGGGTCGCTGACGCCGCGAATCTTGCCGTAGTGGTAGAGGCTCGGGCCGATGGTGCCGAAGGAAATCTCGGCCTTGCTGACCTGGTGGCAGTTGTAGCAATTGCCGCCGTTCTTGCCGGCGGGCGCGTCGCTCCAGGTGGCACCGCGGCCGTTCTGCGCGAGCTTCTCGCCTTCCTTCCAGTCGCCCAGCCACTGGCCATTGCTGGGCCATTTGACGGTGGCGAGCTGCTCGGCTTCGACCTTGGCCGTAGCCGCCGTATCGGGTCGCTGCGGGGCCGAGCAGATCTTCTGCACGGCATCCTGCTGCAGGCGGTCCACCTTGGCCTGGCCCTTGTCGGTGAAGGAGGACTTGAGCGCTTCCTGCGTGGCGGCGTCCACTTCCGCATCGGTCATGGCCATGCTGGCGCAACCGGCGATCAGGCCGCCTAGGGCCAAAGTGCTAACGCCAAGGATCAACGTACGTGTTTTCATCGTCTGCTCCTTGATCAGCGCTTGAGGGCCGGTGCGACCGAAGCCGCGCCCTGGCTGTTGACGCCCATGTAGGTGGCCAGGGCGATGGTGGCGTCCGAGGCGTAGCCCGGATAGGGGAAGCGCTGCTGGCGGTAGCAGTCGTTCAGGCGCCGCTGCATGCCCCAGAGCTCACCGCTGGAGACGCGGTACGCCGGCCAGGCCGCGAAGCCCACGCCGTCGCCCGGGTTCTTGTACAGCGCCGGCAGGTCCTGCAGGCGGATGCGTTTGCCTTCGGAGCCGTGGCAGGTGGCGCAGGCGAAGTCATAGGGGCCGGCGCGCAGGTAGAAAAGCTTCTGGCCCACGGCGTACATCTTCTTCTCGGCCGGATGGCCTTGCGGCAGATTGAACTTCAGGCCGCGCGATTCGGCGGAGATCCAGGCGACGAGGCCCTCGATATTGGCCTGCTCGCCCTTGCCGAAAGGCGTGTCGGCGATCGCCTTGGCGTCGAAGCCTTGCAAGTTCTGCAGGCAGCTCAGCAGGCGCGATTCGAGATCCTGCACGCGGCCGGTGTCGCTGAAGTAACGCGGCAGTTCGACGAAGGCACCCTTGACGACGCCAGGGCCCTTACCCAGGTCGCAGGCCTGCAGCGTGGCGTTCTTCGGGCCGCGCGCGGTCTTCCAGAGTTCCTCGCCCTTGGCCTCGAACAGTTCCGAAGGATTGCCATCGGCCAGCATGGCGCGGTATTCGGCGATGCTGTCAGCCGCGGATTTCTGCGCCATTGCCGGCGATCCACCGAGGACTGCCAGTGCGCCGGCCAGCGCCAATGCTGTGCTGATCTTCATGCTTGTCTCCTTCTTGGTGTGAACTGCTCAGGCGACGACAGCTTCATCCGTGCGCTTGTCACCATGGTTGTCGGTCCAGCTGATGCTCACCTTGTCGCCGGCCTTGCCGCCCTTGATGGTGAACTGCATGAACGGGTTCTTGGACACCGCCGGGCCCCACTGGGCCGTCAGCACCTGCTTGCCGTTGAGCGACGCGGTGACGTCGCTGATGTACCAGGCGGGGATGGTCTTGCCATTCGCATCCTTGCGCTGGCCGGTCTCCATCTCGTGCTGCATCAGCACCTTCACCACCACATTGCCGCCTTGCGCCTGGGCGCGAATTCGCATCGGGTCTGCCATGTCTGTCTCCTTGTCTCAGCCGCCGCAACCGCCAAGGGTCACTTTGATTTCCTTTTCAGCGAACAAGACCTTCTTGTCCGCCGTGATCGCCACCGCGTAGACGCTGGAGGTCTGGCCCATCTTGACGCGCGTCTGGAAGGCCGGCTCCACCGAATCGTTGACGTCGAACGAGGCCGTCAGCACGTTGGGGTTCTTCTCGACCAGGACCATCATGCGGACCACGCCAGGCGCCGTGCTGGCGACCGACACCGGCACGACGGCGCCGTTCTCGGCGATGTCGGGCGCGGTCAGCGTCACGTCCTTGCTGGCCACTGGCTTGCTCAGGCCCAACTGCTTGTAGAGCTCGTCCAGCGTCTTGGCATCGAACGCGGTCTTGGCCAGGGCCTCGGCCTGCGCGCCTGAGGGCAGCAGGCCGGCGAGCAGGCCGGCCAGCGCTGCGGCGCTGCTCTTCATCATCATGTCTCGGCGGGTACTCATCGTGGGGTCTCCTTCAACATTGCTCTATTGTGCAAGGCAATCACAGGCCTCTGCGGGATTCAGGGCTTGGCGCCCTCGGAAAGCCAGGTGGCGATGGTGGCGAGATCGGCATCGGGCAAGGTCTGCGCCGGCATCGGGATGGGACCCCAGACGCCGCTGCTGCCGCTTCTGATCTTGCCCATGAAGTAGTCGCGCCGGTCATCGCGGCCCGCGTACTTGGCGGCCACATCCTTGAAGGCCGGGCCGACGACCTTGGTGTCGATCTGGTGGCAGGCATAGCAGGCGTATTGCTTGAGCAGCTCGGTGGCGGGCTTGACCGCGGGCGCGGCAGCCTGTGCAGTCTTGGCTTTAGGCGCCGTATCGAGGCCGCGCTGCGGGCCCACGAGGCGCTGCTGCTGGGCCAGATTGCCGCTGGCATTCATCGCGTAGTCGGGCAGCAGCGAGGCGACCTTGGGCTCCACGGCGCAGTTCTTCATGCAGCCGCTGCCCTGCACATCGGGCTTGCTGAGCTTGCTGAACTCGCGCCCCGGCCACATGGCGTGCTCCCAGGTCTTACCATTGCGGTTGGGCAGGCGCTCCTGCACTTGGGCGATGTTCTTGTCCGAGAGTTCGCCGTCCGGCGGCAGCACATCGGCCAGCGAGAGCAGGTAGGCCGTGACGGCGTAGACCTCGTAGGGCGACAGACTCTTTGGCGCCGTCCAGGGCATGGCGCGGTGGATGTAGTCCCACAGCGTGGAGATGTGCGAGACCTTCATCAGCGTCGTGCGGCCGGGGAAGGCGGGATCGAGCAGGCGGGCCACGTGACCGGTCTTGATATCGTTCTGGGTCGTGCCGCCAGTCAGCGCGCTGAAGACCTCGTTCGATTCGCCGAAGCTGCCGTGGCAGCCGGCGCATTTAGCTTCCCACAAGGTCTCGCCTTGCGCCACCGTGCCGCGGCCGGGCGGCAGGCCCTTGAAGTCGGGGCGCACGTCGATGTCCCAGGCCTTCACCTCTGCCGGAGTCGCCGTTCTGCCTATTCCAGGATACGCGGGGAACTTGCCGGTCTGCGCAAAGCTCACGCTGCAGACCGCTGTCAGTACAAGCAGAAGCTTAGGAAATCTGGACATTCTTGACCTCCCCGCTCTCCTGCACGAGCCAGGTCTGGATCGAGTTGTTGTGATAGATCGAGCGCTTGCCGCGCACGGCGCGCAGCTTGGCGTTGGTCGGCTGGACGTGGCCGGTCTCGTCGGTGGCGCGGCTCATCACCAGCGCGGGCTTGCCGTCCCAGGTCCAGGGCAGAGAGAAGCGTGTCAGGCAGCGGTCCATCACCGGCGTCTGCAGCTGCGCCTCGCGCCAGTTCTGACCACCATCCACCGAGACATCCACGCGTTTGATGCGCCCGCGGCCCGACCAGGCCAGGCCCGAGATCGAATAGAAGCCCTTGTCCAGCAGCACCTGCCCGCCGCTGGGCGTGGTGACGACGCTCTTGACCTCCTGGATCGAGGTGTACTGCCGATGCTGGCCATCAGGCATGAGGTCGATGTAATGCACGTCCTCGTCCTTGGTGGCGTAGGGCATGTCGCCGACCTCGATGCGGCGCAGGTATTTCACCCAGCTCACACCCTGCACGCCGGGCACCACCAGGCGCAGCGGATAGCCGTTCTCGGGCCGCAGCATCTCGCCGTTCTGGCCGTAGGCGAGCAGCACGTCCCCGCTGGCGATCAGCTCCATCGGGACGGTGCGCGTCATCGAGGAGCCATCGGCGCCCTCGGCCAATACAAATTTGGCCCGTTTCTTGTCGAAGCCGCACATCTCAAGCACGTCGATCAGGCGCACGCCGGTGAACTCGCTGCAGCTCAGCATGCCGTGCGTGTACTGCACGGTCGGCACGGCCACATTGCCCCATTCCATGCC
>FSVW01000696.1_pt1 | contig 12274 bp, 10 predicted proteins | sample 1637551 | NCBI WGS metagenome assembly FSVW01 (sample SAMEA3914814, study PRJEB12502) | metagenome | biome: forest; material: soil | place: USA | collected 2011-09-16 | depth 0.1 m | reverse complement strand
CTACCTGGCCTATGGCGAGAGCAAGGCCGGCAAGCAGACGATGCTGGTCCAGGTCGCGCGCAACAGCGCCAACCGCGAGGCGCTCACCCGGCGCATCCTGTTCGATACCTTGCTGCCGCTCTCGGTGCTGATCCTGCTGATGTCGGCGATCGTCTGGGCCGGCATCCGCGCGGGCCTGGCGCCGCTGAACCGCCTGCGCAGCGCAGTGGAAGCCCGCGCACCGGGCGACCTGACCCCGCTGCGGCTCGAATCCGCACCGAAGGAGCTGCAGTCGCTGGCCCGCGCGCTGAACGAACTGCTGGCCTCAGTCGAGCGCAACGTCGTCGCGCAAAAGCGCTTCATCGGCGACGCCGCCCACCAGCTGCGCACGCCGCTGGCGGGCCTCAAGAGCCAGACCGAGCTGGCCCTGCAGGCCACGACGGACCCCGAGCAGCGCACGCGGCTGGAGCGCGTGCACCTGGGCGCCACACGCAGCGCCCATCTGATCACGCAACTGCTGACCCTGGCCCGCGCCGACCCTGAATCGACGATGGTGCAGGACCGCAGCGCCTTCGACCTGCGGCGCCTGGCCAACGACGTCGTCGCCGAATGGGTGCCGCGCGCGCTGAAGGCCGGCGTCGACCTGGGGCTGGACGAGCGTGACAAGGCGCCGGTGCCGGTACACGCGAACGCCCTGCTGCTGCGCGAAGCGCTGGCCAACCTGCTCGACAACGCGATCCACTACGCCGGCCGCCTGGCCGAGGTGACGGTCCGCGTCCACGCCGACGCCGACTTCGCCTGCCTGAAAGTCGAGGACACCGGCCCCGGCATCGCCGAAGGCGACCGTGAGCGCGCGATGGAGCGCTTCGTGCGCATCACCGAAGGCGGCAACGGCTGCGGCCTCGGTCTGGCCATCGTCAAGGAGATCGTCGAGGCCCACGCCGGCCAGGTGCGGCTGGAAGCGAACCTGCCACGCGGGCTGCGGGTGGTCGTGCGGCTGCCGGTGGCGCCGCAGCCGGACGCCTACATCTGACGAGGCGGCGCCAAAGACGCCACAGCCAAGATCGCCACCCGCATCGGCGCCTCCGCGCCCGCCGGCACCGGGCTGCCCATGCAGCCCTCGTACAGCTCGCACTGGTCGCACTTCGGCGGCTTCAGCCCCGTGCGCCCGAGCGACTCGCCGAGGCAGAGGAACAGATGCCGCTTCCAGCGCAGCTCGTGCCGGTTGCTCTCGAACAGTTCGGGGAAGGCCAGTTGCATCAGGCGCGAAACCTCGTCGCGCCCGCTGAGCCCGAGGTCCTGCCAGAGATGGTGGCTGCCCATGCAGGCGCAAGCGAAGATCTCGGCGAGCAAGGCCAGCGCCGCCTGATCCTCCTCGCCAGGATTCCGGTGCACCAGCAGCAGACGATGCAAGGGCAGCAGCCATTCAAGTTCGGCTAGCGCACGCCTGGCCGCCTGCGCGCTGCGCAAGGAAGGCAAGGCGCCTTCGATGACAGCCACCTCGAAATGATTGGCCGTTCGCCGCAGTAACTCGAAGTCGCGAGGCGCCCAGGACTGCGACACATTCATGGCTGCAACAGCCTCAACTCGATCTTGCCCAGCCACTTCACATGGCGCGGCCCGCCATTGATATCGCGCGCGGAGACCAGCGCGATGCGCCCTTCGCCATCGTCCAGCGGCTGGCCGTCGCGCTCGAAGATCACCAGCACGCCGGCGCCGACTTCCGTGTTCATCAGCTCCGGCCAGGAGAAGCTGACGCAATAGCCGTCGACCCCGCAGGCCAGCGCGACCATGTGCTTCCAGTCGTTGCGATCGCGCGTTGCCAGGCCGGCGCGTTCCAGCAAGGTGGCGAGCTTGATGCCACGCACCGTCGAGCCGACCTCCTTGCCATCGACCCGCCGGGTGACCGTCACGCTGCTCAGCTGATCGGCCGGCAACTTGCCAAGATCGTCGATTGAAAGATCGAGGCTGGCCTTGACGTCGCCGCCCACCCGGAGGCGCTCGGACGGCGCGGCCTGCGCAAGAGCCAAGGCAAAAACCAATGCCGCCGACAGCGCCAGGCCGGGCAGCCTGGACCGGAACATCTGCTTGCTGATCCTCGTCATCATCGCCATCGTTTGCGCTTTCCTTTGTCCGTCGATCTTCATCGCTATGCGCGATCAGCTCGTTGATCCACGACAAATATTCTGCACGCTGCGCGACACGCGAGCGACATATATGATGAAACATAACGACTGAACGCCGGCCCCCGCCGCTGTACCGTGACGATCCCCGTTTTTCCGCCAGCCGTCCCACCCGTGGATCCGCAGCTCGCTGCCCTCGCCCACCTGCTCGAACGCCGCTCTGTATCGCCCAAGCGCCTGCAGGGCCCTGGGCCGGACTCGGAGCAGATCGAGCTGATCATCCAGGCGGCACTGCGCGCTCCCGATCACGGCGGCCTGCATCCCTGGCGCGTCCTCGAATTCCGGCGCGAGCAGCGCCCGGCGCTGGCCGACCGCTTCGAGCAGGAAAAACTGCGCCGCGATCCGCTCGCCTCGCCCATCGACCGGCGCCGCGCCCGCGCACACGCCACGCAGCCGCCGGTCTTGCTGGGCTTCGTCGTCACGCCGCGCAAGCGCGGCAGGGTGCCGTTGCGCGAGCAATGGCTGGCTGCTGGCGCGGCGCTGGGCAACCTGCTGAATGCCGCGCATCAGCTGGGCTTCGGCGCGATTGTTCTGAGCGGCGATCGGTGCTTCGATGCGCTGCTGTGCGCGCAACTGGGCATCCGGGCTGGCGAGCACCTGGCCGGCTTCATCAGCATCGGCCGCATCGCCGAGGCGCCGCCAGCGCGCCGGCATGTGCTGCCGGGCGAGGTGTGGTCCTGCTGGCTACCTTCGGTGGGCCACACGCGGACCGACGAATTCGGCGTTTTCGACGACGGTTCCTCGCCCGCTGAATATCATGACGATCCGTTCTGACGACCACCACGCTCGATGACGCAAACCGCTGTCCTCTCCACCGAAAGGCTGTTCTCCTACGGCACCTTGCAACTGCCAGCCGTCCAGCAAGCCACTTTCGGGCGGCTGCTGAACGGCCGCATCGATGGCCTGCCGGGCTACCGGCTGACCCAGCTGGAAATCCGCGACGCGGACGTGGTGGCAACGAGCGGCAAGACCCACCATCCGATCGTCACGCGCAGCGGCGATGCGCAGGACCGGGTCGAGGGCACGGTGTTCGACATCACGCCTGCCGAGCTCGCCCACGCCGATGCCTACGAGGTGGACGACTACAGGCGCGAGTCGGTCCGCCTGGAATCGGGCGAGTTGGCCTGGGTCTATGTGGACGCGCGCGACGCGTGAAGAAGTACTAAGACCGCACCGGGGCGTAAGCTTTCACGCGGCCAGCCGACTGAATCGAAGCAGCCGGCTCGGCATTGCCGGCCTTCACTTACAGGCAAAGGAAGCACATGAGCACAGGACGTCGCCAGATCCTCGGCGCAGCAGGCGCTGCAGCGGGCCTTTGGGCCTTCGCATCGCTGTACGGCAACTCGCGCAGCGCCAGCGCGGCAACCGGCGCCACGCCGGCGAAATTCGAGGTTATGCGTACCGAAGAGGAATGGCGCAAGCTGCTGAGCTCCAATGCCTTCGAGATCCTGCGCCATGAAGCGACCGAGCGGCCGTTCAGCAGCCCGCTGAACGAAGAGCACCGGGCCGGGCGCTTCTCTTGCGCCGGCTGCCAGCTGCCTTTGTTCTCCTCGAAGACCAAGTTCGACAGCGGCACCGGCTGGCCGAGCTTCTGGCAGCCGCTGCCGCAGGCCGTCGGCGAGAACCGCGACAGCACGCTCGGCATGGTCCGCACCGAGATCCATTGCCGGCGCTGCGGCGGCCACCTCGGCCATGTGTTCGACGACGGCCCCAAGCCGACCGGCCTGCGCTATTGCATGAATGGCTTCGCGATGCAGTTCACAGCCGGTACCGCCTGACTGATCATCAGGCAAGACCTGACCCCCATGCTCCTGTTCCTGATCGCCTACCTCGGCGGCGTGCTGACCATCCTCAGCCCCTGCATCCTGCCGGTCCTGCCCTTCGTGTTCGCACGTTCGGACCAGCCCTTCGTCAAGAGCGGCCTGCCCTTGCTGATCGGCATGGCGCTGACCTTCGCGCTGGTTGCGACGCTAGCCGCGGTCGGCGGCGGCTGGGCGGTGCAGGCCAACCAGTTCGGCCGCATCGCGGCGCTGGCGCTGCTGGCCCTGTTCGGCCTCAGCCTGGTCTTCCCCGAGTTGGCGGACCGGGTCACACGGCCGCTGGTGGCTCTGGGTTCGCGCCTGTCGGAATCGGCGTCAGACAAGGCCCGCAGCGGTGGCTCGTCGTTCTGGCCTTCGTTGCTGCTCGGCGTGGCCACCGGGCTGCTGTGGGCACCCTGCGCCGGGCCGATTCTGGGCCTGGTGCTGACCGGCGCGGCGCTGCAAGGCGCCAGCGCGCAGACCTCGCTGCTGCTGCTTTGTTACGCGCTCGGCGCGGCCACTTCCTTGGCCGTGGCATTGCTGATCGGCGGGCGCGTGTTCGGCGCGATGAAGCGCTCGCTCGGCGCCAGCGAATGGATACGCCGCGGCCTCGGCGTAGCGCTGCTGTGCGGCGTCGTCGCCATCGCGCTGGGCGCGGACACCGGCGTGCTGGCGCGCCTGTCGCTTGCCGGCACTTCGGGCGTCGAGCAGCGGCTGATCGAGCGGGTCGCCCCAGGCATGGCCGCAGCGCCGGCGCCGCAGACAGTCGCGTCCGGCCCGCTGCCGGTCGAGGGGCCGATGCCGTCGCTGGCAGGCGCGGTCACCTGGCTCAACTCGCCGCCGCTGAGCGCCGAGCAACTGCGCGGCAAGGTCGTGCTGGTCGACTTCTGGACCTACTCCTGCATCAACTGCCTGCGCTCGATTCCCTACGTGCGCGCCTGGGCCGAGAAGTACCGCAGCCAGGGCCTGGTCGTGATCGGCGTGCATGCGCCGGAGTTCGCCTTCGAGAAGAAGCTCGACAACGTGCAGGCCGCCGTCAAGGACCTGAAGATCGACTATCCCGTTGCCGTCGACAACGACTACGCGATCTGGCGCGCCTTCGGCAACCGCTACTGGCCGGCCCACTATTTCATCGACGCCCAGGGCCGCGTCCGCCACCACCATTTCGGCGAAGGCGAGTACGCGCAATCGGAGCAAGTCATCCGGCAGTTACTTGCGCAAGCGGGCAGGACCGTCGATTCGAAATCGCTGGTCGCCGTCCAGGCGCAGGGCGCCGAAGTCGCGGCCGACCTCGACCAGATGAAGTCGCCGGAAACTTACGTCGGCTACGAACGCGCGCGCAGCTTCGCGCCGCAGCGCGGCCTGGTGCCCGACAAGGCCTGGCACTACCAGGTGCCGGCCGAACTGGCGCTGAACCAATGGAGCCTGCGCGGCGACTGGACGATCGCCAAGGAAGTGGGCCGACTCGACAAGCCCGGCGGCGCCATCGTCTACCGCTTCCATGCGCGCGATCTGCACCTGGTGCTGGGCGCAGGCGACACCGGCAAGCCGATCCGTTTCCGCGTGAGGCTCGACGGCCAGGCGCCGGGCGCCGACCATGGCGCTGACATCGACGACGCCGGCCTCGGCATGGTCACCGGACAGAAGCTCTACCAGCTGATTCGCCAACGGCCGGGTCAGCCGGGTCAGCCGATCAGGGACCGCACTTTCGAGATCGAGTTCCTCGATCCGGGCGCCGAAGCCTTCGCCTTCACCTTCGGCTAGTTGCGCGCCAGGCCCGGCGCACCGAATCGCCCGGCGGTCAGGTCCGCGAAGGCATTGAACAGCCACGGGCTTCCCGGCGTGGTGGCGTAGAGCTGGCGATGGCCGGTCGAGCGGCGGCGCACGGTCAGCAGGCGGTCGGGCAAGCCCAGTGCGCGCAGGCCTTCGGGCGCGCCTTCGCTGATCTCGAAATCGCTGGGCTCGAAGCCGGCGAGCTTCAAGGTCTGGGCCAGCGTGGCGCTCAGGCTTGTGGCATTTGCGTGCTGCTCCATGGTCATGCTCCGGTTGAATGCTTGCTGCATGACGCCGATTCTGAGCGGAGCACGTGACGCGGAGATGACTCCGGATCGATCAGTCACCGCTGGCGGTCTCACGCGGCTTGCCGGCCTTCGCCGCCAGCACCTCGCGCAACTCCGCCAGCAGAGCTTCCGGTGCGGTCGGCTTGGGCAGCACGCGAAAGCCGCCTTCGGCCGCCTCGCCCAGTTGCTCGGCATAGCCGGTCGTCAACACCACCGGCAGCTCAGGCATGCGCCGGCGCAGCTCGAAGGCCAGGCCGATGCCGTTGATCGAGCCGGGCATGGCGATGTCGCTGAGCACCAGGTCCGGCGGCCGCTCGGCACCCGTAATCAGCGCGAGCGCGGTGTCGGCATTGGCCGCGCGCAGCACCTCGTAACCGGCATTGCGCAGCATCATCTCGGAGGTGGTGGCCAGGTCCTCGTTGTCCTCGACCAGCAGGACCGTGCCGCTCACCCGTGGCGCCTGCGACTGTTGCTGTTGCTGCGCTTGAGTTGGCGAAGCGGCCTCCGTAGCCGGCTCTGCAGACGCCGCCGGCAACAGCATGCAGACCGTCGTGCCCTGGCCCAGTTCGCTGCGGATCTGCACCAGGCCGCCGGCCTGCACGCAGAAGCCCTGCACCTGGCTCAGTCCCAGGCCCGAGCCGGTACCTCGATCGCGCGTGGTGAAAAAGGGCTCGGTCACGCGCGAAAGCAGCTCGGGCGCGATGCCCACGCCATGGTCCTTGACCGAGATGCCGACCCAGCCCAGGCCGTCGGGTGTGTCGGCGCTGCCCGGCACGTTGCCGGCATGCACTTCCAGTCGGCCGCCCTGCGGCATCGCGTGACCGGCGTTGACGACCAGGTTGATCAGCGCCAGCTCCAGCTCGCCCACGTCCACACGGATCGGCGCGGTGTCGGGCTCGACCTGCACGTTCCAGCCGACGTTCGGCTGCAGGGTCGCGCGGATCAGGCCCTCGGTTGCGCCCAGCCACTGCTGCAGGTGAACGGTCTCGGGCCGCAGCGCCTGCTTGCGCGAAAAGGACAGCAACTGCCTCGTCAAGCGCACCCCGGTCTGGATCGCACGGCTCATCGCCATGACCTGCTTCTCCTCGGCCAGGTTCGGATGCAGGCGCTTGAGCACATGCAGGCTGGCGTTGACGATGGCCAGCAGGTTGTTGAAATCATGCGCCACACCACCGGTCACCACGGCCAGCGTCTCCAGCTTCTGCGTCTCCATCATCGCGCTCTCGGCCTTGGCGCGCAGGCGGATCTGCTCCTGCAGTTGGTGCTGCGTGGCCTGCTCGCGGCGGGTCCTCTTCAGCGCGACCCAGGAGACGTAGACCAGCAGCAGCGTCGTCGGCACCATGATGGCCGCCAGCAGCGAGACGAAGCGCGCCCAGCCGGCCAGCATCGCCGCGCGGCTGAAGCCGGCCGCCACATACAGCGGCAGGCCTTCGATCCGGCGGAAGGCGACCAGCCGCTCCTCGCGCCCGGCTGCGGCCGGCAGGATCATGCTGCCCTTCAGCGCGCCGCCGGCCACCGCCGCGAGCACCGGACTGTTGACGGGCACGCGGCGGCGGCCATCGGGCGCGACCGGCCAGCGGGCGATCATCTCGCCGTCGGTGCGGATCAGCGCGAAGGTGGCGAGCTTCGGGATCTCGCTGGCCAGCGACTGGTAGTAGTCGCGGAAGAAGCCCGGTGCCAAGGACACGGCGACGATGCCCTGGAAGCTGCCATCGGCCGAGCTTCGGCGAATCGTCGCGTTGGCGATCTCGCGGCCGGTCTGGCGGCCCACCAGAACTTCGCTGATGCCGAGCGCCATCGCCTGGCTCCGCTGAACCTGGAAATAAGGCCGGTCCGCCACCGAGGCCGCTGGGTCGACCGGATAGATATCACTGCGCGCCAGCGGCGCACCCTGCGCGTCCCAGATGTTGAGGTTGACGACGAAGGGCAGGCCCGCCGCCATGTCGGCCAGGCGCTGGTGGATCTGCGCCTGGTGCGCGCGGATCGAGGCATCGTCGCCGCCGTCATGCGGCCCCAGCACCGCATCGGCCCGCCGGGCGATGTCGGCGGTGATGGCGAAGGTGCGCGTAGCCTGCCGCCAGGCGAGGTCGCAGGCGTGCTCGGCCGCGGCATTGGCCTCGCGCTCGGCGTTCTGATAGCCCCACCAGGCTGCCGCGACAAAGGCCACGGTCGGGATCAGCAAGGCGCCCCACAGCACCGCGCGAAGCCAAGCCGTCAAGGGAGTCTCGCGGGTACGCGCAGGCTCGCCCGCGGCGCCAGCCCCGGGCAGCCCCTCGGTACTCGTCGAACGGCGGCTGGGGAAGCGCAAGTTCATGTCACTTCAGGCAGAAGGCGATGCGTTGAGGATGGCGATCATCTCGTCCAGGTCCACCGGCTTGACCAGGTGCCGCTCCAGTCCCGCCGCAGCCGAACGCTGGTGGTCCACCGAGCGGCCGTAGCCCGACAATGTGATCAGCCGCAAGCGCTGGCCCGGTGGCGTGGCGGCGCGCAGGGCGGCGGCGAGCTGGTAGCCGTCCATGCCCGGCAGGCCGACGTCGAGGATCGCCACGTCGGGTTTGAAGAGCGGCGCCAGCTTCAGCGCCTCTTCAGGCGTGTCGGCGGTGGCGACCTCGAAATCGCTGATCCGCAGCACCTCGGCCATGGTATCGAGGGCGTCGACGTTGTCGTCCACCAGCATCACGCGCATCGGCATGAGTGACTCCTTGTGAAGCGGCAGCGGGGCAAGCGCCCCAGCCGCAGGCAGGCCAGCTGCCAGTCCCGGAAGGATGGGCAGGCTGACCGTAAAACTGGCGCCACGGCCGGCGCCTTCGCTGCTGGCCGAGACCGTACCGCCATGCAATTGCACGAAATTCTGCACCAGCGCCAGGCCCACACCGAGGCCGCCGCGCGAGCGGTCGATGGCGGTGTCGCCCTGCTCGAAGATGCGAAACAGGCGCGGCATCAGCTCGGCACTGATGCCGTCGCCGTTGTCGATCACGCGGATCTCGACCCGCTCGCCTTCGACCCGCGCCGCCAGGCTGATGCGCCCATTCGCCGGCGTGTACTTGGCTGCGTTAGTCAGCAGGTTGACGAAGATCTGGGACAGCCGCGTCGCATCGCCGCGCACGACTGGCGATGGCTCGGGCAGGTCGATGGTCAGCTGGTGCCGGCGCAACTGCACCAGCGGCTCGACCGCCTCGCGGGCATCGCGCAGGATCGACCACAGCGACACCGGCTCCTGCGCAAGTTCCATCTTGCCCTGCGAGATCCGACTGATGTCCAGCAGGTCGTCGACCAAGCGCGACAGGTGCCGGGCCTGGCGCTCGATGATGCCGTGTGCGCCGCTCAGCGGGCCGCTATCCGCGCCTTCGCTGCGGCGGATCAGTTCCAGCGCGGTGAAGATCGGCGCCAGCGGATTGCGCAGTTCATGGCCCAGCATGGCGAGGAACTCGTCCTTGGCCCGGCTGGCGCGGCGGCGCTCATGCTCGATGCGCACCGACTGCAGGCCCGTCGCCGCCAGGCTGGCGCCGGCGCGCAGCAGCGCCGCATCGGTCAGTTCGGGGAAGCCGGGCACGCTCTGGCTGCGGGCGGCGAACCAGACGCAGCCGCCGGCGGCGCTGTAGCCCATGCTCAGGCGCAGCACGCGCAACGGGCCCAGCGGCGAATCCAGCTGCACCGGCGCCATGCCGATCGGCATGCGCTCGAAGCGCTGCAGCGTCTGCGCCCACTCGGCCAGTTCGCCCGGCCGGGCGGGGTGGCCCAGGACGCGCAACAGCTTCAGAGGCGCTTCGTCCGGCGTGACCTGCACGTCCACGTAGGACAGCTCGACCGGCACCAGGCGCTCGACCGCCTCGGTCATCAGCTGGAACACGGTCAGCGCGTCCCGCCCGAGCCATAGTGCGGGCAGGGTCAGCAGGCTCATCAGGTCACGCAGGCCCCGTTGAGTTTCTAAGTTATCTTCTGCGACCCTCATTCGTCGTCATGCCGCCTGGCGCTGCTTGCGAGCGCGCAGTTCCTCGAGCATCACGGCGGGCGGTGTGAAGAAGGGGTTCTCCTGCACGACGCCGCCGACCAGCGCCAACGGGTGCGTGCGCAGCAGATCCATCATCATCGCGCCGCTGAGCTTGGCAGTGTCGTAGACGCACACGGCAGGCTGCTGGTTGCGGGCCAGCACCTCGTTGACCTCGGCCTCGTAGTTAATCAGGTCTTCCGAGCCGGGGATGCCGTCGAAGACCCAGTTCATGTTGCCCATGATGCGCAGGCGCTTGTAGCCGGCCTCGCGGCCGACGCCTGTCAGGTGGTCGACCGTGGCCAGCATGCGGTTCTTGTCGAAGCGGCCGTCGTCGTCGAGATAGGCCGCATGCCAGTCCAGCACCTCGAGCTGCCCACAGGCCTCACAGGCCGACGCGTCGATGCCCTTGGCGCTGAGCCGCGCGCGGTGGTCGTCGATCAGCGCCGGGTCGACGATGTGAAGGTTCTTCTCCTGCTGCTCGACTGCCTCGCGAAAGAACGGCCCCAGCACCTCGTATTCCTGGTCGCGGCTGTCGAAGAAGGCGCAGACGTGGAAGCATTCCAAAGGGGTGCCGGCGAGCGAGAGTTGGTCCATCGGAGATCCTTGCGCAGCGCCGGTTTGGCTCCGCTGAAGTGCCGAATTATGTGCCTGGGTAAAGGCCTCCGACGCGGTGTAGGCGAAGTCTTACAGGGCATCGTGGCGCCCACCGACAGGGTCCTCCCGCAGGCGCTAGCAGCATGGCCGGACCCGCCACATTCCCCCGAAAAAAAAGAAAGCCATGAGCAGCATCATCAACGAGCGCGCGCTTGACGACACGCAGGAAGACGAAGTGCTGGAGGTCGGCGTGCCGGGCCTCGACGACATCCTCGGTGGCGGCCTCACCGCCAACCGCCTCTACCTGCTCGAAGGCTCGCCCGGCGCGGGTAAGACGACGATCGCGATGCAGTTCCTGCGCCAAGGCGTCAAGCGCGGAGAAGCCGTCCTCTACGTCACCCTCTCGGAGACGCAGCGCGAGTTGCGCGGCGTCGCGCAATCGCACGGCTGGGACTTGAAGGGCATCGAGGTGCGCGAGATGCTGCCCTCGACGGACGCGCTGGAGCCCGACGAGCAGTACACGATGTTCCATCCCTCCGAGGTGGAGCTGAGCGAGACGACGCTAAAGATCCTGGCCGACGTGGAGCTGATCAAGCCGACCCGGGTGGTCTTCGATTCGCTCTCCGAGCTGCGCCTGCTGGCAGGCGGTTCCCTGCGCTACCGGCGCCAGATCCTGGCGCTGAAGCAGTTCTTCGCCGGGCGCCAATGCACCGTACTGTTACTTGACGACATGACCGCGATGGAGCACGACCTGCAGGTGCAGAGCATCGCCCACGCGGTGATTCGCCTCGAGCAGCTGAACTCCGACTACGGCGCCTCGCGCCGCCGGCTGATCGTCTCGAAGTACCGCGGCAAGGACTTCCGTGGCGGCTATCACGACTACAAGATCGTGCGCGGCGGCCTGCAGGTCTACCCGCGCCTGGTGGCGGCCGAACACGTCGCGCCTCAAGCACACACCCGCATGCCCAGTGGCCTGGCGGCGCTGGACGACCTGCTCGGCGGCGGCATCGAGAAAGGCACCAGCACCCTCTTCGTCGGCGCGCCGGGCACCGGAAAATCGACGGTGGCGGTGCAGTTCGCGCTGGCTGCGGCCCGGCGCGGCGAGCATGCGGCGCTGTTCATCTTCGACGAAAGCCTGAACACGCTGAAGACCCGCTGCGACGGCATGGGCATGTGCCTGGACGAGTACATCGCATCCGGCCACATTAGGGTGCGGCAAGTCGATCCGGCAGAACTGTCGCCCGGCGAATTCGTCCACTCGATCCGCCTGGCCGTCACCGAAGACAAGGCCAGCGTGGTCGTGATCGACAGCCTGAATGGCTACCTGAACGCGATGCCCGACGAGCGCTTCCTGATCGTCCAGCTGCACGAGCTGCTGACCTACCTCGGCCAGGCCGGCGTGGCGACCCTGCTGGTCGGCGCGCAGCACGGCCTGATCGGCGCGCAGATGCAGACGCCGGTCGACGCCAGCTATCTGGCCGACGCCGTCGTGCTGCTGCGTTACTTCGAGGACGGCGGCGAGGTACGACAGGCGATCTCGGTGCTGAAGAAGCGCGGCGGCACGCATGAGCGCAGCATCCGCGACTTCAGGATGAACGCCGAGGGCGTGCATGTCGGCGAGCCGCTGCGCGGCTTCCGCGGCATCCTGACCGGCGTGCCGATCCCGGT
>FSVW01001191.1_pt1 | contig 12347 bp, 12 predicted proteins | sample 1637551 | NCBI WGS metagenome assembly FSVW01 (sample SAMEA3914814, study PRJEB12502) | metagenome | biome: forest; material: soil | place: USA | collected 2011-09-16 | depth 0.1 m | reverse complement strand
GCCTGCGCCGTCGACCGGCAGAAGTAGTGCAGATGGAAGGGCTCGTCGCGGGCCTTCAGGTCGCGTGCCATGGCGATCAGCGGTGTGATGCCGATGCCGCCGGCGATCAGCAGGCTTTGTGCCGCCGAGAGGTCCTGGCGGAAGTTGTTCTTCGGCGCGCCGACCCGGATCAGGTCGCCCACGGCGATCTGCTCGTGCATGGCCCGCGAGCCGCCGCGGGACTGAGCTTCGCGCTTGACCGCGATGGCGTAGAAGTCGTCGTCGGAGCCGCCGTTGCACAGCGAGTACTGGCGCACGATGCCGCCGGCGAGGTGCACGTCCAGATGGGCGCCGGGCGTGGTCGGCGGCAGTGGCCCGCCGGCCGGAGACCGCAGCGTGAATGCGGCGATGTCGTCGGCGATCTGGCGCTTGTCGGAAACCACAAGATCCATGAACCGGCTCGCTTCTTCATGCGCCGGCTCCACACCCCACTTCAGGCCGATCCGCCGCAGCCAGCGTCGGTAAGTGCTCGAGCCGGCATCGGCCTGCGACGGCACCTCCAGCCGCGCGTCCAGCGGCAGCCGCTTGTAGACATGGCTCTCGAGGATGGGCTTGTCCTGGCCGAGGATGGTCTGCTGGAAGGCCATGATCTCGCCGGCGCTGCTGGCCGCGTCGAAGAGCGAGATCGAGAAGTGGGCGATGCACTCGTCTTCGTCGGTCGGCTGCACGAACAGGAAGATGATGTCGGCGCCGCCGGCATGGCCGACCGGCGCCTTGTAGAGCAGCGGCGAGAACGGGTTGACGACGCGGTACACGTAGTCCACGTCAGCCTGGCCGTCCGACGCCGCTGAAGCCAGCGGCTGCACGAACTTGCAGCCGCGCGCCCAAAGTTCGCTGCGCTGGTCGAGCTCCACTTCATAGGGCCGCACCTCGGTCGCCGCTTCGGAACCCAGGATGTGCGAATGCACGAAGGGGAAGTGCGCCATGTCGAGGAAGTTCTCGACCACGCGCAGGCCGCCGGTGTGCAGGCCGATGGCGCCCATAGACACGAAGCGCCTCCCGGGCTGCTCGAACTCCGGCAGCTCGAACAGCGGCTTCGGCTCGGGGCCGAGGCAGACGAAGAGATGGCCGCAATGTTCACGCGCCGTGCATGGAGCGTGTGGGACGCTGGATGCTTCAGCCAGGCAGGCGGTGATCTGCGACCCGTCGTCGCGATGGATGTCGACCCAGTTGCCCAGCAGCCGGCGGCGCAGGCTCCGGCCCGGCAACAGCTCGCCGATGTGGGCAACCGCAAACCAGTCGTTGGCGATCGCCGGATCGATGGGGGCACGCGTCTGGATATCAAGCATGGATGCATTCCCCTGTCATCTCGCGGCTCTGCGACAGCGAGGCCAGCAGCGCCTTGGTCCGGGCGATCGCGTTCTTGCGGCGCAGGCTGTCGTCCGGCGCTGTGTTGCCCGCTTCCAGGCGGTCGACGAAAAGGTGAAGGACGGTGGTCGCCACCTCCAGGGGCTGAAGCAGGAGCAGTGCCGCGTCCTTGTGGTCCTCCCGCCAGACGCCAGGGTGGCTCCCGGTGAATCCGCTGCGCTCAAGCAGGGCGGCGGTCGTGTCGAGCGATGTGGCGACGGTGAAGCTGCGGCAAGGTTCCAGGTTCACCAGCTTCGGTGGATAGCCACGCGGCAGGGGCGCCAGGCTGGCCCAGACGATGCCGGCGCTCTCGCGGCAGGCATAGCTGCGCACGCAGGCCGCGGACGGCGGCGCGGTCGCTGGTGTGGACGGCACGCCGGTGCAGCGCCCATCGCTGCCGTAACGCCAGCCGTGATAGCGGCAGACGAGCTGATCGCCGGCGACGAAGCCCAGGGTCAGGCGGACGCTGCGATGCGGGCAGCGGTTCTCCCACGCGTGCAGGCTGCCGTCTACGGCTCGCCAGAGCGCGATCTCCTGGCCATGCAGCATCGACTGCACGACCTGGCCGGCCTCGATGTGGTCGGAGCGTTCGACCGGGAACCAGCCGCTTTGTTGGATGGATGTCGTCATGTCGGCTCCTCAGCGCGGCACCGTGCCCTGGATGCCTTCGACGAACCAGTTCATCCCGGCGATGTCCTGGTCCGAAAGCGACTTGCCGGCGGCGACGCCCTCCTTGCCGGTGCTGTCCTTCAAGGGGCCGGCGAAGGGCAGGAGCTTGCCGGAGGCGATGTCGGCCTGGGCACGCTGGGCGAGTTCGACGACCGGTGCGGGGACCGCCTTGTTCCAGGGCGAAAGATTCACGCCCTTGTTCTTCAGGCTGGCCAGATAGGGCTCGCCCTTGAACTTGCCGGCCAGGCTCTCCGTGACCACCTGGCGCAGGTAGGGCGTCCAGTCATGCATGATCGAAGTCAGCAGGCCCTTCGGCGCGTAGCGCGAAACGTCGGAGAACATGCCGACCGACCAGACGCCCTTGCTGTCGGCGTACTGCACGACCGCCGGTGCGTCCTGGAATGCTGAACCGAGCACGTCGACACCATTGGCGATCAATGATTGCGCGACCTCGCGTTCGCGGCCCGGGTTGTACCAGTCGTTGACCCAGACGACCTTGACCGTCGCGGCAGGATTCACGCTGCGCGCGCCGCGTGCGAACGCATTGATGGTCGAGACGACGTCGGGGATCGGCATCGCGCCGACGAAGCCCAGCGTGTTCGACTTGGTCATCTTCCCAGCGACCACGCCGGCCACGTACGCCCCTTCGTACCAGCGGGCGTTGTACGTGCCGAAGTTCGGCGCGAGCTTGTAGCCGCTCGCATGGACGAAGTTGACCTGCGGGTTGTCGGCGGCCGCAGACAGGCCATCGGCCATGTAGCCAAAGCTGCCGAGCACCAGCACGCGGGCATGGTTGGCGATCAGGTCTTCGAAGACGCGCGCGCCGTCGGGGCCGACCTTGACGTTCTCCACATACTCGGTCGTGATCCGCGAGCCGAATTCCTTCTCGAGGTTCTTGCGCGCCGCTTCATGCTGGGCAACCCAGCCTACGTCGCCGATCGGGCTCTGGTAGACAAAAGCGATCTTCAACGGCTCGGCTGAGGCCTGACCGGAAATCAATGAGGCCGACATCAGTGCGGCGAGGGAACAGCGCAGAACAAGCTTCAACACGGGCATCTCCTGGGAAGTGCCGGCGAGCCGCGCCGGCGGGGTCATGAATAAATCGGTACATCAAATCGGTATACCGATAATGTATTCCGATTCGGAATTGGAGTGCAAGCGGCTTCTGTCAGAATCCGCGTCGGTAAAGACCCTCAGGAATCGCTGAACGCTCCATGACTACGAAGGCCGATGAAATCGTCGAGGCCGTGAAGGACGCGATCCTTTCGCACCGGCTGCTGCCTGGCACGCAGCTGCGCGAGGTGAGCCTGGGCCGCCTCTACGGAGTCAGTCGCACCGTGGTGCGCCAGGCACTGCATCGGCTGGCCAAAGACGGGCTGGCGGACCTCACGCCGGGCAAGATCGCTTCGGTGGCCCAGCCCTCGGCCAAGGAGGCGCGCGAAGTCTTCGACATGCGCACGGCGCTCGAGGCGCACGTGACCCAGGCCTTGATCGACCGCGCATCGAAGAAGGACTTCGCGCGACTGAGGGCGCACCTCAAGCAGGAGCGCTCGGCATTTGCTGCCGGCGATTGGGACGCGGTTCGAAAGCTCGGTGCGGGCTTCCATGCGCTGATGGCCGAACTGGCTGGCAACGAGTTGCTGACGCGAACGCTGCAGGAACTGCATGCGCGGATCGCGCTGATCCTGCAGCTCTACCAGCATGATTACGACAGCCATGTGGCCTGTCTCCAGGACGAGCACGGCGAGTTCATCGACCTGCTGGAATCAGGGGCCAGCAAGCAAGCCATCTCGTTGTTGAAGCGCCATCTGGGCAAGGTCGAGCAGAGCTTGAACATCGTCGACATCAAGGCCGCTGGCGATCTTCCTTTGCGACGTGCCCTGCAGGGTGACGGCGAGGGGCAAGGGCCGGGTTGAACGGATGATTGAGGTCACGGCGCAGACTCCGGACTTCATCTGACCTGTCGCCAAGCGTCGCATGAGTCCGCCCCACCGCCGGCGCGCCGCACCTCGACAAGCCCGCCAGCAGCAATAACGCCGTTGTCTTACATGGAATGACGGGCCTGGCTCATACATTACGCCATGCACTTCCGCCTGTCCCGGTAGATGCACTAGGCGGCGAAGCTGCGCCATTCGGGCCATGATCCAAGACCGAGAGAATTGCATGTCGGAGCAACAAACCGAACCTCCAGCGCAGCTCACAGTGACGGCTGAACCCGCATCGTCGGATCAGCGTCTGCTGCTGCACATGCCTGTCGACGTGCGCAGTGTCTCCCTGGCAATTCTGGCGCTGTTGGCAAGCCTGGCTGCGATGCAATGGGCCAGGACGGTGCTGATCCCGATACTGCTCGGCGTGATGATGAGCTACGCGCTCACGCCGGCGGTCAGTCGTCTGCATCGCTGGGGCGTTCCAAGAGCTGTCGGCGCCGCCGTGCTGCTGATTTCGATCGCCAGCGCTCTTACCTTGGGGACCTGGTCCCTGAAGGGCCAGGCCAGCGCCTTGCTCGACACGCTTCCGCAGGTCACTGCCAAGGTTCGCGAACTAACGCGGAACGAGTCGGGTTCGGAGAGCCCCATGGAGAAAGTGCAGCGAGCAGCCGTGGAACTGGAGGCCGTGACCGCCACCGCGACGCCGGCCTCTGCTGCGTCGGCGGCTTCGTCTGTCCCGCCCGGGTCTGCAGGAACTGCGCGGGCGCGGGCGGTCCCCGCGCAGAAGCTGGCCTCGACGCCGGCACCGGCCGAACATTCCAGGATCGATATCCGCTCCTATGTCCTGACCGGCACGATGGGGGTGATCTCCTTTCTCGGACAAGTGGCGATCGTCTTCCTCATCGCGCTTTTCCTGCTCGCATCGGGCAACAGTTTCCGCCGCAAGATGGTGAAGCTGGCCGGGCCCAAGCTGAGTCAGAAGAAGGTCACCGTCGAGACGATGGACGAGATCTCCGATCAGATCCAGCGCTACTTGCTGGTCCAGCTCGCCATCAGCGTGCTGGTCGGCGTGATTACGGGCCTGGCCTTCTACGCGATCGGGCTGGAGCAAGCGGCGGTGTGGGGTGTTGTTGCGTGCCTGACCAACCTGATCCCCTACCTCGGCGCCATCCTCGTGGGTTTGGGCGCCGCAGTCGTCGCGCTGGTGCAGTTCGGCACGATCGACATGGCGCTGCTCGTCTGCGGCAGTTCGTTCGCCATACACACGGTCGTCGGCAATCTGCTGACCCCGTGGTGGATGGGTCGCGCCAGCCGCCTGAGCCCTGTCGCGGTCTTTGTCGCGGTACTGCTGTTCGGATGGCTATGGGGCACCTGGGGACTTTTCCTTGGCGTGCCGATCCTGATGGTCGTCAAATCGATCTGCGACCGTGTCGAGGAGTTGCACGGCATCGGGGAACTGCTCGGCGCATGACCTGCCCTTAGTGCTGCTGCCGCGGCAGCGCATTTGTCGCTATCTGAGGCCAGGCCATGTGGCGCATTTCGCCGATGTCGAGTTTCTGTCCGGCGGGCCACTCTGGAGCGAGTAGCCCAGGCCCGAGTCGATCGATACCGATCCCCCGGCCTTTTCCTTGGCGACACTGCTTGCTCAGGCCTTGAAGAACGCCAGCAGGTGCGGGTTGATGACATCCGCATGGGTCGTGCACATGCCGTGCGGGAAGCCCGGGTAAACCTTCAGCGTGCCGTTCTTGACCAGCTTGGCGGTGAGGACGCCGGCGAGGTTGTACGGCACGATCTGGTCGGCGTCGCCGTGCATGACCAGTGTCGGCATTTCCATCTTCTTCAGGTCTTCGGTGAAGTCCGTTTCGGAAAGGCCCGCGACGCAGTCGTAGTGGGCCTTGATCGAGCCCGCCATGCCTTGTTGCCACCAGTGCTGGCGCACGCCTTCCGAGATATTGGCGCCCGGTTTGTTGTAGCCGTTAAAAGGGCATCGTGAAGTCGCGGTAGTACTCGGCGCGGTTGCCGGCCACCCCGGCGCGGATGCCGTCGAAGATCTCGATCGGAACGCCGTTCGGATTGCTTTCCGTCTTCAGGAGGTGAGGCGGCACCGAACTGATCAGTACGGCCTTGGCCACGCGCTTGGCGCCGTGGCGGACGACGTAGCGGGCGACCTCGCCGCCGCCGGTGGAATGGCCGACGTGGATGGCGTCGCGCAGGTCGAGAGCCTGGGTCAGCGAGGCCAGGTCCTCGGCGTAGGTGTCCATGTCGTGGCCGCCTGAGACCTGGTCGGAGCGGCCATGGCCGCGGCGGTCGTGCGCGATGACGCGAAAGCCGCGCTCGACGAAGTACAGCATCTGCCCGTTCCAGTCGTCGGATGTGCTCATGGTGAGGTTTCCGTTCGGAAGAGTGAGTGGGGATGGTTCGGCGGCCGTGACGACCATCGATGGAAATGCAAGGGCCGCGGCGGTGCCGACCCCGGCCCGAAGTACCTGCCTGCGGGAAAGATATGCAGCGAGATCGGCTGCTGCGGGTGACGAGGAACCCTCTGACATTGGCGACTCCCGGGTGGGCGGTGATGGGCTTGGTTGAGTGGCTGATTGATCGACTGAGCGATCGTCGGCGAGCCCTTCGTCACAAGCTCGCAGACCGCGCGGATCCTAGGAGTGCGGCCCGCTGGCCCGTATCCCGCGAAAGGGCTTCATGACGCCAGGAGCCGACACGTGGCCCCCGACGTCCGCGAAGCCATTTGCTCTTGCGCGCATTTCTCGCGTTCAATGCATACCGCCGAGTCGCCGCATTCGTTGCGCCGGCCCATCAGCCTCCCATTGGCCTTCGGTCGCGCGTTCAGGTCGCACCGCTCGGTCTGGCACTTCACCCACCGCAGAGACCGAGCCATGAGCGTCATCGACATCCTCACCCAACGGAACCAGGCCTTCGCCGACAGTTCGCGCTTCTCCGCCGAGCTCAAGATCATTCCGTCGATGAAGACGATGATCGTCGGCTGCGTCGACCCGCGCGTGGATCCGGCCGAGATCTTTCAACTCGAGCCGGGCGAAGCCGTCGTCTACCGCAACGTTGGCGGCCGGGTCACGCCGGCCACGCTCGAGACCTTGTCGATGCTGCGCATCGTTGCCAGGTCGAGCGGCGGCAATATGGGACCGGGCTGGAACCTGCTGGTGTTGCACCACACCGATTGCGGCATCAACTGCCTTCGGCACGAACCCGAACTCGCCCAGCATTTCGGCGTGCCGCTGGAGGGCCTGGACTCGCTGGCCATCACGGACCCGCGAACCTCCGTGGCCGTCGACATCGCGGCCTTGAGGGCAAGCCCGCTGGTGTCCGGCGATTTCCTGGTGTCGGGTCTTGTCTATGACGTCGCCACCGGCAAGGTGGAGACGGTCGTGCCGCCCGCTCCGCTTCGCACGGAAGCGACGGCTTGATGGACTCGGCGGCCTACATCGACGCTTCGAGCATCGCGTGGTAGTCGTCCCGCGTGGCCAGCCGCGGGTTGGTCTTGTGGCAGTGATCGGCCATCGCGCCGTCGATGATCTTCTCGAACAGCGCGGGCTCCACACCCATGGCCGCCAGTCCGGCCGGCAGACCCAGCCTCGCGTTCATGGCTTTGATCGCTTCGGCGACGGCATGGCCTTCAACGTCGATGCCGCCCAGGCCCATCGCATGCGCCATCCGTGCTAAACGTCGATCTCGACGCATGCTCTCCGCGCTCGCATTGAAGCGCACCACGGCCGGCAGGAAGACCGCGTTCAAGGTGCCGTGATGCAACCGCGGGTTCGCGCCGCCGAGGCTGTGGCTGAGCGAATGTACGCATCCCAGGCCCTTCTGGAAGGCCATCGCGCCCTGCATGCTGGTGCTCATCATCTGCCAGCGGGCGTCGCGGTCGGCGCCGTCGCGAGTGGCTCGCTCGATGTGGGCCCAGCCGCGCTCCAGGCCGTCGAGCGCGATGCCGTCGGCAGGCGGATTGACGGCGGCGGACATGAAGGTTTCCATGCAGTGCGCGATCGCATCCATGCCGGTGGCAGCGGTCAGCACCGCCGGCAGCCCCAGGGTCAGCTCGGGGTCGCAGATGGCGGCCTTGGGCATCAGTTCCCAGTTGTGGAAGCCGAGCTTGCGGCCGTCGTCCACGATGATGATCGCGCCGCGCGCGACTTCGCTGCCGGTGCCGGCGGTGGTCGGCACCGCGATGACCGGCGCGACCGCGGCGGTGATCAGGCTGCTGCCGCCTTCGATCGTCGCGTAGGTCTTCAGCGGCCCCGGATGCGTGGCGGCGATGGCCGCGCCCTTGGCAAGATCCATGCTGGAGCCGCCGCCGATGGCGACCAGCCCGTCGCACTGGCCCATCTTGAAGAGCTGCACCGCCAGCCGCACTGCAGACTCGGTCGGGTTCGACGGTGTCTGGTCGAACACCGGCGGCGCATTGCCCGGACCCCAGGCGCTCAAGGCCCGGTCCAGCACGCCGGCGGCGCGTACGCCGGGGTCGGTGATGACCAGCGGCCGCTTCATGCCGACGCGGGCGCATTCCTGCGGCAGCAGCGCGCAGGCGCCGAAGTCGATGTGGATCTGGGTCAGGTACTGGATCAGGGCCATGCGGATCTCCTCTTGATCTTTTCGTGCGTGCCGGCTCTGGCACACTGAATGATCCCCGCTTTATATCGCCCCGGAGCTGTTGTTGAGTAGCACCTTGTTGACACCGCGCATGGCTGCCTTGCTCGAGCGCATCCAGCGCGCCGGCCGGCCGCCCTTCCACACGCTGAGCCCGAGGGACGCGCGGATCGCCTACCGCATGGGTGCCGAGATCCTGGATCTGCCGCGCGCGGCGCTGGCCCGTGTCGAAGATCTTCAGATACCCGGCGCCGAGGGGCTGCTAACGGCCAGGCTCTACGCATCCCGCAAGGAGGCCGGCCTGCCGACGCTGCTGTACCTGCACGGCGGCGGCTTCACCATCGGCGGGATCGAGACGCACGACAGCCTGTGCCGCCAGCTCGCGCTGCGCAGCGGTGCTGCGGTGGTCTCGCTGGACTACCGCTTGGCGCCGGAGCACCGCTTTCCCGCCGCGGTGGAGGACTGCTGGGCCGCAATGCACTGGCTGGTGAGTAACGCCGAAACGCTGCGGCTCGATGGCTCGCGCCTGGCCGTCGGCGGCGACAGCGCCGGCGGCACGCTGGCGGCCGTCTGCGCCCTGCATGCGCGCGATACCAGCCTCCCACTGGCCCTTCAGCTGCTGATCACGCCCGGCACGGTGGCCCATGCGGACACACCCTCGCACCGGCAATTCGCCGAAGGCTTCCTGCTCGACGCCGCTTCGATCCGCTGGTTCTTCGACCACTACCTCGACGAGGCGCAGCGAACCGACTGGCGCTTCGCCCCGATGGAGGCTGAGGACCACGAGGGCCTGGCGCCCGCCTGCGTGGTGCTCGCCGAGTGCGACCCCCTGGTCGACGAAGGCCTGGCCTACGCCGACCTGCTGCGTGCCAGCGGCGGCCAGGTGCAACTGGAGCTGTACCGCGGCGTGACCCACGATTTCATCAAGATGGGCCGCGCCATACCGGAGGCGGTCGACGCGATCGAGGCCTGCGCGCAGGCTCTGAAAGCAGCCCTCAAGCCCTGAAACCATGAGCAGCCCGATGCCCCTCAAGAGAACTGACTTCCGCTTCGCCGAGCGACTGCGCGTGCGCTGGGCCGAGATCGACGCCCAGCAGATCGTCTTCAACGGCCATTACCTGGCCTACGTCGACACGGCGGTCGGCGGCTACTGGCGGGCGCTGGCCCTGCCGTACGCGGACACGATGAAGTCACTCGACAGTGACTTGTTCGTGCGCAAGGCAACACTGGAATATCTCGCATCGGCGCGCTATGACGACTCACTGGAGATCGGCGTGCGCTGCCAGCGCATCGGCAGCAGCTCGATGGCCTTCGTCTGCGCGGTGTTCCGCGGCGAAGAACTGCTGGTCCACGTCGAGATGGTCTACGTGTTCGCCGACCCGGTGGCGCAGACCTCCAAGGCCGTGCCGGCCAGCCTGCGCGCGGTGATCGAGGGCTTCGAAGCGGGCGAGCCGGTGGTTTTGGTGAAAGTCGGCACCTGGGCCGAATTGGGCGTCCAGGCCGGCGCGATCCGGCAGGCCGTGTTCATCGACGAGCAGAAGATTCCGGCCGAGATGGAATGGGACGCTGCCGATGCCAGCTGCGTCCACGCGGTGGCCTTCAACCGCTTCGGCGTGGCTCTGGCGACCGGGCGGCTGATGGAGCACGTGCCGGGCGTGGCCAAGATCGGCCGCATGGCCGTCGTGCGCAGCATGCGCGGCGGCCGGATCGGTCGCGCGGTGCTGGATGCGCTGATGCGTCAGGGCAAGGCCCTGGGATATGGCGAGGCGGTGCTGCACGCACAACTCTCGGCCGCGGGCTTCTACGCGCGCGCCGGCTTCGTGCAGCGCGGCGCCGAGTTCGAGGAAGCCGGCATCGGCCATGTGGAGATGGTCAGGGCCTTGTGAGGCGGACCGGTTCGAAGCGCTCGACATGGCGCGGGCCCGTGATGAAGGGAGCGAGCAGCGCGGCTAGCGACCGTTCCGACGCCTCGGCCTCGGGGCCGCGATGGATCTCCATCCAGGTCTGCAACGAGTCGGCCTGATCAGCCCGCTTCAGCAACTTCACCGCCGGCCAGTCCTCAAAGACCGCCAGTGCTGCGGCCACTTGCGCCGGCGCGATCTTGTAGTAGACGTAGAGCTCGTTGGCGGCGCTCACTGCGGCTCGGTCAAGGCGTAGGGCAGCTCACGGGGGTGCAGCAGCGGACCTTCGGGAGAGCCGAGATGCAAGGTACCGGAGGCCAGCGCGGCGATCTTGGTTTCGGCCAGCAGCAGGCTGCGCCCGTTGCGCCCGGCCGCGTTGGCGACGAGGCCAGCCGGCTGGCCGGGATCCTCACTGTGGAAGATTTCCTGGCCGGGCAAGACCTGACCCTCGCCGGCCTCGACTTCATACAGATAGGTCCGACGCTTCAAGGTGCCGCGGTACTGGCTGCGGGCTACGACCTCCTGGCCGGGATAGCAACCCTTCTGGAAGTTGACGCCACCCAGCAGTTCGAAGTTCAGCATCTGCGGCACGAACTGCTCGCTCGTCGCGGCACTGACCCAGGGCAGGCCGCTTTGCATTTCCAACCATTGCCAATCGGCTTCGGCCAGCGCGGGCAGGGCCGGTGCTTCGGCAGCGGCGGGCTGGGCCAGCAGCCAGAAGGCCTGCGCCTGCGGCGCCGGGCCGGCTTCGGGCAGGCGGATCCGAACCGATCCGGCCTCGCGGGTCAACGACCAACGCGGGCTCGGTTCATGGGCGCCGACGACGCCCCAAAGCTGCCAATCGGCGCTCGCATCGCTGAGCTTGCATTTGGCGCGCAGCACGAACATCGACAGGCGCTTCAAGATGGATGGCAGCAACTCGGCCGGCAGCATCAGCAAGATCTCGGTGTCGGTGTTCTTCCAGCCGATCATCGTGGCCAGCAGCCGGCCCTTGGCCGAACAGAATCCGGCCAGCCGGGCCTCGTGCAGGCCGAGCAGCGCGAAGTCCTGCGTCAGCTGGCTGTGCAGGAACTTGGCGGCCTCTTCGCCCTGGGCGCGGATCACGCCGAAGCGGGTCAGGCGCGCGGCGCCGGAGGTGGTTGGGCTGGTGGGTGAACTGGTCATGAGCGCGATTATCATCAGCGCCCGCATTCACTTGGGCCATGGGGCTATTTGGCAATGAAGCTTCTGGGCAAAGCCCTGCTGATTTTGATCGTTATGGCTGGGCTGGCCGGTGGCGCCGTCTGGTGGTGGTTGAGCGCGCCGCTGCGCCTCGGCGGTCCGGCGGCCGAGCTGTCGATCGAGGCCGGCGCCACGCCGCGCGAGGTGGCCCAGGCCTGGGTCAACGCCGGCGTGCAGACCGATCCGCGCCTGCTCTACGAATGGTTCCGCTGGTCGGGCCAGGCCAAGCAGATCCGCGCCGGCAGCTATGAAGTCCACCAGGGCGCGACGCCTCGCGAGCTGCTGGCCAAGATGGTCCGCGGCGACGAAGTGCTGGAGCAGTTGCGCCTGATCGACGGCTGGAGCTTCCGCCAGGTGCGCGCGGCGCTGGGCAAGTCGCCCGCGCTGAAGCCGTTGACGGCGGCGATGAGCGATGCCGAACTGATGAGCGCCCTTGGCGCGCCAGCCGGCCAGTTGCCGGAAGGCCGATTCTTCCCCGACACCTACGCCTACAGCCGCGGCGTCAGCGACGTCACCGTGCTCAAGCGCGCCTATCTTGCGATGCAGAAGAAGCTGGACGCCGCCTGGGCCGGCCGCGCTGCCGGCCTGCCGCTGCATAACGCTGACGATGCACTGACCCTGGCCT
>FSVW01000645.1_pt1 | contig 12357 bp, 9 predicted proteins | sample 1637551 | NCBI WGS metagenome assembly FSVW01 (sample SAMEA3914814, study PRJEB12502) | metagenome | biome: forest; material: soil | place: USA | collected 2011-09-16 | depth 0.1 m | reverse complement strand
GGCCGAAGTGACGCACGAGTGGTTTGTGATTGACGCCACCGACAAGGTGCTCGGACGTGTTGCCAGCGAAGTGGCACTCCGTTTGCGCGGCAAGCACAAAGCCATTTACACGCCTCACGTCGACACCGGTGACTTCATCGTCATCATCAACGCAGAGAAGCTGCGTGTCACGGGCAACAAGGCCACGGACAAGGTGTACTACCGCCACTCGGGCTTCCCTGGCGGCATCTACGCCACGAAGTTCAAGGACATGCAAGCCAAGCACCCGGGCCGTGCCCTGGAAAAGGCCGTCAAGGGCATGCTGCCCAAGGGCCCGCTCGGTTATGCCATGGTCAAGAAGCTGAAGGTCTATGCCGGTGGTACCCACCCGCATGCCGCCCAGCAGCCCAAGGCTCTGGAAATCTAAGGAACGACGATGATCGGAAATTGGAATTACGGAACCGGACGCCGCAAGTCGTCGGTCGCTCGCTGCTTCATGAAGAAGGGCACGGGCCAAATCATCGTCAACGGCAAGCCGGTTGACGTGTACTTCGGCCGTCAAACGTCGATCATGGTTGCGCGCCAAGCGCTGCTGCTGACGAACAACGGCGAAGCGTTCGATGTCAAGGTCAACGTGCACGGCGGCGGCGAGTCCGGCCAGGCCGGCGCGATCCGTCTGGGTATCACCCGCGCGCTGATCGACTACGACGCGACCCTGAAGCCCGAACTGAGCCGCGCTGGCTTCGTCACGCGTGATGCGCGTGAAGTCGAGCGTAAGAAGGTCGGTCTGCACGGCGCCCGTCGCAGGAAGCAGTTCAGCAAGCGCTGATCGGCATCCGCCCCGCAAAAGCCGCGCCCACAGGCACGACTTTGTCAAAAGGCCGCTTCAACAGCGGCCTTTTGTTTTTGGGAGGACAATACGCCCTAACGTCCCGAATACAGGAATCTCTCATGAGCGCAGTTCTCGAAAATCTCCAAACCGGCGCCGACGACATGCCTCCCGTGCCGCTGGTCTTCACCGACAGCGCTGCCGCCAAGGTGGCTGATCTGGTGGCCGAGGAAGGCAACCCCGATCTGAAGTTGCGCGTCTTCGTGCAAGGCGGCGGTTGCTCGGGCTTCCAGTATGGGTTCACTTTCGACGAAGCCGTCAACGAAGACGACACGCAGATGAGCAAGAACGGCGTTACCCTGCTGATCGATGCCATGAGCCTGCAATACCTGATGGGCGCGGAGATCGACTACAAGGAAGACTTGCAGGGCGCCCAGTTCGTGATCAAGAACCCGAACGCGACGACCACCTGTGGTTGCGGATCGAGCTTCTCGGTCTGAGCCGCACCGCTTGAGCCAAGCCGCCACGTTCTGGCGGCTTTTGTTTTTTGTCTAGGTCGGATACAGGGCGCCCAGCAAACGCGGCCCGGCGGCGCCGGTGGCTGACGGGAGATTTCCAGCCAGCCGCCGTGTGAAGCGCATGGCCAGCCAGGCGAACGCGGCGCCTTCCACCTGCATGGCGGGCAGGCCGCGCGCATCGGTGGGCATGACGGAGCAAGCCGGCAGCAAGGCCTGAAGTCGCGCCATCAGGGTCTTGTTGAGCGCGCCACCGCCGCAGACCAGCAATTCCACGGGCGCCGTGGGCAGGCTGTCCACGGCCGTGTGCGCGGTCAACTCCAGCAGCGTGGTCTGCACATCCTCGGGCTTCTCGTCTCCGCTCAGGTAACGGGCCAGCCAAGCGCAGTTGAAGAGATCGCGCCCCGTGCTGCGTGGCGGCGGCAGCGCGAAATAGGGTTCCGCCAGAAGCCGCTGAAGCAGGTTCGGAAGGACCTCGCCGGAAGCGGCCCAGGCGCCGTCCGCGTCGTAGGGCTGGCGCAGATACTCCTGCACCCAGAGATCCATCAGGCAGTTGCCCGGCCCGCAGTCGAAGCCGGAGGCCGTGCCATCGGCATTGAGCAGGCTGACATTGCTGATGCCACCGATATTGAGCACCGCCACATCGCGGTTCGCGCGCCCGAACACGGCCCGATGGAAGGCCGGCACCAGCGGTGCACCCTGGCCGCCCGCAGCGACATCGCGACTGCGCATGTCGGCGATCACGTCGATGCCGGTCTGCTCCGCAAGCAGAGCGGGGTTGAGCAGCTGCAAGGTGTAGCCGGTGCCGTCGAAAGCACCCGGGCGGTGGCGCACGGTCTGGCCGTGAGCGCCCAAGGCGCAAATCTCGTCAGCTTGATGCTTGCTGGCTTCGAGCAATTGCGCCACCACATCCGCATAGGCGCGAGCCACGCCGTTGCCGGCCAGAGCGGCGCGGTGCAATTCATCCACGCCCTCGGGCTTGTTCAGTTCGAACAGCTCTTTGCGCAGGGCGGGAGGGAAGGGGAGATGTTGGTGCGCCAGAACCTGAAAGCTCTCGCCGTCACGCGCCAGCACGGCATCGACGCCGTCCATCGAAGTGCCTGACATCAGGCCGACGAACAGCTGGCCTTCCATGCGGGAATCAGTCAGCGCTGGTGCTGCCGCCGTCCAGCGACTCGGCCGCCGAAAGCGGCACTTTCATCGCCGCCAGGTTCTGCTGGAACTGCGCGCGGGCGTAGTTCGGCAGGGTGATCGCTTCGGAGGCCTTGGCCATCACGCGCGGGTCCTTCTGCTGGCCTGCGACGCGGAACTCGAAGTGCAAGTGCGGGCCCGTGGCCCAGCCGGTCATGCCCACGGCACCGAGCTGCTGGCTTTGCGAGATCTTCTGACCCTGCTTCACGTCGATGCGGCTCAGGTGGGCATAAACCGTCATGCGGCCGCCGCTGTGCTGGATCTGCACCACGTTGCCGAAGCCGTTCTGCCAGCCGGCGAAGGCCACGCTGCCATCGCCGACCGAGCGCACAGGCGTGCCCTTGGGTGCACCGTAGTCCACGCCCAGATGCTGCTTCCAGGTCTGCAGGATCGGGTGGAAGCGCATGGCGAATCCGGAGGTGACACGCGAGAACGCGAGCGGGCTGCTGAGGAAGGCGTGCTGCTTGCTCTGGCCGTCGAAGCCGAAGTAGCCGCCCTTGCCGGTAACCTTGTCCTGGAACCAGACGGCCGAGTAGCTGCGGCCGCTGTTGACGAACTCCGCCGCCAGCACGCGACCCGAAGCGCCATCCCAGGTGACGGGCTCGCCATCGGCGGTCAGGGTTTCGTAGACGAGCGAGAAACGGTCGCCCTTCTTGAGATCGCGGTGGAAGTCGATGTCGCCCGCAAACATCTCGGTCATCTGCGAGGCGATGCCGTCGGGGATGCGAGCTTCGTCGGTCGCCGCGTAAAGCGAGCTGCGGATGCTGCCGCTGCCCAGGCGAACCTCGGATTGCAGCGGCGCCAGCTCCAGCTTGGCGTGGAATTGCTCGCCGTCGCGGTTGATGCTCAGCCGCGTGAACTGCTGCGAAGCGTCCACGCCGCTGGGCGCCGGGTAGCGCACCACCAGGGATTGCACGGTTCCATCGGCGTTGGCGCTGACCTGCACCATCTTGCCGGGGCGGCCTTGCAGCACCAGCTTGGCGACGGGGTCGGTGCGCAGGAATTTGGCCGCGGCGGGGTCGAAGGCACCCATGCGCTTGAGCAGGGAGTCGGCCGTATCGCTGGAGCGGGTCAGGTCGGCACGCGAGAGTTCGACGTCGAACTCTGCCAGCGCGTTCAACTGCTCGTCGAGCGGTTCGATCTGCACGGTCTGGGTGATCAGGCGCTGCGGGATGCTGCTGGCATCGGGCGCCATCGGCGCGATGCCGAAGGCCGTGACCGCAAAGCAGCCGAGCGCGCCCAGCACCGAGCCGGTCAGCGCCTTGGGATGGCGCGCCACGAAGGCTTCGGCCTCTGCCAAGGCCTTCTTGAGCTCAACCAGCCACTTGTTCACGCGTGCAGGGTCCAAAATCTTTGTTCTGATGCCAAAGTGCGGGACTTTGGCGTCAACTAGCTTCAGAAGTGGCGGCGACGGCTCCACTAGAATCGCGGCTTCGTCCTACAGAATAAGGACGAGCGCTGAAAACGAAGGGCGAGTATACCGGCGCCATCCCAGCGTCTACGCCACGAAAACCCGATAGATCAAGGCTTTACCTAGTCTTGGAGTTTGGAAACCTTTGCCCATGTCCGCCAGTTCTGCTGAAGCCAAGCATCCCGTCACCAATCGCGTCCTGGAGGCGCTGGCCATCACCCGCCGCGGGGTCGAGGAGCTGCTGCCGGAGGCTGACTGGACGAAAAAGCTCGCGCGTTCGGAAGCGACCGCTCAGCCGCTGCGCATCAAGTTCGGCATGGACCCGACCGCTTCTGACCTGCACCTGGGCCATACCGTGGTGCTGAACAAGCTGCGCCAGCTGCAGGACCTGGGCCATACGGTGATCCCGCTGATCGGCGACTTCACCACCACCATCGGCGACCCTTCCGGCCGCAACAGCACCCGCCCGCCGCTCACGCGCGAGGAGATCGAGGCGAACGCCAAGACCTATTTCGACCAGATCGGCCTGGTGCTGGACGTGGGCCGTGCCGAGGTCCGCTACAACAGCGAGTGGAGCGACCCGCTGGGCGCCCGCGGCATGATCCAGCTGGCCGCCAAGTACACGGTCGCCCGCATGATGGAGCGCGACGACTTCAGCAAGCGCTTTGCCGCCCAGGCGCCGATCTCGGTGCACGAGTTCCTCTACCCGCTGATGCAGGGCTATGACTCGGTGGCGCTGAAGAGCGACCTGGAACTCGGCGGCACCGACCAGAAGTTCAACCTGCTGGTGGGCCGGCACCTGCAGCAGGAGTACGGGCAGGAGCCTCAGTGCATCCTGACCATGCCGCTGCTCGAGGGCCTGGACGGTGTGGACAAGATGTCCAAGTCCAAGAACAACTACATCGGCATCACCGAGCCGGCCAACACCATGTTCGCCAAGGTGCTGTCCATCAGCGACGAGCAGATGTGGAAGTGGTTCAAGCTGCTGTCCTTCAAGAGCGAGGCCGAGATTGCCTCGCTGAAGAAGGAAGTGGACGCGGGCCGCAACCCCAAGGAGGCCAAGGTGAGCCTGGCGAAGGAAATCACCGCGCGCTTCCACAGTGTTTCGGCTGCCGATGTTGCCGAAGCCGACTTCAACAAGCGCGCTGCCGGCGGCATCCCGGACGAGATTGCGGAAGTGGGCCTGACTGGCGCGCCGCTGGGTATCGGCAAGGTGCTGCTGGGCGCCGGCCTGGTCGCCTCGGGTGGCGAGGGGACGCGCATGATCGAGCAGGGCGGCGTGAAGATCGACGGCGTCACCATCAGCGACAAGGGCCTCAAGCTGGAGGCCGGGACCTTCGTTGCCCAGGTGGGCAAACGAAAGTTCGCCCGCGTCACCCTCAGCTGATCAAGGCTGCTGCCGAACAAAGGGCAGCGGCTTGCTCATCACAGCCGGCTTGTCGGCCATGCGTTTCTGTACTTCGGCGATGGCCCGCTCCAGCTGCGCATCCTGGCCCGAGAAGCTGGCGCGCGGCGGGTTGTCCACCTCGATGTCGGGGGTCACGCCCGTGCCCTCGACGATCTGGCGGCCGTCCTCGGGCGTGATCTGCGCCAGTTCGGCAGCACGCGCGATGCCCTTGTCCACCAGCCGGTTCTGATCCGACAGCCACACGCCGGCGCCGGCCGTGCGCTGGCCGATCACGAGGCCGAGCTTGAGGCGCTTGAAGCCCTCGGTGAAGGTCTCGCCGTCGGAATAGGTCATGCCATTGGCGATCACCACCATGGGGCCGCGGAAGGCCTGCTGCATATTGCTGTTGTAGGGCGCGCCAGCGGCACCGCGGTCCTGCCAGTACATCCACACGCGGCGCATCAGCGTGTTTAGCACCCAGCTGTCGATATTGCCGCCATTGTTGTAGCGCACGTCGATGATCAGGCCTTCGCGGTCCACCTGGGCGTAGAACTCGCGGGCGAACTCGGCGATGTCGGTGCCGACCATCGCGTTCAGGTGGATGTAGCCGATGCGGCCCTGGCTGGCTTGCTGGACCTGCCTGGCGCGGCTGCGGCTCCAGTCCTCGTAGTTCAGCTCGCGCTCACGCTGGGCGCTGACGGGCTTGACGATGCGTTGCCGCTCCACGCCCTCGCGCTTGAAGGTGAGCAGCACCTGATGGCCCGCCTGGCCACGCAGCAGCTCGGAGAGGTCGGCCACCTCGGATGTGGCACGGCCGTTGATCGCGGTGACCAGGTCGCCTTCGCGCAGGCCCACCTCCGTTCGCGCCAGCGGGGCGCGTTGCTCGGGGAGCTCGGGGTCGGTGAGCGCAATGTGCTCGACGCGGAAACCCTCCGCCTGCTTGGAGAACCGCGCGCCGAGCCCGGCCGCTGCGGGAGTGGCTGCGCCGCTGGCCAGATCCGTGGTGCCGATCTGGCTGTGCAGGATGCCGAGCTCGGCCGTCATCATGCCCAGCACTTCGCTGAGTTCGGCACGGTCCGTCACGCGCTCGACCAGCGGCGCGTACTTGGCGCGCATGGACGGCCAGTCGACACCGCGCATCGCCGGGTCGAAGAAGGTGTCGCGGTGCATGCGCCAGGCGTCGGTGAACATCTGCCGCCATTCCTGCTTGGGATCGATGGCGATCTGCCAGTCGCTCCAGCGCACGGTGAAACGGGGCAGCTCTGCAGGCAGCTTGGGTGCAGCGTCCACGATGAGGATTTCGCTGGCGCCTTCGCCGCGCTCCAGCATGAGCTTCTTCGCGTCGGCGCTCAGCGCATAACGGCGTACATCAGCGGCAACTTGCTCGGCCGAGGCGCCGGTCGCGTCGATGGGCAGGGTCTTGAGCGCCGTCTTGCCGTCGTTGCCGGCCTCAAGCCACCACAGGCGCTTGCCGTCGGTCTTGAGCGACTGGTATTTGCCGGCCGGCAGCGGTACCTGGTAGAGACGTTCCTCCAGGCCTTTGAAGTCGATAGCGGGCAAGGCGGGCTTGGCGTTTTCCTTCTTGGCCTCTTTGCCGGTGTCTTTCTTTTCGTCCTTCTTATCGTCTTTCTTGTCGCCGGCATCCTTGTCCTTCTTCTCAGGCGCCTCCAGCTCGTCGGGCGCCGCGAACGGCCAGCGCTGGTCGGGCTGCAGGGCCAGCGCGTAGACGCGGGTGCGTCGCTCGAAGCCCGGGCCCATGTCCCGGTCGCCCCAGACCGAGCCGCCGCTGCTGGCCCTGAACTCGCGATCAGAAACGAAGTAGAGCCAATGGCCATCGGCGGAGAAGGCCGGCGCCGCCTGGTTGTAGCGATCGCTGGCGATGGGCTGTGCCTGACCCTTGTCGAGGTTGTAGATGTAGACGGCGTCGCGCGCGGTCGAGTTGCGCGTGCGGGTGTAGGCCAGGTTGTGGGCGTCGGGTGACCAGACCAGGCCGTCGTAGTCGCCGCGGCGCGGCAACTGGTCGATCTGCCGGGTGGCTTCGGCGCCTTGCGCCTTCAAGTCGGTCAGGAAGAGCCGGCCTTCCTGGTCGCTGTGGGCCAGATAGCGGCCATCCGGCGAGGGCGCCAGCGTCTTGCGCAGGCTCGTTGCACCATGGGTCAAGGCCTCGGCCTTGCCGAGGCCATTGGCCGCAAAACGCCACACCTCCACCTCGCCGCCAAAATCGCACAGGCCCAGCACCTGCTTGCTGTCGCTGCTGAAGACGGCTTGCCGGCAGCGGCCATCCGTCGGCCGCGGCAGCTCGGCACGGCGCCATTCGCCGGGACCCTGCGTGGCGAGGTGGCCGCGGCTGCTCAGCACCACGGTCTTGCCATCGGGCGCGAATGCAACGTCGCTCAGATAGTCCTGCGGCTTGGTGATGAAGCGTTCGCGCTGCGGATCCAGGTCGCCGCCGAGCTCGATCTTCAGCGCGCCGTCCTGGTTGCGGGCGAGGTCGAACACATGCAGGTCTGCGCCGAGGTCATAGGCGACGCGCGAGCCGTCGATGCTGGCGCTGCGAATATCCCAGCCCTGGGCATGCGTGTGCTGCTTCAGGTCCTGGCCGCGCGCGTCCGCGGACCAGAGGTTGTAGCTGCCATCGCGGTCCGAGAGAAAGGCCACGCGCTGCGAGCCATCGGCGGCCACATAGGGCATGGGTCGGCGGTCGTTATTGCCTTCGGCCGTGAAGGGCTTGGCCTCATCCTTGCCGTTCAGGTCCAGCACCCAGACCCGGGCGAGCGCGCCGCCGCGGTAATGGCGCGCGTTGTCACGCGTCTGGCTCAGGCCCTGGCGGGTGAAGTAGAGCCAGCGGCCATCGCTGCTCAGTGCGCCGTCGCTGGCCTGGTCCACCGGCAATGCGCGGCGCGCGAGCGTCTGGGGGTTGATGGCGTAGAGCTGCACGCCGGGCTGGCCGTTCTGCGTGGGCGCGGTGACGAGGATTTCGCCGCTGGCCGCAAAGCCCCAGACCTTGACGTTGAGCCCGTCCCAGCTCAGACGCTTGGGCAGCCCGCCGCCGATGGGCATCAGGTAGGCGTCGCCGTTGTTGACACCGGCGCTGCTGTCGTACTGGCCGACGAAGGCCAGCCACTTGCCGTCAGGCGACAAGGCTGGCGATGTTTCGAGCCCGGCATGGGTCGTGAGCCGAACTGCGCCGCCGCCACTGCGGTTGACCTGCCAGAGATCGCCCTCGGCCACGAAGACCAGTTGATCGCCGCTCAAGGCCGGTTGCCGATAGAAGCCGTTCACGCCGGCCTGGGCGACCAGGGATGCGGCCAGCAGGGCCGCGCCAAGCGTGCTTCGACGCAGCGGATGGAAGAAGGATGAAGGCATGGGAATCACCGGCAAAAGAATGCCGGCGATTCTCCCTGCGTATCGGCAGCTGCCGCCGTGCCGCAGGTCATGAGGGAAACCCTGGGGCCGGGGCTTCCCTGGTGGTCAGGCTGCGCGGCGGCGCACGACCATGCCGACGCAGCCGAGGCCGGCCAGCAGCAGGCTCAGCGTCTCGGGCTCGGGCACGGGCGAGATAGCGGTGCCGGAAAGGGTGACCATGTCGTAGCGGATGGTGCCGCCGGCACCGTAAGTACTGGTGCTGACAGTTGGGGCGTAGCTGCTTGTGCTCGATGCGAATGTGGCCAGCAATTCGACCGCGAAGTTGGCGTTGTTGCTCACGCCCGCGACGCTGCTGAAGTCGAAGCTGATGCCCTTGAGGAAGCTGCCTGAGCTGGCGCTGGGCATGGTGAATACGGTCGCCTGGAGCCACACCGGCGTGGCCGCAATGCTGTCCAAGGTATAGAGCAGAGCCGTGTTGACCGCGGCGGTGGCGCTGTTGCGCTGGTCGAAGCTGAACACCAGGTTCTCGAAGCCCACCGTGCTCATGTCAAAGCGCACACCGCGGGTCAGATCGCCAGCGCCCTGTGCGGCGTAGGTGCTCGTGTTCAGTGAGTTGTTGGTGGTGGCCGTATCGGTGGAGCCGGAACCGCTGGCAACGGTTCCGCTGACACCGCCGACCAGGCTCGCGTTGGCCGAGGTCAGGGTGGTGCTTGGCACGGCGAGTGCTGCAAGGGTGGCACCGTTGAAGTCCCACTGGGTCACCGTGGTGGCCTGGGCGCTCAGGGCCAGCAGGCCCGCTGCGGCAATGAGAAGGGGTTTGAATTTCATGGACTGCTCGCTGTATGAAAGTTGGAGACGCTGCCGGGCTGCAAACGTTTGCAAACCCAACTTCTCGCCCGCGGCGACATAGAGGCGCAGGGGGCGAGGCGAGGTTAGCGGGCGGGTATGGCGATGTCGCTGTCAGCGTTGCTTCAAACCTGCGCGCCAGGCACCCTGTTTTTGGGACAGCCCCTCCAAGCGGGGGGGCGAGGTGCCTTGTTCAGCGAGGCTTGGCGTTGGCAACGCCGCTCGCCACATGGCCGGCCGGCACATGGGCGCTTGCGCTGGCGATGTGACCCACCTGGTCGTCGAAGAAGAAGTCAGGCTCGAACTCGCGCAGGAACTCGCCCTTGGCGAGGCCGCCGAGGAACATGGCCTCGTCCACTTCGATCTGCCAGCCCATGAGCGTGCGAATGGCACGCTCATGCGCCGGTGCACTGCGCGCGGTGACGAGGGCGCTGCGCACGCGCATGGGGCCGCTCTGGTCCTGCTGGAGGCGATGCAAGGCTTCGAGCACAGGCTTGAAAGGGCCGGCTGCCAGCGGCGTGCCGGCCTGCGCCAGTTCATGCGCCTGGAAGGCGGGCAGGCCCTCGGCCTGGTAGATGCGCTCCGCCTCGTCGGAGAACAGCACGGCGTCACCGTCGAAGGCGATGCGCAGCTCGTCCGGGTGGGCCAGCGATGCACGCGCCGCATGCGGCAGCACGCGCGCCGCGGCCACGCCGGCTTCGAGCGCGGAGCGCACGTCGGCCTCGTTGGCCGAGAGAAAGAGCTGGGCCTGCAAGGGCTTCAGATAGCGCCACGGCCTTTCGCCGCGCGTGAAGACGCCGCGCTGCACATTGAGCCCGTAATGCGCGGCCGAGCGGAACACGCGCATGCCCGAGATCGGGTCATTGCGCGAGAGCACCACCACCTCCACGCGCTGTGCGCCGACCTCGTTGAAGCGCAGCAGCTTCTGCGCCAGCGAGAAGGCCACGCCGGGCTTGGCCGGCACATCGAGCCGCTGCTGCTGCAGGGCCATGTAGGCGCGGTCGTCGCCGGCTTCAAACAGCTGGTTTTCTTCCTCGAAATCGAACAGCGCGCGCGAGGAGATCGCGACGACGAGCTGGCCTTCGAGCGAGGCGGGCATTACTTGACCCAGGTGTTGAGCTGGATGATCGGCAGCATCACCGACATCACGATCAGCAAGGCAATCACGCCCATGGCCACGATCAGCAGGGGCTCCAGCAGCGTGGCCGCGGTGAGCGCGCGGCGCTGCACCTCGTTGCCGAGCTGGCGGGCCGCGCGGCCCAGCATCTCGGGCATCTTGCCGGTCTGCTCGCCCAGGCGCGCAAACATCGCGAGCAGGCCAGGGAAGCGCTTCTTGCCGGCCAGCGCCGAGCCCAGCGGCGCGCCTTCGCGCACCTGCACCAGCGCGTCGAGCGCATCGGCGCGCATGGCGGCGTTGGAAAGGGTTTCTGCTGCGGCCTGCAAGGCCTTGAGGATGGGCACGCCCGCCGAAGCCAGCATGGCCAGGGTGCCGGCAAAGCGGGCGGCGTTGTAGCCGCGCGCAAGGCGGCCGATCAGCGGCAACTTCAGGAAGGCCGCGTCAAAGCGCAGGCGAAAGGCTTCGCCGCGCAAGGCGAGCCTGAACAGCACGAACGAAGCCCCCAGCCCCAGCAGCATGAGCCAGCCCCAGTGCCGCAGAAAATCGCTCAGGGCCAGCATCACGATGGTCAGCAGCGGCAACGCACGCTTGGAGCTGGAAAACACCGTGGCGATCTGCGGCACCACATAGCTCATCAGGAAGATCACGATCAGCAGCGAGATCACCGAGACGATGGCCGGATAGGCCATGGCGCCGATCAGCTTGCCGCGCAGCTGCTGGCGCTCTTCGAGATCGTCTGCCAGACTTTCCAGCACGGGGCCCAAGGCACCGCTTTGCTCGCCGGCCGAGACCACGGCGCAATAGACGTTGTCGAACTCGCGCGGGGCATGGCCCAGCGCGCGGGCCAGCGGCGCGCCGGCATTGACCTCGGCCTTGAGCTGCGCGATCAGTTCGCGCTCGCGCGGTGCTTCGGCTTCATCGGCCAGGGCCGAGAGCGCCCGCTCCAGCGGCAGGCCGGAACCCACCAGCCCGGCGAGCTGGCGCGTCCACACGGCCAGGCCGGTGGTGCTGAAGGCCCGGCGGGCGAAGCGGCTCGCGCCTTGGGCCGGGTCCTGCGAGGCGACGACCTCCACCGCCAGCGGCACGAGCTTCTGCGCGCGCAGCAGGGCCCGCGCGGCACGCGGGTTGTCGGCTTCGATCAGGCCCTTGCTGGCCTGGCCGGCTTCGGTGAGGGCGTCGTAACGGTACGCTGGCATAACGGTTTATTCGCGCGTCACTCGAAGGACTTCTTCTTCGGAAGTGATGCCTTCGGCGATCAGCCGTTCGCCATCGTCGCGCATGGTGCGCAGGCCCGCGCCTTCCGCGGCATGTCGGATCTCGGACTCCTGCGCCTGGCGGTGGATCAGGTCGCGCACGTCGGCGTCGGCATTCATCAGCTCGTACACGCCCGTTCGGCCCTTGTAGCCGGTCTGTGCGCAGGCCTTGCAGCCGACGGGATGCCAGCGGCCATGCTCGTCCTGGCGCTTGCACACCGGGCAGAGCTTGCGCACCAGGCGCTGGGCCAGCACGCCGAGCAGGCTGGAGCTGAGCAGGAAGGGCTCGACGCCCATGTCCACGAGGCGCGTGACGGCGCTGGGCGCATCGTTGGTGTGCAGCGTGGCCAGCACCAGGTGACCGGTCAGCGAGGCCTGGATGGCGATCTGCGCGGTCTCGTAGTCGCGGATTTCGCCGATCATGATCACGTCCGGGTCCTGGCGCAGGATGGCGCGCAGGGCC
>FSVW01001291.1_pt1 | contig 12365 bp, 11 predicted proteins | sample 1637551 | NCBI WGS metagenome assembly FSVW01 (sample SAMEA3914814, study PRJEB12502) | metagenome | biome: forest; material: soil | place: USA | collected 2011-09-16 | depth 0.1 m | reverse complement strand
GCGCAGCGCGTGCAGGAGGCGATGTCGCAGCCCTTCACCTTCGATACGCTGAGTTTCACCGTGACGTGTTCGACCGGCATCGCCCTGTTCCCCAGCGACGGCAGCAGCGCCGACGAGCTGATGGCCAGCGCCGAGCGCGCCATGCACTGGGTGAAGGAAAGCGGCCGCGGCGCCTTCCGCTTCCACGCGCCGCGCAAGGACGTCGACCTGCTCTCGCGCATGCGCCTGGACCACGCGATGCGCCGCGCGCTGACCGAAGGCCAGTTCCGCCTGCACTACCAACCGCAGATCAACCTGGGCACCGGCCGCGTGATCGGCGCCGAGGCGCTGATCCGCTGGCGCGACCCGCTGCGCGGCGAGATCTCGCCAGTCGAATTCATCCCCGTGGCCGAGGAGAGCGGCTTCGTCGTCGCCATCGGCGACTGGGTGCTGCAGCAGGCCGTGGAGCAGGCCGCCAGATGGCTGCACCAGGGCCGGCCCATGCAGATCGCCGTCAACGTCTCGGCGCTGCAGTTCCAGCAGGCGCATTTTGTGGACACCGTGGCGCAGGCCTTGCGCGCCTCGGGCCTGCCGCCTTCGCTGCTGGAGCTGGAGCTGACGGAGTCCGTGCTGCTGCGCGATGCCGACGAGGCCCTGGCCCGCATGCAGGCGCTCGCAGCGCTTGGCGTCTGCATGTCCATCGATGATTTCGGCACCGGCTATTCGAGCCTGGGCTACCTCAAGCGCTTCCCCATCCAGCGTCTCAAGATCGACCGCAGCTTCATCAAGGGCCTGCCCGGCGACAGCAGCGATGCCGGCATCGTCAATGCCATCGTGCAGATGGGCCGCGCGCTGCGCCTGCAGGTGATCGCCGAGGGCGTGGAGACCGAGGCGCAGCGCGAGTTCCTGGCGCGCATGGGCTGCGATGAATACCAGGGCTGGCTCTACGCGCCCGCGCTGGAGGCCTCGGCCTTTGAAGAGCGCGTCTGGCGCCGCCGGGGCCGCACGACGCTCTGATCTTGCGCGTTGATCCCTGATGCATGATCCCGGCCAGGAGGCCCGCCATGGATCATGAGTCCCACCATCTCTTGTCTGCCCAGCTGGCGGACCTGCACCCCACCCAGATCAGCGTCGGCCTGGCCGAAGTCGTGGCCAAGCGCGCCGAATGGGCCCGGCTCAAGCGCAAGGCCCGCGCGCAGTTGCTGGCGGCGCACTGGTTCCCCGGCGTCAAGGGTCCGGGCGGACGCTTCTTCATCGTCGACCACCATCACCTCGGCCTGGCCCTGCAGGAGGAGCGGCAATCGCAGGTGTGGGTGATGCAGCTTGGCGATTTCTCGGACCTGAAGGGCGAGGCCTTCTGGCGCCTGATGGAGTTCCGCCGCTGGGCTCATCCGTATGACGAACGCGGCCGGCGGCGCGGGTACGCCGACATCCCCGACGACGTGGGCAAGCTGCGCGACGATCCCTACCGCAGCGTGGCCGGCCTGGTGCGCAGTGCGGGCGGTTTCGCCAAGGACACCGCGCCCTTTGCCGAGTTCATCTGGGCCGACTACTTTCGGCAGCAGCCGGGTCTGCGCAAGCTGGCGCGGGTGGAGGCGGGCGAGATGCCGCCGCCGCTTCTGCAGCGTGCCATGCAACTCGCGCGTGCGCCTGCGGCCCGCCATCTGCCGGGCTGGAGCGCGGCGGGCGCCTTGGCATGAATGTCGCCGCCCGGGCCCGTCCAGCGGACCTGATTGCCGGCCTGTCCATCGCCGGCCTGCTGCTGCCCGAGGCCGTGGCCTACGCCAGCCTCGCCCACCTGCCGCCGCAAGCCGGCGTGATGGCGCTGTTCGTCGGCCTGCTGGTCTATGGCCTGCTCGGCAGCAGCCGCTTTGCCGTGGTCTCGGCCACGTCGTCGTCCGCGGCCGTCTTGCTGGCGGCGACCAGCGCGGAAGTGAGCCTCGATCCCGTCGCGCGCCTGGCCCTCGGCGCGGGCCTGGTGCTGCTGGCGGGCCTGTTCTTCCTGATCGCCGCCGCCGCGCGGCTCGGCGCCTTGTCCAGCCTGATCGCCAAGCCGGTGCTGCGCGGCTTTGCCATGGGCCTGGCGCTGACCATCGTGCTCAAGCAAGGCCCGCAGCTGCTCGGCGTGCATACCGTGCAGGGCGATTTCTTCCCGCTGATCTGGGAGTTAGGCCGGCTGGCGCCGCATTGGAACTGGGGCAGCGCGGCCATCGGCCTGGGCGCACTGGCGCTGCTGATCGGGCTGTCGCGCCGCCGTGCATTGCCGAGCGCGCTGATCGTGATCGCCCTGGGCATTGCGCTCGACCTGGCCGGCGTGGGCCGCGCCTGGCAGGTGCCGGCCGTCGGGCCCATCGAGCTGCACTTCGTCCGCCCGCAGCTGCCGGCGCTCGACCGCGAGCAATGGCTGCGCATGGGCGAGCTGGCCTTTGCGCTGGCGCTGATCCTGTATGCCGAGTCCTACGGCTCGATCCGCACCTTTGCGCTGCGCCACGGCGATGCCACCTCGCCCAACCGCGACCTGCTGGCGCTCGGCGCGGCCAACCTGCTGTCGGGCCTGATGCAGGCCATGCCCGTCGGCGCGGGCTACTCGGCCACTTCGGCCAACGAGGCCGCCGGTGCGCGCAGCCGCGCGGCCGGGCTCGTTGCCGGCGCGGTGGTGCTGTTCGCCGTGTTCACGCTGCTGCCCTGGATCGCCCATGTGCCCGCGCCGGTGCTGGCGGCGATCGTCATTCATGCCGTCGGCCATACGCTGAACCCGGCCGCGATCCGGCCCTACTTCCAGTGGCGGCGCGACCGCCTGCTCGTGCTGCTGGCCTTTGCCGCCGTGCTGCTGCTGGGCGTGCTGGACGGCTTGCTGGCCGCCGTGGCCGCGAGCCTGCTGATGCTGCTGCGCAGCCTCGCCGCCACGCCGGTGAGCTGGCTCGGCCGCCTGGGCGAAGGCAGCCATGACTATGTGGACCTCGCGCGCCACTCCGAGGCCGTGCCGCCCGCGGATCTGCTGATCGCTCGGCCGGAAGGCGCGGTGTTCTTCGGCAATGCCGACGCGGTTTTCGAGGCCCTGCGCTCGCGTGTGCTGGCCGGGCGCGAACTGCATCCGGTGGTGCTGAGCCTGGAGGAGTCGCCGGACCTGGACGCTACCAGCCTCGAGACCCTGATCGAGTTCGCCGGCTGGATGCAATCGCGCGGCCAGGCGCTGATCCTCGCGCGAGTGAAGGACCGCCTGCGCGACCTGCTCGCGCGCGTGCAATCGCCAGCCTTGCCGCCGGCTTCTTTCGCGGCCTGGAGCGTGGATGACGCGGTGCGGCTGGCCCAGGCAAACGCCAAGAAGCAGGATGCCGGGGCAGGCTCACAATAGCGCCATGCTCTACAAATTCCGATCCAAAGCCGGCGGCGAAGTCATCATGATGGGCCCCACGGGCGACCAGATCCTGCGCCTGCTGGGGCGCGAGCCCTCGGCGCAAGGCATCGTCACCAAGACCGACATGGCCGTCGCCATCGCTGCGCTTGAACAAGCCGTTAGCAATGACGAAGCCGCCTTTGCCGCCGCAGTGGCCGAAGCGCAGAAAACCGGCGAGGCCACCCCGAAGCGCATCGGCATCCAGCTGCGCCAGCGTGCCTGGCCGCTGATCGAACTGATGCGCCACGCGCAGCGCGAGAACGAAGACGTCGTTTGGGGTGTTTGAATGGGCCTGGACAGCAGCACCCGCATCCTTGCGATCCGCCACGGCGAAACCGCCTGGAACCGCGAGACGCGTATCCAGGGCCAGCTCGACATCGGCCTGAACGAACGTGGCCGCGCCCAGGCCCAGGCGCTGGCCGAGGCGCTGCGTGGCGAGCCCATCGCGGCCATCTACAGCAGCGACCTGCTCCGTGCGCAGGACACCGCCCGCGCCATCGCCGCGAGCACGGGCGCGCCCATGCATCTGGACACGGCCCTGCGCGAACGCGACTTCGGCCATTTCCAGGGCCTGACCTGGGATGAGATCGCCACGCAATTTCCCGAGGACAGCCAGCGCTGGCGCCAGCGTGACCTGGCCTTCTCGCCCGGTGGCGGCGAATCGCTGCCGGTCTTCTACGAGCGCTGCCTGGGCGCGGTGCTGCGCATCGCCGCGCAGCACCCGGGCGAGGAGATCGCCATCGTGGCCCATGGCGGCGTGCTCGATTGCCTCTACCGTGCCGGCACACGCCAGACCCTGCAGGCGCCGCGCACCTGGCAGGTTGGCAACGCGACCATCAACCGCCTGCTGTACACGCCAGAAGGTCTGAGCGTGACGGGCTGGAACGATGACAGCCACCTCTCGCAACTAACGCTCGATGAAATCAGCCCATGAGTGCTAATTCGGCCCAGACCATCGTCCTCGTGACGCCCGTGTTCTTCGCGCTGATCGCGGTGGAGGCCTTCGTCGGCTGGCGCCGCGGGCGCAACACCTACCGGCTGCCCGATGCGATGGCCAGCATCGGCCTGGGCATGCTGAGCCAACTCGTCGGCCTGCTGACGGGCGCCATCGGACTGGCCGCGTATGTGGCCGTCTACGAGCATCTGGCGCCGTGGCATCTGAGCGAGAAGTCGCTGTGGGTCTGGGCCGGCGCGCTGCTGGCCTACGACTTCTTCTACTACTGGCTGCACCGCATGGGCCACGAGATGGCCGTGCTGTGGGCCGCGCATGTGATCCATCACCAGAGCGAGGAATACAACCTCTCAACGGCCTTGCGCCAGACCAGCTCAGGCTTCCTGCTCGGCTGGCTGTTCTACCTGCCGATGGCGCTGGCTGGCGTGCCGCCGCTGGTGCTCGTCGTGGTCGGCCTGATCGACCTGCTCTACCAGTACTGGGTCCACACCCAGCAGATCGGCAAGCTCGGCTGGTTCGACTACTGGTTCTGCTCACCCAGCAACCACCGCGTACATCACGCCGTCAACGAGGTGTACCTGGACAAGAACTACGGCGGCATCCTGATCATCTTCGACCGCATCTTCGGCACGTTTCAAGAGGAGCTGGACGAGCAGCCCTGCGTCTATGGGACGCGCGATGCGCTCCTGAGCTTCAACCCCATCGTGGCGAACTGGCAGGTCTACGACCGGCTGATGCGCAAGACCTGGCGCGCGCGTGGGCTCGACCGGCTGCGCGTGTGGGTCAAGCAGGCGCACTGGCAGCCGGCTTCGTGGGGGCCGCTGCCTGAAGACAACTACGACCCGTTTGCGAAGAAGCTGTATCGGCCGGCGGTTTCGCCCACGCGCGTGAAGCTGGCGGTGGCGCTGTTCGTGGCGCTGCTGGGCTGCACCACCTGGCTGCTTTGGAATGCGCACACGATGGCGTTCTGGGAGCAGGCTGTGGGGCTGGTCGCGATGGCGGCCGGGCTGTCCGTGGTGGGCTGGCTCTGCGAAGCCGGCCATGAGAAGGGCGAGGCGAAAGCGCCCGTCGGCGTGAGCGCTTAGGACGAGGCCGCCGCGGCGCGCAGCTTGTCCTTCTTGCTCATGCGCTTGCCCTTGACGCCGCCGACGGCCTGCGCTTCGCTGGCAATCTCTTTCGGCTCGAAGCCGGCGATCTGCTCGCGCGCCACGCGCTGGCCCTGGCGCTTTTCGATCAGGCGGAAATGCCCTTCCGCATCGGCGGGGATGAAGCTCACGGCGACACCTGTTTCGCCTGCACGGCCGGTGCGGCCGATGCGGTGGGTGTAGTCGGCGGCGGCGCGCGGCAGGTCGTAGTTGACGACCGCCGGCAGCTCGGGGATGTCGAGCCCGCGTGCGGCCACATCGGTGGCGACCAGCACCTGCACCTCGCCGCTTTTCAGCGCCGCCAGCACTTTCGTGCGCGCGCCCTGGCTCAGCTCGCCATGCAGGGCCGCGGCCTTGATGTCGTGAGCCCAGAGCTTGTCGGACACATGCTCGGCCGCGTATTTGGTCGCCACGAAAACCAGTGCGCGTGACCACGCTTCGGTCTTGAGCAGATGGCGCAAGAGCGGCGTGCGGCTGGCCGTGTCCACGTGGATGGCGCGTTGCTGGATGGCGTCGGTGCGCACTTTTTCCGGCGCGATCTCGATGCGCTCGGGCTCCTTCAGCAGGCCATCGGCCAGGGCCTGGACGTTGGCCGGAAAAGTGGCAGAGAAGAACAGGTTCTGGCGTTGGGCTGGCAACAACGTAAGGATGCGGTTCAGCTCTTCCGAGAAGCCCAGGTCGAGCAGGCGGTCGGCCTCGTCCAGCACCAGCAACTGCACGCCATCGAGGCGCAGCGCGTTGTGCTCGACCAGGTCCAGCAGCCGGCCTGGCGTGGCCACGATGATGTCGCAGCCACCGCGCAGGCCCATCAGCTGCGGGTTGATCGACACGCCGCCAAAGGCCACGGCGATCTTCAGGCGCTGCGGCAGCGAGCGCGCCAGATCACGCAGCACCTCGCCCGTCTGCGCGGCCAGCTCGCGCGTGGGCGCCAGCACGACGGCTCGCAACTGGCGCAGACCTTCGGCTTCGATAACGCGCTGGATCAGCGGCAAGGCAAAAGCCGCGGTCTTGCCCGAGCCGGTTTGCGCCAGGCCGAGCACATCGGCGCCGCGCAGGATGGCGGGGATGGCGGCGACCTGGATGGCGGTCGGCGCGTGATAGCCCTGCTCGCGTACGGCGTGGACCAGGGCGGGCGCGAGGCCCAGGGTGTTGAAAGACATCGCGGCCTTATTCGTCGAAGAGGCTGCCAGCAGCCTTGGGTGGCGTCACGCCGAGATGTCGATACGCCGCCAGCGTGGCAATGCGCCCGCGCGGCGTGCGCTGCAGGAAGCCTTGCTGGATCAGGTAGGGCTCCAGCACGTCTTCAATCGTGCCGCTTTCCTCGCCAATGGCCGCCGCCACGTTGTCGAGCCCGACGGGGCCGCCGTCAAAGCGGTGCACGATGGCTTCGAGCAGCTTGCGGTCCATCAGGTCGAAGCCCTGCGGGTCCACGTCGAGCATCTTGAGCGCGGCGTCGGCAATCGTCTTGGTGATGCGGCCATCGGCCTTGACCTCGGCGTAGTCGCGGACCCGCCGAAGTAATCGGTTAGCAATGCGGGGCGTGCCACGCGAGCGGCGGGCGACTTCCAGCGCGCCGTGCTCGTCGATGGGCGCGTTCATCAGGCCGGCCGAGCGGCGGACGATGCGCTGCAGCTCCTCGGCCGTGTAGAACTCCAGCCGCGCCACGATGCCGAAGCGGTCGCGCAGCGGATTGGTCAGCATGCCGGCGCGCGTGGTGGCGCCGACGAGCGTGAAAGGTTGCAGGTCGAGCTTGATCGAGCGCGCGGCCGGGCCCTCGCCGATCATGATGTCGATCTGGTAGTCCTCCAGCGCGGGGTAGAGGATTTCCTCGACGACCGGCGAGAGCCGGTGGATCTCGTCGATGAAGAGCACGTCGTTGCGCTCGAGATTGGTGAGGATGGCGGCCAGGTCCTTGGGCTTTTCAAGCACCGGGCCCGAGGTCTGGCGCAGGTTCACGCCGAGCTCGGCCGCGATGATGTGCGAGAGCGTGGTCTTGCCCAGGCCCGGTGGGCCGAAGAGCAGCACGTGGTCCATCGCCTCGCCGCGCTTGCGGGCCGCGCCGATGAAGATCTCCAGCTGCTCGCGCGCCTTCATCTGGCCCACGTATTCGTCCAGCAGCTTGGGCCGCAACGCGCGCTCGATCGCCTCCTCGTTGGGCGAGGTGGGGGCGGCGCTGACCACACGCGGTGGTGTGGGGGCGAAGTCATCCGTTTGAATGCTCATGACAAGCCTTTTGCCGGGCCGCCCCAAGAAAGGCTTGCGCCCCCTCGGGGGGCAGCGAACGAAGTGAGCGTGGGGGCCGTCATGTCAGGCTTTTCAGCGCGAGCTTGATGCCATCGCTAACGCCCACGTCCTGCGGCAGTTTTTTCAGTGCCAGGCCGGCTTCCTTCTCGCTGTAGCCGAGGGCGACCAGGGCTTGGAGGATGTCGGCCTGCGCGTCGTTGGCGATCTGTGTGGGCATCGAGAGATCGGGCGCGAGCTTGCCCTTCAATTCGAGCAGCAGGCGCTCGGCGGTCTTCTTGCCGATGCCGGGTACCTTCACCAGTCGCGCCGTATCCTGCGCGCTCACCGCCGCGGCCAATTCAGCCACCGAAAGACCGGAAAGCAGGCCCAGCGCCATCTTGGGGCCGACGCCGGAGATCTTGATCAACTGGCGGAAGGTGCTGCGCTCCTCGTGCGTGAGGAAGCCGAACAGCACATGGGCGTCCTCGCGGATCGACAGATGGGTGAGGAGGGTGGCGCGCTCGCCCAGGCCGGGCAGGTTGAAGAAGGTGCTCATCGGCACATCGACTTCGTAGCCGACGCCTTGCACGTCCACCAGCACTTGCGGCGGGGTTTTTTCGGCGATGAGGCCAGTGAGTCGTCCGATCATGGCCGCCATTATGCTGTCCATACATACAGGAGAGCGACATGCATGCTTGGCTTTGCGAGAACCCCACCGGCGTGGACACCCTGCAATGGCGCGAGCTGCCCACGCCCGAGCCGCGCGCCGGCGAAGTGCGCATCGCCATTGAGGCGGCGAGCCTGAATTTTCCCGACCTGCTGATCGTGCAGAACAAGTACCAGATCAAGCCGCCGCTGCCCTTTGTGCCGGGCGCCGAATTCGCCGGCATCGTGGAAGCGGTGGGCGAGGGCGTCACGCACATCAAGCCCGGCCAGCGTGTGGCGTGCATGGCGGGCACGGGCGGCTTTGGCACGCACACAGTGGCCCGGGCCGCGCTGTGCATGCCGCTGCCATCGGGCTTCCCCGCAGTGGATGCGGCGGCCTTCGTGATGACCTATGCCACCTCGCACCACGCATTGATCGACCGCGCGCAATTGAAGGCCGGCGAGACCGTGCTCGTGCTGGGCGCCGCGGGCGGCGTGGGCACGGCGGCGATCCAGATTGCGAAGGCAGCCGGGGCGCGCGTGATTGCCGCGGCATCGATTGCCGAGAAATGCGCGCTGTGCGAGAAGCTCGGCGCCGATGTCACGCTCAACTACGGCGAGTTGCGCGACCCCAAGGCCTTGCGCGAAGCGATTGCCGCTGCTTGTGGCGGCAAGGGGCCCGACGTGGTCTACGACCCGGTGGGCGGCGAGATCGCCGAGCCCGTGCTGCGCTCCATCGCCTGGCGAGGCCGCTATCTGGTGGTGGGCTTTGCGGCCGGGCCGATCCCTGCGCTGCCGTGGAACCTGCTGCTGCTCAAGGGCGCGAGCCTGGTCGGCGTGTTCTGGGGCGACTTCGCCAAGCGCGAGCCGGCAGCCAATGCGGCCATGATGGGCGAGCTCGCGGCTTGGTACGCCAGCGGCCTCGTCAAGCCGGTGATCGACCGCGTGATTCCCATGGCCGAGTTGCCCGCCGCCTTCGCGCGCATGGGCTCGCGCGAAGTGATGGGCAAGCTCGTTTTGACGAACTGATCAGTTGCGACCGAACAGCCCCAGGCGCTGCGCTTCCAGCGCGGCCTCGGCACGCGAGCTCACGTTGAGCTTGCGGTAGATCTGCTTGACGTAGTCGGCAATCGTGTGGCGCGAGAGGCCCAGCTGCACGCCGATCTCGGGCAGGGTGTAGCCCTTGGCCACGCGCAGCAGCACCTCGGTCTCGCGGTCGGTCAGCGAGACCTCGTGCAGCAGCGCGGCGTTGGGGCGCTTCTGCGCGGCAAAGTAGGCGATGACCTTGCGCGCGATGGAGGGCGAGAGCGGCGGCTCGCCACCGCTCATGCGCTGCAGCTGCTCGATCAGCAGTTCGCGCGACTGTTCCTTCAGCAGGTAGCCAAAAGCGCCGGCCTGCAGGGCGGGGAACAGATGCTCGTCATCGTCGTGGATGGTGACGATGACCGACTGCACTTCGGGCTGCTTTTCGCGCAGCGCGGCGACCACGTCCACGCCCGAGCCGTCGGGCAGGCCGAGGTCGAGCAGGGCGAGCGAGAAGCGTTGGCTGGTGACCTGCAGCAGCGCGTCCTGCACGCGCGAGCATTCGGTGATCTGCGCGGTCGGGAAGACCTGCTTGACCAGTGCCTTGAGCCAGGCGCGGATCTCGGGAATGTCTTCCAGCAAGAGTATGTGGTTCATGGTTCTCTTCTCCTCCGCAGCGTGTTGCTGTGCCTGCACTGTTCTTGATCAGATCGCTTTATCGCACCGATTGGGTGACAGCGCCTGTCCAAAGCCCTCACGATCAAAGCGGAATCGTGAGGCGAATCACGGTTCCCCAGCCGGGGCCGGACTCCACCAGGCACTGGCCCTGCATCTGCTTGGCGCGCGACTTCATGCTGGCCATGCCGTGGCCGCGGTCCAGGCGGCCGTCGGTTTCGGTGGAAATGCCCTGGCCGTTGTCCTGGATGACGACGAGGAAATCGCCGTCCTGCACGTTGCAACTGACCGTGCAATGCGTGCCGCCGCTGTGCTTGATGATGTTGGAGACCGCCTCGCGGAAGATGCGCGTGGTCTGCACATAGGCGCGCGCCGGCAGGGTGTGGATGATGTCCTCGGCCGGGCTCTTCCACTCGGCCATGATGTTGGCCTGGCCCAGGCGCGAGACCACCTCGGCGCGCCAGTCGCCCAGGGCGTCGAGCAGTTGCACCGGCTTGCCGGTGAGGCCGCGCACCGAGAGGCGCATTTCTTCGAGCGCCTCGCGCGCCAGCGTGGAGATGCGGTCGCTCTCGCTCGTGTGCACGATGGTCAGCAGCTTGGCGCCCAGGTCGTCGTGCAGGTCAGCGGCGATGCGCTTGCGTTCGCGCTCGGTCACCTGCTCCACCTTCGATTCGGCCATGGCGTGGTAGTTGCGCTCCACCTCGGCAATGCGTTCGTGCACTTGCAGCTCGACCTTGGCGTGATGCTGCTCGGCCTCGACGCGGGCGCGCGCCACCGCATGGATGGCGTGGATGCCCCAAGCCATCAGCAGCAGGGGCAGGGCCAGGCGGGTCCATTCCTGGCCGGCGAGGCTGAACAGCCCCTGCACCACCGGCACCAGCAGGGCCAGCGCGCCAAAGCCGAGCAGCGCGCTCATCCAGCGTGCGTCATTGATCTCGAAGGGCGCGGCGGTGGCCATCAGGCTGTGGCGGCGCAGCTCGCGCACCTGCCACACCTGCGCCGCCAGCAGCTCCAGCGCAGCCATCGCGTGCACCGCCTCCAGCGCCGCCGGCCAGAGCAGCACGAGGACCACCGAGAGCAGGCATTGCGCGAGCAGGGCCAGGTCCAGCGAGGCGCGCGACAGGCCCGCCGTGCGCAGCAGGAACTGCACGCCGAACAGGGCCGCAGCCGACCAGCCCAGGGCCTGCACCGCGCCGCCGAAGCAGGCCAGCAGGACCCACGCCAACAGCAGGCCGGCCAGGTAGATGGCCGGACGATCGCGCCGGTGCTGCCGGGCCACCACGGCCAGGCAGATGCTCATCATCAGCAGCATGGCAGCCAACGCCCGCGCGATCAGCACCGGCACCGGCGAGGCCATCAGGGGAAGTATTTCCATGGACGGGCATTGTGCAGGAGCGGGCGCCCCTCATGGACCCAGGCGACAATGCGCGCCTTGCCAACAAATCCCACTCTTCGTGATCCTCAAGCACGCCCTGACGCCGCCTGACAACAAGCGACTGGCCCATGTCTGCGGCAGCCTGGACGAGCACCTGCGCGAGATCGAGGCCGCGCTGGGCGTGACGATCAGCCACCGCCAGGAGCAGTTCCGCATCGAAGGCCCCAAGGCCAATGTGGAGCGCACGGCTTCGCTGCTCGACACGCTGTACGAGCACGCGCGCCGCGCCCTGGCTGCCGAGACCGTGCAGCTGGCCCTGGTGGAGGCGGCGGGCGACGTGAGCGCGCGGGCGCGCTCCAAGGTCGCCAAGCCTGCCGCCGCTGAACCAACGGCGGGAGCCCCTAACGAGATCGTTCTGCGCACACGTCGCGCCGACCTGGCCGGCCGCACGCCGCGCCAGCACGACTATCTGCACGCCATCCTGAACCACGACATCAGCTTTGGCCTCGGGCCTGCCGGCACCGGCAAGACCTTCCTGGCCGTGGCCTGCGCCGTGGACGCGCTGGAGCGCAGCAGCGTGCAGCGCATCATCCTCACGCGCCCCGCGGTGGAGGCGGGCGAGCGCCTGGGCTTTCTGCCCGGCGACCTGACGCAGAAGGTCGATCCGTACTTGCGTCCGCTGTACGACGCGCTCTACGACCTGATGGGTTTCGACCGTGTGACCAAGGCCTTTGAAAAAGGTCAGCTCGAAGTGGCGCCGCTGGCCTTCATGCGCGGGCGCACGCTCAACCATGCCTTCGTGATTCTCGACGAGGCGCAGAACACGACGCCCGAGCAGATGAAGATGTTCCTCACCCGCATCGGCTTCGGCAGCCGCTGCGTGGTGACGGGTGATACGAGCCAGGTCGACCTGCCGCGCGGCATGCCCAGCGGCCTGGTAGACGCCGAGCG
>FSVW01003423.1_pt1 | contig 12373 bp, 6 predicted proteins | sample 1637551 | NCBI WGS metagenome assembly FSVW01 (sample SAMEA3914814, study PRJEB12502) | metagenome | biome: forest; material: soil | place: USA | collected 2011-09-16 | depth 0.1 m | reverse complement strand
GCCCTGGCCTGCCTGATCATCGGCGTGGGCTGCTTCAAGGGCAATATCGCCGCGCAGGTCGGCGACCTCTATGCGCCGGGCGACACGCGCCGCGCCAGCGCCTTCCAGATCTTCATGCTGGCCGTGCAGATCGCCGTGATCGCGGCGCCGATCATCTGCGGCACCCTGGGCGAGAAAGTCGCCTGGCACTGGGGCTTCGGCGCGGCCGGCGTGGGCATGGTGATCGGCCTTTTCGTCTACCTGGCGGGCCGCAAGTGGCTGCCGCCCGAACCGGTGCGCAATGCGGCCGGCAAACAGGAGCCGCGGCCGAAGATGACCGGGCAGGAGAAGGCCAGCGTCGTGCTGCTGATCTGCCTGATCCCAGTGCTGATGATGTCCATCGTCGGCAACCAGCAGTTCAACAACGCGTTCCCGCTCTGGTCCGAGAAATACATGGACCTGGTGCTGTTCGGCTGGCAGGTACCGGTGACCTGGCTGCAGGCGGTCGACGCCTTCGTCAGCACCGCGACGATGCTCGCCTCGATCGCCTTCTGGCGCTGGTGGTCGACCCGCCGCCAGGAGCCGGACGAGCTGACCAAGATCGCGCTCGGCTGCCTGATCGCCTGCGGCGCGCCGGCGATGCTGGTGATCGCGTCCGGCATCGTCGAATCGACGCACGAGAAGATCAGCTTCATCTGGACCATCGGCTACACGGTCGTCAACGACTTCGGCTTCGCCAACATCCTGCCGGTGGGCCTGGCGCTGTACTCGCGCGCCGCACCGCGCCGCATGGAAGGCCTGATGATCGGCATCTACTACCTGCAGCTCTTCCTCGGCAACATCTTCGTCGGATGGCTCGCGGGCTTCCTCGAGGTGATGCCCGGCGCGCAATTCTGGGGCCTGCATGCGGTGCTGGTCGCCGCGGCGGGCGGGCTGCTGATCGTGGCCAAGCTGCTGTTCGGCAAGATCCTGCTGCCGACGGTGAAGCCGGCCTGAGGGATCTGCAACGAGGCCGTGAGCGCCGGACCAGCAGACGCTCAGCGCCGGCGCCGCGCCGCGCAGAACACGGCCAGCAGGCCCAGCCCCGCGAGTTCGAAGCTCGCCGGCTCGGGCACCGCCTCGGCGAAGACCGTGCCCGAGGCCGCCACATAGCCGGCCAGCGGGTCGACCGTGTTGATCGTGAACAGGGCGGTGTCCCCGGCATCGACACTGACGCTGCTGTCCGAATCGCTGACGCCGGCGCTGGCCCGGATCCAGCCGGTCAGCACCATCGTGCTGAAGCCGTTCACGTGGATCACCTTGGTCAGGGTGCCGGCGGCCGGATGATTGATCGTCAGCCCGGTCGAGACGTTCTGCGAGACCGAATCGCTCAGGAACATCAGCACCGGGCCGGTGGTGCCCGCGCCCGACGAAAGAACCGCGAAGGCCGAGCCGGCAGCGAAGCTCTGGCCGTCGCTGGGCGGCGACTTGAAGCTGGTGTCGATCGCGTCATGCAGGGTCAGGCCGAGCACGAAATCCGAGCCGTTCGGGTTCGAGGTCGTGAAGGTGACCGTGTCGGTCCACGACAGCAGAACCGGCCCGGTGCCGGCCGAGGTCAGGCCCGAATTCGGGATGCCGCCGACCGACGAATCGGCCAGCGCGACGATGTGCAGCGCGCCGATCTCGGCCGTGGCGTCGAAGCTCGCATCGGCGGCTTGCGGCAGGTCCTCCGTGCGGCCGAAATTCACCGAATGGCCGCGCGCCGCTGCGTCGATCGGACCGGACTTCAGAATCGTCTCGGCCACGCTCTGGTTGAAGCCCTGGGACTGGCGGTCGGACTTGACAGTCTGGCCGTCGAAGATCACGGCCTGCGCCTGCACCGTGCCCTGGATGCTGACCGAGAAGGCCTGCCCCTCCGCCCGGCGTACCGGCAGCCCGGCCAGCAGCGCCGCCACCGCCAGGCACAACAGGGCTCTGCGCGCATGGGCGCCGTGATGGGTCTTGTTCATCGTGAGACCTCCGCACAGTGGGCGGCACGATTATGCGAGCGCCGCGGCTGCGCGGCGAAAGACCCTAACGCTGAGATTGAGCGGGGCCGGCGCCGGCCTCCTCGGCAATCTGGCAGGTCAGCGGATGGGCGGATCCGCTTGACCTGCCCTTGAACTCGCGGCTGGCGCCCCGACGTGGCAAGCTCGCAGTTCCCCATGCCGCTCAGCAACTTCCACCCCGCCGTCCAGGCCTGGTTCGACCGGGCTTTTCCTGCGCCCACGCCGGCGCAGGCCGCCGCATGGCCGGCTATCCACGCGGGTCGCCACACGCTCGTCGCCGCGCCGACGGGATCCGGCAAGACGCTGACCGCCTTCCTGGCCGCGCTGGACGGCCTGGTGCGCGCCGGTCTGGAGCCGGGCGGGCTGCCGGACGAATGCGCGGTGGTCTACGTCTCGCCGCTGAAGGCGCTGTCCAACGACATCCGGCTGAACCTCGAAGCGCCGCTGGCCGGCATCCGCGAGGAGCTGGCGAAGCTGGGCCTGCCCGATGTCGAGATCCGCACGGCGGTGCGAACCGGCGACACGCCTAACGCCGAGCGTCAGCGGGCCCTGCGCAAGCCGCCGCATGTGTTCGTGACCACGCCGGAATCGCTGTACGTGCTGACCGGTTCGGTATCGGGCCGCAAGCTGCTGTCGACCGTGCGCACGGTGATCGTCGACGAGATCCATGCGATTGCCGCGAGCAAGCGCGGCAGCCATCTGTCCTTGACGCTGGAACGGCTGCAGGCCTTGTGCCCGCAGCCACTGGTGCGGGTCGCACTGTCGGCGACGCAGAAGCCGATCGAGCTGGTGGCGCGCTTCCTGACCGGTCTGGGTGACGACAGGCCCTGCGAGATCGTCGACATCGGCTACTCGCGGCAGCGCGACCTGGCGCTGGAGCTGCCGCCGACACCGCTCTCCGCGGTGATCTCCACCGACCAGTGGGAGCAGGTCTACGCCCGCGTGTCCGAGCTGGTGCTCGCGCACCGCACGACCCTGGTCTTCGTCAACACGCGCCGCGCGGCCGAGCGGGCGGCGCGCCATCTGGGCGAGCGCCTGGGCAAGGATGCGGTAGCGGCGCACCACGGCAGCCTGTCGAAGGAAGCGCGGCTGCTGGCCGAGCAACGATTAAAGCGCGGCGAACTGCAGGTGCTGGTGGCGACCGCCTCGCTGGAACTGGGCCTGGACATCGGCGATGTGGACCTGGTCTGCCAGATCGGTTCGCCGCGCTCGATTGCCACCTTCCTGCAGCGCGCCGGTCGCTCAGGCCACGCGGTCGGCGGCACGCCTAAGGCGCGGCTCTTTCCGCTGAGCCGCGATGAGCTGGTCGAATGCGCGGCGCTGCTGGACAGCGTGAAGCGCGGCGAGCTGGACGCCTTGAGCGTGCCGACGGCGCCGCTCGACGTGCTGGCCCAGCAGCTGATCGCCGAGGTCGCCTGCCGCGAGTGGGACGAAGACGAGCTGTTCGCACTGGTCCGCAAGGCCTGGCCCTATCGCGACCTCAGCCGCGAACATTACGCCGAAGTTGTACGGATGATTTCCGACGGCTTCACGACACGGCAAGGCGTACGCGGCGGCTACGTGCACCGCGATGCCGTCCATCACCGGCTGCGAGAACGGGCCGGCGCGCGCATGACCGCGCTGACCTCCGGCGGCACGATTCCCGAGCAGGCCGACTATGCGGTGATGCTGGAGCCGCAGGCCGAGAAGGTCGGCACCGTCAACGAGGACTTCGCGGTCGAGAGCCTGGCCGGCGATGTGTTCCAGCTCGGCAACACCAGCTACCGGATCCTGCGCGTGCAGCCCGGCATCGTGCGCGTGGAGGATGCCAAGGGCGCGGCGCCCAGCATTCCCTTCTGGCTCGGCGAGGCACCGGGCCGCAGCGACGAGCTGTCCTTCGCGGTCTCGCGGCTGCGCGCGGATTTCGAGCGCCATGCCGGCTCGGCCGAACGGCTGCTGACCTGGGCGCGCGAAGCATTGGGCCTCGACGAAGCGGCGGCCCTGCAATTGATCGATTACCTCGGCCGCTCGCTGCAGGTCCTGGGCGCGCTGCCGACGCTTGACCGCATCGTGCTCGAACGCTTCTTCGATGAATCGGGCGGCATGCAGCTGATCGTCCATTCGCCGCATGGCAGCCGGCTCAACCGTGCCTGGGGCCTGGCGCTGCGAAAGCGTTTCTGCCGGCAGTTCAATTTCGAGCTGCAGGCGGCGGCCACCGAGGATGCGATCCAGCTGTCGCTGTCGACCAGCCACAGCTTCGATCTCGCCGAAGTAGCGCGTTACCTGCACAGCAGCTCGGCCGAGCATGTGCTGGTCCAGGCGCTGCTGGATTCGCCGATGTTCGGCGTGCGCTGGCGCTGGAATGCCAGTACCGCGCTGGCGCTGCCGCGCTTTCAAGGCGGCCGGAAAGTGGCGCCGCAGCTCCAGCGGATGAAGTCCGAGGACTTGCTGGCGGCCGTCTTCCCCGACCAGGTCGCCTGCGTGGAGAACATTGCCGGCGAGCGCGAGATCCCGGACCATCCGCTGGTTGCGCAGACGCTCGACGACTGCCTGCACGAAGCGATGGATACCGAAGGCTGGCTGCGTCTGCTGCGCCGCCTGGAGGCCGGCGAGATCGAGATCATCGCCCGTGACCTGCCCGCGCCTTCGCCGCTGGCGGCCGAGGCGCTGAACGCCAAGCCCTATGCCTACCTGGACGATGCGCCGATCGAGGAGCGCCGCACGCAGGCCGTCCAGAATCGGCGTTATGTCGATCCCGAAAGCGCAGACGATCTCGGCCAGCTCGACGCCGCCGCGATCGCCGCGGTGCGCGAAGAAGCCTGGCCCCGGGCGCGCAATGCGGACGAGATGCACGAGGCCGTCAACGGGCTCGGCCTGGTCACCGATGCTGAGGTCGCTGCCAACGAAGGCTGGCTCGGCTGGCTGAACGAACTGGCGGCCACGCGCCGGGCCACCCGCCTGTCGAACGGGTTTTGGACCGTGGCCGAGCAAGTGGCCGAGATGCGGCTCATCCATCCGGCGGCATCGATCGATCCGGTGATCGAAGCACCCGCCGAGTACGCGCAGCCCGCAGGCGATCGTGGCGATGCGCTTCGAGAACTGTTGCGTGCTCGGCTCGGCGGCCTCGGCCCGGTCACGGCCGATGGATTGAGCAGGGAACTGCAACTCCCGCGGGGCGAGATCGACGCCGCGCTGCTGGCGCTGCAGGCCGAAGGCGCGTTGCTGCAGGGCCGCTTCACGCCCGGCGGCCCGCAGTCCGAATGGTGCGAGCGGCATCTGCTGGCCCGCGTCCACCGCTACACGCTCAAGCGCCTGCGCCAGGAGATCGAGCCCGTCGAGCCGCGGGATTTCGTGCGCTTCCTGTTCGACTGGCAGCAACTCGGCGCTGGCAGTCAGGTCGAGGGCGCAGAAGCGTTGCCGGCGGTGCTGGCGCAGCTGGAAGGCTATGAGGCGCCGGCTGGCCAGTGGGAGGCCGAGATCCTGCCGGCGCGGCTGCGCGACTATTCGAGCGCCTGGCTGGATGAGCTGTGCACGGCTGGCCGCACGACCTGGACGCGGCTGCGCCCGCCCAGCGCCACAACCGGCAGCGGCGGAGGCGGCAATGGCGGCAGCTCGCTGCGCAACACGCCGGTGCTGCTGCTACCCCGTCGAACCTCTGCGTTATGGGCGCGTGTCGCGCCGGCGCCGGCCGAGGGCGACGAACTGGGTTTCCGCGCACGGCGCCTGGCCGACTTTCTGTCCGAGCACGGTGCTTCGTTCTTCGACGAGATGCTGCAGGGCACGCGGCTGCTGCAATCCGAACTGGAAGACGCGCTGGCCGAACTGGTGGTGCGCGGCCGCGCCACCTGCGACAGCTTTGCCGGCCTGCGAGCGCTGATGGTGCCGCCGTCGAAACGCTCGGCCGGCAAGTCCGCCTCGCGCCACCGCACGCGCCGGCCGCTGTACGGCATCGAGGATGCCGGGCGCTGGTCGCTGCTGCGCCAATCGGCCACCGCGAATGCAACGCCCGATGACATCGAGCACATCGTCAAAACCCTGCTGCGCCGCTATGGCGTGATCGCCTGGCGCCTGCTGGAGCGCGAGGCCGCTTGGCTGCCGCCCTGGCGCGAACTGGTGCGTGTTTGCCGCCGGCTGGAGGCGCGCGGCGAACTGCGCGGCGGCCGCTTCATCGCCGGGCTCTCGGGCGAACAGTTCGCTTTGCCCGAGGCCGTGGCGCGGGTGCGCGAGCTGCGGCGCCAGCGATCGGCAGGCCACCATGACCTGACCCTCATCTGCCTGGCGGCGACGGATCCGGCCAACCTGCTCGGCACGCTGCTGCCCGGCGCCAAGCTGCCTCGCACCGCGGGCTCGCGCGTGCTGTACCGCGACGGCGTGCCGGTCGGCATGATGGTCGCCGGTGAGATCACGCTGATGGTCGACATGAGCCCGGCCGAGCAGCACGAGGCACGGCGCCTGCTGACGATGGGCCAGGCGGCCGCCGGCGGCCAGGGCTTGTTGGCAGGTCGGCAAGCCGCGCCGGCCGGCGCCTGAACGCGCCTTCGATCCTGCACATTGGGCCTGTGTTACGTGTGGCAACCGCCGCCGCCGCACGGGAAGTAAATCGGAAGCGCGATCGTGATACAAGCGCCTCTTTGTTCCGCGAGGTGCCAGGTCTTGGAACGTTCACTCGACGCCAGTTCCCTTGACGCCGAGCCGCAGCCGCACGTGCAGGCGACCACTTCGCGCTGGGCGAACTGGCTGTTCGGCACCGACACGCGCGGGCGCGGCCATCTGAAGCTGACCTTGCTGGCCTTCGCGGTCTACGGCCTGTTCGCCATCAGCGTGGCCGCGCAGGTGAAGCTGGGGCTGATGCAGCCCGGCCCCTCGGCCTGGCTCTGCGCGGTGAGCCTGCTCGGCATCGCGGCCTTCTACCTGCTGCTGCGCACCGGCCTGAGCCGGCACCTGAGCACGGACCCCTCGCTGACCCTGCCCCAGCAGGTCTTCGGCGCGACGATCACGGTCTGGGGTTATGCCATCGATCCCGCGCTGCGCGGCGCGGTGATTGGCATCATGTTGCTGAACCTGGTCTGGGGCATGTTCGTACTGTCGCAGCGCCAGGCCTTCCAGCTGTATGTATTCGGCCTGACCTTGCTCGGCGCGGTGATGGCAGGCTGTGCGCTCAATGACCCGCAGCACTTCCCTGCCGTGGTCGAAGGTTTCCATTTCGCCTTCGCCGCGATCCTGATGACCGCGGTGTCGGTGCTCTCGGTCAATATGGCGCGGCTGCGTCAGCGCCTGGGCAGGCGTTCCGCGGAACTGCGCGAGGCGATGGAACGCATCCAGTACCTCGCCCATCACGACGAGCTCACGCGCATCAGCAACCGGCGGCACCTGAGCGAGCGCATGGCCAACGAGCAGACGCGGCAGCGCCAGAACGGCGGCCTGCCGATGCACCTGGTGCTGATCGACATCGACCATTTCAAGCTGGTCAACGACCGCTACGGGCACGCCGCTGGCGACGCGGTGCTGCGGCTGTTCGCCCAGACCCTGCAGCAGGCGCTGCGCGCCAGCGATTTCGCGGGCCGCTGGGGGGGCGAGGAGTTCCTGGTGGTGATCCCGCAGACGGCGCCGGCGATGGTCGAGGCGCTGGTGCAGCGCTTGCATGAGGTGCTGGCCAACACCGCCTTCGACGCCATCGAACCGGGGCTGCACATCACCTTCTCGGCCGGCGTCAGCCAATGTGCGCCGGGCGAGGATCTTCATGTGGCAATCGAGCGCGCGGATCAGGCGCTCTACCAAGCCAAGCGCGCGGGCCGCGACCGGACGGTCAGCGGCTTCGCGCCCTTCGCCTGACGGCAGTTGGCCTGCCGTTACTTCGCCTGCCAGCGATCTTCAGCTGACCGTTCAACGAACCGTGTAGCCGCGACCATCCATGCAGGCCGCGACCGCACGGTGGAACACGCTGCCATCGGCCACGGCCCTGGGCTGGGTGGTTGCCCAGGAATTGCATTCGCGCACGTCGTTCTCGGTCTGCGCAGCCGACTGGCCGGTGCGCGGATAGAAGATGGGGTCAGGTATTGACGACGACGGTGCCACCGCGTTGCTGGTGGGGGCCGCCTGCTGGTACACGACCGGCGGAGGTGCGACGACCACGGTGCGCGGGTAGTAGCCATAGTCATAGCCGCCACCGTAGTAGTACGGCGCCGACAGAGCCAGGTCGACGCCCAGCGCCAGGCCGAAGGCAGGGCCCCAGCCCCAGCCACCGCCACGATAGCCGCCACCGTGCCAATGCCCGCCACCGCCGCGGCCATAGGCCTCGGACATGGCAGGTACGACGGCCAGGGCCACGACGAGGGACGCGGCGAGGATTCGTCTCGGAGAAAAACGGAAATTCAAGGTTTTCATGATGTGCTACTCCAACGAGAGCCTGGCACCGCCTGCGCTGCTGAAGGTCGCCGCGCGGCGAGCCGGCCCTGATGGAACTTGAACACAAAAGCTCGTAGGAGGTACGGCTGCACTTGTAAAGATCCTTGCGCTCGGCGCGGCTTTAAGCCTGGACTCAGGCGTGGGCTTCGAGGAAGTTGCCGCTGGACTCGAATTGGCAATGCGAACCGCTGCTCCCGGTGTCGCTGCTGGTGCTGTGGCCGCCGCCGAGGTTCTGTTGAAGCGCGAGCAGGAATTGCTGCAGCGTGGGCGCGCCGCCAGTGCTGTTGGCGCCGCTGGTATTGCCGGTTGTGATGCTGCTGGCGTCAGCCGTGGTGCCCGTGTGCGTCGTGTCAGTGGTGCCGGTGGTGTCCAGGGCCGCCGGCGTGGCGGCTATGGCGGGTATGGCGGGCGCATCGATGCCCAGCACATCGTGTTCCAGCGTCGCGAAGGCCGTCTGCAGCGCGGCCGGCGCCGTGCCATTGGACGCCTGGGTCGCGAGCTTGCCGAGCGCGCTGCCGAAGTCGCTCCAAACCCCGTGTTGGGCCAGTCCGCGCACAGCCTGGAACAGCGCATGCATCAGTTGGTGAAGATCGGCCGCCGGATTGCCGGACGTTGACGCGGCCGGTCCCGTCGACACCGCCGGGGCGGGCGCCGGGCTCGGGCTTGCCGTGGAAGGCGCCGGGGCGGCCGGTGAGGTGGCCGGTGAGGCGGCCGGGGCGTTGGCGGCCGTCGCGGGGCTCGCCGTCGCACTGCCGCCGGCGCCCGGCGCGGCAATGGTCGTCGTCGCGGGCGCGGGCGCAGCGGTCGGTCCGCTGCCGGGCGCGATGGTTGACGTCGTGGTCACGGTGGTGGTGCCCGCGGCTGTGGTGGTCGTGGTCGTGGTGGTGGTCGTCGTGGTAGCGCTTGGCGTGCTCGCGCCGCCCGTCGCTCCGCCGTTGGAGCCGAACGCCAGGCCGAGTTGCTTCAGCGTCGCTCGCAGCGCCTGGCCGAGGCCGCCGAGGCCGGAGTCGCCATGATGATCGTGCGCCTGTTGCGGCTGCGAACCCTGGCGTTGATACCCATGCGCATGCTTCAGCGCAGAGCGCGGGACGGTATCGTCATCGCGCTGGCGGCTCTGGCGCGCAGCGCCTTCCGAGCGCAGCGTCGAAACGGCAAAGCCATAGATCGAACCGAGGTCCATGAGGTGCTCCCGCCTGCGAGTCGTGACCAGGCCTGGGCGGAGATGCCATGCCACTCGCAGCAAGAACGATGGCACCGCCCCTGTCTGCTTATCGGCAGGGCGGCCGGCAACATGCCCGCGAATTTGTGAGCAGATGTTGCGTCTGGATAACCCGTTATGTCAGCGCCTCCAGCCAAAGCATTTTTCGTCCGGGCCCTGCAGCGAAAGCGTCACTCCGCCTTCAACAGATCCTGCAAGCCCGCCTCGTCCAGCACTGTGACGCCGAGCTCGCGCGCCTTGTCGAGCTTGGACCCCGCTTCCTCGCCGGCGATCACGTAGTGCGTCTTCTTCGAGACTGAACCGCTGACCTTGCCGCCGGCGGCTTCGATCAGATCCTTGGCCTCGTCACGTGAAAGCGTTGGCAAGGTGCCGGTCAAAACCAGCGTCTTGCCGAGCAGCGGGCGCGGGCCATGGTCGGCGTTGGCGCCCTTGCCTTCCTCCCAGTGCAGGCCGGCGGCGCGCAGTTGCTCGACGACCTCGACGTTGTGCGGCTGCGCGAAGAAGGTGTGGATGCTCTCGGCGACGATCGGGCCCACGTCCTTGACCTCCAGCAGCTCCTCGACGCTCGCGCCCATCAGCTTGTCGACCGAGCCGAAATGCCGCGCCAGGTCCTTGGCCGTGGTCTCGCCGACCTGGCGGATGCCCAGGCCGTAGAGAAAGCGGGCCAGTGTCGTCTTCTTGCTCTTCTCCAGCGCGTCGACAATGTTCTGCGCGCTCTTCTCGGCCATGCGGTCCAACGCGGCAAGCTTGGCCACGCCGAGCTTGTAGAGGCCGGGCAGGCTCAGCACGATGCCGGCATCAACGAGCTGGTCGACCAGCTTGTCGCCGAGGCCTTCGATATCGAGCGCGCGGCGGCCGGCGAAGTGCAGCATCGCCTGCTTGCGCTGGGCCGGGCAGAACAGGCCGCCGGTGCAGCGGTAGTCGATGCCGCCCTGCTCGCGCTCGGCCGCGCTGCCGCAGATCGGGCAGGTCCGTGGCATGTGGAAGTTGGGAACATAACTCGGACGCTCAGCGGCGACCCGGCCAACGATCTCCGGGATCACGTCGCCAGCGCGGCGGACGATCACCTTGTCGCCGATGCGTACGCCTTTTCTCCGCAGTTCGAAGACGTTATGCAGGGTCGCATTGCTGACGGTCGTGCCCCCGACGAAGACCGGCTCCAGCTTGGCCACCGGCGTCAGCTTGCCGGTACGGCCGACCTGGATCTCGATGTCGTTCAAGCGCGTCAGCTGTTCCTGCGCCGGGTACTTGTGCGCCACCGCCCAGCGCGGCTCGCGGCTGACGAAACCCATCTGGGCCTGGAGCGCGCGGCTGTTGACCTTGTAGACGATGCCGTCGATGTCGAAGGGCAACTGGTCGCGCCGGGCGCCGATGGCATCGTGGAAATCCACCAGACCCTGGGCACCCTGGACGACCACGCGATCGGCACTGACCGGCAGGCCCATCGCCGCGAACGCATCGAGCATGCCGCTGTGCGTGGGCGGCACTTCCCAGCCCTGCACCTCGCCCAGGGCATAGGCGAAGAAGGACATCGGCTTCTTCGCCGCCAGCGCCGGGTCGAGCTGGCGCACCGCGCCGGCCGCGGTGTTACGCGGGTTGACGAAGGTCTTCTCGTTGGCGGCGAGCTGGCGTTCGTTCAGCGCCTCGAAGTCGTCGCGCCGCATGTAGACCTCGCCGCGCACCTCGATCACCGCCGCCTTGGCCATGCCCTTGAGCCGCAGCGGAATCTGGCCGACCGTGCGGATGTTCTGCGTCACGTCTTCGCCGGTCTCGCCGTCGCCGCGCGTGGCCGCCTGCACGAGCAGGCCGTTCTCGTAGCGCAGGTTCATCGCCAGGCCGTCGAACTTCAACTCGGCCGCGTATTCGACCGGCGGCGCGTCGTCTGCTAACGCCAATTCCCGACGGACCCGCGCATCGAAATTCACCGCGCCGTTGGCAGTGGTATCGGTCTCGGTGCGGATGCTCAGCATCGGCACCGCGTGCCGCACCGGCGTGAAGCCGGGCAGGATCTGGCCGATCACGCGCTGCGTGGGTGAATCGGAGGTCAGCAGCTCCGGATGCGCGGTCTCGATCGCCTGCAGTTCCTGGAACAGCTTGTCGTATTCGGCGTCGGGCAGTTCGGGCGAATCCAGCACGTAGTACTGGTAGGCGTGGTGGTTCAGTTCTTCGCGCAGTTCGGCGGCACGGGCGGCGACCGTGGCATGGGGTGATTGGCTCATGCTGACATTTTGGCGCGGCTCAGCAGGGACAATGCCGGCATGACTGCCAAACTCTTTCGCATCGCCCTCGTTCTCGGCCTGCTCTCCGCCGTCGGCCCCTTCGCCATCGACATGTACCTGCCGGCCCTGCCGGCGATCGGCCAGGCGCTCGGCGCCGACGGCGCCAGCGTGCAGATGAGCCTGACCGCCTTCTTCGTCGCGCTCGGCCTCGGCCAGCTTTTCTACGGCCCGGTGTCCGACATGGTCGGCCGCAAGCCGCCGCTGTATTTCGGCCTCATCCTGTTCGCCGTCTGCAGCATCGGCTGCGCGCTAACGTCGAATGTCCACGCGCTCATCGCGCTGCGCTTCTTCCAGGGCATGGGCGCGGCGGCCGGCATGGTGATCCCGCGGGCGATCGTGCGCGACCTGCACACCGGCACCGAAGCGGCGAAGCTGATGTCGCTCCTGATGCTGGTCTTCAGCGTCTCGCCGATCCTGGCGCCGCTGACCGGCAGCGCGGTGATCGCGATGTTCAGCTGGCGCGGCGTTTTCTGGGCTGTCACGCT
>FSVW01001196.1_pt1 | contig 12415 bp, 14 predicted proteins | sample 1637551 | NCBI WGS metagenome assembly FSVW01 (sample SAMEA3914814, study PRJEB12502) | metagenome | biome: forest; material: soil | place: USA | collected 2011-09-16 | depth 0.1 m | reverse complement strand
CTTGACGGCCTCGAAGTCGGCGCGCGTCCCGTCCTTCTTCACCACCAGGGGCAGGGCGATCTCGGGCCGCTCGTAGGTGGTGAAGCGCTTGTCGCAGTGCAGGCAGCGGCCTGCGCGAAGTGCCTTCGACCAAGCTCGGCGAGTACGTCATGCGCGAGCTCAAGAAGATCGACAAGGTCGCCTATGTGCGCTTTGCTTCGGTCTATCGAAGCTTCGAGGACGTGGACGAGTTCCGCCAGCTGATCCGGGAAATCTAGAAGCTTCGCAATAACCCGCTGCACCCGTCAGAGGGTGTACGGTCCCGCCTCTCGGGGGAATGCCCGATCTGCAGCCGATTCCTACAGTGCCTTCACTCGGCATCACAAGGAATCGCACCATGTCCCGCAAGAAGCAAACCGGCCTCACGCTCGTCGAACTGGCCTGCACCACCGCCATCCTCGGCAGCCTGCTGAGCGCCGCATTGCCGTCGGCAGACAGCGTCCTGCAGCGCAAGCGCCTGGAGGCCGTGGCCCAGACGCTGCGAACAGATCTGCAGGAGGTGCGCAGCACGAGCATCCAGCGCAACGTCAACCTGCTGGTGCATTTCGAGACGAGCAGCCAAGGCACCTGCTACATCGTCCACAGCGGCGCCGAAGGCAGTTGCCGCTGCGATGCAAAGAGCCACGAGGCTCGCTGTGATGCGCCCCACCAGGCCATCAAGACGCAGTGGCTGCCCGCCAGCCAGCACATCACGCTCAGCGGCGGCAAGGACATACGTTTTGCGGCCGGACAAGGCACCGTCACACCGACCGCCACACTGACCTTGAGCAACGAACGTGGCGGGACCATTCAGACGTTCATCGGCATTGCGGGCCGCGTGCGCAACTGAGTGCGCAAGCCGGTGACGCCGATCTCCGTGACATCCCCGACAGAAGGCTGGCGCCGACCGACAGACGGCATCGCACCGGCACAAACACCTGATGCGCGACCCCTTGCGCACTTCGCACAATCGCCCCATGAGCAGTACCCCGACAGCAGTTTCGCCGGGCCCCCAGCGCGCCAAAGGCTTCACCTTGATCGAACTGATGATCGTGGTCGTCGTCGCCGGCATCCTCGCGTCCATCGCGCTTCCGGTCTATCAGCAGCATCTGATGCGCAGCCGCCGGGCGGACGCACAGAAGGAACTCTCGGCGATTTCACAGGCTCAGGAACGCTTCCGGAGCAACAACCCCAGCTACGCGGCCAGCCTTGCGGAGCTCAACTACGCGGTGGCCGGCAACAGCAACTACGACTACGCACTCAGCGGCGTCAACACCCCACCGTCTTTTGTGGGGGGCTACGTGTTGAGCGCGACGCCCAAGCCCAGCAGCCCACAGGCACGTGACACGGCCTGCAGCAGGCTCACCCTCACGATGCAAGCGGGCCGTTTGGACTACGGCGACGACTCCGCGTGCTGGCCCAAATGAAATCGCGCGGACTGACGCTGGTTGAAGCGCTCGTCGCCGTGGCGGTGCTGGGCATCTTGCTGGCTGTTGCTGCACCTTCGCTGGCCGACCTGATGAATCGCCGACGGGTTCAGGCGGTCGCCGACCAGTTGGTGGCTGACTTGGCCTACACGCGAACGGAAACCGCCCTGCGCGCGCAGTTGGTGTCCTTTCATCTCAACGTCAACGTCACGCCCAACTGCTACAGCATTCACTACGACATTGGCGGAGGCGGCAGCTGCGACTGCGCACGCGGCGCGGGCAAGGCGTGCACGCGCCTGCGCGGCGACGTGGCCCCGGGCTTTGAGCTCAAGACCTACAGCGTTCCGGCAGGTGTCGGCGTCACGATCCAGCCCGTTCTCAGTTCCTGGCCTGCCGGCAGCCCGACCAACATCATCTCCTTCGACCGGCCGCAAATGACGCCGACCCCGGCCAATGCGCAGATCCTGGTGATGGGCAAGCGCGGCGCGCAGCTCATGGTCCAGCTCAACCAGGCGGGTCGCATCAATATGTGCTCTCCCGGTGGAAGCATGGGCGGAGTTGCCCCATGCTGAAAAGCCGCGCAGCGCAGCGGGGCCTGGGCATGATTGAGCTGATGGTGGGCATCACCATCAGCCTCATCATCGTTGCAGCGGCCAGCGTGATGATGGTGGGGCAGATCAACGAGCACCGCCACCTGACGCTGGAGACCCAGGTGCAGCAGGACCTGCGGGTTGCCTCCGACCTGATCGTGCGCGATCTGCGCCGCGCGGGCTTCTGGGCCGCGCCTCAGTTGCAGGTCTGGGCGCCGGGCCTGCCCGTAGCTGCGGCCGACACCAATCCTTATGCGAGCACCTCGGGCTGCTCGGCGCAAACCACGCAGACCCAGCTCATCTACGCTTTCTCGAAGGCCGACTACGGCCGGCCTGGCGACGGCACCAATCCACAGGGGCCGGCAGCGAACATCAACAAGGAGTACTTCGGTTTCCGCTGGCGCTCCGATGCCAAGATCCTCGACTTCATGCTGGGCTGCGCCAACGGCCGGCCAAACTGGCAACCTCTGAACGATCCGGCCACCCTGCGGGTCACCGACTTCCTCATCACGCCGCAAAACCAGACGGTGAGTCTGGCCGGGCTTTGCAGCAAGACTTGCAGCGACCCCGGCACTTGCCCCAGCCAGCAGATCCTCCGCTACGACGTGACGCTCACAGGCCAGGCCGCATTCGATGCCAAGGTGGTGCGCACCTTGCGGTTCAGCAGCCGCGTGCGCAGCGACGCCATCACCGGAGCCTGTCCGGCATGAAGCACCCGAACTTGCGCAGGCCGGGCCGGCAGACCGAACGGGGCGCCGCCACTCTTGTGGTGGTCATGGTGATGTTCCTGATCCTGGCCCTGATGGCTGCGTACGCCAACCGCAACCTGGTGTTCGAACAGCGCATCGCCAGCAACTATGTGCGCAGCAGCATGGCCACGGAGCTGGCAGAAGCGGGCGTCGAATGGGCCTTGGCACAGCTCAACGGGCGCAATATCGACGCGGCATGTTCGGCCAGCTCAGACAGCAGCGGTAGCAGCTTTCGAGGCCGCTACCTGAGCCAAAACCCCAGCACGCGAGCCGTCAGCCCGGCTGTGATTCCCAACACCCAGATGGCGGCCAGCTGCATGCGCAGCGGCGATTCTGCCTGGGCCTGCCAATGCCCCGAGCCAGGCCATTGGGCCGACGCCGCGCCGCCCGCATCCAATATCAGCCCTTCCAGTTTCGGCGTCCAGTTCCAGCCCATCGACCGGCCCGGCGTGCTGCGCATCGTTTCGGCCGGTTGCACCGGCAGCTCGCTGACCGTCTGCAGCCAGCCCATCGGCGCCGCAGCCATCGATCCGACGCTCAGCAGCGCGACGGTCCGCATCGAAGTCGCCCTGCTCAGCGCACTGCAGACGCCGCCGGCCGCTCCGCTGGTGCTGCGCGGCACATTGAGCGCCGACGAGCTGGGCCTGCACAACACCGAGCTGCGCAGCGGCGGCACGCTCATGAACAGCGGCGGCCGCGCGCCGACGCTCTCAGCAGATCGGCTCTTCAGCCTGCCTGGCGCACCGGCCGCACAGGTCCTGATTGGCGAAGACCCGACGCTGGCTGCCGTCACCCCTGACGCCATGTTCCGCCTCTTCTTCGGCCTTCCCGCTGGCAAATACCTCAACCAGCCTGCGGTCCTGTCTCTTCAATGCAGCGCCGACTGCAGCAGTGCGCTGCTCAACGCCTACAACGGAGGGGCGCGCATGATCCGGGTCCGCGGGCCGCTGGCGCTGTCCACCAACGTCACGCTCGGCACCCTGGCGAGCCCCCTCCTGATCGTGGCGGAAGGCCCGGTCACCCTGACCGGACCCATGAACATCACCGGCCTGATCTACGCCCGCGCCGATGTCAACTGGGCCAATGCCGGCGGCACGCCCGCGCTGCTCACCGGTGCGCTGATCAGCGAGGGCTCGGTCCAGATCAGCGGTCATGTCGATCTTTGGTATCAGGCTGCGGTGATGGATGCGCTCAGCAACGTCACCGGCAGTTTCGTGCGGGTACCCGCCAGCTGGACCGACGGATGAAGCCCACGAGCAAGGCCGGTGACCACCGCGGCGTGGTCCTGATCGAGGCGCTGGTCGCCCTGCTGATCGTCGCCTTCGGCATGGTCGCGATGATGGGGCTGCAGTCCACCTTGCGGCGCTCCTCCGACCTGACAAGGCAGCGCGGAGAAGCCCTTCGCCTGGCGCAGCAGGACATGGAGCAACTGCGGGCGTTCTCGGTGCTGCGCAACAACGAAGTCGGGCCCGACACGCCCCAGGCCTATGAAGCCATCGCCTCGACGACCACCAACGCCTCCCCCGAGCTGACCGGCGGCAACACCGATTTCATCCGCCAGCGCGTGGTCTCGCCAGCGGGCGAGAACCTCAAGGCGATCCGCATCACGGTGAGCTGGCTGGACCGTGCGGCCGACCCGCAGCAGGTCGTCCTCAACAGCCACATCGCAGGCATCGACCCCATCCTCAGCGCCGCGCTGACCATCGCCCCCGATCCTTCGCCGCTGGGTCGCCCGAGCAGCAGCGATGCAGCCCTGCCCGCCGGCTCCAAGTACCTGGGTGGCGGCCGCAGCGTCTACAAGCCGCTCGCCCAGGGCACGGTGGCCTGGATCTTCAACAACGCGACCGGCGTGATCACCGGTGTTTGCACGGTGCCCGCAGGCGCCACCGGCGCTTCGCTCGGCGCCGCAGACCTCAGCGCTTGCCAGACCAAGCTCAACGGCTACCTGCTCAGCGGCGCCGTGCGTTTCTCCTGGGCTTCGCCTCCCGACAGCGAGAACCCCATCGGCCCGGCCCGGGCCCTGGGCGTTGACCTCGTTCTCACCAGCAAGGACCATCCGCTGACGCCCGCCTTCAACTGCTACACCGATTCACCGGTGGCGGCAGACCCGGGCCAAAGCACCGTGCGCTACAGCTGCATCGTCTACCCCAACAGCGACCCCAAGCCCATCTGGTCTGGCTATGTCGATCTGACCGGCCTGGCCTTCAAGGGCGTCGATGCCGTCAAGGTTTGCCGTTACAGCGCCGATTACGACGGCGACCTGAAGATCAGCAACGCCGAGCACCCGCTGGCGTACAACGCGGTAAGCGGGTCGCTGCGCAACCAGAACTTCCTTGTCATCAAGGGCAGCGAAAACTGCCCCGCCGGCCACGCGATCGATCCTGCGCAAGGCTACTTCCGCAACACCATCACCGTGTTGCATCAGGACGCGACCACGCCCTCGCACAGCGGCAGCTAGACTGCCGCCCATGTCCTCTCCCTTCAGCCCGGCCGATGAAGCCGCGATGCATCAGGCACTCGCGCTGGCGGCGCTTGCAATCGGCCTTTCCGACCCGAATCCGCGCGTCGGCTGCGTGGTCATCTCGTCGCAGGGGCAGCTGTTGGGCTCGGGTCACACGCAGGCCGCCGGGGGCCCTCACGCCGAGGTGATGGCGCTGCGCGATGCCCAGGCCCGAGGACACGACGTGCGAGGTGCCACCGCCTACGTCACGCTGGAGCCCTGTGCCCACCACGGCCGCACGCCGCCTTGCTGCGATGCGCTGATTGCCGCCGGCCTGGGCCGCGTCGTCTCGGCGGTGCAGGACCCTAACCCGCAAGTCAGAGGACAAGGCCTGGCCCGCATCGCCGCAGCCGGCATCGCCACCGCGTCCGGCTTGCTGGAGGACGAGGCGCGCGAGCTGAACATCGGCTTCTTCACCCGCATGCTCAGCGGCCGGCCCTTTGTGCGCATGAAGATCGCTGCCTCGCTCGACGGCCGCACCGCGCTCGAAGACGGCCGCAGCCAGTGGATCACGCAGGAACCCGCACGGCGCGACGGCCACGCCTGGCGCAAACGTGCCGGCGCCATCCTGACCGGCATCGGCACCGTGCGCGAGGACGATCCGCGGCTCGATGTGCGCCTGGTCCAGACCGCCCGCCAGCCACTGCGCGTGGTGGTCGATTCGCGGCTGGAGATTTCGCCACAGGCCCGTATCCTGCAGCCGCCCGGCGAGGTGTTGGTCTACAGCGCCGGCGCCCAGCGCAGCGATCTCGGTGCCGAGGTCTCGCCGCTGCCCGGCCCTGACGGCAAGGTGGATCTGACAGCTGTTCTCGACGATCTGGGGCGCCGCGGCATCAACGAGCTGCATGTGGAAGCCGGCCACAAGCTCAACGGCTCGCTGCTGCGCGAGGGCCTGGTGGATGAATTGCTCGTCTACCTCGCGCCCAAGCTGATCGGCCCGGGCCGTGAGATGGCCGCCTTGCCCGCCCTGCCCTCGCTGGATGAAGCCCAGGCCTGGCGCTGGACGGACTGCACGCCCGTCGGTGACGACCTGCGCCTGCGGGCACGCAAACTACAATAGGGCTTATGCCTATTTCACCGATTCCCGAGCTGGTCGCCGAACTGGCAGCCGGCCGCATGGTCATTCTGGTCGACGAAGAAGACCGCGAAAACGAGGGCGACCTGATCCTCGCTGCCGACCACGTCACCCCCGAGGCGATCAACTTCATGGCCCGGTTCGGCCGCGGCCTGATCTGCCTGACCCTCACGCGCGAGCGCTGTGAGCGCCTGCAGCTGCCGCCCATGGCCGCACGCAACGGCACGCGCCACGGCACGGCCTTCACGGTCTCCATCGAGGCCGCCACGGGCGTCTCCACGGGCATCTCGGCCGCCGACCGCTCGCGCACCGTCGAGGCCGCCGTGGCCCGCAACGCCGTGGCCGCGGACCTCGTGCAGCCCGGCCATATCTTCCCGCTGCAGGCCCAGGACGGCGGCGTGCTGATGCGCGCCGGCCATACCGAAGCCGGCTGCGACCTCTCGCGCATGGCCGGGCTGGAGCCCGCCGCCGTGATCTGCGAGATCATGAAGGACGACGGCACCATGGCCCGGTTGCCGGACCTGGAGGTCTTTGCCGCCGAGCACGGCCTCAAGATCGGCACCATCGCCGCGCTGATCGAGTACCGCAGCCGCAACGAGAGCCTGATCGAATCCATCAGCCGCCGCAAGCTGCAGACCGCGCAGGGCGAGTTCGATCTGCATGTCTTCAAGGACCGCACCGGTAACGCCCATCTTGCACTGACCGTCGGCGTGTGGACAGCCGCCGATGAAGTGCCCGTGCGCGTGCACGAGCCGCTCTCCGTGCTCGACCTGCTGGAGACCGGCGCCTGCGGCCATTCCTGGCCACTGCCCCATGCCTTGGCCGAGCTGCAGCGCCAAGGCCGGGGCGCCGCCGTGCTGCTCAACTGCGGCAGCGAAGACGCCGCCACCCTGCTCGGCCGCCTGCAACCGGGCGGTGCCGATCGGCCCCGCCCCGCGGCCGACCTGCGCACCTACGGCGTGGGCGCGCAGATCCTGCGCGAGCTGGGCGTGCATCGCATGAAGCTGCTCGGCAGCCCGCGCCGCATGCCCAGCATGACCGGCTACGGGCTTGAAATCACCGGCTTCATCGCCGCCAACTGCTAAACAAAAGGCCCCGCATGCAAGGCGCTGACAAGGGTGAGAGCCACAACAAGAGCGGTGAAGGGCTGCGCATCGGCGTGGTCCAGGCCCGCTTCAACCACGCCATCACCGGCGCGCTGGCCAAGGCCTGCATCGGTGAACTGCACGCGCTGGGCGTGACGGCCGCCAATATCGAGCACGTGATGGTGCCCGGTGCACTTGAAGTGCCGGTGGCGCTCAGCGCCATGGCCCACAGCGGCCGCTACGACGCGCTGGTCGCCCTGGGCTGCATCATCCGCGGCGAGACCTACCACTTCGAGCTGGTGGCCAATGAAAGCGGCAGCGCCGTGACCCGCGTCTCGCTGGATCATCGCCTGCCGATCGCCAACGCCATCCTCACCGTCGAGAACGAAGCCCAGGCCTGGGCGCGCACCGAAGAAAAAGGCCGCGATGCCGGCCGCGTGGCCGTCGAAATGGCCCATCTGATGAAAGCACTGTCGTGAGCACCAAGCCCCAGACCGACGCGGCCAAGAAGCCCGCCCCCGCCAAGAAGGCGCCTGCCAAGTCGGCCCGCCGCCGCTCGCGCGAGGCCGCGCTGCAAGGCATCTACCAGTGGCTGATCACCGGCGACGAAGTTGCCGCCATCGATGCCCACACGCGCGAGCAGGAAGGCTTCGGCAAGATCGACCGCGGCCACTACGAGGCCCTGCTCAACGGCTGCGTGACCGAAGCCGCCGATCTGGACGCCGTGCTGGCCCGCCACGTGGACCGCAAGACCACCGAGCTCTCGCCCATCGAGCACGGCGTGCTGATGATCGGCGCGTATGAGTTGAAGCACTGCGTGGACATTCCCTACCGCGTCGCCATCAACGAAGCCGTGGAGCTGGCCAAGTCCTTTGGCGGCACCGACGGCCACAAGTACGTCAACGGCGTGCTCGACCGCGCGGCCCTCGACCTGCGCCCGCAGGAAGTGGCGGCGCACAACAACGCGCGCTGACGCGAAGCTCAAAGGGTCGCCGCGGCGCCGGTCATCGCGGCCAGGCTTTCAATCAGGGCCACGGGTGCGTCCTGCATCCAGGCCGCCTCGACCCGGTTGCGACCACCGCGCTTGGCCTGATACAGGGCACGGTCGGCCTCGCTCAACAGCGCGAGGGGGTCGTCGCCACGCCGGGGCGTCTCGCAGGCCGCGCCGACGCTGACGCTCAGCAGTTGCGAGGCAGTGCCAGGGTTGGCGATGCGCAAGGCCACGACGGAGCGGCGCAGGTCCTCCGCCATCTTGATGCAACCCTCCCGGTCCGTGTTGGGCAGCAGCACCACGAACTCCTCGCCGCCATAGCGGGCCAGCAAATCCTCCGGGCGACGCAACTGGCTGCGCAAAGCCTGCGCCACCTCGCGCAGGCAGCGATCGCCCGCCGCATGGCCGCTCGTGTCGTTGAGCAGCTTGAAGTGGTCGATATCGATCAGCAGCACGCCCAGCGAGCGGCCCGTCCGCATGGCGGCCTCGCATTGGCGTAGCAGCGCCAGGTCCAGCGCGCGCCGATTGGCCACGCCCGTCAAGGCGTCGATCAAGGAGATGGCTTCCAGCGCCGCATGGCTGTCGCGCAATTGCGCGCGCACTTCCACGTGCCGCACGTCGCGCAGGATGCTGCGCAAGCCGTAGCCGCACACGGCGGCGAGCACGCCGGCAACGCCGAGCCCGTAGTCAGTCCGGGCCAGGGCCAGGCCGGTGCCCAGCACGGCCAGGCACAGCATCAGCGGGCTGGCGCTGCGCACATAGCGCGTGCGCCGGGCCAAGGTGCGGCGGCTGTTCTCGACGGTGCCTCGCCCTGCCGCACAAGCGGCCACAAAGCAGGTGAAGGGCAGCGGGATCAGCACTTCATACAGAGATCCATCCCCGGCCTGCAACTCCTGCGTGACCACATGGTTGTTGAACGCGGCGATGAGCAGGTACGCAAGGGCGTAAACCGCGAGCGGGACGAACAGATTGCGCTCCGCCATCGAGCTTGCAGCCCAGTATCGGAGCGCGATGCAGACGAGCAGGAACAGGTTCTCGACGTCGAGCAGCCACATCAGCTCGACGGAGTTGGCCTCGCAGCGCGCGTCGGGGCGCGAGGCGATTGAAAGCGTCAGCGCAAAGAACAGAACGCCCAGGGACAAGGCCAAGGCCCCGTCCACGCACTGAAGCGAAGCCGGGTCACGGTGCCGGAACGGGCTCGCTGCAATCCAGGTCAGCGGCACGCCGTAGAGCACGAAGAGCAGAACATCGCCACACGCAAACAGGACCGAATCCACGTGGATGCGTTCCTGGAAAAGTGGCGCTCCGACTCCAAGCGCCCACAGCAGGAAAGCCAAGGCCGCCATGCTCCAGCCATCGGCGGCGCGCAAGCCGCTGCGGCGGCCCTTCATCAAGGCGGCCACCATCGCCAGCAGGGGCGCCAGGGTCTGGAGCAGCAGCGAGACCTGGGCTCGCTGCTCAGGGGCCGAGGTCAGCATCAGCGCCGCGGCGTGCAGGCCTGTGTAGCTGAGCGGCAGGAAGAAGGCCCACACCGCTCGGGATTCAATGCGCAGCTTCACGGATGAGTACTTCCCGTGCGTTATCCCCCGACCCGTCCCAGCTCTTATGTGGACGCATGTTGCACGCCTCGCGCGGGCGGATCAAGCCACAAGCATCAGGACTCGCCATGATCGCAACATGCCCGCGGCCACCGCCCGTTGAATCCTGCACGAACCGGCATGCATGAGTGCGACGGCGGCTCGAATCAAGGCCGGATCGATGCGCCCTTAAAATCACGCTTTCGGCCCACGCGGCCCGAGCCACAGCGGATATCGATGAACATCAAGCGCCCCGGTTTTTCAGTCAGGACAGCAGAAGAAGTAAAAGGTCGCGGATGAAACTGGCCCATCGTCTGAGTTCGATCGAACCCTTCTACGTGATGGAATGCGCCAAGGCGGCGATGGAAATCGCGCGCGGCCCGCTGTGCGACCCCGCACAGGGCGGCCGGCCGATGATCTACCTGAACATCGGCGAGCCCGATGCGGGCGCCACGCCCCTGGTGCAGCGCGCCGCGCAGGCCTGCATCGAGGCCGGCCTCACCCAATACACCCAGGCCACCGGCCTGCCCGAACTGCGCGCCGCGCTCTCGCGCTGGTATGCACAGCGCTTCGGGCTTGATATTGCACCCGCGCGCATCGTCATCACTGCGGGCGCTTCTGCCGCGCTGCAACTGGCCTGCCTGGCCCTGTTCGAGCGCGGCGACAAGGTGCTGACGCCCGACCCTTGCTACCCGTGCAACCGCCATTTCGTGGCCGCGGCCGATGCCGAGGCCCTGCTGCTGCCCTGCGGCGCTGACCAGCGATTTCAGCTGACAGCGGCACAGGTCATCGAGGCCTGGGACGTCGACACCCGTGGCGTGCTGCTGGCCTCGCCGAGCAACCCCACGGGCACCTCGATCGCGCCCGAGGAAATGCGCGCCATCGTCGAAGCCGTGCGCGAGCGCGGCGGCGTGACGGTGGTGGACGAGATCTACCTGGGCCTGAGCTTTGACGAGCGCTTCGAGAAGAGCGCCCTGAGCCATGGCGAGGACGTCATCTCGGTCAACAGCTTCTCCAAATACTTCGGCATGACCGGCTGGCGCCTGGGCTGGCTGGTGCTGCCGCCCGAACTGGTGGGCCCGGTGGAGAGGCTGGCGCAGAACCTCTTCATCTGCCCTTCCAGCATTGCCCAATACGCGGCCATGGCCTGCTTCGAGCCCGCATCGCTGGCCGAGTACGAGCGCCGCCGCGCCTCCTTCCGCGCCCGCCGCGATTTCGTCGTGCCGGCCTTGCAGGGCCTGGGCCTCGATGTGCCCGTGCTGCCCGACGGCGCCTTCTATGCCTGGATCGACGTGTCCCGCTACAGCACGAGCAGTTGGGACTACGCCTTCGAGCTGATGAACAAGGCGCAGATCGCGCTGACGCCGGGCCGTGATTTCGGCCGCCATGATCCGCAGCGCTGGCTGCGCCTGTCCTTCGCCAGCAGCATGGAACAGCTGCAAGAGGCCGTGCAGCGCTGGGGCCAGCTGCTGAAATGAAGAGCTTCGAGCATTCGCTGCGTGTGTACTGGGAAGACACCGACGCCGGCGGCATCGTGTTCTATGCCAACTACCTCAAGTTCTTCGAGCGCGCCCGCACCGAGTGGCTCCGGTCCTTCGGCTTCGGCCAGCAGCGCCTGCGTGAGGAGACGGGGCTGATCTTCGTCGTCGCCTCCACCAGCGTGCGCTATCTTCAAAGCGCGCGGCTTGACGATCTGTTACGCGTCACCGTCGAGCCGCGCGAGATCGGCCGTGCGAGCATGAACATCTTCCAGCAGGCCTGGCGCGACAATGCATTGCTGGCTGAAGGCGAAATCCGCATCGGCTGCGTGGACGCCCTGACGCTCAAAACCAGCAGAATCCCCGCACAAATCGTGAGTGCCATTCCCCAATGAACCAAGACCTCTCCATCGTCTCCCTGATCCTTCACGCCAGCTTCGTGGTGCAGCTGGTGATCGCCATGCTGCTGCTGGTCTCGCTGGCCAGCTGGAGCGTGATCTTCGGCAAGCTGATTTCGCTCTCGCGCATCAAGCAGGGCAACGATGCCTTCGAGCAGGAGTTCTGGTCGGGCAAGAACCTCAACGAGCTGTTCAACGCAGTCTCCAGCCGCAGCAACGGCGCGCCGCTGGAGCGCATCTTTGCCTCGGGCATGCGCGAGTTCCTCAAGCTGCGCGAGAAACGCATCGCCGACACCGGTGCGCTGCTCGACGCCTCGCGCCGCGCCATGCGCGCCAGCTTCCAGCGCGAACTCGATGCGATGGAGCACAACCTCTCCCTGCTCGCCTCGGTCGGCTCGGTCTCGCCGTACGTGGGCCTGTTCGGCACCATCTGGGGCATCATGCATGCCTTCGTCGGCCTGTCCAACCTCACGCAGGTGACGCTGGCCACGGTGGCGCCGGGCATCGCCGAAGCGCTGGTGGCCACG
>FSVW01001035.1_pt1 | contig 12444 bp, 14 predicted proteins | sample 1637551 | NCBI WGS metagenome assembly FSVW01 (sample SAMEA3914814, study PRJEB12502) | metagenome | biome: forest; material: soil | place: USA | collected 2011-09-16 | depth 0.1 m | reverse complement strand
GTGTTCCTTCGCCAGCGCGACGCGGCGCTCGGCGAGCGCGCCCAGCAGCGCGTCGAGCGCCTCGTCGCCCTGCAGCGCGCGCAGGTTCCTGGTGTTGGGGCTGGAGATGTTGACCGTCACGTAGTCGGCATGCGCATACACGCCGGCCAGGCCGATCAGGTAGTCGTCGACGGCGGTCTCGATCGGCGTCGCCGCGTTCTTGCCGATGTTCAGACCGACCAGGCCACCGGCGGCGCGAAAGCTCCGTGCTTTCTGGACGTTAGCAAGAAAGGCCGGCAGGCCTTCGTTGTTGAAGCCCAGGCGGTTGATCAGCGCCTCCTTGGCCGGCAGGCGGAACATGCGCGGCTTGTCGTTGCCCGGCTGGCCCTTGGGCGTGACGGTGCCGACCTCGATGAAGCCGAAGCCCATGGCGCCGAGGCCGTCGATGCAGCGGCCGTTCTTGTCCAGGCCCGCGGCCAGGCCGATCCGGTTGGGGAATTTCAGGCCGGCGACGGTGACCGGATCGCTGATCCGCGCCTGCGACCACAGGCATTGCGCGGGGGTGTTCTGGAGCCTGGCAATGCTGGCGAGGGTCACCTCGTGCGCATGCTCAGGATCGAGGCCGAAGAGGAAGGGGCGGGTGAGAGCGTAGGGGATCAGGGGCATAGCGGGCGATTGTCTCAAAGAGCGCTTGCGGGCCGCCCTGGGTGCGGGCTAGGCACGGTCCCAGGGCGGCATTTCGCCCATCTTTTCCAGCATGAAATCGATCAGCGCCCGGACCTTGGGACTGGGCTGGCGGGTCGGCAGGTAGACGGCGTAGAGCGTGTTCGCCTCGGCGTTGCCGCCGACCGGCTGCCAATCGGGCAGCAGCGCCTTCAGCCGCCCGGCCCGCAGGTCTTCACCGATGGCATAGGTCGGCAGCACAGCGATGCCCATGCCGGCCAGCGCGGCAACGCGCAGCGACTCGCTGCTGTTGGCGGTCAGGCCGCTTTCGAAGCGCAGCGCGCCGCGCACCGGCACGCTGACGTCGCCCTTCGACGGATGTCGGAATTGCCAACGGTCGGGCCCGTGCAGGTAGCCGAACAGCAGGCACCGATGGTCGGTCAGCGCCTCGACCGCCTTCGGCCGGCCATGCGCCTTCAGGTACGCCGGCGAGGCGCAGGTCGCGAAGCGGATGTCGGCCAGCCGTCGGGCGACCAAGCCTTCACCCGGCCTGGATGTCAGGCGCAGGACCAGGTCGAAGCCTTCCTCAGCCAGGTCGACGTACCGGTCGTTCAGCCCGAGCACGACCTGCACCTGCGGATGGCGCGCGCAGAACTCGCCCATCAGTGCAGTGAGTTGCAGGTTGCCGAAGGCGGTCGAGGTGCTCAGTCGCAGCACGCCGCGCGGCGATTGCTGGCCTTCAACTTCGTCAGCCAGCGCCTGCGCGTCGTCGAGCAGGCGCAGCGCGCGCTCGTAGACGCCGCGGCCTTCCGGCGTGGTGCTGACGCTGCGCGTCGTGCGGTGCAGCAGGCGGCTGCCGAGTTGCGCTTCCAACCGGCCGACTTGCTTGCTGACCGCGGACTTGGTGGTGGACAAGGTGCGCGCCGCGCCGGAGAAGCTTCGCGCATCGACGACGCGTGCGAAGGCGAGCAGGTCTTCGAGTCGGCCCATGGCGGTTTTCTCCTGTTGTTCTCGATCTGGAAACTCTGAAACGAATTGCTGGTGGATTGTGTCCGACGTATCGAATTTTTAAAGTGGCGACGTCTTCACCTGGAGCGCTTTGCACCATGCATAACGTCTATTCCACACGGCGTCCGGTCGCCACCCTGCCCCGCTCTCTCTCCGCTCCGGCGGCGTGGGCGGCCATCAGTCTGCCGCTGCTGTTCATCGTGCTTTGGAGCAGCGGCTACGTGCTGGGCAAGATCGGCCTTACGCACACCGGGCCGTTGACCTTGCTGGCCCTGCGCTTCGGCCTGGCGGCGGTGGTGCTGCTGGCCATTGCCTTGCTGACCGGCGCGCCCTGGCCGCGCCATGCGCGCGAATGGGCGCACCTGGTGGTGGTTGGTCTGCTGATGCAGGTGCTGCAGTTCGTCGGCGTCTATGAGGGCATGCGCCAAGGCCTGCCGAGCGGCATTGCTGCGCTGCTGATCGGCATGATGCCGCTGGCCACGGCGTTGGGCGCGCATCTCTGGCTGGCCGAGCGCGTCGGGCGCCGGCAGGGCCTGGGCCTGCTGGGCGGCTTGGCAGGGGTGCTGCTGGTGGTGATCGGCAAGCCGCTGGAGGGTGGCGCCGGGTGGCAGCCCTATGCGCTGGCGCTGCTCGGGCTGCTGGGCCTGGCGGCTGGCACGCTCTACCAGAAGCGCTTCTGCGCCGGCATGGACCTGCGCAGCGGCGCCTGCATCCAGATGGGCGTTTCGGCGGCGGTGGTGATTCCGCTGGCCGGTGTGTTCGAAGGGTTTGCGGTGCAATGGAACGGCGAGATGGTGTTTGCCGCGCTGTGGCTGGCGCTGGTCAATTCGATCGGCGCGTTCAGCCTGCTTTTCGTGATGGTCCGGCGCGGCCAGGCCAGCAAGGTGGCGCGGCTGTTCTACCTGATTCCGGGCGTTTCGGCCCTGATGGGCTTCGTGCTGCTGGGTGAACATCTGCCCTTGCTGGCGCTGCTCGGTTTCGGCGTTAGTGCTGGAGCCGTGGCTGTGGCGTCGATGCATCCTGCCACACCCTTGTCAGCAGGCGCGGCATCCAATGGAAGGCTTCAACAGTGAGGAGGAGCCTGCCATGTGGACCCACGAAGCCAGCATTGAAACAAGCGCGCAGCCGGAGATCGTCTGGAAGCATTTCACCGACGTGCCCGGCTGGAAGCGCTGGAACGCAGGCATCGAGCGGATCGTGCTGCTGGGCGATTTCGCCACCGGCAGCCGCTTCGTCATGCAGCCTCCGGGCGAGGACGCCTTCACCAGCCTGCTGGTGGATGTGGCCGAGAACGAAGGCTTCACCGACGAGACCGTCATCGACGGCACGCGCGTCGTCGTCGCCCATCGCCTGCTGCCCTTGGCCTGGGGCGGTACGAAGATCGTCTACAGCACGGCGGTCGAGGGACCGCAGGCGGCCGAGTTCGGGCCGCTGGTGACCGGAGATTTCGACGCCGTGCTGGCTGCGTTGAAGGATGCGGCGGAGGCGTTCTAGGCACGACAGCGGGCCATAATCCCGGGTGCACCCTGAGGAACACCCGATGAAGCCCCTGGACGACCCCGCACACGACCACGAAGCAGGCGTACGCAACAACGACGGCGACACCACGCGCGACACGACCCGCACTGACGACACCCGCATCGGCGCCGTCCGCCCGCTGATCTCGCCGGCCCTGCTGCTGGACGAGCAACCGCTGCCGGACGCCTCGCTCGAACTGGTCGAGCGCGCGCGCCGCGAGATCAGCGACATCCTGCATGGCCGCGATGACCGGCTGCTGGTCGTTGTCGGCCCCTGCTCGATCCATGACCACGACCAGGCGATGGACTACGCGCGGCTGCTGAAGGACCTGCGCGACGAGTTGGCGAAGGACCTGCTGGTCGTGATGCGCGTGTATTTCGAGAAGCCCCGCACGACGGTCGGCTGGAAGGGCTACATCAACGATCCGCGCCTGGATGGCACCTTTCACATGAACGAAGGGCTCCGTCTGGCCAGGCAGTTATTGCTGGACGTTACGGCGCTGGGCCTGCCGGCCGGCACCGAGTTCCTGGATCTGTTGTCGCCGCAGTACATCTCCGACCTGATCACCTGGGGCGCGATCGGCGCGCGCACGACTGAGAGCCAGAGCCACCGGCAACTGGCCTCGGGCCTGAGCTGCCCGGTCGGCTTCAAGAACGGCACCGATGGGGGTGTCAAGGTGGCATCCGACGCCGTGCTCGCCGCCAGCGCCAGCCATGCCTTCATGGGCATGACGAAGATGGGCGCCGCGGCGATCTTCGAGACCCGCGGCAATGCCGATTGCCACATCATCCTGCGCGGCGGCAAGGTGCCCAACTACGACGCCGCCTCGGTCGAGGCCGCGTGCGCGGCGTTGAAGGGATCGGGCCTGCGCGAGCAGGTGATGATCGACTTCTCGCATGCCAATTCGAGCAAGAAGTACGAACGCCAGATCGAAGTCGGCCACGACGTCGCGCAGCAGATGGCCGGCGGCGACAAGCGCATCACCGGCGTGATGATCGAAAGCCACCTGCAGCCCGGCAGGCAAGACCTGGCCCCGGGTCAGGGCAAGGCCGATTTGAAGCCTGGCGTATCGATCACCGACGCCTGCATCAGCTGGAGCCAGACCGAGCCGCTGCTGCGCGAGTTGGCTGCGGCGGTGCGTACGCGGCGCGGTGGTGCGTCGGCATAACTCGTTAGCAGCTCGGAACCTATTCATTCTTCTCTCATGACCCAAGACGAACTGAAAACCCTGGTCGGCCAGGCCGCCCTCCAATACGTGACGCCCGGCAGCATCGTCGGCGTCGGCACCGGCTCGACGGTGGACAAGTTCATCGATGCGCTGGCGGCCAGCGGCATGGCGATCTTTGGTGCGGTGTCCAGCTCCAACCGGTCGACCGAGCGGATGAAGGCGCTGGGCATCAAGGTGCTCGATGCCAGCGAGGTCGAGAGCTTGCCGGTCTACATCGATGGCGCGGATGAGATCGATCACGCCGGCCACATGGTCAAGGGTGGCGGCGCGGCGCTGACGCGCGAGAAGATCGTGGCCGACCTGGCCGAGCGCTTCGTCTGCATCGCCGATGAATCGAAGCTGGTGCCGGTGCTGGGCGCCTTTCCCTTGCCGGTCGAGGTGATCCCGATGGCCGCCGCGCAGATCGCGCGCCGCTTCGTCGCGATGGGCGCGACGGCCACCTTGCGAGCCGGCTGTGTGACCGACAACAGCTGCCAGATCCTCGACGTGCGCGGCCTGCAGATCAAGGACCCGCAAGCCTTCGAGGCCGAGGTCAATCAGTGGCCGGGCGTCGTGACGGTCGGCGTGTTCGCGCGCAACCGTGCGAGCGTCTGCCTGCTGGGGACCTCGGCGGGCGTGAAGACGCTGGAGTTCTGAGATAACGGTGAGATTCAGCGCACTACGCAGCGCGCGCTGAATCAGCCCGTTACTACTGCAACCGGAACACCGAGACCGCGCCGGCCAGCTGGCTCGACTGGTCCTTCAGGCTCTCGGCTGCGGCGGCCGATTCCTCGACCAGCGCGGCATTCTGCTGGGTCATCTGATCGAGCTGCGTGACAGCGGCGTTGATCTGCGTGATGCCGTCGCTCTGCTCGCGCGAGGCGGCGGTGATCTCGCCGATGATGTCGGTCACGCGCTGCACGCTGGAGACGATCTCTCCCATCGTCGTGCCGGCGTCCTGCACGAGCTTCGTGCCGGAATCGACCCGCTCGGCGCTGGCGCTGATCAGCGTCTTGATCTCCTTGGCGGCAGCGGCCGAGCGCTGGGCCAGCGAACGGACTTCGGAGGCCACGACCGCAAAGCCGCGGCCCTGTTCGCCGGCGCGGGCTGCTTCCACGGCGGCGTTCAGCGCGAGGATGTTGGTCTGGAAGGCGATGCCATCGATCGTGCCGATGATGTCGCCGATCTTGCGCGAGCTGGCACTGATCTCTTCCATCGTGCTGACCACCTGGGCCACGACGGCACCACCGCGCTGCGCCACCTCGGCGGCCGAACTGGCCAACTGGTTGGCGGTCTGCGCCGATTCGGCGGTCTGCTTGACGGTCGAAGTCAGCTGCATCATCGAGGCCGCTGCTTCCTGCAGGTTGGAAGCGGTCTGCTCGGTACGCGCGGAGAGATCCTGGTTGCCGGTGGCGATCTCGGCGCTGGCGGTGTGGATGCTGTCGCTGGAGCCGCGCACCGACCCTATCAGCTTCTGCAGCGACGATTGCATCAGCTGCAGCGATTCCATCAGCCGTCCGGTTTCGTCGTTAGCACCGGCCGCGATCGGCCGGCTCAGGTCGAAATGGGCGATCGCATCGGCCACGCTGGCGGCTTCGCCCAGCGGTCGGGTGATCGATCGCGTGACCCAGACCAGCAGCAGGCCGCCGACCACCAGCGCGCACAGTGCGAAGGCGATCAGGCCCATGCGGGCATTGCGATTTACTTCGTCGACCTGCACGGCGGCAGCATCCAGTTGCTGGCGCTGCAGTTCGGTGATCTGCTTGATCGCGGCCTGGAACTTGGCTGCGGCCGGCCGGAAGTCGGACTCGAAGACCTTCTTCGCGGCCTCTGCGTCGCCGCCGCCCTTGGCCTTGCTGACCGCGTCGCGCGTGCTCAGGTAGCCCTTGCGTGCTTCCGACAGTTCCTCGAAGAGCTTGCGTTCCTCCGGCGTGGTCATGCGGGTGTCGAGCTGCTTCTGCAAGTCGCTGGACAGGCGCGAGGATTCGGCCGCTTCGGCCTTGAAGAACTCGACCAGCGCCGGGTCAGCGCTGGCGGCGATCGCGCTCGTGCGCGTCACGCCATTGGTGATGTTGCGATACCAGTCGCTGGCGATGCGCTCAGCGGCCAGGTCTTCCTGATACATCTCGCTGGTCTGGTTGGCAACGCGCTGCAGCGCCAGGTAGCCTGAGCCGGAGCCGACGAAGGCGATCAGCAGCACCAGGCCCAGGACCAGCGTCAGACGCTGGCCGATCGAGCGGCCCTTGCTTGCTTGAGGAATCTGTGTCATTTGGCGAACGCCCTGCTTGGTGGTAATGAGTGCACGAAGCGAGTGCACAAGCGCCGGATTGTCGGGCGCTTCAGGCAGGCAGGAGACGTTTGCGAGCGGGCGCTAACGTGCAGAACGCACGGGCTAACGGATTCGCTTGACGGAGTGTGCCGCGATGGCACGCCGCGTCGATCAGCTTTCGGACAAGTCGAAGGCGATGCGCGCGATCTGTGGGCCCTGTGGATGCGGCCGGGCCCTGGCGCCCAGCGCGCGCATCAGCACCAGCATGCGGCGGTTCTCGGTCAGCACGTCACCGTAGAGTGACCGGAGGCCGGCCAGGCGAGCGTGACGAGACAGCCGTGCCATCAGCGTGCGCCCGAGGCCCAAGCTCTGCCAGTCATCGGCCACGGCGATGGCGAATTCGGCTTCATCCGGGTGGTCCTCGCTGCGCACGTAGCGCGCGTCAGCGACGAGGTGCGACGAGCCCGCGTCCTCGGCCACCATCGCGACGTGGTCGTGCTGGTCGACGTCGATGAAGCGCCTCAGCAGGTCGGGTGGCAACTGGCGCAAGCCCACGTGGAAGCGCTTGTGACGCGAGTCCAGCGAGAGGGCGCCGACGAAGGCCTGTTCGGCCGCGGCGTCCTGCGGCGTGATCGGGCGCAGCAGCACGATCCGGCCGCCGGGCAGGGCCAGCCGTTCGGGCTCGACAAGCAGGGCGGGGCGAGCGGGCGAGACCCTGGTCTGCGTCCTCGTTTCCATCATGCAGCCTCGGCGGATTCGAGCGCAGGGCGCAGCTCCAGCGTGGCTGGGCCGCCGAGGGCCGAGACCATCAGCACGCCGCTGCAACCCACCTCGATGCCTTCGCCCGCTTCCAGCACGAAGTCTCGTGGGTCGTGATCGATGGTCACCCACAAGGTGCCGGCGGTGCTGGCCAGGTAGCTGCGGCAGGCGTTGCTGAGGCGCGAAGTCTGGCCGCGTTCGAGCAGCAGTCTGGCGCGGGGCGTGTCGATCAGCATGGTGGGCTCCTCGGTGAAGGACTTGTTCGCACATTCATTCGGTATGCATGCGTTGATTGCATGCTTGCGCTGCCGACAACGTCGAGCGAATATTCGGGCTCGCCAGTGAAGCTGACAAACGATCATTCGGAACTTCACGCATTCCCCCAGCGCATGTCAACAAAACCGCTCGACCGCCTGCCGCCGCTCGAACTGATCGCCTCCTTCGAGGCGGCGGCACGGCATCTGAGCTTCACTAGGGCGGCGCAGGAGAGGTTCGTCACGCAGTCGGCGATGAGCCGCCAGATGCGCGCGCTGGAAGACGAGCTCGGCGTGCCGCTGTTCGTCCGCCGGCACCGGGCGCTAACGCTGACGCTCGACGGACAGCGCCTGCTCGCCGCGTGCACCTCGGCACTCGGCAGCCTGCGCGGCGCGATGCGCGACATCCGCGAGCCGCACCAGCGCGAGGTGCTCTCGCTGACGACCACGCCCGGCTTCGCATCGCTCTGGCTGATTCCGCGCCTGACCGCCTTCACGCGCGCGCATCCGGGCATCGACGTGCGCATGGATGCCACGCTCGACAACCGCAATCTCGCCGCCCAGGGCTTTGACCTGGCCGTGCGCTATGCCAAGGTCGGCGCAGTGAGCGGCGCCCGTAAGCTCTTCGACGAGGCGATGCAGCCGGTCTGCAGCCCGCGGCTGGTCAGCGAACTGGCCCTCACGCTGCGCGAGCCGGCCGACCTGGCGCATCACACCTTGCTGCACCTGGCGATGGATGGCGATGCCGGCGGCATGCCGGCCGAATGGGAACCGTGGCTGAAGGCCTGGGGCCTGGCCGACCTGCGGCCCGCCGCGCGGCTCAGCTTCACCAGCTATGCGGAGGCGATCGGCGCCGCGGTGGCCGGGCAGGGCGTGGCGCTGGGGCGGCGTCCGCTGGTCGATGGCCTGCTGGCGAGCGGGCAGTTGGTGACGCCTTTCGACGGCAATGTGGCTTCGGCGCGGGCCTATCAGCTGCTGGTCGATCCCGCTTCGCGGCTGCGGCCTGCCGTGCGGGCCTTCGAGCAGTGGCTGATCGAGCAGGCGGCGGGTTCAGCCTGATCAGGGCTGGCGCGCCTGCCGGACCGCCGAACGGACCACGAAACGCGCCGGGTCGATCGCGTCGACCAGGCTGGCTTCCAGCGGCAGAGGCGAGCCGGTGACCTGGGCCGCGATCACCTGGCCGCACAGCGCGGCCCAGCCGATGCCGCGCGATCCGAAAGCGGTGCAGACGGCCAGGCCGGGCATGCGCGGGATGAAGCGGGGCTGGTCGATCCGGCCCGCGTATTCGGGTAGCGGCAGACCGCCGACCAGCGGCAGGCGGTCCGGCGTGGCCAGGCGCCAGGCGACGCGGCCGCCCGTCGCCTGAACCGGCCTGGCGATGCCGGCGAGCGCGGCCCATTGTTCGAGATTTGATTGATGGTCCGCGGCGCGCAGTTGCGGGTCCGTGTCGCCGTCCTGGCTGGTGGCGCCGCACCACAGGCCGCCGGCTCCGTCGTCCATCGCATACCCGAGGCCGGCGACAGGTAGCCGCGGCCGTAGTGCAGCGGGGTTCAGATGGCTGAGTTGCCCGCGCTGGCAGAGCAGCTCTGGCAGACCCGGAGTCAGATCTTGCAGCAAGCCCCGACCCTCATGGCCCGTGGCGAGAACGACTAGTGGTGCGACCTCGATCACGGTTCCCGAGGCGTCGAGCGCCTGCCACAGGCCATCGTCCGTGCGGCGCAGCGAAGCCACTGTGGCCGAGCGAAAGCGCGCTTTTGAAGCTTCCAGCAATGCAGCGACATACGCTTGCGGCGGCAATGCACCGCCGCCGGGGTAGAACCAGGCCGGCGACGGCAGTGCCAGGCCGCTCATCTCCTGCGCGGCAGCCTGGTCCAACGCCTGGACATAGTCCGGCGGCAGCCTCAGGCGATCGAGCAGCGCCTGCATGTGCGACGCATCGCGTTGCTGCTCCAGGCGCAGCAGCCCGCGCTGCAGCCAGGGCAGGGCGGGCAGATCCCGCAAGGCTCGTTCAGTGGCGAGCGCAGCGGCACGGTTGAAGCGAGCGTGCATGCCGTCGTCCGGATTCAAGGTGCCGTGGAACAGGCCGCCCGGATTCCCGGAGCTGCCTTGCGCGGGGCCAGGTCTTGCGTCGATCACCGTGGAGACGATGCCCTCGCGAGCCAGCGCCCAGGCGCAGGCCGCGCCCGCGAGGCCCGCGCCGATGATCAGGGCGTGCTTTGCTGTTGGCGCCAACGGTGCGTGTGCGGCCGGGCGCTGCGCGACGTGGCGAGGCCGGTGGCGGGCCACGCTCATGGCGCCCTTGTTGGCGAAGTCGCGCCGGCGCTCGACCTCGAAGCCGGCGGCGGCCAGGCTCTCGCTCACGGCCGGCGCCACGCTCCACGTGGCGGCCGTGGCATCGGCTGCGGCGCGCCGGCTGAGGGCCTTCAGCAGATGCCCGTCCCACATGGCCGGATTGCTGGCGGGGCTGAAGCCATCGAGATAGAAGGCATCGATGCCGTCGGCGATCAGTTCGCGCATCCAGCGGTGGACGTCGCCGAGGGCGAGCAGCAAGCGAACCTTGCCGTCCTCGAAATCGAGTCCGTGCAGATCCGGCGTTAGCGCAGGCCAGGCCTCGACGAGTTGCGCGGCGAGTTCGGGCAGCGCTGATGCGGCCTGGGCGCGCCGCAGGTCGGCAAGCAGCGGGGGATGCTTTTCGATGCCGATGAAGACCAGCCGTTCGCAGCGTGCCGGATCCTGTCGCCACGCATCCCAGGTGGCGAGGAAGTTGTTGCCCAGTCCGAAGCCGGCTTCGAGGACGACGAAGCGCTCGCGCCCGGCCCAGCGGCCCGGCAGTCCGTTGCCGCCGAGGAAGACGTGGCGTGCCTGTTCGAGCGCACCGGCGCGGGAGGGGTAGACGTCGGCGAAGTCCGGCGCGGCCGGTGCATCGGTATCGCTGAAGTCGATCCGGGCAGGAATCAGGGGCTGGGATTTCATGCCGGAGCGGAGTTGCCGATGTTTGCAGGCTGCAAGGGGCTGGCGAGGGAGTGGAATCTGGCGGAGAATATAACAATTGTTATAACGTCAGCCCAGGAGCCTCATCATGTCCGCACTCAAGCTCACCCAGATCGGCAATTCCGTCGGCGTCATCCTGCCCAAGGAGGTGTTGGCGCGGTTGAAGCTGGAGAAGGGCGATACGGTGTACTTGACGGAGGTCGCGAATGGCGTGACCTTGACGCCATACAGCACCGAGTTCGAGACGCAGATGTCTGCGGCGCGCGAAGTGATGAAGCGCAGGCGCAATGTGTTGCGTGAGCTGGCCAAATGAAGGAAGCCAACACTTCCTGGGTCTGGCTGGACGGTGCCGTTCTCGTTGCAGTTCACGAAGAGCAATTGGCCGAGCATGGCGGACCCTCGGGCACCCGGGACGAAGGCATGCTGGCTTCCGCTCTGGCGCGCGCACAGCAGAGAGCGGCCTACGCCGATCCGGATGCTGCAGAGCTGGCGGCTTGCTATGGCTTCGGCATAGCCCGCAACCATCCCTTCGTCGACGGGAACAAGCGGACGGCCTTCGTCGCGGTAGAACTGTTCCTGGTGCTCAATGGACATGACTTGCAGGCAAGCGACGCGGAATGCGTGATGACCATGTTGGACCTGGCCGCGGGAGGCCTGTCCGAGGAAGCATTCGCCGCCTGGATCCGTTCTCAAATCGTGTCGCGCTGAGCCCGCCTCACTTCCCCAAACGTTGAAGTTCATCTGACTCCAGCACCTGCACCGCTGCGCCTTCATCCGCCGCCGCGGCAAGCATCGCCCGCGCCACACGCTCGGCAGGAATCGGCCGCCAGCGGGCGGGAATCAACCCGCGGATCGGCCGCGTGATCCGCTCGCCCCAGATCTCGCCGGCGCGCGTGGGCTGGCCGAGTTCGGCCCGTTCGCCGACCAGCAGCGAGGGCCTGGCGATGATCAATCGATCGAAGCCGATCTTGCGCAGCGCTTGCTCAGTCTCGCCCTTGACCCGGTTGTAGAACACGCCCGATGCGGCGCTCGCGCCAAGCGCGGAAACGACGGCGCAGCGTCTAGCTCCAGCCGCCTTTGCGGCCGTGGCCACATTGACCACGGCATCGAAATCGACGGCGCGAAACGCCTCTTGCGAGCCAGCCACGCCGATGGTCGTCCCCAGGCAGATATAGACCGCCTGCGGGGCGGGCAACTCATCGAGCGCGAGCCTGGCAAAGTCGACCTGGTGCGGATGGAGGTACTTGGACCTGGGCAGGTCGGCCACCGCGCGGCGCAGCAGCACATGCACATCCAGCTGCTTTTCCAGCAGTTGGCCCAGCAGCGCGCGGCCGACGAGGCCGGTGGCGCCAGCGATCCATACGGGTTGTTTCATGGCCTGGATACTAGGCCCAAAACGAAAAAGCCCGGCTGTCGAGGCCGGGCTTACGGGGACTGTCTGTCTGTCAGTCGGGTTTGCGGGTTAGCGCTTCGGCGTCGTCAGCCGTGCACCGGGGTTGCGACCACCGCCGCCACCGCCACTCGGCCGGCCACTGCCGCCGCTGCTCGGGCGTCCGCCGCCACCGCCGTTGCCGCTACCGGCCGGACGCTGGCCTTGCGGCGCTGCGTGGCGACCTTGGCCACCGTGACCACCTTCGCGCGGTGCATGGCTCGGCGCATTGCCGCGCGGCGCACCGGGGCGACCGCCGCCGCCACCGCCACCGCCGCCAGGACGGCCACCGCGGCCACCGGCCGACGAGCGGCTGCCGTTGCCGTTCAGGATCATCCGGCCCAGCACGATCGGCTCGGCCTTCTCG
>FSVW01002663.1_pt1 | contig 12448 bp, 7 predicted proteins | sample 1637551 | NCBI WGS metagenome assembly FSVW01 (sample SAMEA3914814, study PRJEB12502) | metagenome | biome: forest; material: soil | place: USA | collected 2011-09-16 | depth 0.1 m | reverse complement strand
TGGCGAGCGCCGCCCCGGGTGGCGCGCGTGAGCGCGGCTGGCGTCAGGCCCTCGTCGCTTTCGGCCTGGGCTTGCTGTTTGCTGCGCCGGCACTTCTTCGGTGGTCGGCACGCGCGCCGCTGTCAAGCTTGGCCTGCGTGGCGGGGCTGCTTTTTCTCAGCGCGGCCGCCACCTTGCTGGGCCAGCTGACACAGGGCTCGCGGACCTTCCTGGCGCTGTTTCTGTTCGGGCTCTATCTCAATCTGCAAAAGACCGGCCTGGCTGTCCTGGACATGCTCGGCCTTGCCGGTGTGGCAAGCGCCGGCAGCGTGGCTGGCTACGCGCTGGCCGGCGTCTTGGGATTCGCGTTGCTGCAGGTTCTCTCCGCGGGCCGTCTGAGCCTGAGCCGAGGGCGCCAGGCGTCGCGCACGCCGTGATGCGCGCGCATATAGGCCAGGCCCTGAGCAGATCTCTGCGACCGTGGCCGCGGCGCGGCCCAGGAAGATGCTGGACAGATGCGTGTCCACCACCATCAGGCGTTCAAGGTCCACGCGAGGCAGCACCGAGCGATAAGCGCACACCAGCACGTAGACGCCCGACAGAGCCAGCTGCAGGCCCTGTGCGTTCCGCGGACAGACCCGAAGTGCAGGACGGCCAGCCAGAGGCAAACGTTCAGCACGGCAATCGCACAAAGCGCCCGCCACCATGACAGCACTTGGGCGTCTGCTCCGGCGAGCCTTGGCGAAAAAGCAGGGCGAAGTGAGGGCATGAAGAGGCGAGCCTAGGGGGAGTCGATCACAGAGGCAAGCTGCGTCGCCATGGCCGAGCCCAGGGTCAGCGTGCGCACCGCTTCGTGCCTTTCGCTGTTGCTCATCGGCACCAGCGTGGCGACCTCGCCGGCCACCAGCGTGGCGACGGGAACGCCGTCGCGATACAGCACGCGCGAGCCGGCCGTGCGCGGCAGCCGGGCGCCGGGCAGCAGCGTGCCCAGCAGATTGGCCGGATCGGCCGCGGCCAGGCAGACAAGCCCTGTCTCTGGCTTGAATTCGCGGGTATGGCGGCGCAGCGCGCGCATGTGCGCCACGGCCTCGGGCAGCGCAAACTGTTCGCCCGACAAGCCCGCAATGAAGCGCCCGCCGCGCAGTTCGCCGCGCGCCTCCAACTGCCGGCAGACACGCACCAGATCGCGCCACGGCGGCAGCCATGCGGGCTCGCGCTCCATCAGCCGCCAGGCGATCACGCCGTAGCGGCGCAGCAGGGTCTTGACCACCTGCTCGATGTCTTCGGCAGCGGGCGGGTCAACGCTCTGGCGCGTCAAGGACCAGCGCCCTGCGTCTTCGATGCCGGCCACCAATCGGCGCGAACGTCGCCGCGAAGCCTCCTTGGACGGACGCTTCGACGCCGGCACCATCAGCGCACGCAGGCCGGCAAAACTGTCGCAGGTGGCGCGGCCCCGCACCACCAATTCCGCCAGCGCTTCTTCAAGTTCCGATTGAAGCAGCCGTGTGCCTTGCAGCATCTCGTCGAAGAAGGAAGCGCCATGCGCGGCGAGGTAGTCGACCAGTCGCTGCGCGCGTGAGCTCAACTGCTCGGCGTCTTGCGTGCCTGGCGGCGCGATGCGTGCCCACAGCGCCGCGCCGCGCCGCGGCAGCAGCAGCACCGGCGTGCTGCGCAAGGAACTGCCGCCACGGCCCGGCCCCGTGGCCGCGCTCGGGCGCAGGCGTGCCCAGGTGATGCGGCCCGCAGTGCACAGGTCGTCCAGCCAAGCGCTTGTGTAGTCGCGCACACGTGCCGGCAGGATCTCGGCTTCCCAAAGGCCGGCCGGCGCTTCGAAACCTTCGAGCTGCGCCAAGACCGCCGGCAATGCCTCCACGCCTTCGACCTGGCTGCCTGATCCGACCTGCTGCCAGTCGAACAGAAAGCGCATGAACTCGCGCGGCTGGATCGGCTCGATTTCCTGGCGTAGCCGATTGAGCGTGTAGCGATGAATGCGGGCCAGCAGATGGCGCTCGCACCATTCCGTCGTCGGCGCGCCCGGGGTGAACCGGCCCTGCAGCACGGTGCCTTCGGTTTGCAGGCCGAGCAGCGCCTGCTCGATCTCGCTGCGTTCCAACATCAGCTGCGCCGCCAGCGTTTCGACCGTCACCGGACCCAGCGCGCCCAGGCGCGAACGCAGCAGTTCGCGCAGCGCGTCTTCGCGGCCGCCATGCGGCACGGCGTAGTCGGCTGGCGCTTCGATCTGGGGTTCGATGTCTGCACCCGGGTAGAGCAGCTGCAATTCCACCAGCCGCTCGGCCACAGTCCACACGCCGGTGGAAAAGCGCGTCGCCCGCTTTGTGCTCGCCAACTGGGCCAGCCATTCGGCCCAGCCCTCGCTGGCCCGCACTTCCTCGTCGGTCGCCAGCCCCAGCATGTTCAGGGCCTCATGCATCTCGTCGGCATTGCGTGCCTCGGGCCAGGCTTCTTCGCGCACGCTGTCGATGGCGGCGGCGTCAAGCTGGCCCAGATCGTCGGCGCTGTCTCCATCGGCATAACGGCGTGCCTGGACGGCTTGGGTGCGGCGCTCTTCCAGCGGTGCATCGTCAAGAAATGCGTAGGGCTTGGCATTGAGCCCCTCGGCCGCCAGAGGTGAGGGCGCGGGCAGATCGCAGGCGATGACCTCGATCTCGCCGGCCTCCAGGCGGCGCAGCAGCGCAAGCCAGCCTTCGGCGTCCATCGCCTCGTGCAGGCAGTCGTCCAGCGTTTGCGCCACCAGCGGATGGTCGGGAATTTCGCGTTCGCCGACGAGATTTTCCACGCAGGCGATCTGGTCCGGAAACACGGCCGCGAGCAGGTCTTCCGATCGCATGCGCTGCAGCTGCGGCGGCACCTTGCGGCCACCGCGAAAACGCGGCAGCGCCAGCGAGGTGGTGGCGTTCCAGCGCCAGCGCACGCCGAACAGCGGTGCGTCGAGCAGCGCTTGCACGAGCAGATCGAGCGCCGTGTTGCTGTGCAAGTAACGCGCTACTTCAGCGAGCACGAAGCTGTGGCTGGTGGACAGCGAGAGCACGATGGCGTCCTCGGTCGCTGCGGCCTGCAGCTCGAAGTTGAACTGGCGGCAAAAGCGCTTGCGCAGCGCCAGGCCCCAGGCACGATTCAGGCGGCTTCCGCGCGGCGAATGGATGACCAGCTGCATGCCGCCCGACTCGTCGAAGAAGCGCTCCAGCACGATGCGATCCTGCGTGGGCAATACGCCGAGCGCCGCCAGCCCGCGGCCGAGGTAGTCGACGAGCTGCGAGGCTGCGGGTGCGTCCAGCTGCAGCGTTTCGCGCGCCCACCGCAGCGCATGTTCAGCGGCACCGGTTCGCCACTGCTGTTCGAATTCCGTGCGCAGCCGCGACACCGCGAAGCTCAGTTCATCGCTTCGCCCCGGCGCTTCGCCCAGCCAGAACGGAATGCTCGGCGCGGCGCCTTGCGCGTCTTCCACCCGCACCATGCCGGGCTCGATGCGCAGTATGCGGTAGCTCGTGTTGCCGAGCTGGAAGACGTCGCCGCGCAGGCTCTCCACCGCAAAATCTTCGTTGACGGTGCCGACCTTCTCGGCCTGCGGTTCCAGCATCACCGTGTAGTCGCCCGATTCGGGAATCGTGCCGCCCGAGGTCAGCGCCGTCATGCGCGCGCCGCGCGTCTCGCGCAGGCGGTGGTGCACGGCGTCGCGGTGCACATAGCCGGCGCGCGGGCCGTGGCGCGTGCTGAAACCTTCGCTGACCATGCGCACCACCGCGCCGTACTGCTCGCGGCTCAAGTTCCGATAGGGCCACGCGCGCGTGACGAGCGCGAACAGCGCGTCCTCGCCCCACTCGCGGCAGGCCACCTCGGCAATGATCTGCTGCGCCAGCACGTCGAGCGGCGCGGGCAGCACGTGCAGCGCATCGAGCTCGCCGCGGTTCACGCTGTCCAGCAGCGCCGCGCATTCCACCAGCTCGTCGCGCGTCTGCGGAAACAGCCGCGCCTTGGGCGTGCCGCCGACCGCGTGGCCCGAGCGCCCGGCGCGCTGCAAGAAGGTGGCGATCGAGCGCGGCGAACCGAGCTGGCAGACGAGATCGATGTCGCCGATGTCCAGCCCGAGTTCCAGCGAGGCCGTGGCGACGAGCACCTGCAGATCGCCGCCTTTCAATCGCTGCTCGGCCAGCAGCCGCGCTTCCTTGGACAAGCTGCCGTGATGCGCCGCCACGCGCTCGCGGCCCAGCAGTTCACCCAGATGCCGCGCCGCGCGCTCGGCCATGCGCCGCGTGTTCACGAAAACCAGCGTCGTGCGATGCGCCAGCACCAGCTCGGCCACGCGAACGTAGACCTGCTCCCACTGGTCGTTGGACATCACCGCGCTCAGCGGCGAGGGCGGTACTTCGAGCGCCAGATCGCGCTGGCGCGTGTAGCCGATATCGACGATGTCGCAGGGAACGCCGCCAGTCAGGAAGCTCGCCACTTCCGCAATCGGCTTTTGCGTGGCAGACAGGCCGATGCGCACGATCGGCTGCGCGCACAGCGCCTGCAGCCGTTCCAAACTGAGCGCCAGATGGCTGCCGCGCTTGCTGGCCGCGATGGCGTGGATTTCATCGACGATCACGGTGCGGACCGTGGCCAGCATGCGCCGGCCCGATTCGGAACCCAGCAGCACGTACAGCGACTCGGGCGTGGTCACGAACACATGGGGCGGTTTGCGCAGCGCGTGCTGGCGTTCTGCGGCCGTCGTGTCGCCCGTTCTCACGGCTGTGCGAATGTCCACATCGGGCAGGTCCAACTTCTTCAGCTCTTCGCGGATGCCTTTCAGCGGCGCTTCCAGATTGAGCCGGATGTCGTTGGACAGGGCCTTCAGCGGCGAGACATAGACGACCGCACATTCATCGGGCAGGCCGCCTGGCGCGAGGCCCGCGCGGACCAAGCCATCGAGTGCAGCCAGAAAGGCCGTCAGCGTCTTACCCGAGCCCGTGGGCGCTGCCACCAGCGTGTGCCGTCCCGCCTGGATTGCCGGCCAGGCGGCAGCCTGCGCGGGCGTCGGCGCAGGGAAGGTGCTGTCGAACCAGGCCTTGACGGCGGGATGGAATGCGAAGGCGGCCATGCTTGTCCTATGGCTCAGACGATACAGGCCTGATTGTGTGCCGGGCGTAGGAAACGGCCGGCAGGACGGACATGGTCAGTGGACATGGTCAGTCCAGGCTTAGCGTTAGGCTTAAGCGCTCTCCTACAAGCTCGGTAGAAGCCGTCCGACGTTTGCAGCCGTCAACGCCCGTTAACCTTCAGTTGTCGATTCCCCGATGCGACGTAGCCGGCAAGGCAACTACCCCCAAGGCGATCGCCGAGATCCGGAATCGACAAGACCCAGCCGTCAAACCGCTGGGTCTTCCTTTTTGGAGGATCCATGACGAGACCCGGCTTTGTCCGCGTGCGCGGCGCGCGCGAGCACAACCTGAAGAATGTGGATGTCGACGTGCCGCGCGATGCGCTGGTGGTGTTCACCGGCGTGTCGGGTTCCGGCAAATCCTCGCTCGCGTTCGCCACGATCTATGCAGAAGCGCAGCGGCGCTATTTCGAATCGGTGGCGCCCTATGCGCGGCGGCTGATCGATCAGGTCGGCGTGCCGGCTGTCGATTCGATCGAGGGCCTGCCGCCGGCCGTCGCGCTGCAGCAGCAACGCGGCACGCCGAGCACGCGCTCGTCTGTCGGCAGCGCAACGTCCTTGTCGAGTCTGCTGCGCATGCTTTATTCGCGCGCCGGCCACTATCCGGCCGGGCAGCCGATGCTGTACGCGGAAGATTTCTCGCCCAACACGCCGCAAGGCGCCTGCCCGGTCTGCCACGGCCTGGGGCGTGTGTACGAGGTGACCGAGCAATCGATGGTGCCCGACGGTTCTCTGAGCATCCGCGAACGTGCCGTTGCCGCCTGGCCGCCAGCCTGGCATGGCCAGAACCTGCGCGACATCCTCGTCACCCTGGGCCACGACGTCGACAAGCCCTGGCGCGACTTGCCCAAGAAGACGCGCGACTGGATTTTGTTCACCGAAGAGCAGCCGACCGTGCCCGTCTACGCCGGCTTCACCGCGGCCGAAGTGCGCGCGGCCCTGCGCAGCAAGATGGAGCCCAGCTACCAGGGAACTTTCATGGGCGCGCGCAAGTACGTGCTGCACACTTTCGCCACCACGCAAAGCCCCTTGATGAAGCGCCGCGTCTCGCGCTACATGATCGCCAGCGACTGCCCCGGCTGCCAGGGCAAACGGCTCAAGCGCGAGGCCCTGTTGGTGAAGTTCGCGGGGCTGGACATTGGCGAGCTGTCGCGCATGCCTTTAAGCGAGGTGGCCCAGGTGCTGGAGCCGGCCGCGAAGGGGCGCATGCGAGCCGCAGCGCTGTCCGAAGAAAAAGTGATTGCGGCGCAGCGAATTGCTAACGACGTGCTTGAGCGCATCACGACGCTGAACGAACTGGGCCTGGGCTATCTGTCGCTGGACCGCAGCACGCCCACGTTGTCTTCGGGCGAACTGCAGCGCCTGCGCCTGGCGACGCAGATCCGCTCGAATCTGTTTGGCGTCATCTATGTGCTGGACGAGCCTTCCGCGGGCCTGCATCCTGCCGATGGCGAGGCCTTGCTCAAGGCGCTGCGGCAGCTGAAGGCAGCGGGCAACACACTGTTCGTCGTCGAGCATGACCTGGGCATGATGCGCGAGGCCGACTGGATCGTCGATGTCGGCCCCGAGGCCGGTGAGCAGGGCGGCGAGGTGCTGTACAGCGGCCCGCCCGCCGGCCTTGAAGCGATCAAGAATTCCCGCACGGCCGACTATCTGTTCGAGCGCCAAAAATCTGAGCGCGGCCCGCGCCGCACGCCAAGCGGCTGGCTCAAGCTCGCAGGCGTCACACGGAACAATCTACAGCAGATCGATGTGAGCTTCCCGCTGGGCGCCTTCACGGCGGTGACCGGCATCTCCGGCTCGGGCAAATCCAGCCTCGTGAGCCAGGCGCTTGTCGATCTGGTCGGGCAGGCCTTGGGGCACGAGCCGCCGGCGCCGGAATCGGAGGAGGACGACGAGGCCGAAGGCCGCTGGCGCGAACTCACGCGAGGGCAGATCGTTGAAGGCAGCGAGCGCATCCGGCGGCTCGTGCGGGTCGATCAAAAGCCGATCGGCCGCACGCCGCGCTCCAACCTCGCGACTTACACCGGCCTGTTCGACCCTGTGCGCAAGCTCTTCGCCGCCACGCCCTCCGCCAAGGCAAAGCGTTATGACGCCGGCCGTTTCTCCTTCAACGTCGCCAAGGGCCGCTGCGAAACCTGCGAGGGCGAGGGCTTCGTCAGCGTGGAGCTGCTGTTCATGCCCAGCGTCTACGCGCCTTGCCCCAGCTGCCACGGCGCCCGCTACAACGAGGCGACGCTGAAGATCCGGCTGCGCGAGCAGACGATTGCCGACGTGCTGCGCATGACGGTCGATGAAGCCTTGCACTTCTTCGCCGACGATGCCGCGCTGGCCCGCCCGCTGGCGCTGCTGCAGCAGATCGGCCTGGGCTATCTGCGCCTGGGCCAGCCGGCGACGGAGCTGTCGGGCGGCGAAGCGCAGCGCATCAAGCTGGCCACCGAGTTGCAGCGCGCCCAGCGCGGCGACACGCTCTACGTGCTCGACGAACCAACCACCGGCCTGCATCCGTCGGACGTGGACAAGCTGCTGTCGCAGTTGAACGGCCTCGTGGACGCGGGCAACACGGTCGTGATCGTCGAGCATGAGATGCGCGTCGTCGCCGCCTGCGATTGGGTCATCGACATCGGGCCCGGCGCCGGCGCCAAAGGCGGGCGGCTGGTGGCCTGCGGCACGCCCGAGCAGTTGGCGCGCCACATGGGCAGCCGCACGGCGCTCTATCTGAAGAAGGAGCTGGCTCCCCTCACTTCGACGACGGCGCAGCTTCGGCGGCCTGCGGATGAACGACGGCATCGGGCCGCGCCCAGCGCTGATGGCCGGGCGCCGAGCCGGACTCGATGAACAGGCGCCGGATCTTGGGGAATCGCTCGCGCACCTGACGCTCGACCTCGGCGATCGCATGGGCCGCCTCGTCGGCCGCCGTGCCTTCATCAAAGTCCAGGTCCATCGTCACCAGCGCATCGTCGGGGCCGACATACATCGACAGCACTCGGCCCACGTCGCGCACCTTGGCCTGCGCGCTGGCAATGCTGCGGATGGCGGCGGCGGTTTCGGGCTGGATGCCTTCGCCGATCAGCAGATCGCGTGATTGCCGGATCAGGACGATGGCCACGCCCGACAGCAGCGCGCCGATCAGGATCGAGGCCGTGCCGTCGATCTCGGGCCGGTTGAGCGCGTGGCTCAGGCCGATGCCGAGCGCGGCGATCAAGAGGCCGGCCAGCGCGGCCGAGTCTTCGGCGAGCACGCTGTAGGTGCTCGGGTCCTTGCTGGCGTTCAGCGCCTGCCAGAACGGCATGTCGCCGGCCTGCTTGCGGAATTCACGCAGGGCGATGAGGAAGCTCGAGCCCTCGAACACGGCCGCCACCGCCAGCACGATGTAGTTCCACATCGGGTCGCGCAGCGGCTCGGGGTGCAGGATGTGCTGCACGCCTTCGAAGAAAGACAGGCCGCCGCCAAGGCCGAAGATCAGCACGGCGACGATCAGGCTCCAGAAGTACAGCTCCTTGCCGTGCCCGAACGGATGTTCGGGCGTGGCTGGGCGCTGGCTGAGCCTGGTGCCGATGAGCAGCAGGCCACCATTGAAGATGTCCACCGAGGAGTGGAAACCTTCGGACAGCATGGCCGAGCTGCCGGTGAGGCCGGCGACGATGAACTTGGTGACCGCGATGCCGAGATTGGCCGCCATCGCCGCATAGAGGACGATCTTCGGCGCGGCCATCGCTGCGGCTCAGGACTCGGAATCGACGGCGGCGGCGATCACCTCATCCTGCAAGCCGTGATGCGGCTGCCGATGCGCACGCGGATCGTGCTTCTCGACATGCGCCTCCACGACGCGGCGCAGCTTGCGCACGGCGCCCTCGATGGCCTGGTGGGCACTGGCGGCGTTGTGCTTCACGACGAGGGCGTCCGCGCCGGCCAGGTGTGCTTCGAGCTTGCAGCAGACCTTTTCATCGCTGATCTTGGCGTGGCCTTCCGCTGCCGACAGATGGCCCTCGACGCGGGTGATGCGGTCGCCGAAGCGGTCGAGCGCGTCCGTCACGACGCTGCTCAGATGATCGGACATGGCCTGGCTGCCATCGGTGTTGGGGTCGGATTGGAGTAGCACTTGCATGGAGATCCTCGGTTGGTTTCAGCAGAAGGCTGTATGCACGAGCTTGCACTGTGCAGCCCGCCTCGGCCGTAGGACCGGGCCGCGTGGCCATGTCCCTGGTCCGCGGGGCTGGCTTGTGGGCTTGCGCGTGCCGTCAGTGCTGCGTACGTGCGGCGGCGTTGCGCTTGCGCGTAGCTGCACCTTTCTTGGCCGAAGCAGAGCGCTCGGCCGCCGTGCGGCTGGCGGCTGCGGCGCCACCCAGGCGACCGCCCTTGCGCGAGGGCTCGTGGTTCTCCGACTGGCCGCGGCCAGAGCCTGATTTCTTGCCGCCGCCGGTCTCCTTGTTGACCGTCGCCCAGGCGCGGCGCTCGGCCTCGTCCTTCGGAACGCCGCGGTCTTCATAGCCGCTCTCGATGTGTTCGGCCTGGCGCTTTTGCTTGTCGCTGTACGACGACTTGTCACCACGGGGCATGGCAATCTCCTTTTAAAAAATGGATGAGGGCACGAGGCTTCATTCGCCCACGAGGACGTTGATCGCCGGGTACTTGTCGTCGTAGAACGCGACGCGCTGGGCCAGGTCGGCGTGCTCGTCGTAGGGCGTCTCGTAGGTCCACACGGCATCGTTGAGCTGCTGGCCGCCCGCATCGAGATTGAAGTAGGTGGCGTGGCCCTTGAACGGGCAGTCGGTGCCGGTAGCGCTGGGCTTCAGCGTCTCCATGCGCACGTCGGCGCGCGGGAAGTAATAGCGCACGGGGTTCTTGTCTTCAAGAACCCTGATCACGTTCTTGGATTCCGCGATCGTCACGCCGTTGAAGCGGGCCTTGACGACCTCCTTCACGGCTTCTTCGCGCACCTTGTGCTCGGGGTGTTGCTGATGTCCGGGTGATTTCATGAAAGCCTCCTGCGCATTTGTGTTGCTGCAGACCAGGACGGGCAATCGACGTGCCTAGAGAAAGAGTGCGGCCAGCGCGACGGGCGGCGGCATGAAGGGCGGATCGCGGACTGGGAAGGGCTGCTCCTGAGGCACGGGCGGGTCGATGATTTCCGGCGGTGCGGGATCGGGCGAACTCGGCGGCCCCTGCGGTGGCGGCGGCACGCTGGGCACTTCAGGCGCGGGTACCGGTGGCGTGGGGGGCGGGGCGTGCGCGCTCATCATGATGCGAGCGGGCGCTCGTACAGGGGCCGGCTCGTGAGCGACTGGCCCGAAGGCCCGCCAGCCTTCAATCGACGGCCGCCGAGGATTTGATAGATCCCCAACTCGCCGGACTCGAATTCCATCGCGCTGGCCGCCATGTACAAGCGCCAGATGCGATGGGACCGGCCCAAAGATCGGCTGTGCCTGGCAGTGATGCGGGTGCGCGTCCATGGCACGGCCGGGGCAAACGGCGTGCCTGCTTGGCGTCGATTAAAGGCGCGCCTGATTGAGTGGCGCAGGTCGTGAAGACGGTGTTCTAGGCGCCCGATAAAAAACTAGGTCCTTACTTGCTGCCAAGTTCGCATTCCTGAGCTTCAGCGTATGGCCGTCCGAAGCACAAGCCCAGGCGATCCAGGACTTTCGAGTTCATGGCATTCAGGTTCTTCACTACATCAATCGCGTCCTCGCCGGGATGCTTGACCAGGCTCGCATGGTTCTCAAAGGAGACACGGTCGCCATCCCAGAAGGAAACCACCGCCAAGACATAGTCGTTCCACCGAAAACCGGGCGGGTACTTTCCTGGCTCCGGACGGATCGTCGTCAAGGCGATCCTTCGCGCTTGTGCGTAGTCGCCTCCCGACCCGAGCAGTTGAGCCCTGTGCCATTCGAAGAAGGGCGTGTGCGCATTGTTCTGCTGCTCATAAGCGTCTATGAGCTTGGCCGCTTCGACATAGCACTTCTGCCGCTCCAAGACTCGCCAGCCGACCTTCTCGGACTGGTCGAATTCCTTGATCCCCAGCGACATGTCAGTCTTCAGATGTGTCGCAAGTTCCAACTCGCATTGATGGGCGCTTGCTTCGCAGGGCAATGAAAGTGCAATTGCTGCAAGGCTTGCCGCCACCAAGATTCTTCCAAATCGCATGAATACCCTTTGAGATGTTGTGTAGAAAGGCAAGGCTCTCTCTCGACATCCTAGGTAAATCGGGCCTCAAGAGCTTGTGGCATCTTCACGTTTGCCGATGCGGGTGAATGACCTCAAGCTCGCAAAACGCGCGGCATCGGGCGGTATTCAAAATCACGATCGAAGGGGAAGGTCGGCACGGCCTTCCTGACGCGGACCAGGCGTTCGATGTGCTGGTCGACGACGCCCTCGGACAGGGCCATCAGGCAGGGGTTTGCGATCGGCGCGAGATCGGGTGACAGATAGCCGGACTTCACGACGACGAGGCGTGCCTTGAGCGGATCCAAGCCGAGGCGCTCGAAGTCGGCGAGCTCGTGATACGGGCGGCGCTTCTCGCTGAGCACGAGCTGGATGCCGCCCGCGCCACCGATGGTGACGAGCGCCTGGCGACCCCAGCTGTTGTAGGCCTCGCAAAGCCTTGCAACGGAAACGGTGGCCTGCACGGGCACGCTGCCCGATGAATGGAGGCCGGCCCCGATCGAGAGCGTCAACTGAGCGCCCGCGCCTGCGGCAAAGCAGGCCTGCACGGCGGCCGGATCGGCGATGCCGGCGACGATGCAGTCCTGCGCATCAGCCGCGATCAGCAGGCGCAAGGCGTCGGCACGATCACCGACGCCGCCCGCGGTCGGGTTGTCTCCCGAGTCGGCGAGGATGACCGGTGCGGTGGCCGATGCGCGTGCCTGCTCGACACACCAGGCCAGGGTGCCGGTCGGAACGCCGAACTGGAATTCCTCGCGCGCCTGCCAGTAGGCGGAGGCGAGCGCTTTTCCCTCACGTTCGAGCACGCTCACGTCGGTGCCGGTCAACACGGCCGCGGCGCCGGCGCGGGGCTCGTCGGCCCACACATAGCCGACCAACAGCGAGGCGTCCCACACGCCCGCAATCGCGTCGATGGCGGGCAGGTTTGCGTACAGGCGCTTGGCCGGCTCGTCGTCGGTCGAGCTGCGCTCGCCCGGCATCAGCACGGGGATGGACACCCACAGCACCTGGGGCCGCACACCCGTCAGCAGCGCACGCAGGAGCATAGCCACGGCGCGCTGCCGTGTCTCCAGTGTGTCGATGTGCGGCGCGGTCCGGTAGGCCGAAAAGATGTCGATGGCGTCGATGATGCGGTCGCTGACATTGCCG
>FSVW01001289.1_pt1 | contig 12451 bp, 12 predicted proteins | sample 1637551 | NCBI WGS metagenome assembly FSVW01 (sample SAMEA3914814, study PRJEB12502) | metagenome | biome: forest; material: soil | place: USA | collected 2011-09-16 | depth 0.1 m | reverse complement strand
TGCGCGCAGCTCTTGCAGGTGGCGCTGTTGCCGGCGGTGGGTGCCTCGATCAAGGTCTTGCCCGGCGCCAGCTGGCGCATGCGGTGAAGGATGCCGTTGTCGGTGGCGACGATGTATTCCTGCGCGGAACCTTCCACGACCGCCTTGATGAGTGCGGAGGTCGACCCGACCACGTCGGCCTTCTCGACCACGCTCTTGGGCGATTCCGGGTGCACGAGGATCTGTGCGTCCGGGTGCTGCTCGCGCAGCAACTCCAGCTCCAGCCCCTTGAACTCGTCGTGCACGATGCAGGCGCCGTTCCACATCAGCATGTCGGCGCCGGTCTGCTCCTGGATGTAGCGGCCCAGGTGGCGGTCGGGCGCCCAGAGGATCTTTTCACCTTGCGCATGAAGGTGCGAGACGATCTCCAGCGCGCAGGAACTCGTCACCATCCAGTCGGCCCGCGCCTTCACGGCGGCGCTGGTGTTGGCGTAGACGACGACCTTGCGGTCCGGGTGCGCGTCGCAGAAGGCCGCGAATTCATCCGCCGGGCAGCCGAGGTCGAGCGAGCAGGTGGCGTCCAGGTCGGGCATCAGCACGCGCTTGTGCGGAGACAAGATCTTGGAGCTCTCGCCCATGAAGCGCACGCCCGCCACCACCAGCGTCTGCGCGGCATGGTCGCGGCCGAAGCGGGCCATCTCCAGCGAGTCGGCCACACAGCCGCCGGTCTCCAGCGCGAGGTCTTGCAGGTCGCCATCCACGTAGTAGTGCGCCACCAGCGCGGCGTTGTGCGCCTTGAGCAACTGGGCCGCGCGGGCCTTGAGTTCGTGGCGCCGATTCCTGGTCAGCGGTGCGGGCACCTTGGCCCAGGCATGAGCCGTGCAGGTGGTGCCCGAAGCGTCCTGCAGGTCGTAGTCGAAGAGAGCTTGTTCCGTCATGGGCCGAATTGTCTCGCAGGCGTAAAAAAGCCCGGCGAGCCGGGCCTTTCGTTGCGTGACCGAGCGCTCAGCCCTTGCGGCGGCGCGCAGCAAAGGCTGCGCCAGCGAGCGCCACGCCCACGAGGGCGAAGCTGGCGGGTTCGGGCACATTGCCCACATCCACCAGGATGGCCGAGCGGCCGACTTCACGTCCGTTCTTGTAGGCGGCCAGCACCACGCCGTATTCGCCGTTCTGTGTCGGGTCGAACTGCAGATAGCCGGTGTTGAAACCCAGGTTCTGCGAGTTCTGCGCGCCGGCCAGCAGCAGGTAGCTCACGTCGGTATAGGTGGACTGATCGTTGCCCACGGCCGGGTTGTAGTCCACGAGCAGCTTGTAGGTGTACTGCAGCGCCGACAGGCCGCCACCGATGTAGTAGTCGTAGTTCCACAGCGCCAGGTTGTCGCCGCTGCCGTAGGCGCCGGCTTGCGCCTGGAACACGCCGGCACCGTTGTTGCTCAAGGCAGGGCTGTTGAAGCGCGGCGTGGCGCTGAGGCCCAGGGTCGCGCCGCTCAGGCTGGTGACGGCGACGGCATCGTTGGCAATGCCCGAGCCGCCGAAGTTGGCGGCCGAAAGCGTGCCGAAGCTCGTGTAGCTGGCGGTGACGGGCGCCGCGAAAGCGCTGCTGGCGGCCAGTGCGACCGCTGCGGCGGCCATCTTGTTCTTCTTCAAGCTCATTCCCTCTTCCCCGTGAGATTGTTTGCGAAGGCTCAATGATCCCAGGCTTGTCAGATTAAATAACCCCCTATTTCAGCGGTATCCGCCTGCCCACGCGTCGTGGCTTGGTGCTAACGGAAGAATGAAAAAGGCCCTGCATTGCAGAGCCTTGCGTGCTGAAACTTGGGTGCCGAAGCTTGTGAGCGATCAGAGGGCCTTCGGGCGTCGGGCCGATGCCGCCTGTACGCCGCATCGACACGGGTAACAACCCGGCCCTTAGATCGTCGGCCTGTTCAGAACAGTGGCAAGGTTTCGGCGTCCGCGCCGGGGCTTTCTGCCGCCGGCACGCTGGCTTTACGCGCTGCTGGCTTGCTGCCAACCAGGCGATCACCGGGGTGGGACAGGTTGCCGATGCGCACGCCCAGCAACCGCAGCCGCTTGTCGAAGTTGACGCGCTTCAGGCACAGGCCGGCGGCGTGCCGGATGCCGTGGGCGTCGGCAATCGGCGCATCGAGCGTCAGGTCGCGGGTGACGGTGACGAAGCCCTCGAAGCGCAGCTTGATGCCGACCGTGCGGCCCACATAGCCCTTGCGTTCGAGGTCGCTGCTCAGCTGCGTGCACAGCTGCGTGAAGATGCGACCCAGCTCGGCCTTGTCATGCACGGCATGCAGGTCGTGCTCGAAGGTGGTCTCGCGGCTGATCGACACGGGCTCGCTGTGTGTGACCACCGGCCGGGCATCGCGCCCGTGGGAAGCATCGTGCAGCCAGTGCCCGAAATGCTCGCCGAACTGCTCGACCAGCATCTGCGGATCGGCCGCCGCGATCTGGCCCACCGTTTCGAGGCCGAGGCTGTTCAGCTTGGCGCCGGCCTTCGGCCCGATGCCGTTGATCTTGCGCACCGACAGTGGCCAGATGCGTGTGGGAATGTCCTCCACCGTGAGCACGGTGATGCCATCGGGCTTGTCCAGTTCGGACGCGATCTTGGAGAGCAGCTTGTTGGGCGTGATGCCGATCGAGCAGGTCAGCCCCGTGGCGCGCAACACCGAGTTCTTGATCTCGCGCGCCACCGAACGCACGCCGCCCAAGGGATCGTGGCCCACGGGCTCGCGGATGCCGGGCACGTCGGTCAGGTCGATGTAGATCTCGTCGATGCCGCGGTCCTCGATGATCGGCGCCACCTCGGCCACGGCAGCCTTGAACAGGCGCGAGTGGCGGCGATAGGCGTCGAAGTCGGCCGGCAGCAGGATCGCATCCGGCGCGCGCAGGGCGGCCTTCATCAGGCCCATGGCCGAGAACACGCCGAGGTCGCGCGCCGCGTAGGTGGAGGTGGTGACCACGCCGCGGCCCGTGTAGTTGCGCAAGCGCGAGAAGCGCCGCGTGCCGTCGACCTGCATTTGGGGCGCATGCTCGCGCCGCCCGCCCACCACCACAGGCAGACCCTTGAGCTCGGGATAACGCAGCAACTCGACGGAGGCGTAGAACGCATCCATGTCGAGGTGGGCGATCAGGCGCTCGGGCAGGGGCATGCCCTGATTCTCACTCCCGGCTTGCCAGGGTTTGGCAGTAACGGCCTAATCCAGCGTCATGGAACTTCTGGAACGGGACGGCGCGCTGGCCGCGCTGCAAACCCGCTGGCGCGCGGCCGGCGGCGGCAGCGGGCATGTGACGTGGCTGGCCGGCGAGGCTGGCATCGGCAAGACCAGCCTGCTCAAGGCCCTGGCTGCTGGCTGCGGCCCGGCACGCATCTGGTGGGGCGCCTGCGACGCGCTGCAGACGCCGCATCCGCTGGCGCCCCTGCACGACATCGCCCGCGATGGCCAGCCCGCCTGGCGCACGCTGCTGGCGGAGGGCGCCGCGCGGGCGGCCCTGTTCGAGGCCGTGCTGGACGACCTGCGCGGCGCGAAGCTGCCCACCCTGCTCGTGCTCGAAGACCTGCACTGGGCCGACGAGGCCACGCTGGACCTGCTGCTCTTCCTGGGCCGGCGCATCGCTCGCTCGCGCTGCCTGATCCTCGGTTCGTTCCGTGACGACGAGCTGGCCCTGAACCATCCCCTGCGCCGCGTGCTGGCCGGCCTGCCCGCCGAATGCCACAGCCGCGTCGTGCTGCCCGCGCTGAGCCCGCAGGCCGTGGCCGAACTCGCGCGCCGTGCGCTGCACTCGCCGCAAGGCCTGCATGCGGCCACCCAGGGCAATCCCTTCTTCGTGACCGAGCTGCTGCGCCAAGGCCTGGACGCGCCCGGGCAGGTGCCCGAGAACGTGCAGGCCCTGGTGCTCGCGCGCCTGGCTCGCCTGAGCGCGCTGGCGCAAGCCATCGTCAAGCTCGCTGCCATCGTGCCGGCGCGCATCGAGCGCGAGCTGGTGGACGCGCTGCTCCAGCCGAGCATCGAGGCGCTGGAGGAATGCCTGAACTCGGGCCTGCTCGGCAGCGCCGAGGGCCTGCTGGTCTTTCGCCATGAGCTGGCGCGCGTGGCCGTGGAACAGGCCTTGCCGGCGCCGCTGGCCGAAGCACTGCACGGCCAGATGCTGAAAGCCTTGCACGCGCGTCCCGGCACTTCGCTGGCACGCCTTGTCCATCACGCCGCCCATGCGCGCGACAGTGTCGCCGTGCAGCAGCTCGCGCCGCTGGCGGGTGCCCAGGCGTGCGAGCGCGGGGCCCATCGCGAAGCTGCGGCGCAGTACCGCAGTGCGCTGCGCTTTGCGCAAGACGACGCGCAACGCCGCGAATGGCTCGGCGTCTATGCCGCCGAATGCCAGCTGACCGACCAGCTCGACGAGGCCCGCGCCGCGCGCGAGCAACTGGGCATCTTGCTGCGCGCCGCGGCCGATGTGCAGGGCGAAGCGGCCAATCTGAGCCAGCTCGCCCTCGTGCATGTGCTGGCCTTGCGCAACGCCGAAGCCGATGCCGCGAGCCGTGCCGCCGTGGCGCTCGCAGAAAGCCAGGCCGACGCTGGCGCCACGCTCGCCGGCTGCTACCGCGTCGAAGCGCAGCTGCGCATGCTCAACCGCGATTGCGAAGCCGCTGCCGGCTGGGCCGACAAGGCCATCGCCCTGGCGCGCGCGCACGACTGCCGCGAGGTGCTTGCCGCCGCCACCGGCACGCTCGGCACGGCGCTGATGTTCATCGACTTCGATGCCGGCTGCGCGCGCCTGCAGGAGGCGCTGCAACTGGCGCTGCGCGAAGGCCTGCACCTGATCGCGGCCAACAGCTACAGCAACCTCGGCTCGGCCGCGGGCGAGGTCATGCGCCTGCCCGAGGCGAGGGCGCATCTGCTCGATGCCATCGCCTTCGCGCGCGAACACGAGATCGACCTCTATCACCACTACGCCCTGGCCTGGCTGGCCTTGTGCGAGCTGCACCTGGGCCACGGCGACGCTGCCGGCGAGCACGCGCATGAGGCCCTGCGCCAGGCGTCGAAGCGAAGCACCAGCCGCGTGATGGCACTCGTCGCCCTGGGCCGCCTGCGCGCGCGCCGCGGCGACCCGGGCAGCGCGGAGCTGCTGGATGAGGCGCTCGCTTTGGCCGAGGCCAGCGGCACGCTGCAGCGGCTCGCGCCCGTTCGCATCGCGCGGGCCGAAGCGGCCTGGCTGGTCGGCGATCCTGCAGGCGCAGCGCGGGAGGCGAGGGCGGCGCTGCCGCTGGCGGTGCGACACAAGCATCCCTGGTTCGTCGGCGAGCTGCTGAGCTGGCTGCATGCGGCGGGCGAGCCGGTCGAAACCGGTGCGGCTTGCGCCGAGCCTCATGCGCTGCTGCTGTCCGGCCGGTGGCAAGAGTCGGCCGCGCGCTGGGAAGCGCTGGCCTGTCCTTACGAGCAGGCGCGCGCGCTGGCCGCAGGCGATGCCGATGCGCAGCGAGAGGCGCTGGAACGCTTCGAGCTCATGGGTGCGCGAGCCATGGTGCGGGCGCTGCGTTCGCGCCTGCAGGCCGCGGGCCTGCGTGGCCTGCCGCGGGGCCGGCGTGCTTCGACACTGGGCAATCCGCACGAGCTGACCGCGCGCGAGATCGAGACGCTGACGCTCCTGTGCGAGGGCCTGCGCAACGCCGAGATCGCGGCACGCCTGAGTCGCTCGGTGCGCACGGTGGACCACCATCTGGCGGCCATCTACGGCAAGCTCGGCGTGGCCACGCGCGCCCAGGCGATGGACAAGGCCCGGCAGTTGCTGGCCAAGAATGGGCAATCCGCCGCCGAAAAATAGGCAATCCGCGCGGGCTGGTTTTTCTATTCTGGAACTGACGGCAATCACGCCGCCAGAGACTCAATCCATCCACAGGAGAACGACATGCCCCGCTACATGGTTGAACGCACTTTCCCCGAAGGCCTGCACATCCCCCAGACCGAGCAAGGCGCGCAGACCTGCGCCGCCGTGGCCGAGACCAACGCCGGCAGCGGCGTGACCTGGGTCCACTCCTACGTGAGCGACGACAAGCGCAAGACCTTCTGCATCTACGACGCGCCCAACCCCGAGGCGATCCGCAAGACGGCGGGCAGCTTGAGCCTGCCGATCGACACGATCACGCCGGTGCAGGTGCTGGATCCGTATTTCTATCGGGGCTGAGCCTCAGCCCAGTCTGCTGCGCCTCAGCGCCAAGCCGGCAAAGCCCAGCAGCAGCAGGGCTGCGCTGCCCGGCTCCGGGACGTCGCTCACGGGCGGCGGACCGCTCAGCGCCGCGTCATACAGGCGCACCGAGGCGATGCTGCCGCTCGAGTATTCGCCCTGGCCGCCGGCCACGACGTTGTCGAGGAAGAAGTTGATGTTGTTGTTGGCGTCGATGTCCATCACGTGCGTGGACAGGCTGGCCTGCGCGAGCCCGTCCAGCCAGAAGCTGACCGTGCCGTTGTTGTTCACCAGGAACACGTCGTGATAGGCGTTGTTGGTGAAGGGGCTGCCGCCGCCCACGGGGTAGATGTCGAGGTTGTTGCCCGGGTCCACGTAGAAGCCGTCATCGGTCTGGCGGCTCGAAACATCGACGATGCGGCGCCACGCGTTGTCCCGGTCGGTGAACTTGAAGACCAGTTCCAGCGAGTACACGCTGTTGGAGCTGAGCAGGCCGCTCGTGTTGAGCGTCAGTCCGGCCTGATCCGTCACGGGCGAGTTGGCACCCTGGAAGTTGTAGACCAGCTGCGACACGCCGTTGACGGTGTCGGTGCCGAAGCCCGAAGTGCCGAGCGGGTCGGTCACCGTCAGCGCGGGCGCGCCTGCGGTGCTCGACGTCAAGGTGTTGCTGAAGTGATAACTCGCTACCGGGACGGGGTCAGCCGCTTGGGCAGCCCCGCAGCAGAGCAGGACGACAAAGGCGGACAAAGCCTGCCTGGACGAATGAATCATTGACGACCTCCATCGCGACGATGACGCGAATTTAGCCGGACTGGGCCTCGCTGTCCTCAGAAATCGGCGATGCCGCGGGGTGGGTTTGCCCTGTCAGACAGCCAGGCGCGCGCGATGCCGCGCCACCTGCGCGCGCACCTGGGCCGGTGCCGTGCCGCCGAGGATGTTGCGGGCTTCGAGCGAGCCGCGCAGCGAGAGCACGCCGAACACGTCCTCGCCGATGCGGGCGTCGAACTTCTGCAGCTCGGTCAGCGGCAACTGCGACAGATCGACACCCTGCGTGATCGCCGTCTTCACTGCATGCGCCACGATCTCGTGCGCATCGCGGAAGGCCAGGCCCTTCTTGACGAGGTAGTCGGCCAGGTCGGTCGCTGTGGCATAACCCTTCAGTGCAGCGCGCTCCATGGCGTCTGGTTTGACCGTGATGCCAGCCGCCAGCTCGGCAAAGATGCGCAGCGTGTCGCGCAGCGTGTCCACCGTGTCGAACAGCGGTTCCTTGTCTTCCTGGTTGTCCTTGTTGTAGGCCAGCGGCTGGCCCTTCATCAAGGTGATCAGGCCCATCAGATGGCCGACCACGCGGCCGGTCTTGCCGCGGGCGAGTTCGGGCACGTCCGGGTTCTTCTTCTGCGGCATGATCGACGAGCCGGTGCAGAAACGGTCGGCCAGGTCGATGAAGCTAAAAGATTGGCTCATCCACAAGATCAGCTCTTCCGAGAAGCGCGAGACGTGGATCATCACGAGCGATGCGGCGGCCGAGAACTCGATGGCGAAGTCACGGTCGCTGACGGCGTCGAGGCTGTTCTGGCAGACGCCTTCCATGCCCAATGTGCGGGCCACGCGTTCGCGGTCCAGCGGATAGCTCGTGCCGGCCAGCGCCGCGGCGCCCAGCGGCAGGCGGTTGACGCGCTTGCGCACATCGGCGAGCCGCTCGGCATCGCGCGCGAACATCTCCACATAGGCCAGCAGGTGGTGGCCGAAGCTCACCGGCTGGGCCACTTGCAGATGGGTGAAGCCGGGCAGGATGACTTCGGCGTTCTTTTCAGCCACGTCCACCAGGGCGAGCTGCAATGCGCTCAGGTAATTCGTTAGTTCATCGATCTCGCCACGCAGCCACAGGCGCACGTCGGTGGCCACCTGGTCGTTGCGGCTGCGGCCCGTGTGCAGGCGCTTGCCGGCGATGCCGACGAGTTCGGTCAGGCGGGCCTCGATGTTCAGGTGCACGTCTTCGAGGTCGAGCTTCCACTCGAATTGGCCGGCCTCGATCTCGCCCTTGATCTGCGCCATGCCGCGCTCGATGGCGGCGTGGTCTTCGGCGCTCAGGATGCCTTGCACGTTCAGCATCTCGGCATGGGCCAGGCTGCCGGCGATGTCGGCGGCCCACAGGCGCTGGTCGAAGCTGACGCTCGCCGTGTAGCGCTTGACCAGGTCGCTCATGGGCTCGGAGAAGAGCGCGGACCAGGCTTGAGACTTGTTGGCGAGTTGGTTGTCGGAGGGCATGAGGCTGCGAATGCTGCTGGGGAAAAGATGAGATTTTAGTTGTTGGCCTCAGCCCACCTCAGGATGATCTTGTGCAACTGCTCCAACCCGTCGCCCAAGGCTGCCGGCCCAGGCTGAAGAATGTCCGGCGACTTGATCTCAAAAAGTTGCCCGTCGCGCACCGCCGGCACGTCCTGCCAGCCCGGCCGCGCGGTGACCTTCTCGGGCCGGAACTTCTTGCCGCACCACGAGCCAACGATGATGTCCGGCGCGCGCCGCGGCACCTCCAGCGGGTCGGCAATGATGCGGTTCTTGCCCAGGCTTTGCGTGGCCAGTTCGGGGAAGCAATCGTCGCCACCGGCGAGGGTGACCAACTCCGAAACCCAGCGGATGCCGCTGATCTGCGGCTCGTCCCATTCCTCGAAATAGATGCGCGGGCGGCGCGGCAGGGCGGCCGCGGCTTGCTCGATGGCGGCGATGTGCGCATGCATCTGCGCGAGCAGCACCTGCCCCTTCTCGGCGCAGCCGACCATGCCGGCCACCTGGCCGAGCATGGTGAAGATCTCCGCCACCGAGCGCTGGTTGAACACCGTCACCTGGATGCCATGGCGGATCAGTTGGCTCGCGATGTCGGCCTGCAGATCGGAGAAGCCGAACACGCAGTCGGGCTCCAGCGCCAGGATCTGGTCGATCTTGGCCGACAGAAAAGCGCTGACCCTGGGCTTCTCGGCCCGCGCGCGCCGCGGCCGCACGGTGTAGCCCGAGATGCCGACGATGCGCGCGTCCTCGCCGAGCAGGTACAGCCATTCGGTCGTCTCTTCGGTGAGACAGACGATGCGCTGCGGGCCTCGGGCGAGCGTGTTGAGCGGGGCGAGCGGGGAAGGGAGCATGAGTTCGAGGACACAATCAGCGCGATGCCCGCGCCTGGTGATTCTCCCGCAGCCCCTCAGCTTCTCGACGTCTGCCACGTCGGCGTGGTGCTGCGCGTCGTGCTCGGCGTGCAGGGCCTGCTCGCGCTGAGCCTCGTGCTGGTCACGCCGGACCTGCTGGCCTGGGCGCAGGCGCTGGCCTCGGGGACGACGGTCACGTTGCCAGCGGTGCTCGCGTGGCTGCTGCTGGCTTGCGGTCTCAAGGCGCTGCTGGCGCGCGTGGGCGTGGCGCTGCAGGCGCTGCTGCTGTGCGGACTCGGCGCGGCCTGCGCGCTGCTGAGCTGGGAGCTGATGGCGCTGCCGATCCTCGGGCCGGCCAGCAGTTGGCGCCTGCTGGGCCTGGCCCTTGCCGGTGCGTCCGCGGCGGGCCTGGTGCTGGCGTGGCTGCGTCAGCGCGTGCGCCAGCAGTTGCCGGCTGACGCGTTGGCGCGCCTGGCCGAGTTGCAGTCGCGCATTCGGCCGCACTTTTTGTTCAACACGCTCAACACCGCCATCGCCCTGGTGCGGCTGGACCCGCAGCGCGCCGAGAGCATGCTCGAAGACCTGAGCGAGCTGTTCCGCGTGGCGCTGGAGGACGACGGCGCGGCCGTGACGCTGGCGCAGGAGGTGGAGCTGGCGCGCCGTTATCTGGAGATCGAGCAGGTCCGCTTCGGCGCGCGTCTGCGCTTGACTTGGCAGTTAGACCCCGCGGCCGGTGCGGCCCGTGTGCCGCCGCTGCTCCTGCAACCGCTGGTGGAGAACGCCGTGCGCCACGGCGTGGAGCCCAATGCCGAGGGCGGTGAGGTTGAGATCAGCACACGCCTGAGCGGCAGCGAGGTCGAGATCCGCATCAGCAACAGCGTGGCCGCGCCGGCGCGCATTCCCGGCCACGGCATGGCATTGGACAATGTGCGCCAACGCCTGCTGCTCATGCATGACGTGGCGGCGCGCTTCGAGCTGCCGGCCGAGGCCGGGCGATTCACCGTTCGCATCCATCTGCCCAAATGAACCTGATCCTCAAGGTCCTGATCGTCGACGATGAACCCATCGCGCGCCTGCGCTTGCACAGCCTGCTGGAAGCCTGCACCGAGCCGCGCGCCGAGGTGCTGGCCGAGGCCGGCAGCGCCGACGAGGCCCTGGCGTGCCTGAAGGAGCAGCCCTGCGACCTGGTCCTGCTCGACGTGCAGATGCCGGGCGCCGACGGCCTGCAGCTGGCGCAGACGCTGCGCGAACAAGCGGGCTCGCCCGCCGTGGTCTTCGTGACCGCGCACGCCGAGCACGCGCTGCGCGCCTTCGAACTGGAAGCCATCGACTACCTGACCAAGCCCGTGCGCCGCGAGCGCCTGCAGGCTGCACTGGCGCGTGTGGCGCAGCGCCTGGCCGAGCGGGCCGCGGCGCAGGGCGGCTCGGCGGCGGTTGCTGCCCCGGAAGATCCTCAGGTCATCGTCGTCAACGACCGCGGCCGCGTGGCCCGCGTGCCGCTGGCCGAGGTGCTCTACCTGAAGGCCGAACTCAAGTACCTGACCCTGCGCACCGCCACGCAAAGCCTGGTGCTGGACGGCAGCCTGTCGGACTTTGAGCAGCGCCTGGGCGAGAAGTTTCTGCGCGTGCATCGCAATGCGCTGGTGGCCAAGGCCGCGGTGCGCGAGCTGCAGCGCCATGCGCCGAGCAGCAGCGATCTGGCGCCGCTGGATGGCGAGGGCGGCGAAATGGCCGATGGGTGGGCAGTGCGGGTGGATCAGGTCAATGAATGGCTGGCCGTTTCGCGGCGGCAGGTGGCGGCGGTGCGTGAGGCGCTGGGGGCGCAGGGCTGATGTGCTTGCGTTTGGTTTTCCGCCCACGCATCATTCGGCCGGGCCGCACTTGAGGAGAAGAGCTTGAAACCTTCAGAAGCGCTGAACGCGAACCGCGCTGCCATTCGGCGTGTGGTGGAGGCGCACCGTGCCCGTAACGCACGGGTGTTCGGTTCGATCTGGCATGGGCAAGACACAGACAGCAGCGATCTCGATATCCTCATCGACCCGACGCCGGAGACAACACGGTTTGATATCGGTGCCATCCGCCACGAGCTGAGGCAATTGCTTGGCGTATCCGTGGACGTGCTCACGCCCAATGCCTTGCCAGAGAAATTCCGCGCACAGGTGATTGCCGAGGCACATGTTGTATGAGCGGCGATCCGGAGCGCCTGGGTGATTTTTTGGCGCACATCCTTGAGGCCGTTGAGCGCATCCAGACCTACACCAAGACATGGCGGAACACGACTTCCTGAGCAAGACCATCGTTCAAGACGCCGTCATCCGCAATTTCGAGATCTTCGGCGAGGCCAGCAACAACATCTTGAAGCACCACCCGGAGTTCGCAGAAGCGCATCCCGGTCTGCCATTGGCCTTTGCCTACCAAATGCGCAACGCTGTGGCACAGGGTTATTTCAAGGTGGACCTGCCAATCGTCTGGAAGACGATTCATGCCGAACTTCCGGGGCTGCACGCGCAGATCGCTGGCTTGCAAGGTATCGGGTCCGCCTGACACGATCAGCTGGCGCACTACGTTCGCTGGCCGCATCGGGCTTGCTGGGCATGGACTCATGTCGCCGACGCCATCCGCCAGCTCCGCGACACACCTCCGCCATGACAATCCGTTAGCATCCGCGCCCCGACCTCATCCGCCTTCTCCTCCCGCAGCACCCCATGAAAGACAAGCGCTTTTTCCCCCGCCAGGTGGTGGAAGCCAGCGGCAACCGCTGGGACTGGGTGATGCTGCCCATCGTGCTGGCCTTCTTCACCGTGGTGGCGATGGCGGCTTCACAGATGGCCAAGCCCTTCCACCTGGGCGAGGCGCTGCCGATCAGCCTGGAGCCGGCGGTGCTGCCTTATTACCTGCTGCGCACCACACTGCGCATGTTCATCGCGCTCGCGGCGTCGCTGGTCTTTGCCTGCGTGTTCGCGGCGCTGGCGGCCAAGGTCAGGGCACTGGAGAAGGTGCTGGTGCCGCTGTTGGACATCCTGCAGTCCATCCCCATCCTGGGCTTTCAGGCCATCGCGGTGGCGCCTTTCATCGCGCTGTTCCCGGGCAACCTGATCGGCGTGGAGCTGGCGGCGATCTTCGCCATCTTCACCTCGCAGGCCTGGAAC
>FSVW01000918.1_pt1 | contig 12461 bp, 10 predicted proteins | sample 1637551 | NCBI WGS metagenome assembly FSVW01 (sample SAMEA3914814, study PRJEB12502) | metagenome | biome: forest; material: soil | place: USA | collected 2011-09-16 | depth 0.1 m | reverse complement strand
GCGAGTGGCGGGTCGAGAAGCAGCGGCTTTCGTGGGAAGTGCTCGACGCCTTTGCCGCAGCCGCAGCCGAAGCCGGCATCGCGCCGACGGACGACTTCAACCGCGGCAACAACGAGGGCGTGGGCTACTTCGAGGTCAACCAGCGAAAGGGCCTGCGCTGGAACACGGCCAAGGCTTTCTTGCGCCCGACCTGCTATGGCCGGCCCAACTTCGAGATGTGGACCGGCGCGCATGTGCAGCGGCTCAATCTCACGCGCATCGATGGCCGGCTGCATTGCAGCGGCGCCACGGTGCAGACGCCGCATGGCCTTGAGGTGGTCTCGCTGAAGGACGGTGGCGAGCTGCTGCTGGCCGCCGGCGCCATCGGCTCGCCGCAGATCCTGCAGCTCTCGGGCCTCGGGCCGGCAGATCTGCTGCAAGGGCTGGGCATCGAGGTCAAGAAGGATCTGCCCGGCGTGGGTGCCAATCTGCAGGACCACTTGCAGATCCGCGCCGTGTTCAAGGTCCAGGGCACGCACACGCTCAATACGCGCGCGGCGAGCCTCTGGGGCAAGGCCGGCATCGCGCTCGAATATGCGTTCAAGCGCAGCGGGCCGATGAGCATGGCGCCGTCGCAGCTGGGCGCTTTTGCCCGAAGCGATGCAGCCAAGTCCTGGCCCGATCTGGAGTACCACGTGCAGCCGCTCTCGCTCGATGCCTTCGGCGAGCCGCTGCATGACTTCAATGCCTTCACCGCCAGCGTGTGCAATCTCAACCCGACGAGCCGCGGCCGCGTGCAGATCCGCTCGGCCGACGCGGCCGATGCACCGGCGATTGCGCCCAATTACCTGAGCACCGAAGCGGATCGGCATGTTGCCGCGGCCAGCCTGCGCCTGACGCGCCGCATCGTGGCCCAGCCGGCGCTGGCGCGCTTCGCTCCCGAGGAGTTCCGGCCCGGGCTGCAGTATCAAAGCGACGAAGAGCTGGCGCGGCTGGCCGGTGACATCGCCACCACCATCTTCCACCCGGTCGGCACCTGCAAGATGGGCCGCGCGGACGATGAATCGGCCGTCGTCGACAGCCGCCTGCGCGTGCGCGGGGTTTCGGGTTTACGCGTAGTCGATGCCAGCGTGATGCCCACCATCACCAGCGGCAACACCAACTCGCCCACCTTGATGATTGCCGAGCGTGCGGCGGCCTGGATGCGGTAAACCGAAATAGACGGTCGGAGGCGAGCGGCTTACGCTGCGCCACCCCTATTCATAAAAACGGAGACATCCATGAAAAAGTACCTTGCCGTACTGCCGCTGCTTGCGCTAGCCAGCGGCGCCGCCATGGCGCAGACCGACCCGATCAAGATCCTGTTCGTCGGCAACAGCTACACCTTCGGCCGCGCCGATCCGGTGATGAGCTACAACGCCGCCAACGTGCATGACCTCACTGCCGGTTTCTACGCCATCAACCAGTCGGGCACCAACCCCTGGGAGCCGCACCCCTGGGGCGGCGTGCCGGGCATCTTCAAGCAGATGACGGTCGACGCCGGGCTCAACTACGACGTCTCCATTTCCGCGCGCAATGCGGCGACGCTGCGCGGGCAGTTCCTCGACACCACCGCCAGCTGGACGATGCGCGAGAACGTGGCCTCGCAGAACTGGGGCGTGGTCGTGCTGCAGGAGCAGAGCGACGCCGCGCTGCCGGCCGGCATGGGCGCGAACGCCAACCTGGCCACCGTCAAGGCCTACGCCAACCAGTTCGAGACCTTCATCCACAACGGCGCAGCGCAGACCTACAAGGAGTCCACGCTGTTCGGCAGCCTGGCCGCCTGCATGGCCACCGGCTTGTCTTCGGGTTCGTGCAACACCACGCGCAATATCGCCGCCAACCCGAATGCCAACCCCAACACCAAGGTCTACCTGACCGACACCTGGGCACGGCCCGATATGGTCTTTGCTCACCTGAACATCAGCAACGACCCGAACACACCCGACGGCTCGCCCATCCCCGATGGCACCGGCACCTTCGACACCCTGTACTACAGCACCCTGCAGGGCATGACCACCGACCTGCACAACTCCTTCGCCGGCATCGCTGCTGCCAACCCGAAGTTCGCGGGCGTGATCCCGGTGGGCGATGCTTTCCAGACCGCCATCAACAACAACTTGGTGCAGACCGGCGGCTTCTACGATGCCAACGGCGTCTTCGTACCGCAGTCCACGACAGGCCCCTACAACCTGTTCTGGAAAGACGGCCTGCACGCCAGCATGTACGGCTCCTATCTCGACGCGCTGGTGCAGTTCGGCACCATCACGGGCCTGGACCCGCTCTCGCTCGGCGCCAATGAAAAGGCGGCCATGGACCTGGGCATCGACAGCGCCACCGCCGTGATGCTGGAGACCGTGGCGTCCTACCAGCTCGGCTTTGCGGCTGCGGTGCCCGAGCCCTCCACCTGGGCGATGCTGGCCGGCGGGCTCGGCTTCATCGGCTGGCGCGCTCGCCGCAAGAGCTGATCGATCAAGCCCTGAAACGCTGCTCCAGCCAGGCGAGCAGCGTGCGGATGGTCTGCGCCTCGCCACCGGCGGGGCGCCCCGGACGGCTGCTGTCATTGCCGGCATAGAGGTCGATGTGCAGCCAGTCCTGCCCGGCCGGGATGAAGTACTCCAGGAACAGCGCGGCATTGATCGCGCCGCCCTTGGGGCCCTTGCCGGTGTTGACGATGTCGGCGATGTCGCTGGCGATGCCCGGCTTGTAGGGCGCCCACAGCGGCATGTGCCACATCGGGTCGTCCATCAGCATCGACAGATCCACCAGCTCGCGCGCCAGCGCCGTGTCGCGCGTGAACAGCGCTGGCAGCTCGGGGCCTAGCGCCACGCGCGCGGCGCCGGTCAGCGTGGCCATGTCGATGATCAGCTCGGGCTTGCTCTCGGCTGCATAGGCCAGCGCATCGCACAGGATCACGCGGCCTTCGGCGTCGGTGTTGCCGATCTCGATGTGCAGGCCGGCGCGGGTCTTGAACACATCACCCGGGCGGTAGGCATTGCCGGCGATGGCGTTTTCCACCGCCGGAATCAGCAGCTGCAGCCGCACCGGCAGCTTGAAAGCCATCACCAGCGCAGCCAGGCCCAGGGCATTGGCTGCGCCGCCCATGTCCTTCTTCATCTGGCGCATGCCTTCCGCGCCCTTGATGTCCAGCCCGCCGGAATCAAAGCACACGCCCTTGCCCACGAGCGTCAGGCGCGGGTGCTTGTCGCTGCCCCAGTTCAGTTCGATCAGGCGCGGCGCGCGCGTGGCGGCGCGGCCCACGGCGTGGATGGCCGGGAAATTCTTCTTCAGCAGGTCCGCGCCCACTACTTCCTTGAACTTGGCGCCGTGCTGCTTGGCCACCATCGCCACGGCCCGGGCCAGTTCCTCCGGCCCCAGATGCTCGGCGGGCGTGTTGACCAGATCACGCGTGGCCGCGATCACCGCCGCCTGCGCCAGGCCGCGCTCGGCCGCCGGCCCGGGCGGCAGGATCAGCGTGGCCGGCGCGCGGCTGGCCGGCTTGTAGAGATCGAAACGGTAGCCGCCCAGCTCCCAGGATAGGGCGGCGGCTTCGGCGTCCATTACCAGCCCGTCATCGGCCAGCCGGTAGGAGCCCGCGGGCAAGGCCAGCGGCAGGGCGGAGAGGGCGAAGGGCGAGGTGGCAGCGGCCACGCCGGCAAACACCCGGGCCAGCTTGCCGTCTGCACCCGGCATCAGGGCCAGGCTGTGTTCCGCGCCCTGGAAGCCCACTGTTTCCAGCCAGCGGCGGGTGGCGGCGGGCAGCTTGCGGGCGAGGGCGCTGAAGCTGGCGCGGTCCACCACGGTGATGGGGGCGGCGCTGGCGGCTGATTTCTTGAGCTGGACGGTCATGGGGTCTCCGGAAGTGCTAACGGCTGATTCAGGGCTGAATCGATGAATTTTCCTGCAAGCCAGCTGCAAAGTTTTGTTGCAAATGATCGTCAACCGGATGCGGGTGAGCGTCGTTCTACTCCTTACCGCGGGGGCCAGCCCCTGACGGAGAGGATGAAAACATGAAGACCCAACATCGCACCGAGACACAGCAACGCCGCATGCCCCCCCTGGGCATGAACGCCCAGACCGAAGACGGCGGCAAGGGCCGCAAGCATGAAGCCTTCGAAGGCTTCGGCCTCGGCTGCGACCGCCGCAGCATGGCTCGTGCCCTGCGCCTAGACAGCAAGCGCTAACTTTCTGCCCCTCGCCTGCGGTTATGCAGGAGGTCCCCGGAGGGGACGCCGATCATCGCCGGCAAGGGCCGGCAATGACATCGGCTCAGGCCGGCCTTGGGAGCGGCCCGGCAGCCGGCCTGATTCAAAGACAGAACCGGCTCAGCTTTCGAGGGGCGCCAGCAGGCGCTCCAGGTCCTGGGTGCTGAACTTCCGCAATTCAGTTCCATCCGACCCCAGCACCCCTTCCGCCAGCGCCAACTTGCGCTGCTGCAATTCCAGCATCCGCTCCTCGATGCTGCCCGCCACCACCAAGCTGTAGACGAACACCGGCTTGTCCTGCCCGATGCGGTGCGCCCGTGCGCTGGCCTGGGCTTGCACGGCCGGGTTCCACCAGGGATCGAAGTGGATGACCGTGTCGGCCGCGGTCAGGTTCAGGCCCAGACCACCGGCTTTCAGGCTGGCCAGCAGCAGCGGCACCTCCAGCGCCTGGAAGCGCCTCACCACCTCGGCCCGAGCGGCCACCGGCGTGTCACCGGTCAGCATCAAATGAGGCAAGTCGATTTCCGCTTCGATCAGCGCCAGCATCTCGGTGAACTGTGAGAACACGATCACCCGCCGGCCTTCCTCGATCAGCTCGGGCAGCATCTCCAGCAGCAGGCTGAGCTTGGCGCGTTCCGCCTCGCCACCGACGAAATCAGCGCCCTTGACCAGCCGCGGGTCGCAGCAGACCTGGCGCAGCTTGAGCAGAGCGTCGAGCACCGTGATCAGCGAACCCTCGAAGCCGGCCCGTTCCAGGGCTCGGCGCACCTGCTTGTCTGCCGCCACGCGCACGCTTTCGTACAGCTCACGCTGGGCGCCGAACAGTTCCACACGGCGCACGACCTCGCTCAGCGGCGGCAGCTCGGTCGCCACCTCGTCCTTGCGGCGGCGCAGCACGAAAGGGCGCACGCGGGCGGCCAGCAACTCGGCCCGCAGGCTTTCGCCGCCTTCCTCGATCGGCTTGCGCCAGCGCCGCTGGAAGCTGCGCGCGTCGCCCAGAAAACCGGGCATCAGGAAATCGAACTGCGCCCACAGCTCGCCGAGATGGTTCTCCAGCGGCGTGCCGGTCAGGCACAGGCGATGGCGCGTCTCGATGCGGCGCACGGCTCGCGCGGCGCGGCCGGCAGCGTTCTTGACGGTCTGCGCTTCGTCCAGGATCAGCAGATGCCAGCGCTGGCGCTTGAAAATGTCCAGATCGCGCCACAGGAGCGGATAGCTGGTCAGTACAAGATCAGCGTTAGCGATCTCATCGAAATGGCGCGCGCGGCTGGGGCCTTGCAGCATCAGAACCTTCAGGTCCGGCGCCACGCGCTGCGCCTCGGCCGCCCAGTTGAAGAGCAGCGAACTCGGCAGCACGGCCAGCGCGGGCCGGTCCAGGCGGCCGGCCAGCTTCTCCGTCAACACGTGGGCGAGAGTCTGCGCCGTCTTGCCCAGGCCCATGTCATCGGCCAGGATGCCGGCCAGGCCCTGGGCGCGCAGATGCTGCAGCCAGGCCAGGCCGCTGAGCTGGTACGGCCGCAGTTCCACGCCCAAGCCAGCCGGCTGCGCCATCGGCGGCGGCGAGCCCGCAGCCAGCAGGCGTTCGCCCAGCACGCGCAGATCGGCGTCGCCAAAGAACTGCCAATCGGCGCGGCTGTCGAAACCGCGCAGCCGCGTGGCGTCCCAGTCGGACAGCTCGATCGGCCCTTCGTGCACCTTCACATCGGTCAGCAGATCGACCATCGCGCCCACCACCTGCTTGAGCGGTTCGGCCCGCGCCTCGATGCGCCGCCCACCCGGTGCGTGCAGAAGAATGATGGCGCTGTCCTCGATGCCGGCAATGCTTTCGGCGGACAGCCAGCGCCCATCGCGCCGCAGCAGATCGGCTACCAGCGGCGCCAGGTCCAGCGTCTCGCCCTCGATCTCCAGGCCCAGGCTCAAGAGCCAGGAGCCGCGCCGCCGCGGGGCCGCGAGGCGCTCGATGCGGACCTGCCAGCCCTCGGCCGGCACCGGGTAGTGGGCGAAGCCCGGTGCCACCTCCACACGCCAGCCGGCGCGTTCCAGCAGCGGCACCTGCTCCAGCCAGAAGGCGCCGAAGAAGCCCTCCTGCGCAAGCGTCCACAAGCCGCTCAGCACGGGCGCCTGCGCGGGCTCGCGCCACTGCAGGAGGTCGGCCTCGAAAGCCAGCAGGCCGCTCGCCCAGAGCGCATCGCGCGCATCGGCCTCGGCCGAGAAATCACGGCTGAATTCCTGCTCGAACTGCGGCCGGCTCAGCAAGGAGCGCGGGGCGGCGGCCTCGAACAGCGGCGGCCCCTCGGGCCGGCGGTACGTCCAGTCCACCTGGGCGATGGTCACGGCGTCGCCACGCGGCCCGAGCGGGCCATGCGGCGCCAGGCCCAGCAGGCCGTCACCGCGCGAGAGTGTGCGCAGGCGAAGGCGAGGCTCGAAGCGGGCGGTGGGGGGCAGCAAATCCATTCTTTACATTGTCGGGGCCCACCCACATGCGGCATGTTCAAACAGGTGCATAACGCTCAAAATCGGCGCATAACGACGGGAGAACTGCATATGCGCAGTACCAGAAGACTGATCGCCTTCACATCAGGCTTACTGCTTTACTGCGCTGCGATGTGGCTGGGCCTGACGGTGCTCGACGGCTGGTTGCAGCAGCTCGTGCGGCCCTATTTCACTTCCTATGCCAACCGGCTGATGAGTTGCGCGGGCGGCGTGGCGCTGGTGGTCTTCGTGATCTCGGTGGCTTGGTGCTTCATGACTGTGCGGGTGCCGCAGGGCAACCGCCAACCCACCACAAGCTGGTGCCTGGCCGGCATCGGCACGGCCGCCATGGGCTGGCTGATGGCGGGCGTGCTCCACCTCGCCGTGGTGCGCAGCGACACCACGCTGACCGTCGTGGACATGCTGCTGCTGCCCACCACGCCGCCGCTGTGGGGCCCGCTCAACGGCGTGGCCGTTCTGCTCGGCGCCCTGGTGGCCGGCATGCTGGCGCGCCGCCTGGCGCCGCCGCCGCGCAAATCGCGTTCCGCGCTGCGGGCAGCGGCAGCCTGAACTTGCGCCTGTGCCCGCGCTGCGAACGCGCGGCCTGCCTGTGTGCGCTGCTGCCGGCGGCGCCGCTGGCCCATCAGGTCGAGCTCCTGATCCTGCAAGACCCGCAAGAACGGCTGCAGGCCAAGGGCACGGCGCCGCTGCTGCGGCTGGGCCTTCAGCATTGCAAGGTGCTGACGGACGAGCAGTTCGACCCGGCGGCGCTGCACAACAGCGAGCGGCACACGCTGCTGCTCTATCCCCCTTCGCCTGGCGAGCCCGCGCCCCCGCCGACCGCCCTGCCTCCGCCCGAGCGCCTGCGCCTGATCGTGCTGGACGGCACCTGGCGCAAGAGCCGCAAGCTGCTGTACCAGAACCCCTGGATGGCCGCGCTGCCGCGCCTCTCGCTCGACACCGCTGAACCGGCCCGTTATGGCGCGCTGCGCCGGGCCCAGCGGCCGGGTCAGCTCTCCACGCTGGAGGCCTCGCTGCGTGCGCTGGAGCAGCTCGAAGGCCCGCGCTTCGAAGCGCTGTGGCAATCCTTCGAGCGCTTCCTGGCGATGCGGCCTCATCAGCCCGGCTGATCGTCCGCGCGCAGCACTCGCGGCGCGCCGCTGTGCAGGCTGGCCATGTCGAGCATGTCCTCGACCAGCGCCAGCAGCTGGCGGCCGGCGTTCTCCATGTGGTCCAGGCGCTCGGCCTGGCGCGTCTGCAGCGGCTCGCCCGCGTCGGCGCGCATCAGCTGCGCAAAGCCCAGCACCGCGTTGAGCGGCGTGCGCAGCTCGTGGCTGACGTTGGCCAGGAACTCGCCCTGCGTGCGCTGCAGCCGCGCCAGCCGCTCGGCCTCGACGGCCAGCTCCTCGGCTTGGTGCAGAGGGGTCACGTCCACATTGATGCCCACGCGATGCAGGAAGCGGCCCTGCGGGTCGTGCACGGGCCGGCCGATGGCAAGGATCCAGCGCATGCTGCCGTTCGGCCAGACCACGCGGTAGCGCCGCGTCACCGCGCGTTCGGCCGGCGGCGCGGCTTCGGCCGGCTCGCGCGACTGCCAGTCGTCCGGGTGCATGGTGCTGAAGAGGAGCTCGTCCGGCGCGCGCGCGTCATCGGGCTCAAGGCCGCGCAGCCGGTACATCTGCGGGCTCCAGTAGGTGGGCGAGCCATCACCCCAGGGCAGCACGTCGCCCTCCTGCGCACGCGACCAGTTGCTGCGCCGGAACATGCCGATGCCGGCCAGCTCCAGCGAATGCTGGAAATCCTCGCTCTCCTGCAGCAGCTCGGCCTGCGGCTCGCACCACCAGAGCAGGGCGCCGTCCGCGCAGGCGATGGACTGGCCCTGGAAGCAGGGCCCGAGCTGGCCCCAGCCCGCGCCGAGATCCCAGCGCCTCTCGCGCGCGTCGGCCGCGGCCAGCACGCGCGGCGCCAGCGCCTGCCAGCGCAGCGGCAGCTCGACCGCGGGCAGGCCCTGCCCCACGGCCCAGCGCTCGGCCGCCGCGTTGGCCTCGCAATGCAAGCCGTCCGCCGTGCGCCTCACGCGCAGGGCGGCTTGCAGGGCCTGCTGCCAGATCGCTTCCAAGTGCGCTTCCTCGCTGTCCGGTGGTCAGGACGCCAAGCCGGCTAAGCTCGGGCCATGCAGCTCATTCGATGCCAGCGGCTCGTGGCCGCGCTTGTTCTTCTACTGCTGATCGGCTTGGCACGCCCGTGTGCGGCGCAGGACAACATCGTGCCGCAGCGCCTGAGCGAGCATGTGTGGATTTTCCAGGGTGCATCGGCGCTGGGTACCCGGGAGAACCGCAACTTCATTTCCAACGCCGGGCTGATCATCGGGCCTGAAGGCGCGGTGCTTGTCGACGCGCTCGGCTCGCCGGCCGCCGCGCGCGCCGCTTTGGCGGCGATCAGGAAACTGACCAACAAGCCGCTGACGCATGTGATCCTCACGCACTACCACGCTGACCATGTGTATGGCCTGCAGGTCTTCAAGGCCGCGGGCGCCACCATCGTCGCGCATCAACTGGGCCGCGAGTACCTCTACAGCGCCACCGCCGCGCAGCGCCTGCAGGCCAGCATCGAGGCCGGCCTGGTGGAGCCCGACACGCATCTGGTGCCGGCCGATCAATGGGTGGATGGCGAGACCAAGCTGCACGTCGCGGGCCTGGACCTGCTGCTGCTGCCCGTTGGCCCGGCGCACACGCGCGAGGACCTCGCCGTCTGGCTGGCCGCGGACAAGCTGATCTTTGCCGGCGATCTCGTCTTCAGCCGCCGCATTCCCTACGTGGGCGAGGCCGACAGCGCGCACTGGATTGCCTCGCTCGACAAGCTGCTGGTCTGGCCCGCGCGCATCATCGTGCCCGGCCACGGCGCCGCGTCCACCGAGGCGCAGGCCGATCTGCTGAGCACGCGCGACTACCTCGCCTACCTGCGCGCCACCATGGGCCGCGCCGCCCGCGATATGACCGACTTCGACGCCGCCTACGCCGCCACCGACTGGTCGCGCTTCGAGGCGCTGCCGCTGTTCAAGGCGGCGAATCGGATGAATGCGTACAACACGTATTTGTTGATGGAGGCGCAGGAGCGGTAGCCGGGGGATCGACCTCTGGAAACTTGAGGCCGCGGCCCTTTCGGTGTCTTACAGTGCGCGCACTATTTCGACAGAGGAGTCTGAGTGCGCAATTGGTTGATGGTGAAGGCGTGGGTTTTGTCCTGCAGCATGGTGTTCGCTGCAATGGCGCACGCAACGGACGTGCCGGTGAGCCGCGACGGCTACAACCTGCAGGCGGAACAGCAGGGCAATGGGCCGGCGGTCGTCGTGTTCGAGTCCGGCTTCGGCCAGGGTGCGGGCGTGTGGAAGGACGTCATCGCCAATCTCGGCGCCGAGTGCCAGTGCGTGGCCTATGCACGTGCCGGGCTGGGCAAATCGGGAACGGATGGGAAGCCGAAAACCATTGCCGAACGCCTGCAGGATCTGGCAGCGGTGATGGACGCGCTTGCGCCCGGGAAGAAGGTGATTCTGGTCGGGCATTCATACGGAGGCCTGCTGGCCACCGAGTTTGCGCGCGCACATCCGGATCGCCTGCGAGCGCTCGTGCTCGTGGATCCGGCAACGATGGGACAGCGCCGGGCCTTCAAACAGGCCCATGCAGAGCAGGTGCTGGCCGATGACAAGGCGCTGCTGGCGGTGCTGCCGCCGAAGATGGCGGAAGACTACAAGCTTCTGATTGCCCAGCTGGACAGTGAAGCGTCCGTGTCGTCGCCCAGCCTGCCGGATCTTCCCGTGGCCTTGCTGACCTCGACGCAGGTCGCCGCCAAGCCCTTCGTGTTCGAAGAGACCGCCCAGGGCAAGGCCTTGTGGAAGCGCCAGCACGCCGAACTGTTTGCCAGTTTTTCGCGAGGCACCCACCAGTACTACGCCACCGGGCACAACATCCATCGCGAGAATCCGAAGGCGGTGGCGGACGCCATCCACTTCGTTGTCGCGGCTTCGCAAGCGGCAAACTGATAGCACCTCGTCGCAGGCACGGCTGCGCCTCAAGCGCGCCCCTGGACGGAGGGATGCATGGCTGCGCCCCATGCAGGCAGGCAGCCCATGCCGCCCAGCGCCGCCTCAACCGCCTCGTCCAGCGGCGTGTGCGGCTCGCGGCCCAGCGCGCTGATCAAGCGCTCGTTGCTCATGCGGACAGGCTCGCGCCACAGATACTTCATCTCGCGCAGTTCACGCAAGGTCGGCACCAGGGGCGAGACCAGCGTGGTCAGCCACCAGGGGAAGGCGCGCAGCTTGGGCGTGGCGCCGCCGTGGCGCGCGACGACGCGCTGGATCGCCTCGGCCATCTGCCGGCCGTCGGCGTCCCAATGCCCTGCGGTGTGGAAGCTCGCGAAGGGCGCCAGGGTATCGCGGCGTTCGATCAGTTGGACCATCGTGCGCGCCACGTCGGGCAGGTAAGACCATTGGTGGCCGACGCCGGGCTTGCCGGGCAGGCTGACCGCTGTCACCGGCTGGTCGGGCTTGACCAGGCCCTGCGAGAACCAGTTGTTGCCCGCCTTCGGGCCGAAGAAGTCACCGGCCCGTACAACGATCACGCGACAAGCACTCTCGTGCGTGGCCGCCTGGAGGCGACGCTCCATCTCCACGCGGATCGCGCCCTTGCGGGTCAGCGGGCGCTGCGGGGAATTCTCTTGCAGAAGCGAAGCAAAGGCATCGGGCCCGAAGTTGTAGACCGTGCCGGGCAGTACGAGCGTGGCGCCTTGCGCTTTCGCCGCAGCGATGCTGTTGTCCACCATGGGCAGCACCAGCTCGGCCCAGCGCCGGTAGCCAGGCGGGTTGACGGCATGCACGATCACCGAGCAGCCGGCCGCAGCGGCCATGACTTCATCGCGGCTCATGGCGTCGCCGCGCAACCAGGTGATGCCGTCGCGATGTTCAACCGGCTCGGGTCCGCCGCGCTTCAAGGCGCGCACCTCCCAGCCGGCATCGCGCAGTTGCCGCGCCACTTCGCCACCGATGCCGCCGGTGGCGCCGAGGACCAGTGCCTTTTTCTTTCCTGCCGTCATGTCGAATCTCCAATACAAGTTGCGATGGCCGAAGTCTGGGCGCGGGCGGCTTGATATGGAATTGCCGAGCATGAGCAAGCGGCTATACATTTATGCATGGACAATACCGACGCCGGCTGGGAGCTCTACCGATCATTCCTCGGCGTGCTGCATCAGGGCTCGCTGTCGGGCGCGGCGCGCGCGCTGGGCGTGGCGCAGCCGACCGTGGGCCGGCATGTCGCGGCGCTTGAGAAGACCCTCGGGCTGGCGCTCTTCACCCGTTCACAACTGGGCCTGACGCCAACCGAGGCGGCGCTGGAGCTCAAGCCGCATGCCGAGGCGATGCACGCGTCGGTCGCCGCGCTCAAGCGTGCCGCCGAAAGCCAGGGCGACGGCGTCAAGGGCACGGTACGGGTGACGGCGAGCGAAGTGGTCGGCGTGGAAATCCTACCGCCCATCGTCACCCGGCTCCAGCAGGAGCATCCCGGCCTGAAGATCGAGCTGCTGTTGAGCAACCGCGTGCAGGACCTGCTGCGGCGCGAGGCCGACATCGCCGTGCGCATGACCGAGCCCAAGCAGGGCCTGCTGATCGCGCGCTATGTGGGCGCGGTGCCGGTGGGCCTGCATGCGCACAAGGACTACCTGCGCCGCCACGGCACGCCCCGCAGCGTGGCCGATCTGGCCGAGCATGCGCTGATC
>FSVW01002288.1_pt1 | contig 12479 bp, 6 predicted proteins | sample 1637551 | NCBI WGS metagenome assembly FSVW01 (sample SAMEA3914814, study PRJEB12502) | metagenome | biome: forest; material: soil | place: USA | collected 2011-09-16 | depth 0.1 m | reverse complement strand
GATCAGCGACGCGCAGGCTCTGGCGATGGGCTTGCCGGGCCTGGAGCAGCAGCGGCAGGCGGCGGCGTATGCCTTTGCCCAGTTGCTGCGCGCTCCGGCCCTGACCCTGTTGCGCCGCGTTGCGCAGGGCAGCGAACCTTTGCCGCCCAGCCCGCTCTTGCAGCGCCTGAGCCTGGCGCTGGCGCGCGCCGGTCTTCCCGCCATTGAGAGGTGGCAAGACGAGCGCCCGCAACGAAGCGTGGCGCTTGAACCGACTGCGCTGGCGCAGGCCGTTATGTTCGACCTCCTGCCCGCGCGTTTGAGCGCCAGCAGCGTCGAATCGCTGCGCCGCTGCCCCTATCAATTCTTCGGCCGCGTGATGCTCGGACTGCGCGAAACCGAAGAGCTCGAAGCCGAGATAGGCAAGCGCGATTACGGCACCTGGCTGCATGGCGTGCTCAAACGTTTTCATGACGCACGCCTGCTCGGCACCGAGGTGAACGACGCGACGCTGCTGCGGCAAGCGGCTGCCGACGAGCCCTCGCCGAGCGCCGAAGATTTCCTCCCCTTCACAGCCGGCTTCGATGGCTTTGCAACACGCTATCTGGCGTGGCTGGCCGAGACCGAATCGCAAGGCCAGCGCTACGTGATGGGCGAGGCCGATCTCTCCGTCGAGCCCTTCCTGGGCCTGGCCGGCCTCAAGCTCGAAGGTCGCCTTGATCGCATCGACGAGGATGCTAAAGGCACGGTGCTGATCGACTACAAGACCGGCACCGTCGACAGCCTCAAGAAGCGCGTGGCCGATCCGCTCGAAGACACGCAACTGGCGGTTTACGCGGCATTGCGAGCCACGGAGCGCGCCGGCTATCTGGCCCTGGACAACAAGGACGCCATCGTCTTCGTTGAGCACGAGTCGGTGGACCAGAGCGCGGCCATCTTGATCGAAGGCCTTGGAGACGATCTGCATGACCTGCGCGACGGTGTGCCGATGCCTGCGCTGGGCGAAGGCATGGCCTGCGAGTTTTGCGCGATGCGCGGCCTGTGCCGCAAGGATGACTGGACATGAGCGCGGCGGCCTATTTCATCAACGGCAGCCAAGCCGATCCGGCGGACTTCTACCGCATCGCCTGCGACCCCGCGCGCAGCGTCGTCGTCGAAGCCTGTGCCGGTGCGGGCAAGACCTGGATGCTGATCTCGCGCATTCTCCGTGCGCTCTTGGCCGGGGCCGAGCCGCAGGAAATCATTGCCATCACTTTCACTCGAAAGGCCGCGGGCGAGATGCGCGAACGGCTTGCCGAATGGCTGACGGAATTTGCGCAAGCGACGCCAGAGAAGCGGGTGCAGGAATTGCGTCTGCGCGGCATGGGCGAAGCCGAGGCGCGTGCGGCCGAACCCCTGTTGGCCGGGCTGCAGGAACGCCTGCTGCGCGGCGGCCGCTTCGTCGAGATCCGCACCTTCCACGCCTGGTTCTCGCAACTGCTGCGCGCCGCGCCGTTGGAGCTCTTGCAATCGCTCAGCATTTCGCCCGAGCTGCAGTTGCTGGAGGACGAGGCCGACCTGATGCCCGAACTGATGCGGCGCTTCCATCGCGCCGTGCTCGAAGACGCGGAGTTGCTTGTGGACTATCAGGCGCAGAGCGCGCAGCGTGGCCGCAGGACCTTCGAGGAATGGCTGATCAAGGGCTTTGGCAAACGCGTGGAACTGCGGCTTGCTGAAGCAGCCGGCACTTTGATGGACAGCATGCCCGACGTCGCGTCCGTCGCGCCCGAGCTGGCCTGCCATGACGATCCGATTCAAGGCTTTGAGCGCCTGCGCTCGGAGCTTTTGGACCTGACGCTCGAGCTCGGCGCCTCCAAGGGCGCGAAGGCCAAAGACGCAGCGGGCGCGTTGCAACAGGCCTTGCAAATCGTCGAAGCGAACGCAGCCTTCGACGCTGCATGGTCCGCGTTGTTCACGCTGAAGAATGAACCGCGCAAGCTCGGCGATTCGGCGGCGCTGCGGCAAGCCTGCACGGCGCTGGAACGCCTCCATCACGCTTGCGCCCAGGCCCAGGCCCACGCGGAGCACCGCCGCATGGCCCGCCTGACGCTGGCGCTGATCGCCCAGTTCGACCAGCTCAAGACGGAGCGCGGCCTCGTCGACATGAACGATCTGGAACGCGGCGCACTGGCCCTGCTGTCCGATGGCCCGACGGCGGCCTGGGTGCAGCAAAGGCTGGATGCTCAAGCTCGCCATTTGTTGGTGGACGAGTTCCAGGACACAAGCCCGCTGCAATGGCACGCTTTGCACGGCTGGCTCGCAGCCTATGCCGGCGCCGGCGGTGGGCGCGGTATGTCCGTCTTCATCGTCGGCGATCCCAAGCAAAGCATTTATCGCTTCCGCCGCGCCGAGCCGCGCGTGTTCCTCGCCGCGCGCGACTTCGTCTGCGAAGGCCTCAGCGGCGTGCTGCTGGCTTGCGATCACACGCGGCGCAATGCGCCCGGCGTGCTGGCGGCCGTGAATGCTGCCTTTGGTGCGGTTGAAGGCTTTCGCACGCACACCACGGGCAGCGACGAAGCCGGGAGTTTTGAAGCACTCGATGTGCCGCCGGCAGAACGCGAGGACACCGAGAAAGAAGACGGCTGGCGCCCCAGCCTGACCGTGGCGCTTGCTGCGCCAGAATTCAAGCGCCGCCTGATCGAAGCGACTCATGTGGCTCAGGCCATTGCGCAGCTGTTGACTGAGGGCTTGCAGCCGGGGCAGATCTTCGTGCTGGCTCGCAAGCGCGAAGCGCTTCGCGTACTGGCCGGCGCGCTGAAGGACGCGGGCATCGCCCACGTGGCACCGGAGGACCAAGCCCTGCTCGATGCACCCGACGTGCGCGACATGCTGGCCCTGCTCGATGCGCTGGCCTCGCCGTCTCACGATCTCTCGCTGGCGCACGTACTGCGCAGTCCGATCATCGGTGCGAGCGAGGACGATCTCCTGCAACTGGCGAGGGCGGCGGGCACTGCGCAATGGTTGGGCGAGGAAGCCGCTCCGCGTCGCAGTTGGTGGGACGCGCTTCAGTCGCTGACTCAGGATGTCGCCAGCCAAGCCCTGTGGCGCGCCCGTGAGTTGCTGCCTGCGTGGGAACGTGCCAGCCGCCAATGCTCGCCGCACGATCTGCTCGATCGCATCATCCACGAAGGCGATCTGCCGGCTCGCATTGCCGCGCGCGTGCCGGCCAGCGAGCGTCGCGTGCGCCTGCATGCGATTGAAGCGCTGCTGGCTTTGGCGCTTGATCTTGACGGTGGCCGTTACGCCCAGCTCTACGGCTTCGTGCGCTCGCTGAAAACGCGTGCGCTCAAGTTGAGCCTGCCGGCCGAGCCCGATGCGGTTCAGCTGCTGACTGTGCACGGTGCCAAAGGCCTGGAAGCCGAGGCCGTGTTCCTGATCGACACCGACGCCATGCCCACGCGCGCCGAGACCGCGACGCTGCTGATCGATTGGCCTGTCGAGGCCGCCGCGCCGCGCCGCGTGGCCTTCGTCGCTTCGGAATCGCGGCCGCCGCCGGCGCTGCGCGATCTGCTTGAAGAAGAGCGCGCGCAGCGACAACGCGAAGAGATCAACGGCCTGTATGTGGCGATGACGCGCGCACGCCGCCGCTTGCTCATCAGCCGCACGGTGCCGGCCCGCAAGGGCAGCGCGGCAACCTGGTGGACGCAGCTCCATGAACTGGCCTCGCCCTGGCGATCTGGGCCCTCGCTTGCGGTCACTGCCGGGGAGACAAGCTTCAGTCTGCCCGAATTGCCCGCCTGGACTGCCCCGCAAACCAAGCCGCGCGAGGACGCCACACGCGACGAGGCGCAGGCGAATCTCGGCGAGGCCATGCACCGCGTGCTCGAATGGGTCACGGGTACCGGCAGTGCCGCCGAGCCTCTTGTCGCTGCGGCCGCACAGATGTATGGCCTCGATGCTTCGCAACGCGAACGTCTGCTGGCTGGCGTGCAAGCCATTCTTGGCAGTAGCGAATGCGCGCCATTCTTCGATGCTTCGCAGCTGCAATGGGCCGGCAACGAAGTGCCAATTTCATTCGAAGGCCAGGACCTGCGACTCGACCGTCTGGTCAAGCGCGATGGAACTTGGTGGGTGCTCGACTACAAGCTCGCAAGCCGGCCGGAGGGCAGGCAGGAGTACCTTGAACAAATGCGCCACTACGCGCTTGCGCTGCGAACTTTGCAGCCCGGTGAACCGGTGCGCGCAGCATTGATTACGGCCCAAGGTCGGTTGATTGAAATATCTGGGCTAGAATAGCGGCTTCGTCGGAGCGTAGCGCAGCCTGGTAGCGCATCTGCTTTGGGAGCAGAGGGTCGCGATTTCAAACCCCGCCGCTCCGACCATGTATGTAGTTGGCCTGCAATGGTTTTTTGCCATTGCAGGCCATTCTATTTGTGGCCTGGATTTCTTACAGATTCGAAACCTTCTAACGGAGCTGTTCAAATCTACGCTGCCGCGTCGGTCTTTCAGGCCTTCGTTCGACGCACATAACTCGTCGTCTGCGCCTCGGTCGCGTGGATTCCCAAATCACTGGCGGCTCGCACGCCGTCCCGGTCTGCCTAGTCGGTCAGGGCTTTGGCGCGCAGGTCCCGGAACATCGTCGGCGTGACGCCTGAGCGCTTGACTCCGCGCAGCCAGGCGCCGAAAGCGCCTCATAGGTGATCGGCGTGCCGTCCTGCTTCGTGATGAGCGCAGTCACGAACTTGGCCGACAGGTAGGCGTCGCGCAGCATCGCGCCGCTGAACTTGGCAGCCGAGGGAAGCCGTGGTCCGACAATTCGGCGCCGAGCGTGTAGCCGTTCCAGTAGTTGTCTGCATCGATGGAGGTGCCGACCCTCGTCCAGATGGTTCATGCCGGACGCGCGGGCCTCATCATCACGACGCAAGAGGAGATCGAGCTCTACGTGAAGCAGGCCGCGCTCAACATGAACGACTTCGGTTTGCTGGTGTTGCATGTCGCCAGCGATTGCATCCGGACACGATTGATCGATGAGCTTCCGGTCCCGGCCGCATTGCGGCCATTCAATCTACTCTTCACGGGCAGTGTCTATGCCGACAACCAAATGATTCGCCGGCATGTTTGCCTGAGTACAGCGCAGTACGGCAAGGACTTTCACTCAGGTGCCGAGCAACTCGCCCACCGCATGCAGTTCCTCGACCCGATCACAGATCGATTTCACGACCATCAGCACCGGCACGCCGAGGAAAAGTCCCCACACGCCCCAGAGCCAGCCGAACAGCAGTACCGCGACAAAGACGGCGACCGGACTCATACGGCTGGCGCGGCCCATCAGCCATGGCGTCAGCAGATTGCCGATCAGGGTATGGATAGCAAATGAAGAGGCGCCCACCAGCAGGGCCATTCCCACAGTGCCGAATTGAACAAGTCCCGTCACCGCCGAACCCACGCCGACGATGATTGCGCCCAGGTAGGGAATCAGATTGGTCAGGCCTGCGACGACAGCCCACATCGCGGCCTGCTCCATGCCGATGGCCAGGAATGCCAAGCCGGTCGTGATGCCGACCAGCACGCTCACGGCGAGTTGAACGACAAGGTAACGCTGGATCTGTTCCGCGATCTCATCGAGCGTTTCGACGGTGACCTTCTTCTGGGTGAAGGTCGGCCCCGCCAGCTTGACCATCTTGCGCCGAAAGCTGTTGCCAGAGGCGAGCAGGAACAGCGCGATGAGAAACACAACCGAGAGTTGTCCCAGCAAGGCAAAGGCGCTCATGGTGCCGGAGAGTACGTAAGCCCGGACATCGATCTTTGAGTGTTCGGCCGGAGCCGTTGCGATCTTCGGCGGCGCAAGTGGCAGTGCCGTGCGCCCTTTCTTGCCCTTGTCGGCGAATACAGGCCCGGAAGCCGCGCCTGTCGATGAAGCATCGGACGCTGGAGCCGCCACGGTGGCCGCTTCCAGATCCTGGGCCGCTTTCTGCACCTTGTCGATGGTCCCGACGGTGCCGGGCTCTCGTTGCGTCAGGTCACGCACCTTCTGCGTGACGCGCGGCAAGGTATCGACCAGGGCATTGGCCTGGTCGGTCAGAGACCACGTCCCCCAGGCCAGGGCGACAGCGATGCCAAGTATCAGCACGCCAGCCGCCACGGCGCGCGGGACGCCGTGACGGTGCAGGCGCGTCACGATGGGCGTCAGTGCGTAGCTGAGCATCACGCCGAGAAGGATGGGGATCAGGACCTCCTTGGCCCACTGCATGGCCCACAAGCCTGCAATGAGCGCCAGAATGGCCAGCGAGACGCTTCGTACATCCACCGGCATGTGCAGCCGGATCCTTTGCTCGGCGTCTTGAACTGCAGAAGCTGCCTCAGGCACAGGCGGTGCCGTATCAGCCGGTGCGTTCAATTCCGCCATCACGCATCAGCGAGCAATTGAGCCTTGCGTGCTGCCATCCTGGCGCCCAGTTCGTACATGTCGAGCTTGGTCTTCTTCGCCTTGGGGAACATCTCGTTCTGTTCTTCCTTGACGTGATGCTTGACGAATTCCGACATGACCTTGACCCGCGCGTCGTACATCTCGCCATCCGGCTCGACATCCCTGACTTGCGCAATCAGATCCTTGATCGAGCCATGCTCAACATTCGCTTCCGGAACGAGCTCCTTGTCCTTCAGCGCCGCCTTCACGGCGGGATAGAAGATCTCTTCTTCGATAGCGGTATGCACAGTCAACTCTGTACAGATCTGCCCGACCAACATCTTCTTCTTGGCGGTCGAGCGGGACTTCTCGAATTGAGCAAACAGTTCGCTCACCTTCTTGTGATCGGCCTTGAGCAACGCAATGGCGTCCTGCGCCTTCGGCGCCGGGGCGGCAGCCTTGCTTGTCACCTTGCGTACGGTCTTGAATGCGGTCTTCTTTGCGGCAGTGCTCATGATGGTCCCTTGTGGAGCTTCCCGGGATGTCAATTCTTGGCTGCCGGGCCGGCCAAGGTACTGTGTACCCGGCGGCCGATTGCGAGCGTCGGACGCACAGACCGCTGTGCGTAGGCGGCCGCCTGCCTCAATGAGCGTGTGGATGTTCGAGGAAGAAGCGCAACATCTCAGCGCTCGCATCGGGTCCGAGTACGTCGGTATAGGAGCCTGCGGCATTACCGCCAGACCATGCGTGACCGGCGCCGTGGATCAGCCAGTGTTCACCCATCACCAAGCCTGAGGCATCGCGATAGGTCTTGCGAGTGAACCGGCGGCCTTGTTCTCCTTGCATCAGTTCAGGGGGCTGCTGCGACTCCTGATTCGGATGCAGACGAGCCTCCATCACTTGAACGCCATTCAATGGGTTGACGGTGCTGTCCTGATCACCATGGAAAACAATGGTCGCGATGCGCAGCGACGGGCGGCCGTTCAAACCTTGCCGCGGGCTCTTCGTTATCGCCGAGGCACCGTTCATGGCGCTCAAGGCTTCTCCGACGTTGTTCGCCACACCTGGCGCCAAGCCCGAATGCACGCCCACGGCAGCGTAGAGCTCAGGATGGGTCGCGCCCATGATGGCGGCCATCGCAGCGCCCGCGGAGAGCCCGGCCACGTAGACCCTGTCGGGGTCGATGCGATGCTCAGCCATGACGGCTTGTGTCAGCGAAGCGATCAATGCTGGTTCCCCGCGATCTCGCTGCTGGTGATTGTGTTTGAACCAGTTCCAGCAGCGCGAGGGGTTCGCGTCCTGCGATTGCGCGGGATAAAGCACCAGGAATCCTCGTTGCGCGGCCAGCTCGTTCATGCCGGTGCCGACGGCGAAGTCGTCGGGGTTCTGAGTGCACCCGTGCAGCATCACGATCAGCGGCAAGGCCTCGCCGCGTTCCGCTGCAGGCGGCACGTACAGCTTGTACTGCCTCGTCAATGAGGCGTGCGTGTGAGTGCCTGCGAGGAACTCGCCTTTCGAACCCTGACTCGTGGGTGCCCGCCGGGACGTGGGGACTTCCTGCGTCCGCAGAGGCTCGTGCGGCTGTTCGACTTCGAACACGCAACCGTCCAGCACATCTCCCGCGGGCGCCACGGCGTTGGCGGCATCCACCGCAGTGCTTGGCTTGCCGGAAGACAGCCAACGCTGGAGCACGGCCGTGGCTTCGCCGAGTTTGCCGCCGCGAGTGAGCCGGGTGGCTTCGCGCATGAGTTCGTTCAGGTTTTCATTCATTGGATCCTTGAAGTCTTTTCAGGGAGAACAACTGGCTCGCAGCTGGACAGGGTCGATCAGCGAACACGGCTGGCCAATGCGGCCTTGACCGCAGGACTCGCGTGGAGGGCGCCGAGCACCTCGATGGAGGCAATCGTGGCCAGCGCAAGCTCAGGACTGACATCGGCACCAAAGGATGCAAGGCCCAGTACGCGGATCGCAAGCGTCTGTTTCGCTTCCTGAACCTTCATCAGGTCGGCCGCGCTGAAATGCTGCAGTCCGAGCACAAGCATCTTGCGTGCGACGACCTGCTTGAGTTCGGCCGTGTGGGTCTGCAGCAGGTTCCGGACGGCCGTTCGGATCAGATCCGTGCGGTTGTTGTAGAAACCCTCGGCGACGAGCAGGTCGATATGCCCGAGGTCGACGTAGCCGACGTTGATGGTGATCTTTTCAGAGTCCGCCCTCTTGGTCGGCGGCAATTCGGAGACTTGATTCTTTTGCATTCTGCCATCCTATAGCCATCCATACGGATGGTCAATGGATGGGTTTGAGCAAATTATCTCTAACGAGGCATCAAGGCTCATCACTACTCGGTGACCCATGGACCGAATATTGGAAGAGCCGGCAGACGTTGACGAATGCGATCAAGCTGCTCGGGCTCGAATTGCCGAAGTAAGGCAACGCGAACTGCGCGCTCCCGGCCAATTCGCAGCACGTGCGAGGAATTGCGTTCCGTCAGCGCTGAGCAGGTGCCGAGGCGGGATCGAGTGGCCGCTCGACGGGAAGCGGCGTCCTCAGGGGTTCCGTGGCATTGACCAAGGTCGTTTTGGTGGGCGTGTCTTCACGGGCTTTGATCGCATTCACGACGCGATCGAGTTCCACCTCGGTCAAGGGCGGCCTGTCGCGCTGCTTGTCCTGAGCGGGGTCGGCCGATGAGGGAGTGAATCCGGGCGCAGCTTCCGTGGCAGCGGGCGTGGCTGTTTGCACCGCCACCATTGCCCCAGGCTCACTATCATCCGCGGCGACTTGCGCCACCAATTCGCCCCTTGCCGGCGGTGGTCTTCTCGACGCCGGAAACACAGCCTTGGGGTCAATCCAGCCGCCCTTGAACCCTTCGCGGAAGAAGTCTCCGACCAGCAACGCTGCGTTGTGGCCGCCCTGGCCCCAGTAACTGCTGCGCATCGCAACACGCGCATCATTGAAGCCCACCCAGGCGCCAGCGACGAGTCCTGGATGCATCAGGATGAACCAGCCGTCGGTATTGTTTTGGGTCGTCCCCGTCTTGCCGGCCACGTCGCCAACAATGCCGAACCGAGTGCGCACCGCAGTGCCCGTACCGCGCGTGATGACGCCGCGCATCATGTCCAGCAGCTCGATCGCATTGTCCTGCGCCATCGCTTTGCGCCGGAGCGCAACGGGCTCGGCCACAACCACACCGTGACGGTCTGTGATGCGCTTGATAAATATCGGCTGCACACGCTCACCCTGATGGGCGATTGTGGCGTAGGCGTTGACCATCTCAGCGAGAGTGACCGGGCTGGTGCCCAGAGCCAGCGAAGGCACCGGGTCCAGGCGACTCTGCTCGACGCCCATTGCCCTGGCCAGCGCGGCCACTCGGGCGACGCCGACCTCCTGCGACACCTGCACAGTGATGGTGTTCTTGGAGTAAACCAGTCCGTCACGCAAGGTCATCGGCTGGTCGGTCGAGCCGTGCATATCGGTCGGGCGCCAGACCTTGCCGTCGCCCATCGCAAGTTCGACCGCACCGTCCTGGTAGAGGTGGTCGGGGTCGATGCCACTTTCCAATGCCGCGCCGTAGACGAAGGCCTTGAAGGTCGAGCCTGGCTGTCGCTCGGCTTGTGACACATGGTCGTATTGGTCGATACCGAAGTCACGGCTCCCTACCCACGCTTTGACCTCGCCGGAACTCGGGTCTACGGCGAGGAATCCCGCTTCCAGACGCGTCTTGTCGCGTTTCAGACGGTCCACAAATTTTCCATCGGCCAGCAGCTGGCGCAGGACTGAATCGGCATTGCCGGGTGCGGCAGCGGCAGCGTTGCGGTACTCCGGAGTCTCACGTGCGAAGGCGCTCAGCAATTCGGGCTTGAGCTTCCACAAGTGGGCGAACGGCTCGAGCTTGCGCCTCGCTGCGACGTAGGCGTCCGGCATGCTCGCGAAAACGCCTGTCCCAGCCTGCGCCCATTCCACATCGGCCACCGCCTGCAAGGCATCGGCCTGCCGCTCGACGGCGCGCGTTGCGGCTTCCTGCAATTTCGCATCCAGCGTGGTGTGCACCACCAAACCGTCTTCGTAGAGGTTGTAGTTATTTGCCGCGGCCCAGTCGAGCAGCCACTTCTTTGCCTGGGCGACGAAATGCGGCGCCGTTTCGGCTTTGTCGCTCTGCCGATTGACGGATACGGCCAGGGGCTCGTCTTTCAGGCGCAGGTATTCGCCCGCCGGCAGTGTGCCGCGCCTGACCATCTGCGCCAGCACGAGGTTGCGCCGCTGTTTCGCGCGGTCAGGGTGAGTCACAGGGTTGTAGTAGGCCGACCCCTTCAGCATGGCGACCAGCGTGGCGCTTTCCAACAGGCTGAGATCCGCGGCCGACTTGTTGCAGCAGTTGAGGGCCGCCATCTCAATGCCGACCTCCCCGTAGAGGAAGCGGGCGTTGTTCAGATACGCCTCCAGGATCTGCCGTTTGGTGAAATTGCGCTCCAGCCGAAACGCAACAATCATCTCCTTGAGTTTTCGATCGATGCTGCGCGCGCGACCGATTTCGTCCGGAAACAGGTTGCGAGCCAGCTGTTGCGTGATCGTCGAGCCGCCTTCCACCTTGCCGCGCAGCGTTCGAAAGAGTGCTCCTGCGGTACGTCTCAGGTCCACGCCGTGGTGTTCATAGAAGCGGGCGTCTTCGGTCGCCACCAGGGCGTTCAGCAGATACGGCGACACCTGATCCAAGGTCACATGCTTCTGCTGCACATTCCCGAAGATGGACAGGGGCTGGTCGTCGGACGTCAGCAGCACGCTCGGCCGAGCCGCCTCGGCCCGCCTCAGTTCGGTAGCGCCGGGCGTTGATTTGAGCAGTGACCAGACATAGACAGTAGCAACCAGGAGCGGCAGGGCTACCGCGATGGCTACGCACCATATCGCGAGGCGAATGGCTGCCTGGCGACTGAGCTTGCTCGGGCGAGGCTCTGTGTTGTGCGTCATTTCATTGCCACGTAGAACGCCTAGCTGAGGCGAACGGCTTGGCGATCTCGCTGAGTCTGCGGGCGCTGCGGCTTCACGAAATCGGGGTGAAAGCAGCGCTTTTCCTTCACGGCATCGAACAGCACCGTGATGGATTCGCTGTTGGCTTCGATGACGGTGCCAGCGCCATAACGGCGTACTCGCACGGAGTCACCTTCGGCGAAGGGCTTGCGGCCGGGCGCGGTGGGATGTGCTGGCTCTTGTTCGGAAGACACCACGATGGACGCCAGCTGGCGCTCGTGGGCAGCCATGCGTTTGCAGTTGTCGCAGGTTAGGCAACGCTCGCCCTCGGTGGGAAGTGACTCCTCGAAGGCTTCAAGCAGGGTGCGCCAGCGGCAGGCCCCGGTCTGCGCATAAGAAACCATCTGCTCGAGGCGATTCTTGTCCTGTTCGCTCTTGTCAACATACCTTGTCAGCAGCGCCTGGAGTTCGGTTCGTTCGCCTGAGGCTGCGTCGGGCCGGACGTGCCCGTCGCCGTTGATCTGCACCCAGCCTTCGCGGCGCAGCAGGTTCAGCAGCACGCGCAATTTGCTGATGGGCCGCTGCAGCTTTTCTTTCAGCAGTTCCAGTGTCCAGGGGCGCTCGTCCGCGTGTTTGTCGGACAGGCTCGCCATGAGAGCGTTGCCATCGTCCAGAGTCGGGTAGCGACCGTTCAGGAAGAACTGCTGCACCGCCCGATCACCGGCCAGGAACAGCAGTACGCAACGCGCAGGCGCTCCGTCACGTCCCGCACGACCGGCCTCCTGGTAGTAGACATCGAGGCCGGCGGGCAATTGGTAATGCAGCACGAGCCGGATGTCCGGCTTGTCGATGCCCAGCCCGAAAGCATTCGTGGCGACCATCACGCGCGTCGCACCGCCCATGAAATCCTGTTGGTTGGATTGGCGCTGTGCCGCGGTCAGCTTGCCGTGATAGAGGCTCGCGCCGACGCCGCGCTCCAGCAAGGCCGCGTGCACCGATGTCGCAGCCTTGACGGTTGCCGCATAGACGATGGTGGGGCCTTCGGAAGCAGCGACGACCTCCAACAGGCGGCGCAGTTTCGCGGCTTCATCTGCGACGTTCTCGACCGTGAATTCCAGGTTCGGCCGGTAGCTGCTGCCAGACAGAACGCCTGCCG
>FSVW01001037.1_pt1 | contig 12481 bp, 10 predicted proteins | sample 1637551 | NCBI WGS metagenome assembly FSVW01 (sample SAMEA3914814, study PRJEB12502) | metagenome | biome: forest; material: soil | place: USA | collected 2011-09-16 | depth 0.1 m | reverse complement strand
TCCGGTGGTCGAGCGAATCCTGAAGCAGGTGGCGCGGCCGATCACGGATTTGATGGGCAAGAGCGACGTGATCCGCACGCTTCGCCCCGAAGCCTTTGCCGACGAGAAGTTCGGCGCCATCACGGTCAAGGACATCCTCGCGGAATTGGAGAAACCCGGCCGCGATCCGCGCCCCGACTTCAAGGTCGCGCGCTTCAGTGAAGGCGTGGAAGACATCAAGGACCTGGCCGAGGGCATGGTGCTCGAAGGCACGGTCAGCAACGTCGCGCAGTTCGGCGCCTTCGTGGACCTGGGCGTGCACCAGGACGGCCTCGTCCACGTGAGCCAGCTGGCCAACAAGTTCGTCAGCGATGCGCGCGAGGTGGTGAAGACCGGCGACATCGTCAAGGTGCGTGTGCTGGAAGTCGACCTGTCGCGCAAGCGCATTTCGCTGACGATGAAGCTCGACGCACCCCGGCAGGCCGGTGGTGGCGGCAGCAATCCGAATGCCTACAAACCGGCGGCGCGTGGTGAGCGGCCGCGGGCCTCGGAACCTCCGGCTCCAGCAGGCGGTGTGATGGCGGCGGCGTTTGCCAAGATGAAGCGCTAGGGCCGCGGTGCCTCGCTCGCGGGCGAGGTGCAGCGCCGCAGGGCGTGGCCCAGCACGCCTTCGTGCATCCAGTTCCCTGCGATGTGGTAGCACCCGCCACCAATGCCGTCGCCGCAATGTTGTTGCTCGCAGGCATTGAAATACGCCTGCTGATATCGCTGCATGAAGTCGTCGACGCAGAGGCGCTCTTGCCCCTGCAATGCGTTGATGGCGTGGGACTGTTCGATTGCGGGTTGCTTCTCTGCATCCGGCGCGGGGAGATCCGGGAAGCTCTTTCTTAGGGAAATATCCATGGCCTGCGTGCAGGCGGCCAGTTTTCTTTGAGACACCTCATTTTCTCGAAGGTACCTGGCCAGTTCCGTCTGCTTTCGACTGTGGATTCGGGCGCATTCCTGCTCCTTGGGCCTGCAGAGGCGGATGGACACCAATTTCGAAGCTGACTGTCCAGGCTCGTTTTCAAGAACGATGCGGACCTCCTGTCCGACCTTGACGCCGGCGAGATCAGCCTGAGCTTTGGGGCCTGCGTTGAAGGTGATCAGCGCATGAGAGCCGATGCCCCGAATCTCGGCCTCTTTCAGCCAGAGCTCCTTGTCGGAGATCTCGGTCAGCGTGCCGACTCGGACGGTCGGCTTTGCCATCACAGGCACGCTCGCGACGGCGATCAGGAGACCTGTGGCCAGGATTTTTGGGAGGTTCATGTGGGCATCAAGCTGGCTTGCAGTTGCCAACGACGACACGTGTGGGATGGCGCATTGCCGGCATTGTGCAGCGATGCACTGCAACTCGGCGATGCGCGCCCCGCAGTGCGAATGGGCGAGCTACAGGCAACAAATCCTTACCGATTGGGTAAGAGTACCCGGCCTTCCGTCATCTGGAGGCAACCTGCAGGGTTCATGCTCAGGGCTGATGTTTCAGGAGAGGAGGTCAGCCATGAAACTCTTTGCCCGCCCCATGAAGGCCTCGCACGAGGCTTCGCAGCATTGGCATGATTTGTCCGGCACCTTGGTGCTGGCCGGCTTCGAGCCTTCGGACTTCGAAGTCCGCGATGGCATGCCCGACGGATGGGCGCGCCGCCAGGGCCTGTCGGACCAGTTGATCACCCTGCGTCGCCGCTCGACCGGGCACAAGCAGCTGTACTCGGTGGCGCCGGGCTGCCCTTGGTTGTTCAGTGCCTTTGCCGATCTGACGGCGGGCCGCTTTGGCGAGCCGGATCACGAACGCGCTGATCGCATCCTGAGCTGAGCTGCAGGGCAGGAAGCTGCGGGTTCTCAATCGGCCACGCAGACCCGGTCGCGGCCTTCTTCCTTGGCGCGATACATCGCCCGGTCCGCACGCACCAGCAGGGCCGAGGCGCTCTCGCCCGGCAGCAGCGCTGCCACGCCGATGGAGACGCTCAAGCTGATGTGCCCGGGCTTGGCCAGCAGCCGCGCGGACACCGCCTCGCGCATGCGTTCGGCGCAGAGCAAAGCATTCGGCAGATCGGTGGCGGGCAGCAGGAAGACGAACTCCTCACCGCCCCAGCGGCCGAGTTCGTCGCCAGTGCGCAGCGCGGCCTGCATGGCCTCGGCCACCTGCTTCAGCGCCGCATCGCCGGCGGCATGGCCGAAGCGGTCATTGATGGACTTGAAGTGGTCGATGTCGGCCAGCGCCACGCATAACGCGGTATTTGAGCGGAGTGCACGCTGCACTTCCTTCTCCAGCAGATGCTCCAGATGGCGGCGGTTCCACAGCCCGGTCAACGCGTCGCGCACGGCAATGCGTTCGAGTTCGCGCACGCTTTCGCGCAGCCGGCCCCTGAGGCCCGAGATATAGCCGGCCGCGGCGGCGAACCACAGGGCGCTGGCCACCACCAGCACACCGGTCAGCGATTCTTCCCGCATGTCCAACTCGCCCGCGAACACCTGCGTGCGGGCCCAGGCGGCAATGGCGTAGCTGAGCGCCACATGCAGGGCCAGCACCATCAGCCCGCGCTGGCTCAGCTTGAGCATGCCGAAGACGAAGAGCACGCTGTAGAAGGGCACGACGACGACGAGCAACTCGCGGCCGCGCACCAGGATCAGCGCTACTTGCAGCACGGCGACGAAGAGCTGGAAGCCGGTCAGCGAAGGATCGTCGAAGCGCCGGTTCCAGCCGCCGATGAAGATGACGAAGAACACCACGTTGACGAGGCCGAAGGCCACGGCGATCTCGCACCAGTTGCGCCACGGCAGCAACTCCAGCCAGACGCACAGCCCCAGCACCGAGAGGCCGAGCACATAGGTGGACCCGGCCATGAGGAAGCGCTTGAAGCGCAGCGACTGCTGTTCGTCCGGGCTGTCGCGTTCGAGCGGGGCGTGGGGCATGGGCAGCAGGGGTGACGGGTTGGGTCATGGTAGCTGAGCGCTGTGTTGCCGGACACGCGTTCTCCCGGCTGCAAGGAAGCGCCGGCTGGCTTAGGCTTGAGGGACGAAATTGCACTCAGGAGTCCTTGCATGAACCGTCGCTCCCTCCACCGCCTTGCCGTCCTGACGACGATGCTTCTCGGCGCCGCCAGCCTCGCCCGCGCCGAAGATGCCTGGCCCAGCAAGCCGATCCGCTTCATCGTGCCCTTCGGCCCCGGTGGCTCGAACGACATCGTGGCACGCGCGGTGGCCGAGGCGGCCGGCAAGCAATTGGGCCAGACCATCATCATCGAGAACAAGCCCGGCGCGGGTTCGGCCGTGGGTGCCGATTACGTGGCGCGCTCGGCGCCCGATGGCTACACCTTCCTCACGCCCGCGGCCGGTGTCATCACCAACTTCATGATCCGCAAGCACCTCTCGTACAAGGAGGACGACCTCGTGCCGGTGGTGATGATGGCCGTGAGCCCTTCGGTGATCGTGGTGCCGCCCAACTCGCCGATCAATGATTTGAAAGGCCTGATCGCGGCGTCCAAGATAGGCGCGGGCCTGAACTTCTCCACCGCGGGCACCGGCAGCACGCCGCACTTCGTGGCCGAGATGCTCAAGCTCAAGGCCGGCGCGCACCTGCAGGTCATTCCGTACAAGAGCGGCTCGGAGGGCGTCACCGCCGTGCTCAGCGGCCAGGTCGATGCCACGTCGGAAGGCAGCCCCGTCGTGCTGCCGATGATCAAAGGCGGGCGGCTCAAGGCGATTGCCTCGACCTGGAACCGCCGCATCGCCGCGCTGCCCGATCTGCCCACGGCCGAGGAGCAGGGCTTCAAGGACATCGTGATCGGCCACTGGACCGGTGTGTTCGCGCCCAAGGGCACGCCCGAGGCCATCCTCGACAAGATGAACGCCGCCGTGAACGCGGCGCTCAAGTCCATCGAGCTGCGCGGCAAGCTGATCCCGCTGGCCATCGACCCGGTGGGCGGCAGCCGCGAGGATTTCCGCAAGTTCCTGGCGGCAGAAAAAGCGCGGCTCGGCCCGGTGGCCAAGGCCGCGCAGATGCAGGAAGACTGATTCAGCTCGCCGGCTTGGCGGCCGCCTCGGTCGCCTTCTGCAAGCGGCCATGCAGTTCCGCCGCGCGCGCATTGCCCGGCGTGATGCCTTGCGCGGCACTGATGGCCGTGCGCGCCTCCTGCGCCAGGCCGGCATCCCAGCCGGTCTTCTCCAGGATGGTGACGGCCACGAAGGCGAGATTGAGCTGCGCGCGGCTGTTCTGCGGCATCAGCGTGCGGGCGCGGCGCATGCTGTCCAGCGCGGCGGCGAGCTCGCCCTGCGAGATCAGCTTCACGCCTTCGGTCATGGCCTCGGCGGCTTCCTTGCGCGAGGCGGTCAGCAGCTCGCGGCCGGCGTCGCCCATGCCGCCGGATTCGAAGACCTTCTGGGCCCGTTCGGCCACCGACTGATCGTCGTGGTTGTTGCGCGTCACGAACTGCAGCAGCTCGGTCGCGAGGCTTTGCTGCCCGCTTTCCATCAGGCTTTCGGCGACCTGGAAGGCGGCATCCGTTGAGAGCGGCTCGCTCGCGTTGAGGGTGAGCTGCATGACCTGCTTCGCAATGGCCTGCGCTTCCTCCGTGTGGCCCAGCTTCACATGCGCGCGCAGTGCCTCGGACTTGGCGAGCAGCTGCGTCTCGGCTTCAGCGGCAAAGCCTTGCTCCACGTTGGCCAGCGTCTGCAGCGCATCGGCCTGCGCGCCGCTAGCGATCTGCACGCGGGCCAGGCCCAGCATCGGCGCGGCCGTCTTGAGCGCGCTGTGCTCGCTGAGCTTGATCGAGCGCTGGAAGGCCTGCGCCGCCACGTCGAGCTTGCCGTTCTTGGCCGCGGCGCTCCCCAGCGCTGCCTGGCGTGTCGATGAATTGGGCGAGAGGCTGCTCGCGCGCTGCAGCACCTCGAACTGCAGCGAGCTCTCGCCCTTGCGCTCCAGCAGCCTGGCCAGGCCGTCATAGGCTTCGAGGTACTGCGGATGCGCGGTGACGATGTCCTCCATCATCTTGCGCGCGCCGGCATCGTCGCCGGCCTGCGCCTTGAGCTTGGCCAGGCCGAGCTTGGCCCAGGCCACGTCGGCGCGGTCCAGCACGGCGTGATAGGCCGCGGCGGCGCGCGTGGTGTCGCCGGCGTTCTCGAAGATCTGCGCCTGCAGCCGCAGCAGCTCGGCCGCGTGCTTGCCCTCGGCCAGGCGCTGGTTGCACAGGCTCAGCGCCTTGGCATGTTCCTTGGCCTCCATGGCCGCCATGATGTCGGCCAGCGCGGACTTGCGCGCCACCAGACGCTGCAAGCGCGTCTGCAGCGTGCCCTCGGTGATGGGCTTGAGCAGGTAGTCGTCGGGCGCCTGTTCGGCGGCCACCGAGATCATGTCCGAGCTCTTCTCGGCCGTGATCATGATCCACACGCTGGCCGGCGAGATCCAGCGCTTGAAGCGCGCCTCCTCCAGCAGCATCTGGCCGTTGCGGCCGACACCGAGGTTGTAGTCGCACAGGATCACGTCATAGCTGTTCTTGGACAGCATGCGCGCGGCTTCCTCGCCCGTGGCCGCGGTGTCCACGCGGATGGCTCCGCAGCGCTTGAGCAGGCCGCGGATCACGCCGCGCATGGTTTCAAAATCTTCCACCAGCAGGAACTGCCGGGGGCCGAAGATGTCGACGGGCACGTTCATCATGGCAGTGTGAGCACGAAGCGGCCGCCGCCATCGGCCAAATTTTCGATGGACGTGCTGCCGACCTTGGCGCGGTGCCGATGCAGCTGCGCCACCTGGCGCGCGAAGTACAGGCCCAGGCCCGTGCTGCCGGTCTGCGTGTCGATGCCGTGGCGCAGATAGTCCTGCGCGAGCATGAAGCCGGGGAAGCCGGCACCGTCATCGTCGATGCGGATGGCCAGACCCTCATCGGTGACCGCCACACCCAGCACCACGCGGGTCCGGGTGTAGCGCAGCGCGTTGAACATGGCCTGGCTGATGACGCTGAGGATCAGCTCGCGGTCGCAGTACCAGCCGGGCAGATCGGGCGCGATGTCGGTGGCCAGCTCCACATTGCGGATGCGCGCCAGCGGCTGCACACGCGCCAGCGCCTCGTCCGCGAGCTCGACGAAATCGGCTTCCTCGGGGTTGAAGGGGTACAGGCCGCGCTCGATCTTGTAGATCGCCATCAGCTGCACCAGGTTGCCGTTGACGCGCTGCGCCTCGTGCAGGGTCTGCTGCATCAGCGTGCTGTCCTCGCTGCCGGCGGGCAGGTGCGAGAGCAGTTCCTCAAGATAGGCCGTGATCACGCCGACCGAATTCTTCATGTCGTGGACCGCGGCTCCGACGAAGGTCGAGAAATCCATTCAGCCTCCCAGGCTTGCGCTTTTCACTCTCTCAGGCGGGACTCAGCGGCAGCGTGATCACGAAGCTCACGCCACCGTCCTCGTTCATGGCCTCGATCCGGCCATCCATCTTGGCCATATAGCTGCGTGCCACGAACAGGCCCTGGCCGCGGCGCTCGCCATTCTGGACCGCAGCGTCGCTGACGCCATAGTCAAAGATGCGCTCAAGCATATCGTTAGCAATGGCCGGCCCGCGGTTGTGGATGCGCAATTCGGCCTGGTCGGCGCTGCTGGAAAGCGACATCCGGATCGTGCTGCCCGGCTCGCGGTGGCGATCGGCGTTGCGCAGGATGTGGGTCACCACGTCTTCGAGCGAGTATTCGTCGGCCTTGACCCACAGCTCACCGTCGGTTTTGGGCGTTAGCCGCACGTCGGCGATGCCGGCATAGGCGGCGTTCGTCGCCACCTGGGCGGCAAAGGCGGCCAGGTCCAGGGCCTGCGCCTCCAGCGTGGCCGAAGCCAGCGCTTCGCTCGGGCTGGCCGTGCCGTAGAGCACGCGCACGGCCTGCTGCATGCGCAGGATGTAGCGGCGGCTGGCGTTGCCTTCGTCGGGATGCAGGGCCAGCAGGGCCTGCAGCGGCGACATGATCTCGTGGCCCACGGCATGCCACATGTCGCGCTCATGCTCGGCGCGCAACTGCTCGCGATGCAGGGCCAGCTTGGCGCGGGCCAGCAGGTCGGCCAGCGTGCCGGCGAGGATGCCGAGCTCGTCCGAGCCGCGCAGGTCGGCCACGTCCAGTTCGCCAATGCGATCCTCGATGCGCGCCGGCTGCATGTTGTACGAGACCGCCGCCGCGCGCCGCGTGAGCCGCGCGATGCGCCGCATCAGGCCCAGAGCGATGGCCAGCCAGGCCAGCAGGATCGCGCCCAGCATGCCGCCCACCAGCCAGGAGACGCGCGCGGCATTGGCGCTGAGTGCGCGGTCAACGCTCTTCACGTCGCCCGTCAGCAGCAGCTCGAACTGGCCCAGCGGCGTGGCCACGGTTTGTGCGGCACGCAGCTGCGGCTCGGCCTGGTTCAGCGGCAGTCGGCGGATCAGGCGCGTCAGCCAGGGCGAGGGCAGGTCGTCCGCCTGCGCCTTGCCGTGCAGCTGGGCCACCGGCTTGCCTTCGCGGCTGATGCTGAGCAGCTCGCCGGGCTGAAGATCGGCTTCCAGCGCGCTGAGGTTCAGCGGCAGGTGGCTCTCCAGCGCGCTGTCGAAGAGCGGCGCACTTTGCGGCCCCAGCAGCTCGATGTGCAGGGCCAGCTGCGAGAGATCCCGCGGCGGCCAGACCGGCTTGCTGTTGCGGTCCATCAGCGCTTCGCGCAGCGCGGCCACGGGCAGGCGCAGCGAGAAGAAGCTCCGGCGCCTGCAGGCCGCTTCATCGCCGCTACCTTGCGTGCACGGGCCCTCACGCCAGATCCAGCCACGGAAGTCGCGGTCGGGGCGTGTCTTGCGTGGAAGCTCGTCGTTGGCGAAATCCGTGAAGCCGGTGAGCCGGCCGCGCTGCTGCCAGTCGCCCGGCGCCATGGCCTCGAAGGGCGCGATCCAGTGCTGTTGCTGGCCGCGGTATTGCAGGGTGACGCGCAGCCGGTGCACGTCCGCCAGATCGAGCTGGCCGCGTTCGCGCTCCAGCAGCGGCGGCGCGTCGAGGCTGCCGATGGCATAGACGAAGGCGCCTGCGTAGGCGTTGCTGCCCACGGCCAGGCACAGGCTTTCGCCATGCGCGTACTGACGCGCGCAGCCCGACATTTCGACCGCGCTGCGCGTCTTGCTCGGATCGTCGAAGTCAATCGTCGAGAAGGGCAGCAGCAGCGGGCCTGTGCCGGCTTCAGGATTCAAGAGCGCGAGTTGGCCGGTCGGGTGGCGCAGCTTGGCCGCGAGCGTGGAGAGCGATTGAGCAAAACCCTGCGAGTAGCGCTGGTAGGCGCGCTCTTTTTCCTCGCGCAGCAGGGTCACGGCCAGCGCGAGCGTGGCCAGCGCCAGCAGCAGGAAGACCGTGTGGACCAGCATGCGGCTGCGCCAGGCGGCGAGGCCGAGGCGCGGCACCTCGAAGCCCATGACGCGGTCCGTCATGCGGTCCAACGGAATCCTCGCATGGGGACGTTTTCGATCGCGTCGAACGAAGAATCGGCGTCGCGCAGCGCCTCGCGGATCGCGGCCACGTGCTTGCGGACGTTGTCCTTGCTGCGACCGCTCTTCACCACCTCGAACAGCTCCTCATACGCCACCACCTCGCCGCGGCGCTGGTACAGCGTGGCGAGGATGCGCTGCGCCGTCAGCGGCAGGTTGATCCGCTGGCCGCGCCAGACGGCCGAGCGTTGCCACAGCGGGTCGAGCTGCAGGTCTTCGACCGTCGCTGCCGGTGCATGGCCGCGGGCGCGGGCGGCGCGGAGCATGTCCAGGAAGGTCTCGATGAACTCGGCCTCGCTGAAGGTGGTCTTCTGCAGATAGTCCCAGGCGTCGAGCGCCTTCATGATCGAGCGGTAGATGGCCGCGGGCATGGCCGAGACCACCAGCACCGGCGTGCCCGCATGGCGCTTGTTGATGGCGTTGATCAGGGCCACGCCGGCATGGCGCTCATGGCCCAGCTCGATGTCGAGCAGGACCAGCTCATAACGCTCACGTTCCAGGGCGGCTTCGGCGCTGTCGCGGTCGAACCATTGGTCGATCTGCGTTTCTGGTCGGGCGGCACGCACCCAGCCGGCCAGCTGGTCGCTGGTGGGTCGGTCGTCTTCGATGATGGCGATGCGAGGCATGGGCTCATTATTGAGTCAGCCGACGAGCTTGCCGCGGAAGCTTTCTTCCGCGCGGCGGAGCAAAGCCGCCCAGGCTCGGCATTGAGCGCTCGCGGGGGTGAAAGGAAAGATGGCGTCACCTTAACCAAGGAGGCCCTCATGAACATCCCCGACCCGCTCCGCAACATTCCCCGCCGCATCGGCGACAGCCTGCCCGCGATGCGCCGGGGCCTTCCGCGCCTGGCCTTGATCGCCGTGGCCGTGGGCGCCATCTACGCCGTGGTGACCCATCCCCCTTTCTACACGGTGCCGCGTGGCGAGGTGGCGGTGCGCACCAATCTGTTCACTGGCCACGCGAGTACCGAGCGCGAGGGCCGCCTGCTCGTGATCCCCGGCGTGCACGAGGTGCGCAGCCTGCCTTCGCAAGACCGCGTCTATCACGCGACCAGCATGGCCCGCGCCGATGGCAGCGGCGCGCTGCAGTCGCTCGAAGGCCTGTCCCTCGGCCTGGACCTGACCCTGGCCTGGCGCATCGACGAAAAGCGCCTGCCCGGTCTGGCCGAGAGCCTGCCCGTGGACATCGAGCGCGACCTGATCGCCCCGGCCCTGCAGGCCAGCATCTACCCGGTGATCTCGCAGCACACGGTGCGCGAGATCTTCTCCACCAAGCGTGCGGAGATCGAACAGCAGGTGGGCAAGAACCTGCGTGATCGGCTGAAGGTCGAGGGCATCGAGCTGCGCAGCCTGCAGGTCGGGCACGTGGACCTGCCGCCCGACTACCGCCGCGGCATGGACGGCCTGCTGGCCGAGGGCCTGGCCAGCGAGAAGATGCAGTTCACGCTGGAGCTCAAGGCCAAGCAGGTGCAGCAAAGCCAGATGGAGGCCGAGGCCGACAAGGCGCGCCGCCAGACCGCGGCCGAGGCCGCCGAGCGCGAGCAGATCATCGCGGCCCGCGCGCAGGAAGAAGCCATGAAGCACGTGCTGCCCTTCAAGCAGGAGCAGATCAAGCAGCGCTCGCTGGAAGCCGAGGCCGCCAACGCGCAGCGCATCAAGCTGGCCGAGGGCAATGCCACGGCGCGCAAGATCGAGGCGCAGTCCGAGGCCGATGCACGCAACAAGCTGGCCGATGCCGAGGTCTACCGCGTGGGGCAGCTCAGCAAGGTGGATGCCGAACGCATGGCGCGCGAAGGTGCGCTGCTGAGCCAGCACCCGCTGTTGATCCAGAAAGCCATGGCCGACAAGCTCAGCGACAAGGTGCAGGTGATCATCGCGCCGCCTTCGGTCAGCGGTGGCTTCATCGGTTCGGGCTTGCTGGGAACTTCTGCGCAGGCCAATGCCAATACCACGACGAACACGGAGCAATCGCAATGAAGCGCCTCGACCGTTGCCTGCTGCTCATTGGCCTTACCGTCGCGCTGAGTGGCGCTGCGATGCAGACTTTTGCCGCCACCACGGCCTTGGTCTTGCAGGACGGCGCCTCGCTGCGCGCCGCCGCCCGCGACGGCGCACCCGCGCAGGCCGCGCTCGCCAAGGGCGACGCAGTGGAGATCCGCGCCGAGCGCCTGGATTACTGGCAGGTGTGGGACTACCGGCGCGAGCGTGGCGGCTTCTTGCGCAAGAGCCAGTTGCTGCCCTTGGCAACTGATGCGCCAACGCTGCTCGCCCAGCTGCGCCTGACGCTGCCGCAGGACGGCAATGAAGGCCTCGGCCTCGCGCTGGCCGCGGCCTACATCCAGGCTGCGAGCCGCGACGAACTGGCCAGCGCGCAGGGTGCCGAGGTGCTGGATGACCTGGGCCAGCTCGGCGCGCGCATCGCTGCCAACAGCACGCCGCGCCGCGCGGGCCTGCTCGACCTGGCCGCGCGCTATGGCCTGCGATTCGACAGTTATGCCCAGGTGGATGGCAGCGTGCGGCTCTGCTATGACGGCGACGCTTTTCGACGCGTGATGAGCCTGCCCGCGGTGCCGTCCGCCAAAGCGCGCGCGGCCCTGGCGCTGACGCGGCCCGAATGCCGCAGCAGCACTGCCACGCCCAAGGAGATCGCGGCGCTGGACGATTGGCGCGCCGAGGTGTTGGGCCACGCGCCTCTCGATGGCCTGCCCGGCTACGAGAAGAACCGCCTGCTGCTGCGCCGCGCCAGCGTGGCTGCCAGCCGTGCTTTCGAGCGCGGCGATGCCGATGCGGCCAGGAGCGCGCTGGCCGACCTGGCCTTGGTGGAGCCCGCCGAAATGGCCGAGGACGACGCCTCCGACTACAACGACGCCGCCATGCGGGCGAACGCCGTGCGCTGGCTCGTGCTGCCGGCGGCGAATGAGCGCACGTTCGGCAGCTTCAAGCTTGCGCTGAAGGATGGCGTTACTGCGGGTGAACATTGCCTCGTGCTGAGCGACGCCAAGGCCGAGCTGCTCAAGCGCTGCAGCTTCGGTCGCATCACGCTGGCCTCGGCCACGCTCAACCGCGAGGGCAATGCGATCGCCATCGCCGCCCAACCGCTGGATGGTTGGCGCGAGCTGTGGGTGATGACGAGCAAGGGCCGCGAGGGCTGGACCCTGCAGGCGCTGCCGCCTGCCGCTGCCAGCCCCGGTCTGGGCTATGCCGAATTTGCCGGCTGGGTTCCGGGCGGCAAGCAGATCCTCGTCGTCAGCGAGTCGCGCGCCGAGGGCAAGTACCTGAGCCGCCGCTTCTCGCAACTCGAGCTGGCCACGCTGACGATGCAGCACCAGGCGCCCGAGCCGAACCAGCTCGGCGTGTTCCAGCGTTGGTCGGATCCGGCCTGGAAAAGCGCCTCGCTTGCGCTTCGCTGAGCGGCTTGTCATGAACGTCCAGCGACAATCACGCGCTTTGCCTGCCGCTGGTGCCGTCCATCCTGCGTTTGGTCGCATGACCAACGGCAGAAAAGCCGCGAACGCTTACCGTTGCGCCCGTCTGTAGATCTGGAGTGTTGTTTGTGACCAAGAAGAGAAGCATCGCGATCGCCGCATCGCTGGCCGCCACCTTGATGGGCCAGGCCCTGGCCCAGGAAGGCCCGCCGGCCGATGGCGCTGCGCGCCCCAGCGCCAAGCTGGACCGCGTGGAGGTGAATGCGCGCCCGCAGAGCGACACCGACCTGCGCCGCAAATCGCATGTGGCCAAGCAGATCTATGGCCGCGAGGAGCTGGACAAGTTCGGCGATACCAATGTGGCCGACGTGCTCAAGCGCCTGCCCGGCATCACGATGGCGGGCAACGCGCCGCGCATGCGTGGCCTCGGTTCGGGCTACACGCTCATCCTCATCAACGGCGACCCGGCGCCCGCGGGCTTCAACCTCGACCAGCTGGACCCGGCGCAGGTGGAGCGCATCGAAGTGACCAAGGGCCCGACGGCCGACCAGAGCGCGCAGGCCGTGGCCGGC
>FSVW01002359.1_pt1 | contig 12499 bp, 12 predicted proteins | sample 1637551 | NCBI WGS metagenome assembly FSVW01 (sample SAMEA3914814, study PRJEB12502) | metagenome | biome: forest; material: soil | place: USA | collected 2011-09-16 | depth 0.1 m | reverse complement strand
CTGCACCAGCCGGGCGACTCTCGAGGCGAGCGTCTTGGTCTTGCCCGACCCGGCACCCGCGATGACGAGCAGAGGCCCCTGGTCGCCCGAGGTCAGCCCATGCTCGACGGCCTCACGCTGTCGGTCGTTGAGGTCGGCAAAGGGCAATGCCTCCTGCCGCGGAGTTTGAGATTGCGAGGAGCTGCGCTGTTTCACGTGTTTGGCCCAACGCAGGTGACACGAGACGACGCGCTTGCCGTTTGGTCACAGTACATGTCGCCAATATACTGGATATAACAACAGCATTTGTAACGACTACAGCTCCTCCAATGACGATTCGGATTGGCACCGCTTCTTGGGCCGACAAGAGCCTCATCGACACCGGTCGCTTCTACCCTCCTCAAGTCACGACGGCGGAGGGCAGGCTGCGCTACTACGCGACCCGGTTCCCGCTCGTGGAGGTCGATTCGAGCTACTACGCCTTGTCCAGCGTCGGCGCTGCGACCCAATGGGTTGAACGCACCCCAGCCGGCTTCGTCATGAACGTGAAGGCCTTTCGGCTTTTCACGGGCCACCAGACGTCGCCGGCCGTATTGCCCTCAGACATCCGTGAGTCCCTCCCAGGCGACTTGAAGGTGAAGAACGTCATCTACTACCGCGACGTCCCGGAGGAGCTGACCAGCGAGCTTTGGGGGCGGTTCACCGAAGCACTGCAGCCGCTTCAACGTACCGGTCGGCTCGGCCTGGTGCACTTCCAATTTCCGCCATGGCTCGTTCGCAACCGAGCGGGCCACGCCCATGTGGCCCACTGCGTCGAGCACATGGCTGGCCACACGGTGAGCATCGAGTTCCGCAGCGAGAAGTGGTTTGAAGGCTCTCATGCATCGGAGACCCTCGCCTTCGAACGTGAGCTTGGCGCCGTGCACACCATCGTCGATGAGCCGACCGGCTTCAGCAACAGCGTGCCGGCTATTTGGGAAACCACGCGCGATGATTTCGCCTTGGTACGCATGCATGGTCGCAACGTGGCCGCATGGAACGACCGCTCTGGCCATTCCGGTGGGCGATTCAATTACGACTACGACGACGCCGAACTGGAGGGCCTTGGCCACCAGATTCAGCTGCTGGACCGGCCGGGCCTCGACGTGCACGTGGTCTTGAACAATAACAACCAAGACCAAGCTCAGCGCAACGGACTAACGCTCATCAAAACGATGAAGGAACTTCGTGCCAACGTTGCGCGGACAAGCCCATGATGGTCCAGCGCGTGAGCGTTGGCCTTGTCGATAGCAGGTCGAGTGGCGCTCGGCATGGTCCCCCTTGGTTCATATTTGTCGTTCATGAACGACATCTCTGCGTAACTTCGGGGATCAAAGCGCACAATGACTTCCATGAACGACACCATTCGCCTCCAATCAGAACTTGGAGAAGCCATCCGGCAAGCTCGGATCGACGCGAAGCTGTCGATTTCAGAAGTGGCAAAGAAGGCCGGAAGAGTGCGCGACGTGGTCTACAACATTGAAGCAGGCAGGGACACGACCCTCGCCTCGCTATTCGCGGTGCTCTCGGTGTTGCAGCTGCAAATTCGGCTGGAGAGGCAGGGCATGCCCACGCTTGAGAGTGTTCAGGCCCGCTTTGGATCCCTGGAGGAGGACGAGTAATGGCCCTGCCCCTCAAGATCCCACAGTTGCAAGTGACGATCGACGGCAAGCCGTCCGGCGAACTGCTCAAGCATTCGATCTACGAGTACCGGTACAGCAGTCCCAGTGCGGATCAGGCGCGTCTCGCATTGCTGATGCCAGCGAAGGAACGACCCACGTGGCAGGACGGCGACCTGTTCGCCGTGATGGACCAAAACTTGCCAGAGGGCGACCTGTTCCTTCGGCTGACCACGATGTTCCCCAAGCAACAGCTGCAGAACATGCACCTGTTGGCGATGGTCGGGCAGAACGGCATCGGCCGGCTGGGCTATTCGCTAGCGGGCGAGCCAGAGCCCCCTAGCCCGAAGCACATGAACCGGCAAGAACTGCTGTCTCTGCCTTTCAGCCAAGAGCTGTTCGATGAGCTGGTACGCGCCTACTTGAGCACAGGTGCCGGCATCGCAGGCGTGCAACCCAAGATCATGGTTCCCGACCGTGCGACGGTGCCCATTCCGTCGCTGATCGTCAAAGCCGCTTCGGCCAGCTATCCGGGCCTGGCCTCCAACGAATTCCTTTGCATGTCGGCGGCGCAGCGAGCAGGCATCCTCACCCCGGGCTTCGACCTCTCCGAAGATGGGCAAATGCTCGTGATTGACCGTTTCGATCTGGAAACGGGCGAGGACGGCACGGTCGAGCGCCTTGGCTTCGAGGATATCGCCTCGCTGATGAACCTACGCGTTCGCAATGCGCTGTCGGAGCGCAAGTACCGCGGCAGCTACCAGCGCATCGCGGAGCTTCTGGCCTATTTGCAGCTACCAGCCGAGAATCTGCATCGCTTCTTCGAGCAAGTGGCCCTGAGCGTCATGGTTCGCAATGGTGATGGGCACCTGAAGAACTTCGCGGTGATCTACGGCAAGGACGAAGTGCCCTCGCTGTCTCCCCTCTTCGATGTGGTGACGACCGCGGTCTACAAATACACGCGCTACGTCGGCGACGACGAGCACACGGACCGAACGATGGCGCTCAAGTTGTTCGCCGGCAAGCACCACTCCAAGGCGTACCCGACAACCGAGGAATTGATTCGGTTTGGCACCGAGGTCTGTGGCGTGGTGCGCCCCGGGCCTGTCCTGCAGCGCATTGCACAGGGCATGAAAGAGACACTGGAAGATGCGCGCGGCGATACGCGAATCCCTGCAGAGCTGCTCGCCGGTATGGAACTCTTCTGGCAGGACGGCATGGCATACGCGCCGCGTAGTTGATTGTTGATTCCCGCCCGATCCTGACCCACCGGGGGGGCGGATGAAATCCGGTCAAAGGAAAGTAGGCGTACTCCAACTCCCCGCCGGGCTCGGAAATGACCTGCCCCAAAGACAGCTCCACGAGTTCCAGGTGCGGTTCCCAGCGTTCGAATTCGTGGAGGGGCATCGCCGCCAGCAGTCGATTCGTCGATGTATTGACGCCATCGTGTCGGGTTTGCTTATTGAGCGCCGGCGGCAAAGGGGGCGGCTCTTTGGAATGGATTTCAGTCATGGCGTCTCCTGATGTTCGGACTTAGGTCAAATGGGACTACCCCACCGGTAAGCGATGCAGTCCTTTGCACACTACACCGAGTACCGCTCCATCTTTGTGCGTTGCCGTACGTCACGAAACGCCCGAGCCAGAGCCTGTGTCGTGGCCAACGCCTCCAAGACCGGTACGGTTTCGCGCGACTGCAATTAACTTCAGACTGGGCGTTGCCGCAACTAGTTCGGCGCCCTCAACGACCGCAATGTCAGGGGAGTGCATTCACGACTCGCCCGCGACCGGCTGCTTCGCTGACCGTGATCCATGGTCTGGCACTTCAACTTTGTGCACTTTGCTGCCTCTCGTTTCGTTACACGAACGGCAGGTAGTAGCCGGCAGCGTGAGCTCGGGGAATATTCACTGAGCAGACGTTCGGTCATCGCGGTTGCCGTGTCAGCCGTCCGATGACAGCATACGCCACCGATTAACGCTGCCGGCCATGAGCGGCCGGCCGCGACAGGCCGCTTTCGGGTTGTCCGCCGCGCGGTTGTGCTCGTCTCGGATTGAGTCAAGAGGGCTGCAGAGGATTCATGTGGTCGCGGGATCAATGACGATTGCAGCAGAGCTTTGGAACGCCCGCGGGGTGCCAATACAGCCGGGTTATTCGCCGGCCCATGTGGTGGCTTCGCTTGCGCGTGTTGGAAGCCGTCGCCGCATGACCACACTCCTCTGGAAATCGATAAGCCCACGGCGAATCGGTGGCAACGAGAATCCGCGCAAAAATGGGGAAATTCTGGATGAATCGCTTTATCGCGGCGACGGTCAACTCGATAGTCATAACGGTTGCTTGGATGTTGTGCGCTCCAGCGCAAGCGGATGTCAGCTCACCGCCCCAATCTGTCGAGCCGACTAGCGTTGCCGACTTTGCACGCACTCCGCAAATCGGCTATGTCGAGTTGTCTCCCGATGGGAAGCGCTTCGTTGCCATTGTCAACCGGGGCAAGCAAAGTCTAGTCGTGACGCGTGCAATCGAAGGTGGTCCATTTCAGCTCGTTATGACGACCGACGATCGATTGCTGCAATTCAACTGGGTGCACTGGATCAACAACGCGCGGATCGCCGTCAGTGCAGTGCGGTCCATTTGGCATACCGAAACCACTGATCAAGTCCTCGTGGCCGTTAACGAAGATGGCAGCAAGCTGATCAATCTGCACAGGAATTTGTCGGGAACTTCGGAGACTGGGGACAGTGAGCGTCAGGACGTCGTGGTCGATTGGTTGCCGAAAGATGGACAGCACATACTTGTTAACTACCCGGATACAACGGGTGACGCGCAGATTGAGAATGTTGATGTCAATACCGGTTTGCGCCATACCGTCCAACGGGCACGAACGAACTCGATCGGGTGGGACGTCGATCAGCAGCATAGGATTCGTGTCCGGATAGACTGGAATCCGCAGAGCGGGCTGTACTCCGAATGGGTCTGCGATCCGCTTGGCGAGCATTGGCGCTTGCTTAACGAGCACCGTCCTGCTGATACGAACGCCATTGTTCCACTGGGCTTTGGCTTGGACCCGAACATTCTCTATGCCACCGGACTGCACGAAGGCATGCGTGCGATCCTAAGCTTCGACTTACGCGATGAGCAGTTGCAGCCGCACGTAGTGCTGGCTGATCCTATGCGGGACATCGCTGGCGTGCTCATTCGCGACCAAGCGTCGCATGAGGCAGTCGGCGTCCTGACCTCGGGGCCTGGCGGCGATCATGCGATCTACTGGGATCCAAGTTACAAGGCACTAAGCGGCGGCATCGATCGCGCAATGCCGGATAACTTCAATTACGTCGCGCAACTGCTTGCCGATCGCTCCACTTACCTAGCCTATTCCAAGGGCAATGCGCATCCCGGCATTTATCTGATCGGGGAGCGTAAGACAGGGCGACTTGCGCTGCTGGCTGAAGAATTCCCGCAGTTCGATCCTGACCGCTTGGCGCCGAAGCAGCGCCTCGAGATCAAAGCGCGCGACGGACTGATGCTGGAGGCATGGCTGACCGTTCCCCTGGGCCGTGCCCCTCACAACCTGCCGATGGTAGTTCTAGTACACGATGGCCCGCTCGAGTGGGACGACAGTGGCTTCGAACCTCGGCCCGCCTTCCTGGCTGACCGCGGTTATGCCGTGCTGCAAATCAACTATCGGGGCTCGGCGGGGCGCGGCAAGGCCTTTGCGGATGCGGGGGTCAAGCGTTGGGGTCTGGAGATGCAAGACGATCTTAGCGACGGTACGCAGGCCTTGATCGATCGCGGTATCGCAGACCCGAACCGTATCGCAATCGTGGGCGAAGGCTATGGCGGATATGCCGCGCTGATGGGCGGCGTAAAGACGCCTTCGCTCTTCAAGGCCATCGTGGCCTACAAGCCCTTGACGGATTTGGTCCAGGTCGTGAAGAAGTGGCAGCGGCTGTACGGGGAGTCGTTTGTCCACTACTTGGCGCAAGAACAACTGGGGACGCTTCCTGCCGACCTTGATCGACTGACAGCTACATCGCCGGCTTTGCAGGCCGACCATATCCGGGCGCCGGTTCTATTGATTCACGACGTTGAAGCCTACTCGGCCTACGACTACGGCTATCAGCAGGTCGATGAGATGGCAGCGGCGCTCAAAGCCGCCGGACGAAATCCTCGTTTTGTTGTCATCGAGAAGCGCGCCAAGGAACTTGACCCGTCAGCGCTCCGCACGCGCGTCCTATCAGAGATTGAAAAGTTCCTGGCCGAAAAGCTGGGCGCTGCACCCGTTATGGCTTTCGAGAAGCATTGAGCGCGGGGGGGCTATCTGGCGCCGAATCGCGCTAACTTTGCCCGCAATGGCAAACCGATGACATCAGGTCTACAGCTACGTCGTTAGTCGGCCACTTCCGGTCGTTCGACCGTTCAAAGCGAACGGCAGCAAGGTGCAGAAAGCCGACATTTATCGAACCTCCGCATCAGGCTGGTTGCGGCGAGTCAAGTTCGAGGGCCGAATGACTGTACATGGACGCCCCCCGGTTTGCCAGGCACTCAGTTGATGACGACATGAAGGTTCGATTGCACCCGTACATTCGGACTTTCGTTGCGGCTCATGGCCGTTGTCCCTGATGGTGTGTGCTGGTCGAGCACCTGGAAGTGAAGATCAGCACCAGCATCGGCGTGGTCGTCCAGGATTCGAGCGGCATCACGCCGCAGGGGCTCATCGCTCGTGCCGACTAAGCGCTCTATCAGGCCAAGCGCGCGGGGCGAATTCGATACGCCGAGTACGGAGGTAAGGCTTCCTGATGGAGTGGCACCGGCATGCGCAGGTCCCACTCCACGCGGCAACGTCGCAGTAGGCGCTCCAGGCTCGTTTAAAACCAAAAATAATAATGAAATATATTCAATGCGCTAAAAACGTATAATCCACTTGCGCGTTTTGCGGTGTCCAGCCGCTTCCCAAAGCTGAACCCGCAGCTACGCGATTTTTTGGCGATCCCATCGCCCTTTTGGCCTGCAGAGCTGCAGCCAACCGAGCCAACATGCTCAAGCAGGTGTGATCACGCCTGCGATCCTGATTGATCACGATTTCAAACACTGCAATTTCCATGGGCAAGTACGTCGTTTCGCCCGCGACACACACGACCGACTGCGGTCGCTACCGCTCTTCCTTTGCGGTCCAGCGCTCCCAGGGCAACGGCAGCTACTGCCGAGTGTTCAGGTCTGAAACGATATTTGCCTCGCGCCATGCCGCAAGGATGTTCGCGGTCACCCAGGGCTGGCTGCAAACCTGCATGCCGAACCCGCCCTCGTGCTGACAATCTGCTCACCGCAGATTCCATCCAGATTTCCCGTCCACAGCGGGTTCCGTTTCGCCCTCAGGCAAGCATCGGGACGATGCGCCCTGATTCAATGAAAGACTCATCCATGAGCAGCAAAATCTACGTGGGCAACCTGCCCTATTCCGTCACCGATGCCAGCATCAAAAGCAACTTCGCCGAGTTCGGTGGTGTTTCCTCGGCCAAGGTCATGATGGACCGCGACACCGGCCAGTCCAAGGGCTTCGGCTTTGTGGAGATGGCGTCGGCCGAGGCTGCGCAGGCCGCGATCAACGCCTTGAACGGCATGTCCGTCGATGGCCGCGCCATCGTCGTGAACCTGGCACGGCCCCGTGAGGACCGCGGCACTTCGGGCGAGCGCAGCCCCAATGGTTACCGTGCCGCCAATCGCCCAGACGTGGGCTACGGCACAGGTGGCTTTGGCGGCGGCCGCTACTGAGGCTTGCCGCACTTACCAGTAAACCGGCTCTCCTCAGCCGGCTTTTTCTTCCGGGCTGGACCGGAACGGTGCCGCAAACATAGCGCCGACTAACGTACTATTTCCCCAGCCACTTTGGACCGCTCGGTCCAGGTGAAGCGCTTCAGCCGACCTCAGGTATTCAACCTAGAGCGGTGCGGAAGGATCTTGCTGGGAAGATCGAAGTCAGGTCCTGCATCGAACGCCGCTAGCCTTTGTGTGGACGCGACCGGAAGAGTGCGTAGCCCAGGCCCAGCGTCAGGACAAACCAAGCAAGCGCGTGGGCATGCAGTCCGTCGGTTGCCGTGGTCAAGCGTGAGGACGGGTGGTCCTTCAGGTAGTCCAGCATCGTGTAGGCGTAGGGTAGCCAGCTCGAATGCGGCCACGAGAGCGCCGCGAGCGCACCCACCCAGGCCAGGAAGCCGATGCCGATGGGCGCGAGGAAGTTGTCCCAGCGCAGGCCCATCAGGTACTGCGCCGCCACCATGGGCAGGCAATCGACGAAATAGCCCGCCGTGTCGATGGCGAAGAGCGGCAGCGGCATCTGCGCTGCTGGATATGGAACATCCCGGAAGACCACGGCGGGCAGCCACGCGGATGCAAGGAGGCCGGTCACGAAGACCAGCAGGAACTGCATCAGCATCAAGACGATCACGCTGAACTTCGCGAGGTAGATCGTGGCCGGACTGAGCGGCAGCGTGTGCACCTGCTTCCACGCCTTGTTCCTGACCTCGATCTGCACCACCAGACTGGTCGTGAGCATCGCGGCGATGGGCAGGAAGAAGATGGCCATCGATTCCCAGGCGCTGCGCCACAAGGACGTCCAGAAAGCAGGATCTGTATACAGGGCGGGCAGCCCGGCGTGGTGCGTCAGCCGTACCAGCAGGATCACCATGGGTGTGAACAGCGCGCCGACGATCACGAGCCCCGCGCCGTGGCTGTGCCGGCGCTTGAGCCACTCGCAAGCCACCGCTTCAAGGAAGTTGGGGCTCATCTTTGCGATCGACGTCGTCATGCGGCGCGCCTCCCGATCATGTCCATGAAGATGGACTCCAGGTCGTCGTCGGTCCGGCCAATGGCGTGCCCGTCCACACCCTGTTCGACCAGGCGGCGGTTGATCTGCGCGACTTGCACCTGCGGCATCGCCGGCATCTCGATGCCGCCGCCCGCGGGCCGGGCCGCGACACCGAAGTCCGCCAGCACGCGCAGCGCATGGGGATCGTTGGCGGTACGCAGTGCGATGGGCGATGCGGTCCTGCCGGCCAAGCGCAATTCAGCCAGCGTGCCCTGGAACAGCAGGTGGCCCTCGTGCATCACACCGACGTGAGTGGCCAGGCGTTCGATTTCGGCCAGCAGATGGCTGGACACGAGGATGGTCGTGCCTTCCTCCCGATTGAGCGTGAGTAGCAGCTCGCGCATCTCGATGATGCCGTTCGGGTCGAGCCCATTGGTCGGCTCGTCAAGGATCAGCAGCGCCGGCCGATGCAGGATCGCCGCGGCAATGCCGAGCCGCTGCTTCATGCCGAGTGAAAACTGCCCCGCGCGCTTGCGGCGCGCATTCGCAAGCCCGACCCGCGCCAGCGTCTCGTCGATGCGTGATTTTGGCAGGCGATGCGTGCGCTGCAGCAGCGCCAGGTTCTCCTCGGCGCTGAGGTGCTCATAGAGCGACGGGCTTTCGATCAGCGCTCCCACGCGCTTCAGAATTTCCAGGCGGTGGGTGGCCAGGCTGTGGCCGAAGATGGAGATCGTGCCCTGCTGCTGGCGTATCAGCCCCAGCACCAGGCGCAGCGTGGTTGTCTTGCCGGCGCCGTTGGGTCCCAGCAAGCCATAGATGCTGCCCGTGGGCACCGAGAGCGCGATGGCATGCAGCGAAGCACCGCCCTTGTAGCGATGGCTTAGCCCTGAGGTGGCAAGACAGGGCAGATTTGAGGAATCAGGCATGGGTGGCTAAAAATTGATGCTAGAGTTAAATTTATCTGCAAATAAATTTAAGTGCAATCTAAATTTCCATCGCCATGAGCCAACACGAGATCGCTCATATTCGGCTGCGCAGCGCGCAGCTGCACAGATTCGTCACCGGCCTTTTGTTGGCCTTGTGCCTGCTGTGGTTGCTGGAGCGATTCAGCGCTACGGGCTTGCGGGTGTTCATGCAGGCGGGCAGTGCCAGCTCGCTGTATGCGCTCGCTGCACGGATCGTCGCGGCCGTGCCTGAGCTTTGCTATCTGCTGGCGCTCGCGGGTGTTCGCCGCGCCCTGGGCGAGTTTGCAAAGGGGCAGCTCTACGCGGCGACAGTCACCCACATGCTCGGCCGCGTGGGCCTGTGGCTGGCGGCGGGCGCCTTCACGAACGTGTTCGTGGTGCCCGCCGTTCAAACAGTCCTCGGCGATGGGCCCGGCTACTGGATCGCGTTCGATGTCTCCGGCCTGGTGCTGGGGGCGCTCGGCCTGACGCTGACCATCGTGGCGCGCGTGCTCGGCAGCGCCGCCGCCCTCAAGGCCGAACTGGACGAGATTTTCTGATGCCTGTACGCATACGACTGGACGAGGTCCTCGCCGCGAAGCACATCAAGGCCAAGCAGATCGCCGCGCAGATCGGCGTGAGCGAAACGCATCTGTCGCTGTTCCGCTCGGGCAAGGTGCGTGGGGTTCGCTTCTCGACCCTCGCCAAGCTGTGCGCCGCGCTGGAGTGCCAACCGGGCGATCTCTTGGTCTACGAGTCCGACCCAGGCGATCTGCATTTGGACGATGACGACATGCCGTAGCGGCCGTTAAGCGGGTTCGCTACGAGCCAAGCATCGGCTGGCTGCATGCCGTCGACCTCAGCTCAGGCTGGGTGCTTCGTAAGCGGTCAATTAAGTACGCCCCTTGCCACCGCCTTGTCGGCGGCATAGACATCGCTCAGCTCGTGCCGAGATCGATGCGCCAGGGTAGCAACGCGGCATAGTCGTCGACCGTCTTGGCGTTGGGCAGCGCGGCGAACAGTGCGCGCAGGTAGGCACCCAAGAGGGCCAATGCATCAGATTTGGAGGTCAATTTCGACTCTGGCTGGATGCAATACCAGCCCCAATCTCCGCAAGCTTGAAAACTGTCAGAAAAACCGTCATACTTCTACCAGTTGAAAGCCATTCCCATGCAGACCCTCGCCAAACACGTCCTGGAACACGCTGCCGGATTGCCGGAAGGCACTCCCTTGGTCGCGAAGGAACTGCTGCACCTGGGGAGCCGGGCGGCGGTGGACCAGGTTCTGTCACGCCTCGTGCAGCGCGGCACACTGCTGCGCGCTGGCCGCGGTATCTATGTCCAGCCGATCGAGAGCCGCTTCGGCACCAGGGCGCCTTCGACCGCCAAGATGGTCGAGGGCTTGGCGAGCCAGCAAGGGGAAACGATCGTGTCGCATGGTGCTGCAGCGGCCAACGCGCTGGGCCTTACCACCCAAGTGCCGATGCGGGCGGTCTATCTGACCTCCGGCCCCAGTCGTCGCTTGAAGCTGGGCGCTCAGACTGTGGAGCTTCGGCATGCGCCAGTCTGGCAGTTGATCTTTCCCGGCCGTGCCGCTGGCGACCTGGTCCGAGCACTGGCATGGTTGGGGCCCGAGAAGGCCGGCGAGGCGCTGCGGACGCTGCGCGCCAAACTGCCGCAAGCCGAGATGAAAGAAGTGGTGTCGGCACGTGCGCGTCTGCCGACGTGGATGGCGCAGGAGGTCAGCGCGCTGGTGCCACATGGCTGAGTTCTTCGAACTCTCTGTCGAAGAGCGCTTGGAGGCCCTTGTCCAAGCGGCCAGCACGTCCGGGCGGCCTCCTCTCCTGTTGGAGAAGGACGTCTGGGTCGTGTGGGCGCTGCGTCATGTCTTCGCAGCGCCCTATGCGCCTCACCTTGTCTTCAAAGGTGGCACCTCTTTGTCGAAGGCCTATGGCGTGATCCAGCGGTTCTCCGAGGATGTGGACCTCACTTACGACATTCGCGCCATCGCCAGTGATCTGATTGGCGATGCGATCACGCCGCTCCCGGCCAGCAAAAGCCAGGAGAAGAAATGGAGCAAGGAAATCCGCGCCCGTCTTGCCGACTGGGTGGCGACCGACGTCCTCCCGCGGCTGAACCAGGACTTGCAACAACATCGCTTGCCGGCCGCAGCCCGAGCTGAAGGCGACAAGGTGTTCATCGACTACACGCCCTTGGTCTCGGGTACGGGTTATGTGCCACCGGCCGTCATGCTCGAATTCGGCGCTCGATCCACGGGCGAGCCGTCAGAAAAGCGCACCGTGCTCTGCGACGCCGCCGCGCACTTGTTGGGCGTGGAGTTTCCCGAGGCGAAGCCGCAGGTGATGCGTGCTGAGCGAACTTTCTGGGAGAAGGCCACGGCGATTCATGCCTTCTGCGCACAAGGCGTCTTTCGGGGCGGCGACCGCTTTGCTCGTCACTGGCACGACGTGACCCGCCTGGATGCCGCCGGCTTCGCCGACTCGGCGATCAAGGACACCGCACTGGCGAAAGCAGTGGCCAATCACAAGAGCATCTTCTTCGCTGAGAAGGATCCAGAAGGTCACTGGATCGACTACCACGCCGCTGTCTCGGGTGGTCTGAGCCTCGTCCCTGGTGACGGAGCCCTGGCCAAGCTGGCCACCGACTATCAGCACATGGTTGACGACGGTCTGTTTCTCGATGAGGTCGAATCTTTCGACGCCCTCCTCGTTCAATGCCGAAGCATTCAAGAGAAGGCAAACGCGGCGGCCCACAAACTGTGAACGCCTCATCAACCGGCAGGCTCAGCGGCAACAGACAGCATCGTGAATCACAACCGTTGGCCAGTGCATAGCTCAGATGCTAATCGCGGGACACGACACGGCGACACTGCGGCATTGCATCGGCAGCTGCCTTCATGGGCACCATCTGGTCCTACCGCATGTACTGCTCCTTCAGACTCTCGGCAGTCTCAGTGGGTAACAATCTACGTGAGGCAACAGATCAGCTCGGGTAGCACTTCAGATGAGTCAATGCGCCGGCGTGTCAAGGTAGTTGACGCCGGCCAATCGTGAGTTAGAAATTCATTGAATTATTCTCATCCATCGCCTTTACTCGTATCG
>FSVW01004280.1_pt1 | contig 12519 bp, 9 predicted proteins | sample 1637551 | NCBI WGS metagenome assembly FSVW01 (sample SAMEA3914814, study PRJEB12502) | metagenome | biome: forest; material: soil | place: USA | collected 2011-09-16 | depth 0.1 m | reverse complement strand
TGAATCAGCACGCGGCGGCCCGTTTCAGGCACGGCGCTGACCGACAGGCCCTGGCGTTCCAGGTCGAGCAGGATCACGCCGTCGTCGGCAATGTTCAGGCGGTTCAGCGGATGGTCTTCGGTCGTGCCGCGGCGGGCATCGGAATTGATCTGCAGTTCCACCAGTTCGAGCACGCTGTGCTTGCCGTCGCCGGTGACCCAGGCGACCTCGCCGCGCGCGGCCGCCACCACCTGGCCGCCGACGACGAGCAGGCGGTGCTCGTTGCCGGGGATGTAGCGCTCGACCAGCACTTCGGAACCGTGGCGCTGGGCGACTTCAAACGCGGCCAGCACGTCTTCCTTCTTCTTCAGATCGAGCGTCACGCCGCGGCCATGGTTGCCGTCGGAGGGCTTCACGACGGCGGGCAGGCCGAGTTCTTGCGCGGCCTCCCAGGCGGCTTCGGCCGACTTGGCGATCACGCCTTCGGGCACCGGCACACCAACGGCCTTCAACAGCGACTTGGTCAGGTCCTTGTCGCTGGCGATGCCCTCGGCGATGGCGCTGGTCATGTCGGTCTCTGCCGTCCAGATGCGGCGTTGGCGCGCACCGTGGCCGAGCTGGACGAGGTTGCCGTCGTTCAGGCGGATGTGGGGAATGCGGCGGTCGGTCGCGGCGGCCACGATGGCCGCGGTGGACGGGCCGAGGTAGCAGTCGTCGAGCTTCTCGCGCACACGGGCCACGGCGGCGTCCACATCGAGGGGTTCGGCGTTGATGGCGGCCATCAGCAAGGCGTGGCCCTCGGCCAGGGCCTGGCGCGCCACGTGTTCGTCGCGGGCACGGAAGACCATGCGGTAGATGCCGGGCTGGCTGGTGGAGCGGGTCTGGCCGAAGCCGGTCGGCATGCCCGAGAGATTCAGCAGCTCGATGACCACGTGCTCCAGCACATGGCCCATCCAGGTGCCTTCTTCCAGGCGCTGCAGGAAGCCGCCGCGTTCGCCCACGCCGCAATGGTGTTCGATCAGGGCCGGCAGGGCCGTGGTCAAGCGGGTGTTGAACCCGTCCATCTTGTGGCTGGGGTGACTCTCAAGCTCCCCCAGATCGAGCCAGACCTCCAGCACGGGGCGGTAGGTCCACATATTCGGGCCGCGCAAATAGCTGATGCGCAGCAACTGGATGTCTTGCTTCTTGCTCATGTAAGACGGGAGATGGAAGGCAGGGGGCAATTGTGTGCCGAAATGGTGAAGCTGCTTGCGTTGTGCGATTGGGACGGGCTGATCTGGGAGAATCGGCCGCAATGCAAGAACATCCCACAGCCCTGGCAGACCCGCATCCTCAGTGGCCCGCACTCCAGGCCAAGTTGCAGCCTGGTGAAAACGTCGCCGCCCCCCTCGAGGTTGACCTCGACGCTTCGCTGCACTTCGGCCGCGGCCTGCTGGTCCTGACCGATCGCCGCCTCTTGGCCTGGGAGCCGGGCACCGGCGAATGGTCTGAATGGGCCCTGAAACCCGGTCTTTCCATCCGCATCTCCGACCACGCCGGCGTGGGCCTGCTGGAGCTGATCGATGCCACCGGCCGCCTCGCCGCCTGGCGCTTCACCCTGCAGATGACCCTGCAGGCCCAGCGCTGGCAGGAGGCTTTCGAGAAGCGCAGCGAGGCCCCGCGCGAGTCAGCTGAGGATGTCAGTTACTGCCCCAGCTGCAAGGCGCCCCTGCCGCCCGACAGCGAGGAATGCCCGACCTGCGAGCGCGAGTTGCACACGCCCCCGAGCACCTGGGTGCTCTTGCGCCTGTGGCGTTTCGCCAAGCCCTACCAGGGTCAGTTGCTGACCGGCTTCCTGCTGATGCTCGGCGCCATGGGTGCGACGCTCGTTGCGCCCTACCTGACCATGCCGCTGATGGACGAGGTGCTGATTCCCTTCCAGCAGGGCCACCACATCGAGACGGCCAAGGTGGCGCTGTACATGGGCGGCCTGTTCGCCGCGGCACTGGTGTCCTGGGTGCTCGGCTGGGGCAAGACCTACATCCTGGCGCTCGTCTCCGAACGCATTGCCGCCGATCTGCGCACCGCCACTTTCGAGCACCTGCTGGGCCTCTCGCTCGAATACTTCGGCAACAAGCGCACCGGCGACCTGATGAGCCGCGTGGGTTCTGAAACCGATCGCATCAGCGTGTTCCTGTCGCTGCACGCGCTGGACTTCATCACCGACGTGCTGATGCTGATGATGACGGCCACCATCCTCTTCAGCATCAACCCCTGGCTGGCACTGGCCACGCTGATCCCGCTGCCCTTCATCGCCTGGATGATCCACATGGTGCGCGACCGCCTGCGCACCGGTTTCGAAAAGATCGACCGCGTCTGGGGCGAAGTGACCAGCGTGCTGGCCGACACGATTCCGGGCATCCGCGTCGTCAAGGCCTTCGCCCAGGAATCGCGCGAGGCCCAGCGTTTCCGCACCGCCAACAAGCACAACCTCGCGCTGAACGACAAGCTCAACAAGACCTGGAGCCTGTTCGGCCCCACCGTCACCATGCTGACCGACGTGGGCCTGCTCGTGGTCTGGTCCTTCGGCATCTACCTGGTGTCCAAGCAGAACATCACCGTCGGTACGCTGACGGCCTTCCTGGCCTATATCGGCCGCTTCTACGGCCGCATGGATTCGATGAGCCGCATCGTCTCGGTCACGCAGAAAGCGGCGGCCGGCGCCAAGCGCATCTTCGACATCCTCGACCACCAGTCGAACGTGCCGGAGCCCGTCCATCCGATCAAGCTCGGAGACGTGAAGGGCGGCATCCAGATCCGCGACATCGGCTTCCGCTACGGCAACCGCGCCGTGATCCGTGGCCTGACGCTCGACATCCAGCCCGGCGAAATGATCGGCCTCGTCGGCCACAGCGGCTCGGGCAAGAGCACGCTCGTCAACCTGATCTGCCGCTTCTACGACGTGACCGAAGGCGGCATCAGCATCGACGGCATCGACCTGCGCCGCGTCGCGATTGCCGACTACCGCCGCCACATCGGCCTGGTGCTGCAAGAACCATTTCTCTTCTTCGGCACCATCGCCGAGAACATCGCCTACGGAAAGCCCGAGGCCACACGCGAAGAGATCGTCGCCGCGGCCCGCGCCGCGCACGCGCACGAGTTCATCCTTCGGCTGGCGCAAGGCTACGACTCGCTCGTGGGCGAACGCGGCCAGGGCCTGTCTGGCGGCGAGCGCCAGCGCATCTCCATCGCCCGCGCCTTGCTGATCAATCCGCGCGTGCTGATCCTCGACGAAGCGACTTCGTCGGTGGACACCGAGACGGAAAAGGAAATCCAGAAGGCACTGGACAACCTCGTCAAGGGCCGCACCACGATTGCCATCGCCCACCGCCTGTCCACCCTGCGCAAGGCCGACCGCCTCGTGGTGATGGACCGCGGCCAGGTGGTGGAAGTGGGCCAGCACGACGAGCTGATGGCCAAGCAGGGCCACTACTGGCGGCTGTACGAAGCGCAGGCGCGCCGTGTGGATGGCGAAGAGCCCGAGCCGCCCGTCCTGCCCAATCCGAACGCGCACACGGTGGAAGCATGACGATGACGATCCCATTGAATCTGTCGCTCAATGAATTCGGCAAGCTCGTGCTGATCGATGCGCAGGGTGTCGAGCATGTCGGCGTGGTGCCCGTGCGCGCCCACCCGATCAGCGCGCCCGATGAAGGCGTGTCCCTTGTCGGCACGGACGGCCACGAACTCGCCTGGATCGATCGTCTCTCCGCCGTTCCGGCCGATCAGCGCGTGTTGATCGAAGGTGAGCTCGCCGCGCGCGAATTCATGCCGGTGATCCATCGCGTCAGCAAAGTCACCACCTTTTCCACGCCGAGCCAATGGACGGTGGAAACCGACCGCGGCGAAACCCAGTTCATCCTCAAGACCGAAGAAGACATCCGCCGCCTCGGCGAAGGCCGGCTGCTGATCGCCAGCAGTCACGGCATCCAGTTCATCGTGCCCGACCGCTTCGCGCTGGACCGGGGATCGAAGCGGATCCTGGAGCGCTTTCTCTGAGCCTCTGGCAAGAAGAAGTACAGCGGAACCCGAATGCCTGATACGCGCGAACAGCAGCAGGGCTCACCCGAAGGCATCCTCAATCCGGACGCCCGGCTTCAGCAGATCCGCGAAGCCCTGGTGGACGACTCGCTGCGTGGCGTGATGTGGCTGACGCTGTGCATCCTCGTCCTTTCCGTCTGGCGCAATTTCTTCGGCCCGACCGAACTCAGGGCGCCGGTGGCCTTCGCCGTCGTGCTGCTGTCCGCCTCGGTCGTGACGGGCGCCTTTGTGTTCCGCCGCCGGCTCGGCTATCGCCTCAAGTCGCGCGCCCTGCTGCTCATGCTCTTCATCGCCGGCACCGGCGGCCTGATTGCCTTCGGCGCGGGCGCGCCCACCGGCAGCTACTTCGCGATGGGCTTCTTCATCGCGTCCATCCTCTATTCGCGCAGAGCCGTCTTCACCCTGATCGCCGGCACCCTGGCGCTGACGGCCCTGGTGGCCTTTGCTGTCATCAGCGGCTACCAGGCCATCGGCATCAACCTCAACGAAGTGGCGCGCCAGCCCTCGGCCTGGATCAATGTGCTAATGACCACGGCCCTGACCGCCGGCACCATCGCCACCGCGGCCGGCTCCTTCACGCGTTCGGTCTACGGCCTGCTCGGCGACCTGCACCGTCAGCAGATCGAAATCGCCCAGCAGCGCGACCAGATCCAGCATCTGGCCATGCACGACAAGCTCACCGGCCTGCCCCTGTTGCTGCTGGCCGAGGACCGCAGCGCCGTGGCCATCGCCCATGCGCAGCGCTTCGGCACCAAGGTGGCCTTCATGTTCATCGACCTCGATGGATTCAAGGAGATCAACGACCGGCATGGGCACGATGCCGGCGACGCCGTGCTGAGCGAAGTGGGCTTGCGCCTGAAGGCATCGCTGCGCTCGGCCGACACCGCCGCACGCGTGGGCGGCGATGAGTTCCTCGTCATCCTGAACAACCTGGCCGTCGCACATTACGCAGGTGACGTGGCCAAGAAGATCCTGAAGGCGCTCTCGATTCCGCTGGCCTACGGCGAGCAGCAACTCACGGTCGGCGCCAGCATCGGCATCGCGCTGTACCCCGATCATGCGCAGGGGCTCAACGAACTGAAGCGCGCGGCCGACAAGGCCATGTACGCCGTCAAGGCCTCGGGCAAGAACGGCGTCGCCTTTGCCGAGCCGCTGCAGAGCGCCAGCGCAATAACGGCCTAGATCGACGCATCTTTCGAAACGACGCGGGCGCAAACCATGCCCGGCGTCAAGCCTGCGCACCCTGGCGTCCAAAACAATGGCGGCCCTCGACCTCACTTCACGGTCACATGCGCTGCTTCCTCTGCATCCGCTCCTCGGCGCTTGAAGACTCGTCCCGATGCCCCCGATGAGCTTCGTCTGGGCCCTCCTCCTGGCCTGTGCATTGGCCCTGGGCCTGATCGTCCAGGCCCGCCACCGCAAGCAGTTGAGCGAAGCACGCAGGCTGCAGGAAGCTCAAGCGCGCATCCAGCTTCGGCTTGAGAAGATCTACGAAACCACGCCCGATGTGATCGTGGTCATCAGCGTTGCGCGCGAGATCTACATCGACGTGAATCCCGCCTTCACGCGCCTGATCGGTTTCAGCCGCGAGGAGGTGCTGGGCCGCAGCGCGATGGCGCTGGAGATTTGGGGCGATCTGACGCAGCGCGACCGCTTCTGGGCCGAGTTCAACCGCAATGGCCGTGTCGATTCGATGGAGCTGACGGCGCGCAACAAGGACGGGCGCATGATCCAGGGCCTGGGCTCCGCACAGTCCATCGTGGAAGACGGCGAACCCTGCATCCTGCTGGTCTACCGAGACCTCACCGAATGGCGGCGCCTGCAAAGCCTGGCCGAGACCGCGCAGGCCGAAGTGGCCGCAGCGGCAGCCGCCAATGCCGCCAAGAATCAGTTCCTGTCGCGCATGAGTCATGAGCTGCGCACGCCGCTCAATGCCGTGCTCGGCTTCGCCCAGCTGCTGCGCGACGCGCCCCTGCTTCATCGCAGCGAAGCCCGGCGCGAACGCGATCAGGTGGATGCCATCGTCAATGCCGGCTGGCATCTGCTGACCTTGATCGACGACGTGCTCGACATCGCCCGCATCGAATCGGGCCACGCACAGTTCACGCTCGAGCCGGTATTGATGGTGGACGTGGTGAGCCAGGCGATTGAACTGCTGCGCCAGCAAGCAGCCGTGGCCGGGATCGAACTCGAAGCCGAATTCAGAGGCGCCTGGCTGCAGACGCCGGTGCTTGGCGACAAGCATCGCCTGCGCCAGGTGCTCGTCAACCTGCTCAGCAACGGCATCAAGTACAACCGGCGCGGCGGCCTCGTGCGCGTCAGCGCCGAGCTGGCGCCTGAGCGCGGGCTGCTGCTGGTGCGCGTGGCCGACACCGGCATCGGCATGAACGAACAGCAGCTGGCCCATCTCTTCGAGCCCTTCAACCGCCTCGGCCGCGAGCGCGACAGCAGCATCGAAGGCGTCGGCATCGGCCTGGTCCTCAGCCGCAGCCTGCTGGAGCCGATGGGCGCCAGCCTGATTCTGCAAAGCGAAACAGACGTGGGCACGATCGCCACGCTGAGCCTGCCGCTGGCAGCCGCCTCATCGCGCCTGCAGCCGATGCCAGTTGATGAGACGCCCGTGCCGAAGCTGCCCGCGGCCTGCCTGCTCTACATCGAGGACAACGCCGTCAATCAGCAGATCGTCCAGCAGGCGCTGGCCGCGTGGCCGGAGATCCGTTTGCATGTGGCGTGCACCGCAGCCCAGGGTTTGCAGATGGCGCAGGAGCTGCATCCCGACCTGATCCTGCTCGACATGCGCCTGCCCGATGCCGATGGCATGGATGTGTTGAAACGCCTGCGCAGCGACCCGGCCCTGTCCGCCCTCAAGGTCGTGGCCCTGTCCGCCAGCGCCATGCCGGTGGAGATCGAACAGGCCAAGGCGGCCGGCGCCATCGAATACTGGACCAAGCCGATCCGGCTGGCCGGCTTCCACGCGGCCTTGCAGCGAGTGCTGGGCTGACGGATCAGCGCTGCGTGGCGAAGGGCAGCAGATGCCCGAGCGCGCCGTCGCCATAGCTGCGAATCACCTGCGAGATGACGACCTGATGATCGGCCAGCCAATCGGGTGGGTCTTGCGTTTCAGAGGCCGTGCGTGCGCGCCATCAGACGCGTCAAGCCCAGCAAGGCATCGAGATTCGGCGTCGGCACTTTCAAGAAGAGTCCCACCTCGTGCGCCGCACCCAGCAGCGCATCGAGCTCCAGCGGCCGGCCCGCTTCCATGTCCTGCAGCATCGAGGTCTTGAAGGCGCCGAGCTTGCGGGTGATGACGTGGCGGTCTTCGGGCGTCTGGCCGGTGGCGCAGCCGAAATGAGATGCCATCGCTTCGGCCTCGACCATGATGCGGGTGGCGAAGACGCGCACGAGGTCGTCATCAAGGATGCGGTCCGTCGTGGCGCCGGTCAGGGCCGAGATGGGGTTGGTGGTCATGTTGCCCCAAAGCTTGAACCAGATGTCGCGCTGGATGCGCTCGGACACTTCGGTCTCGATGCCCGCGCTCAACAACAATAGCGCAGCAAGTTCGTCGACGCTGTCGGAGCGTCCGCCCAACATCTCGCCGACGATCAGGCGGCGGCCCATCACATGGCGCACCAGACCTGGCTCGGGCGAAGTGCAGGACAGGTGCACGACGCAGCCGATCACGCTCGCGGTCGGGATGTGGGCGGCGATGACGCCGTCCGGGTCCACCGATTTGAGCGTTAGGCCTTTCGCCTCGCCGGGCAGGCCGTCGAAGAAGCACCAGGGCACGCCGTTCATGGCGACAAGCACGCGCGTGTGCGGGCCCATCAGCGCGCGGATGGCGGGCGCAGCGGGACTAAGGGCCGGGCCCTTCACGGCGACGATGACGAGGTCTTGCGGGCCCAGCGCGGCGGGGTCGTCGCTGGACTGGATCCGGACGACGCGGCGTTCGCCATTCATGTCCAGGCGCAGGCCGTGTTCGCGCAAGGCTTTCAACGTAAGGCCACGCGCCAGCGCACTCAACTGCGCATGCCCGTCGAGCATGGCCGCGAGCCAACCACCGATGGCCCCAAGGCCCACAACGCAAACTTTCATCGCTAAAGTGTCGCTGATGAAATTCCTCCACACCATGGTCCGCGTGACCGATCTCGAAGCCTCGATGAAGTTCTATCGCGACGCGCTGGGCCTCGTCGAGGTGCGCCGCAGCGAGCACGAGGCCGGCCGCTTCACGCTTGTCTACTTGGCCGCTCCGGGCGACGCGCCGAGCAAGTACCAGCCGCAGATCGAGCTGACCTACAACTGGCCCGATGCGCAAGGCAATTTCGAAACCTACACGGGCGGCCGCAACTTCGGCCACGTGGCTCTGGCGGTGGAAAACATCTACGCCGCCTGCGAGCGGCTGCAGCAGCACGGCGTGGTGATCCAGCGTCCGCCGCGTGATGGCCGCATGGCCTTTGTGCGCTCGCCCGACGCCATCTCGATCGAACTGCTGCAGGACGGCGCTGCGCTCGCACCAGCCGAGCCCTGGACCTCGATGCCCAATATCGGCAGCTGGTAAGCGCAGCGGCGCGAAATGTGCATTGCGTCCCGCGTCAGGGCGCTTCCCCACTTCATGGAAGTCGCCAGACGCGGTGAGTTGGGCTAAGGTGCGCGGCTGGTATTGCCGACAACATCGGCAGAGCTAACGTCAAATCTGCACTGACAGACACCGCCATGAATAGCACCGCATCCAGCAGCCCTTCTTCCTCGTCGTTCCTGAGCCGCATCAGCGTGGCCGGCCGCCTTTGGCTGGCCGTCGCGGTGGCCGTGGCTTCGTTGATCGGCCTGATCACTTTCTCGAGCATTCGCAGCACCGGCATCCAGCGCGATGCCGACGCGATGTCGGCCTCGCTGGACGCCAAGCTGGGCGCTGCCCAGCAGTGGAACGCGCTGACCGGCGCCAACATCTCGCGCGCCGTTGCCGTGGCTGTGGCCAACACGCCCGCGGTTGACGAGGCCCTGAAGGCTGATCGCGCGGCAGGCGTCGCCGAGGTCACCAAGGTCCAGGAAGCGCTGGCCAAGATGGACCTCACCGCCCAGGACAAGGCGCTGATGGACAAGATCGCCGAGGGCCGCAAGAACATCACCAGCACCCTGCAAAAGTACCGCGAGGTGACGGCCGCCGGCAATGCGCCGGCCGCGGCTGACTACTTCCAGCAGCAGGTCAAGCCGGTGATGGCGGACTATCTGAAGTCGCTGCAGGACTTTGCCCAGCTGCAGCAGGACAACAAGACGCACGCGCAGCAGCAGCTGGCCGAACGGCGCATGGGCACGCTGCGCATCGCCGCAACTGTTGTCGTCGTCATCCTCACCGTGCTGATTGGCGGCGCAGTGCTGTTGATCCGCTCGATCCAGCAACCGCTGGCCCAGGCCATCGCCATGGCCGAGAAGATTGCCGACGGCGACCTGACGTCGCGCACCCACTCCGAACGCAGCGATGAGTTCGGCAAGCTGCTCGGCGCGCTCGACGTGATGGTGGCCAAGTTGCGCTCCGTGGTGGGCGACGTGCGCCTGGGCATCGAATCGGTCTCCACCGCCTCGGCCGAGATCGCCACCGGCAACGCCGACCTCTCGGCCCGCACCGAGCAGACCGCTTCGAATCTTGAAGAAACCGCCAGCTCGATGGAAGAGCTGACGGGCACCGTGAGCAATAGCGCCGACGTGGCGCGCCAGGCCAATCAACTGGCCCACTCGGCCGCCGAGGCGGCGGCGCGCGGCGGCAGCGTGGTCGCCCAGGTGGTCACGAACATGGACGAGATCACCGCCAGCTCGCGCAAGATCGGCGACATCATCGGTGTGATCGACGGCATTGCTTTCCAGACCAACATCCTCGCGCTGAACGCTGCCGTGGAAGCAGCGCGTGCCGGCGAACAGGGCCGCGGCTTTGCGGTCGTGGCCAGCGAAGTGCGCAGCCTGGCGCAACGCAGCGCCCAGGCCGCCAAGGAGATCAAGACGCTGATCGGCGCCTCGGTCGAACGCGTGGAATCGGGCGCGGGCCTGGTGCAGCAGACCGGCGCGGTGATGGAAGAGATCGTCACCAATGTGCGCCGCGTCAGCGACATGATCGGCGAGATCGCCTCGGCCGCGATCGAGCAGCGTGACGGCATCTCGCAGGTCAATTCAGCCGTCAACAACCTCGACCAGATGACGCAGCAGAACGCCGCGCTCGTCGAGGAAAGCGCCGCCGCTGCGCAGTCATTGCGCGAGCAGGCCGCGCGGCTGGCCGAGGTGGTGTCGGTCTTCAATGTGGGCCGTCATGCGGTGGCCACAACAAGCCCAGCGCCGAAAGCTGCGCACGCCTTTGCTGCCGCCAAGCCGCAGCAAGCCAAGAAGACAGCCGCGCCTGCTCCGAAGGCAGCGGCCCAGCGCTCCGCCGTGCCCAAGTCGGTGGTTCGCAGCGCGCCGCGCGACAGCAGCACGCAGATGCCGAGCCCGAATCCTGTGGTCAGCAAGGGCTCGAGCAGCGGTGCAGAAGGCGACTGGGAGACGTTCTAAAAAAACGGCTTGTATCGATCGGTAAACCCGGTCGACGGCGAGCGCGCGGCCGGCGTTCAATCAGGGCATTCGGACTTCGGAGTCTTGCCCATGAAACATCGCGCCCTGCTGCTCGCCACCCTGATCGCCACCGGCGCCGCCTTGAGTGGCTGCATCGTCACCCCCTCCCGCCACGGCTACAGCGGCGCCATCGTCACCGTCGCGCCACCGCCGCCCGAGCAGGAGCTCTACGACCGCCCGCCGGTGGTCGGCTACATCTGGATCGGCGGCTTCTGGAACTGGATTGGCGGCCGCCATGTATGGGTGGGGGGCCATTGGGAAGCGCCGCGTGAGGGCTACCGCTGGGCGCCGCACACCTGGGTCCGCGTGGATGGCGGCTATCGCCTCAACGAAGGCCATTGGGAACGCCGCCGCTAAAGCAGCCAAAGCAGCTGAACTGCTAACGGCGACGTCAAGCGGCGTCGTCAGACGCTCATCGGCACGCCATAACGCTTGAACACCTCGGCATAGGCCGGCGTGGCCTTGAACTGCTGCAGCGCCCGGCTGATGTCGGCGCGCCGCTCCAGGAACGGCGACTGCTTGCCGATCAGCAGCTGGAATTCGGCCTGGTCCATGCGATTGGGCAGCGAGTGCACGCTGTCGCCGCCTTCGGTGCGGGACAGGATGTAGCTCATCACGAGCACGTTCTCGACCATCATGTCGCCGCGCCCGGCAATGAGCATCTTGACCGCGCTGTTGAAGTCGCCGCCCCAGACGATGTCGAAATCCTTCAGCTTGTTCTTGGCCCAGCTGTTCGCGCTGTACGAGACCACGCTGGGCTTCATGGCCAGCAACTCGTTCAGATTGCGGGCGCGCGAAAACTGTTCGGCCCGAGGCGTGTTCGCGCGCACGAAGATGCAGGTGGGCATAGCCACGACGGGCTCGGCCACCGCCTCGGCATAGGCCAGGCGTTCGGGTGTGGCGATGGTGCAGATGGCGTCTCTTTCGCCCATCTCGACCAGGCGCTGCGAGCGCGGCCAGGGGAAGCCTTCGTGCTGGCAATGGATGCCCAGGCGCTTGTCCAGCACCGCGCCCAGCACATCGACCAGGATGCCGCGCAGGGCGCCGTGGTCGACAAAGCTCAAGGGGCTGTAGGTTTCGAAATAAGCCATGCGGAAATCCGGCGCCGCCCCTGCGGGAATCACCAACCCACCCAATCCCGCCGCGGACAGCCCGCGCAGCATCTTGCGCCGCCCTTGATCCATGCAAATAACTCGTTAGTTCAGCGCGCGAGCTTAGTGCAGTTTCCAGCGGTGGGCGCATTGCGAACGTCACGAGTCGCGATTGCTCGGAGAGCGCAGCACCGCAGGGCGCCGGCTATCATCCGCCGCCCCGCTAACGCCATGTCTGCACTGACCTCTTTTCTCTCCGCCCTCTGGCCTGCCCGCATGCGCGTGGGTGCCCGCGAGCGGTTGCGCGTGGTGGCTGGTGCCCTGCTCGGCATCTTGCTCACCTCCTTGCTGTGCCACATGGCGTTGACTGATGCCGGGCCCTGGATCGTCGCGCCGCTGGGTGCCAGCGCCGTGCTCGTGTTCGGCCTGCCCGCCAGCCCGCTGGCGCAGCCCTGGCCGGTGATCGGCGGCAACTCGCTGTCGGCTTTGGTGGGCGCTGCCTGCGGCCTCTTGATCCGCGATCCCGTCTGGGCAGGCGCCATCGCGGTGGGTCTGGCCATTGCCGTCATGTTTGCCACGCGCTGCCTGCATCCGCCCGGCGGCGCGGCGGCCTTGCTGAGCGCGATGGGCGGCGTGAGCCTGTCCTTCGCACTGTTCCCGGTGGCCGTGAACAGCCTGCTGCTCGTGGCGGCGGGCATGGCCTACAACGGCCTCACGGGCCGGCGCTATCCGCATCGCCAGCTCGCGCCGGCCGCCGCCTCCACCACAGCGGCGGCGG
>FSVW01000948.1_pt1 | contig 12540 bp, 12 predicted proteins | sample 1637551 | NCBI WGS metagenome assembly FSVW01 (sample SAMEA3914814, study PRJEB12502) | metagenome | biome: forest; material: soil | place: USA | collected 2011-09-16 | depth 0.1 m | reverse complement strand
TCGCTGGGCTATTCCTTCGACGAAGAAATCAAGATCGGCGGCAACTACGTGCCCGTCGTCCGCGATATCCACACGGTCTATGTGAGCGGGCAGATTCCCCGCGTCGGCGACACCGTGGTCGTGACCGGCCGGGCGGGCGCCGCCGTCACGCTGCAAGGCGCGCAACTGGCCGCGAAGATCTGCGTGCTGCGGGCGCTGGCGCTGCTGAAGAAGTCGCTCGGCTCGCTGGAGCAGGTCCGCGCGATCCTGCGCATCACCGTCTATGTCCAATGCACCGAAGACTTCACGCAGCACAGCGAGGTCGCCGACGGTGCGTCGGAGCTGCTGTATGCCATCCTCGGCCCGGCCGGCGCCCATACGAGAACATCGGTGGGCGCCTACCAGTTGCCCAAGAGCGCCACGGTCGAGCTGGACCTGGTGGCGGCGGCTGAGGCGGACTAGGGTGCGCCGCTTCGATCGCTCCAATCGCTCCAATCGCTTCGCAGCCGACTCTGCCGAATCAATGGCGTTCTTCCAATGACCATCCCGAGCTACTTTCACTTCGACTTCTTTGCCACCCGCCCGCTGAGCAACGCCGCACAGCTGCCGAAGCTGTTCCTCGTGCTGACGGCCGCCTACTTCCTGGCCAGCCTCGGCCATTTCAGCCACAACGCCGAGTTCATCTGCGAATACCCGAAGCTGCCGGCTTGGCTGACGCCCGCCAAGGTCTACGCCTCGTGGGCTGCGATCACGGCGATCGGGGTGTTCGGCCTCCTGCTGCTCCGCAAGCGCCGCTTCACGCCGGGTTTCCTCGCGGTGGCGGTCTACGCCGCGCTCGGCTTTGACGGCCTGGGCCACTATGCGGTCGCACCAATGGCCTTCCACACCTTCGGAGCGAATGTCTCCATCCTCTCCGAAGTCGCCGCGGCCGCGCTGCTGCTGCCGTTGACGCTATTTCTTGCCGGGCACCGGCTCGCTATGATGCCGCCCTTGCCCTCAGCCTGATCCTCATGCTCGTCCACCCTCAGTTCGACCCTGTTGCCATCCACATCGGCCCGGTGGCCGTGCATTGGTATGGCCTGACCTACCTTGCCGCCTTCGGCATGTTCCTGTGGCTGGCGAACCTGCGGGTGAAGCAGCCTCAATGGGCGCAGGCCGGCTGGACGCGCAGCGATGTGGACGACATCCTGTTCTTCGGCGTACTCGGCGTCGTGCTCGGCGGGCGGCTGGGCTATGTGCTCTTCTACAAGCCCGACTATTACGTGCATAACCTGCTGGAGATCTTTGCCGTCTGGAAGGGCGGCATGGCTTTCCATGGCGGGCTGCTGGGCGTGATCGCGGCGATGGCGCTGTTCGCGAAGCTGCGGGGCCGGACCTTCTTCGAAGTGACCGACCTGATCGCCCCTTGCGTGCCCACGGGCCTGGCGGCCGGGCGCATCGGTAACTTCATCAACGGAGAGCTGTGGGGCCGGCCGGCCGACCCGAGCCTGCCCTGGGCGATGATCTTTCCGCAGGCCAATGACGGCGGCATCCCGCGCCATCCTTCGCAGATCTACCAGTTCCTCGGCGAAGGGATGCTGCTCTTCGTGCTGCTGTGGCTGTATGCGCGCAAGCCGCGGTTGACCGGCCAGGTCTCGGGCATGTTCCTGATCGGCTACGGCATCCTGCGATTCATCGCCGAGTACTTCCGTGAGCCCGATGATTTTCTCGGCTATCGCGCCCTGAACCTGAGCCAGGGCCAATGGTTGTGCGTGCCGATGGTGCTGGCGGGCATCGCGATCTGGGCCTGGGCTTCGCGAAAGAAAGAGGCGAACTGAGATGCGGCAAATCTTCTTCGATACCGAGACTACCGGCCTCAATCCGGAGAGCGGTGACCGCCTGGTTGAAATCGGTTGCGTGGAGATGGTCAACCGGCAGTTGACCGGCAACAGCCTGCATCTCTACATCAACCCCGAACGGGACATGCCTGAGGAGGCCGAGAGGATCCACGGCCTGTCCGCGAAGTTCCTTTCCGACAAGCCGAAGTTCGCCGAGGTCGTTGACCAGTTCCTGGCCTTCGTGGCCGGCGCGGAGCTGGTGATCCACAACGCGGGCTTCGATCTGAGCTTCTGCAATGCCGAGCTGAAGCGCCTGCGCAGGCCGCCGATCAATGACAGCGTCAGCGTGCGCGACACCTTGCTGATGGCCCGCGAGATGTTCCCCGGCAAGGCCAACTCGCTGGATGCGCTGTGCCGCCGCCTGGAGGTCGACAACTCCGGCCGCAAGTACCACGGCGCCTTGCTGGACGCGGAGTTGCTGGCCGACGTCTACATCAACATGACGCGCGGCCAGGACTCGCTGGTGATGATGGACGAATCGGGCACCGGTGGCACGGGCCAGGACGGCGAGATCCGCATCGTGGCGGTCGACCTGAGCAGCTTCGTGCTTCCGGTCATCTTGGCGACGGGCGATGAATGGGCCGCGCATCAGAAGGTACTCGTCGACCTGGACAAGGCCAGCGGCGGGAAAAGAATCTGGCAGGAGCAGCCTCAGCCTTCTTGAGCGGCTTTGAAAGCATGGCATAATCGTGGGCTTCCCGATTGACGCAAGTGGGTCGGGAGCATCGCAACACGACATCGATCCGGGCGGTTAGCTCAGGGGTAGAGCATCACATTCACACTGTGGGGGTCGGGGGTTCGAAACCCTCACCGCCCACCAGGTTCAGGATTCCGGCAATCGCATCGGGATCGGCTGGTGGAAGCAGGATTGAAGTCGAACGAAAGCGGATGGAATTCGGGCGGTTAGCTCAGGGGTAGAGCACGACATTCACACTGTCGGGGTCGGGGGTTCGAAACCCTCACCGCCCACCAAGGTCGCATCGAACCACGCCGGATCGGCTGATCCCGCGTGGTTTTTTGTTGTCCACCCGACGCGCGGCTAGGATGCCCGCGGAGGGAGAGAACATGGACGAAGAGGTTTCCGAGGCGCCGCGCGGCGAACCCGCAAAGCCGGTTGAACCGGCCGCAACCCTGATCGCTACGCCGCAGCACAACTGGCTGGGCGAAGGCGCCAGGCTCGCGTTTTTCCGCGCGCCGCGCTGGCCGGCCTTGAACAGCACGCCCTGGACCTTGGCTGCGCTATTGCTGCTCGGCTACGTGGTGACGTCCGTCTGGGAGCGGGCGGCGTTGGAAGGTCATCCCGACTTCTTCTGGCGCGGCCTGCTCGGCGGCTGGCCTGCCACTGCGCTCAATGCCTGGCTCTGCTGGATCATTGCAAGATCCTTCAGGCCGGCGCCTGCCGGCGACGCTGGCCTGGCGAAGCTGTTCGCCCTGTTGTGCGCGACCTACGCGGTCTTCGGCATGTTCTTGGGTGCGGTGTTCGCGGTGCTGAGGCATGTAGTTTCCGCGCCTGAAAACTGGCCCCTTAAAGCCCGCTGGATCGCTTGGCTAGCGCCGCTGATCTGGATCGGCCTGGCGCAGATCCGTCTGCTCTGGTGGGCCGGCAAGGGCTGGCCGGTGCGAGCGGCGATCCTGCTGCTGACGCCGGCGACGCTTGCCATCAGCGGCTGGCTGGCGCCCGTGCAGTTCTGGTGGCCGGCGCCCAGCGCCGATGCGCACAGTTACAAGGGATTGCCGCTCACGCAGCAGGTCGTGGACGCCCAGCCGCGGCTGCTGGCCGAGGCGCTTGCCGGCTTGCAGCCGCAGCGGCCGGGCAAGGTCGACCTCTATGCGCTTACCTATGCGCCTTACGCCTCGCAGGACGTGTTCATGCGGGAGAGCGCGGCCGTGACCAAAACCATGGGCGAACGCTTCGGCGCGGCCGGCCGGATGGTGCAACTGGTCGTCAACCCGGCCAGCTCGACAACATTGCCCTGGGCCACCCCGGCCAATCTGCAGCGCAGCATCCAGCGCATGGCCGCGCTGATGGATCGCGACGAGGACGTGCTGTTCCTGCATCTCACGTCCCACGGCGGCGCCGATGGCGTGCTGGCCGTCGACACCTGGCCGCTGCAGTCGGAGCCCGTCAGGCCGCAGATGCTCAAAGCTTGGCTCGACGAGGCCGGCGTGCGCTGGCGCGTCGTCTCGGTCTCGGCCTGCTTTTCGGGCAGCTGGATCGCGCCGTTGGCGGGCGACGGCACGCTGGTCATGACGGCGGCCGATGCCGATCACACCTCCTACGGCTGTGGGTCCAAATCGCCGCTGACCTTCTTCGGCCAGGCGATGTACGTGGACGCGCTACCCGGCGCCGGCTCCTTCGAAGAGGCGCATGCCCAGGCGCGCCGCCTGATCGAACGCCGGGAGAAAGTGGCAGGGAAGACCGACGGTTTCTCGAATCCGCAGATCTCCGAGGGCCGGGGCATCGCCGCGCAGTTGCAGCGTTTGTACGGCGAAGGCCGCCAGCGTGATCAGACGCAGGATCAGACGCCGAGATAACGGCTTATGTCAGCGTGCTCCAGCAGATCCCTACTGTCGCCTCGCAGCACGACCTGCCCCTTCTGCAGCACCAGCGCGCGGTCGGACAGTTGCAGCACGCGCCGGTAGTCGCGGTCCACGATCAGGGTGGCAATGCCGTTGGCGCGGATCTCGGCGATGACGCGCCAGATCTCCTTGACGACCAGCGGCGCCAGGCCTTCGGTCGCTTCGTCCAGGATGATCAGCGCGGGGTGCGTCATCAGCGCGCGGCCGATCGACAGCATCTGCTGCTCGCCGCCGGAGAGTTGCGCGCCGAGGTTGTCGATGCGCTCGGCGAGCCTCGGGAAGGTGCTCAGGACGCGCTCCAGCGTCCAATCGCCGCGGCTGGCGGCCATCAGCAGGTTCTCGCGCACGCTCAGGTTCGGGAACACGCCGCGGCCTTCGGGCACGTAGGCCACACCGAGCCGCGCCAGCTCGTGAGGCCTGGCCTGGCTGCAGTCCTGCCCCGCCACGGTGATCATGCCGCTCCGCTGCGCGACATGGCCGAGCAGGCTGCGGATCAAGGTGCTCTTGCCCATGCCGTTGCGGCCGAGCAGGCCGATGGTTTCGCCGCGGGCGATCTCCAGGTCGATGCCGTGCAGCACGTGGCTGCTGCCGTACCAGGCCTGCAGGCCGCGCGCTTGCAGGAATGGGGTCAGGTCTTCACTCATGGCCGAGGTAGGCTTGCTGCACGGCCTGATTGATGCGCACGGCATCCGGCGTGTCGCAGGCGATCACGCGGCCGTTGACCATCACCGTGATGCGATCGGCGATGCGGAACACCGCGTCCATATCGTGCTCGACCAGCAGCACCGCGTGGCTGGATTTGAGTTCGACCAGCAGCGCCAGCATGCGCTCAGTTTCTTCGGCTCCCATGCCGGCCAATGGTTCATCGAGCAGCAGGACCTTCGGCTTTGTCGCCAGGCACATGGCGATCTCGAGCTGGCGCTTCTGCCCGTGCGAGAGCGAACCGGCCGCGCGGTCGAGCAGCGCAGAGAGCCCCGCCTGCCCGGCCGCTGCTAACGCCGCTTCCGAGCTGACCCTGCAGCGCTGCGCGTCGCGCCAAAACGACCATGCTTGCGGATGGCGGGCCTGCGCGGCGAGCCGGCAGTTCTCGCGCACGCTGAAGCCGGGAAAGATGGTGTTGCGCTGGTAGCTGCGGCCCAGGCCCGCGCGGGCACGGCGCGGCTGGCTCCAGCGGGTCACGTCCCGGCCCAGCAGCTCGACCTGGCCGGATGAGGGCGCAAGCTCGCCCGAGAGGATGTTGATCAGGGTCGATTTCCCCGCGCCGTTCGTGCCGATGACGGCATGGACGATGCCAGCATGAAGCTCGATGGACACATCATCCAGCGCCACCAGGCCGCCCCAGCGGCGCGTGATGTTCGTGCCATGCAGCAGCGCGCTCATCGCCGCCATCCGATCAGCCCGCGCGGCAGCCAGGCCACCGAGGCGATGATGCTCAGGCCCAGCCCCAGTTGCCAGTGCCTGGCGAAGGCGCCGAACACCTGTTCTGACTTGAACAGCTCCTGCAGCAGCGCAAATGCGAAGGCGCCGACGAGTGCGCCGCGCAAGTCGCCGAGGCCGCCGAGGATGATCATGATCAGCACCGCGCCGCTCAGGTGCCAGCTCATGATTTCCGGGTTGACGTAGCCGTCCTTCACCGCGAACAGGAAGCCGGCCAGCCCGGCGATAGCGCCGGAGATCACGAACGCGGCGAGCTTGTACGGATAGGTCGAGAAGCCGGTGGCGCGCATCCTTTGCTCGTTCGCCTTGATGCCGGCCAGCGCGCGGCCGAAGCTCGAACGCAGCAGCAGCGCGAGGAAGGCGAAGGCGCCGGCCAGGCAGGCGAGGGTGAAGGCGTAGAGGACGAGCGGCTTGTCGAGGTCGATCAAATTGCCCAGCGCAGGTTTGACGTTGAGATAGATGCCGTCGCTGCCGCCGCCCACCGGCGTGTCGTGCGCGACGTAGTAGGCCATCTGCGCGAAGGCGAGGGTGACCATGATGAAGTAGACGCCCTGCGTACGAAGCGTCAGCGCGCCGACCGCCAGCGCGAACAGCGCTGCGGCGCCGACACTGAGTGCCAGCAGCAGGATCAGCGAAGGCGTGCTGCCATCCGCCGGCGCACCCAGCGCTGCGGCATACGCGCCGACACCGAAGAAGGCCGCCTGCCCGAAGCACACGAGCCCGGTCCCGCCGACCAGCAGTTCCAGGCTGAGCGCCAGCAGCGCGTAGATCATCGTCTTGGTGACGAGGTCCAGCACATAACTGCCTCCCGCAGCGGGTGCCAGCGCCAGCGCAGCGAAGATCAGGAAGGTCAGGACTTGCGTCTTTTTGATCGGCATCGTCATCAATCAGCCCGCCTTGAACAAGCCGGCCGGCTTCCACAGCAGGATCAAGGCCATCAGCACGTAGACCAGCACGCCGGAAGCCTGCGGCAGCAGGACCTTGCCGAAGGTGTCGACCGCCCCGATCAGCAGCGAGCCGAGCAGCGCGCCTCGGATCGAGCCGATGCCGCCGATCACGACGACGACGAAGCACAGGATCAGCACCGAGTTGCCCATGCCCGGATAGACCGAGGACACCGGCGCCGCCACCATGCCGGCCAGCGCGGCGATGGCGACACCCGCCGCGAACACCAGCCGGTAGAGAAACTGGATGTCGATGCCCAGCGACTGGACCATCTCCCGATTGGTGGAGCCGGCGCGGATCATCATGCCGATGCGCGTGCGGGTGAGCACCAGATACATTGCTAACGCCAGGATCAAGCAGACCGCCGAAATGAAAAGCCGGTAGACCGGATAGCTCATCACGTCGCCCAGCGGAAGGCTGCCAGCCAGCAGTGCCGGCGGCGCCACGCCATGGACCTCATCGCCGACGAGCATGCTGCGCAGTTCCTCGAACACCAGGATCAGCCCATAGGTCATCAACACCTGCTGCAGGTGCTCGCGCTCGTAGAGGTAGCTGAAGAAGGCCCATTCGAGCAGGTAACCGAGCCCTATCGACAACACCAGTCCCAGCCCCAGCGTCGCGAAGAAGTTGCCACCCACCAGCGGCGCCAGCGCGTAGGCCATGTAGGCGCCGATCATGTAGAAGCTGCCGTGGGCGAGATTGATCACGCCCATGATCCCGAAGATCAGGCTCAGCCCGGAGGCGATGAGGAAGAGCAGCAGGCCGTATTGCAGCGCGTTCAGGCACTGGATCAGGAAGGTCGACAGATCCATCCAGCGCGGCGACTCAGAGCTTGCAGCCGCGCGCCGGATCGGCCAGCGCCTTGCTCGCCATGCCGATCACGACGTTCTCCTTGCCCTTCACCTGGCGCAAATAGAAATCCTGCACCGGGTTGTGCGCCTTGCTGAGCACGAAGGGGCCGCGCGGGCTGTCGATCTTCGCTTTCTCGATCGCGGCGCTGAACTCGGCCTTCTTCGTGATGTCGCCCTTCACCGCAGCCAGGCCTGTGGCCAGCATCTGCGCGGCGTCGTAGCCTTGCACGGCATACACATCGGGCTGCAGCTTGTAGGTCTTGGCGTAGGCGAGGCGGAAGGCGTTGTCGCGCGGCGTGCCGAGGCTGTCGGCGTAATGCATGGTCGTCAGAAGCCCGTCGGCATCGGCCCCCTGGGCTTCCAGCGTGCCGTCGGTCAGGAAACCGGCGGCGTAGAGCGGGATCGATTTCTTCAGGCCCGCCGCCGCATAGTCCTTGACGAATTTGACCGCCCCGCCGCCAGCGAAGAAGGTATAGACGGCATCCGGCTTGGCCGCCGCGATCTCGGTCAGCAGCGCCTGGAACTCGACGTTGGGGAAGGGCAGGCTCAGCTCCTTCGTGACCTTGCCGCCGTTCTTCTCCAGGCCGTCCTTGAAGCCGCGCACAGACTCGTCGCCAGCCGCGTATTTCCAGGTGATCGTGACGACGTTCTTGATGCCCTTCTTGCCCATCACCTCGCCCATCGCGTAGCCGGGCTGCCAGTTGGAGAAAGAGCTGCGGAAAATGTTCGTTGCGCACATCGGGCCGGTCACAGCATCGGCGCCAGCGTTGGGGACGATCAGCACGGTGCCGGTGTCTTTGGCGACCTTGGCCATGGCCATCGCCACGCCGCTGTGTACCGAGCCGATCAGCACGTCCACGTTGTCGCGCTTGACCAGCTTGTTCACGTTGTCGGTCGCCTTCGCCGGGTCGGATTCGTCGTCGACCTTGAAGTACTCGATCTCGCGGCCACCGAGCTTGCCGCCCTGCTCGGCGACCAGCAGCCTGAAGCCGTTCTCGATGGCCGTGCCCAGCGAGGCGTAGGTGCCGGTAGCGGGCAGCATCAAGCCGACCTTGAGCTTGGCCTGGGCGAAGGCCGGGCCCGTGGCGAGGGCGGCGGCGAGGGCCGTCATAACGGCGAGGTTCAGCGTGCCGGACTTGTGGGTGAAGATCATCATCGTCTCGTCTCCTGGCTATGTGTTTTTATGGATGAACTCGGTGACTGCCGCGATCACGGCTTCGGGCTGGTCACGGTGCGGCGAATGGCCGCAGGCGGGCAGTTCCAGTAGCTCTGTCTGCAGCACGCGGCGCGCGATGCCGCGGACCTGCTCCAGCGTACCGTATTCGTCGTCCACGCCCTGTACGGCGAGCAGAGGCGCGCGGATCGTGGCGATCTCGTCCTCGATCGACCATTGGCGAAAAGGCGCATGCAGCCAGATCCGGTTCCAGCCCCAGAAGGCGGAATCGACGTCCTCGTGATGGCGGGCCAGGCGCTGACGCAATTCGGTGTTCAGGTAGGCCTCGCGGGTCTTGGCGATGCTTTCGACGCTGATGTTCTCGACCATGATGTGCGGCGCGAGGACGATGCAGCCCGACAGCTTTTCGGGGAGGCGGGCGGCGTAGAGCAGCGCGATCGAGCCGCCGTCGCTGTGGCCGAAGAGCCAGGGGCTAACGTTGATGTTCAGCGCATCCAGAAAGGCGGGCAGGACTTCGTGCGCCTGTTGGTGCATGAAGTCCGGATCCCAGTGTTCATCGGGATCTCGTGGCGTTGAGCGGCCGTAGCCAGGCCGCGAGTAGACGAGGCCGCGACAACGCACAGTCTCGCAAAGGCGCGCAGGGAAATCGCGCCACATCGAGACGGAGCCCAGGCCTTCATGGAGGAAGACGATCAGTGGCGCCTGTGCATCTTCATGGCCGACCCACTGATGTTCGATGCGAAGGCGGCGACCGCGCCAATCGATCTGGATGAACTCGCTGCTTGTGTTGCTGCCGCCGCTCATCGCCCGGCTCGCTGCCGTTCCAGCTCGCGCAGCTTGAAGCGCTGGATCTTGCCGGTCGCCGTCTTCGGCAGTTCGTTCAGGAACTCGATCAGCCGCGGATATTTGTAGGGCGCGAGCCGGTCCTTGACGAAGGCTTTCAACTGCGCCTCGTCGACCTGCTGGCCGGGCTTCAGCACGACGAAGGCCTTGGCCTTGGTCAGGCCCTCGGCGTCTTCGATGCCGATCACCGCGACCTCCAGCACGGCCGGGTGCTTGACCAGCGTGGCCTCCACCTCGAAGGGCGAGACGTAGAGGCCGCTGACCTTGAGCATGTCGTCGCTGCGGCCGGCGTAGGTGTAGCTGCCATCGGCATTGCAGACGTATTTGTCGCCGCTCCTGGTCCACGCACCCTGGAAGGTTTCGCGCGATTTCTCGCGGTTGCCCCAGTACATCAGCGCCGCGCTCGGGCCGCGGATGTAGAGCTCGCCGGTTTCGCCTGCAGGCACGGCGCGGCCGTCCTCGCCCCGCAGTTCGATCTCGTAGCCGGGCACCGGCCAGCCGGTCGTGCCGTAGCGAACCTTGCCAGGCAGGTTGGAGATAAAGATGTGCAGCATCTCGGTCGAGCCGATGCCGTCGATGATCTCGACGCCGAAGTGTTCGGTGAAGCGCTCGCCGATGTCTGCGGGCAGCGCCTCGCCGGCCGATGAGCAGATGCGCAGCGCGACCTGCTTGCGGGTCGGCAGATTCGGCGAGGCGAGTATGCCGGCGAAGCCCGTCGGGGCGCCGAAGAAGATGGTCGGATGCTGGTCTGTCCAGCGCTTGAATATGGCATCGGGCGTCGGGCGTTCGGCCATGTAGATCGAAGTCGCGCCGACGCTCATCGGGAAAGTCAGTGCGTTGCCGAGGCCGTAGGCAAAGAAGAGCTTGGCGGCGGAAAAGCAGACATCGCTCTCCTTCACGCCGAGCAGTTGCCGGCCGTAGAGTTCTGCCGTCCAGTAAGGGTTCGCGTGGCTGTGCAGTGTGCCTTTCGGGCGGCCGGTTGAGCCCGAGGAATAGAGCCAGAAGCCGGGATCGTCCGGCGCTGTGGCGGCAGGTGCCGGCAGGGCGCTGCTGCCCACAATCACGTCTTCGAGTGCTTTGAAGCCGCTCGGCAGTTCGCCGGTTGGCCGCGAGACCCAGACCTCCTTCGCCTCATGCTCGCCGCTCGCCATCGCCGCCTGCATCACCGGCAATAGCGCAGCAGAAGCGAGCACCGCCTGCGCCCGGCTGTGGCGGAGCATGAAGCCATAGTCGTCGGCCGTCAGCAGCGTGTTCACGGCCACCGGCACGACGCCCGCGTACATCGCGCCGAGGAAGCAGACCGGCCAGTCGGTGCAGTCGTGCATCAGCAGCAGCACGCGCTCCTCGCGCCGGATGCCGGCGGCCAGCAAGGCACCGGCGAAACGCCGGATCCGGTCGGCCAGCTCGCCATAGCTCACCGAGCCTGCATCGTCGATGCAGGCGGCCTTGGCGCCGCGGCCGGCATTGCGCTCCAGCAGGTGTTGCGCAAAGTTGAATTGCGCCCCCGGCACCGGGATGTCTTCGATGGCCATGCTGGGCGTCTCCAGATTGCGATCGTCAGAAAGATGAAGTATTGTGCGTGTCAATGATTCAATTTCAGCGCCGCCATGTCAAGCAACATATTGCATGATCCGGGTTTGTCCCCGCCGGCATCGGAGGATAAGAACCCTTTTCTGATCGCCCTGGGCGAGCGTGTCAAGGCGCTGCGCGCCCGCCGCGGAATGACACGCAAGGCGGTTGCCGGCGCGGCTGAAGTGTCGGAGCGCCACCTGGCCAATCTGGAATACGGCACGGGCAATGCCTCGATCCTGGTCCTGTCCCAGGTGGCGGGTGCTTTGCACTGTTCACTGGCGGAATTGCTGGGCGACGTCAGTGCGTCCTCGCCCGAGTGGCTGCTGCTGCGCGAGTTGCTGCAGAACCAGGACGAAGCGAGCTTGCGCCGCGTGCGCCTGGCTGCGGCCGAGCTCTTGGGCAAGGGTGGCGAGCAGGCCGCGCGGAGTTCGCGGGTGGCATTGATCGGGCTGCGCGGCGCGGGCAAGTCGACGCTCGGACAATTGCTGGCCGATGACCTGGGATTCCCCTTCGTCGAGCTGAGCCGCGAGGTCGAAAAGGCCGCGGGCTGCAGCGTCTCCGAGATCCAGGCGCTGTACGGTATGAATGCCTACCGCCGCTATGAACGCCGGGCGCTGGATGAGGCCATTCAGGCCAGCCCTGAGGCCGTGATCGCCACGCCGGGCGGCCTGGTCTCGGATCCCGGTGCTTTCAACGAATTGCTGGCCCATTGCACTACCGTCTGGCTGCAGGCGGCGCCAGAAGATCACATGAACCGCGTCATCGCTCAGGGCGATACGCGGCCGATGGCGGCCAGCCGAGAGGCCATGGATGATCTGCGCAGCATCCTGGCCGGCCGGGCGGCGTTTTATTCGAAGGCGGACTTCTCGCTGGACACGAGCGCGCAAGCGCTGGAACCCACGTTCAGCCTGCTGCGAGACCAGGTCAGGCAAGCGCTGCAACTGCCGCACTGACATGCATGAAAATTCTTGACGGTTGATGAGAATGCGCAACATACTGCATGCATGATATTTCATGAACCGCAGGAGTCCGCCTCATGAACAGCAGCGACCTCAATCCCCGCGTCGACTACCAGCCTGATCCGGGCCAGTACCGCCACTGGAAGCTCAAGTTCGAGGGTCCGGTCGCGACTCTGGCCGCTGATTTCGACGAGAACGCCGGCCTGCGGCCCGGCTACAAGCTCAAGCTCAACAGCTATGACCTCGGCGTAGACATCGAGCTGAACGACGCGATCCAGCGCATCCGCTTCGAGCATCCGGAAGTGCGTACCGTCGTCCTCACC
>FSVW01002452.1_pt1 | contig 12556 bp, 9 predicted proteins | sample 1637551 | NCBI WGS metagenome assembly FSVW01 (sample SAMEA3914814, study PRJEB12502) | metagenome | biome: forest; material: soil | place: USA | collected 2011-09-16 | depth 0.1 m | reverse complement strand
TTCTCGGTGCGCAACACCAGCGTCGAGGCCTATCTGCAGCCGCAGGTCCACGAGGTCAAGGTCAGCCGCGCCGACCTGCAATCCGACCTGCGCCATGCCGCCAAGCGGCAGGCCTATGAATGGCTCAGCTGCGAGACCTACTACCTGTTCCCGGCCGGCATGGCCGAGCCCGAGGAGATCCCCGAGCCCTACGGCGTGTGGGTGCTGCATGGCGAGATTGACGGGGGCCGCTTCGAGCAGCTGCGGCCCGCGCGGCATCAGCCCTGCACGCTGCCGTTTGCCGTGTGGCTCGCGCTGGCCAAGGCCGCGCCGCTGCAGGCCGATGAAGGCGAGGAACGCCCGCAGGCGCCGCTGAACGAGACGGGCGCGTGAGCGAAGGCGGGGCCTACCGCGTGGCGGTGCGCGAGCTCTGCGAGTTCAGCGCCAAGAGCGGCGACCTCGACCTGCGCTTCACGCCTGCGCCCACCGCGCTCGAAGGCATCGAGGGCCATGCCCGCGTCGCCGCGCGGCGCGGCAGCGGCTACGAAAGCGAAGTCGCACTGAGCGGCCAATTCGAGGAGCTGCGCGTGCGCGGCCGTGCCGACGGCTTCGACGCCGCGCGCGGCCGGCTTGAGGAGATCAAGACGCACAAGGGCGGGCTGAACCGCCAGCCGGCCTCGCACCGCGCGCTGCACTGGGCGCAGCTGAAGGTCTACGGCGCCCTGCTGTGCGCCGAGCGTGGCCTGGCCGAGCTCGAGCTGGCGCTCGTGTACTTCAACATCGGCAACGAGCAGGAGACGGTGTTCACCGAACGCTGCACGGCAGACCAGCTGCAGCTGTTCTTCGAGCAGCAGTGCCGGCGCTTCCTCGACTGGGCCCGCCAGGAGCTGGCGCACCGCTCGGCGCGCGATGCAGCGCTGGGGGCGCTGCAGTTTCCCTTCGGCGATTTCCGCGCCGGCCAGCGCGTGCTGGCCACGGCCGTCTACAACGCGGCGCGCACGAAGCGCGTGCTGCTGGCGCAAGCCCCGACGGGCATCGGCAAGACGCTGGGCACGCTGTTCCCGCTGCTGAAGGCCGCGCCGGCGCAGGCGCTCGACAAGGTCTTCTTTCTGGCCGCCAAGACCTCGGGCCGGCAGCTCGCGCTCGACGCCCTGCAGCGCATGCCCGCAGCCGGCCTGCGCGTGCTCGAAATGGTGGCGCGCGAGAAAGCCTGCGAGCACCCCGACAAGGCCTGCCATGGCGAGAGCTGCCCGCTCGCCGCCGGCTTCTACGACCGCCTGCCGCAAGCCCGCGCGGCCGCGGTGGCGCAGGCCCTGCCGCTCGACCAGGCCCGCGTGCGCGAGCTGGCGCAAGCGCACGAGATCTGCCCCTACTACCTGAGCCAGGAGCTGGTGCGCTGGGCCGACGTCGTGGTCGGCGACTACAACTATTTCTTCAGCGGCAGCGCCTTGCTGCACAGCCTCAGCGCCGTCAACGACTGGCGCGTCGGCCTGCTGGTGGACGAGGCCCACAACCTGGTGGACCGCGGCCGCGGCATGTACAGCGCCGAGCTGCATCCGCAAGCCCTGGCCGAGGCGCGCCGCTCGGCCACGGCGCGCAAGCACGCGCCGGTGAAGCGCGCGCTCGACAAGCTGCGCAAGAGCTGGGGCGCGCTGGGCGACGAGCTCAAGGACGCTGAGGATGAATACAAGGTCTGCGCAGAGCCGCCCGCCGCCTGGTTCGAGGCCTTGCAAAACGCCAGCGGCACGGTCAGCGAGCACCTCGCCGAGCACCCGGCCGATGCGCCCGACCTCGCGCTACAGGGCTTCTACCTCCAGGCGCTGCAGTTCCTGCGCCTGTGCGAAGGCCTGGACGCCGCGCATTCCATCGTCGACCTGAGCCGCGCCGGCACGCGACTCAAGCCGGCTGGAAAGGACGCCACCTGGCTGGCCGCTGCGCCCGTCGTCTGCCTGCGCAACATCGTGCCGGCGCCGCACCTGAAGCCGAGGCTGGCGGCCGCGCACACGGCCACGCTGTTCTCGGCCACGCTGCAGCCCGCGCGCTGCTACGCCGACCTGCTGGGCCTGCCCGACGACCATGCGCATGTCGAGGTGCAGACGCCGTTCCGGCCCGAGCAGCTGCAGGTGCGCATCGCCCGCGAGGTCTCGACACGCTGGCGCGACCGCGGCGGCTCGCTGGACCGCATCGTTGCGCGCATCGCCGCGCAATACGCTGCGCGGCCCGGCAACTACCTGGCCTTCTTCAGCAGCTACGACTACCTGCACCAGGTGGCCGAACGCCTGGCCGCACTGCACCCCGCGCTGCCGCAATGGCGCCAGCAGCGCCAGATGCGCGAGGCCGAGCGCAAGGCCTTCCTCGCGCGCTTCACGCCCGCGAGCCGCGGCGTGGCCTTTGCCGTGCTGGGCGGCGCGTTTGCAGAAGGCATCGACCTGCCCGGCCAGCGCCTGATCGGTGCCTTCATCGCCACGCTGGGCCTGCCCCAGTTGAACCCGGTGATGGAGCAGTTCCGCGAGCGGCTCGGCGCGCGCTTCGGGGCCGCGAACGGCTACGACTACGCCTACCTCGTGCCGGGCCTGCAGAAGGTGGTGCAGGCCGCCGGCCGGGTGATCCGCACGACCGAGGACGAAGGCGTGATCGAGCTGCTCGACGAGCGCTTCGGCAGGCCGGACGTGCAGCGCCTGCTGCCGGCGTGGTGGCAGATGGATTGACGGGCTGGCGGCGTGCTCACGCCGCCGCTTCAGCCCTCCACCGTGCTGGCGGCCCGCAGGCTCAGCTGCTGCCGCGCCGCGGCCAGCACATGGCTGACGTCGAAGCCGAAACGCTTTTGCGCGACCTTGCCCGGTGCCGACAGGCCGAAGCCGTGCATCGCCACGATGGCGCCGTGGCGGCCGACGTAGCGCTCCCAGCCCAGGCCGGACGCCGCCTCCACCGACACACGGGCGTGCACGGCTTCGGGCAGGACGCTCTCGCGATAGGCCGCGTCCTGCTCCTCGAACAGGTCCCACGAGGGCATGCTGACCACGCGAACCTTGACGCCTTCGGCCTTGAGCTGCTCGTAGGCCTCGATGCACAGCGCCACCTCGCTGCCGCTGCCCAGCAGGATCACGTCGGGCGGGCCGTCGGCCGCGTCGCCCGCGTCGGCCAGCACATAGGCGCCGCGCGCCACGCCGGCTGCACTGGCGTACTGGCTGCGGTCCAGCGTGGGCAGGGCCTGGCGCGAGAGCACGAGGCTCGCGGGCTTGCAGCGCAGGCGCATCACCACGCGCCAGGCTTCGACCACCTCGTTCGCGTCGGCCGGGCGAATCAGCACCATGCCGGGCATGGCGCGGAAGGAGGCGAGCTGCTCGATCGGCTGGTGGGTCGGCCCGTCCTCGCCCATCGCGATCGAGTCGTGCGTCCAGACGTAGATGACCGGCAGGCCCATCATCGCGGCCAGACGGATCGAGCCGCGCGCGTAGTCGGTGAAGATCAGGAAGCCGGCGGCGAACGCGCGCAGGCCGGCCAGCGTCATGCCGCTGGCCGCCGCGCACATCGCGTGCTCGCGGATGCCGAAGTGGAAGTTGCGCCCGTTCGGGTGGTCCGCGCTGAAATCGCCGGCCCCGTCAAAGCCGAGGTTGGTCTTGGTGGAGGGCGCCAGGTCGGCCGCGCCGCCCAGCAGCCAGGGCATCTTCGCGGCCAGCGTGTTCAGCACCTTGGCCGAGGCGTCGCGCGTGGCCAGGCCCTTGGCGTCGGCCTCGAAGCGGGGCAGCTCCGCGTCCCAGCCGGCGGGAAGCTCGCGGCGCTGGATGCGCTCGATCTGCGTTGCGAGCTCCGGGTACTGGGCCCGGTAGCCCGCGAACAGCGTCTTCCAGGCCCCATGCGCCGTGCTGCCGCGCACGCCGAACTGGCCGGCGAAGTGCGCCTGCACACCCTCGGGCACGGCGAACTGCACGTCGGGGTCGAAGCCGTAGAACTGCTTGGTCAGGCGCACTTCCTCCGCGCCGAGCGCCTCGCCGTGCGCCTCCTTGGTGTCCTGCCGGTGCGGCGAGCCGTAGCCGATGTGGCTCTGCTGGATGATCAGCGTCGGGCGGTCCTGGGTGTGGACGAAGGTCTGCAGCGCATGCGTCAGCAGGTCGAGGTCGTTGGCGTCGGGCACGCGCAGCACCTGCCAGCCATAACTCTCGAATCGCGCGCCAACGTCCTCGACGAAGGCCAGCGAGGTGGGGCCCTCGATGCTGATGTGGTTGCTGTCGTAGATCCAGCACAGGTGCGACAGCTTCAGGGTGCCCGCCAGCGAGGCCGCCTCGGCGCTGATGCCTTCCATCATGTCGCCGTCGCTGACCAGCGCGTAGACCTTGTGGTCGAACAGGGGGAAGCCCGGCCGGTTGTAGGTGACTCCGAGCCAGGCCTGCGCGATGGCCATGCCCACGCTGGTCGCCGCGCCCTGGCCGAGCGGGCCCGTGGTGGTCTCCACGCCCGAGGCCAGTCCGTGCTCGGGGTGGCCGCTGGCGACGCTGTCGGCCTGGCGGAAGCCCTGCAGCGCGGCCATCGTCACCGGGCCGCCGCTGGTGAGCGGGCTGTGGGCCCCCTTCACGCCGCCCAGGAACAGCAGGCCGTAGAGCAGCGCCGACGCATGGCCGGCCGACAGCACGAAGCGGTCGCGGTTGGCCCAGGCCGCGTCGCGCGGATCGAAGCGCAGGAAGCGCTGCCACAGGCAATAGGCCACCGGCGCCGCGCCCAGCGGCGTTCCCGGGTGGCCGGAATTGGCCTGCTGCACGGCGTCGACGGCCAGCATGCGCAAGGTGTCGATGCACAGCTGGTCCAGTTTGTCTTGTGCTTCGTCGCTCATGATCGGCCTCCTCTTGTTGCTGCCTGCTGCCGGAAGCGGCGGATCAGCGTGTTGCTCGAACTGTCGTGCTGCAGCGCGGGCTCGGTTTCGCTCATCAGCTCGGCGGCGGTCTTCTGCGCCAGCACCTTGCCCAGCTCCACGCCCCACTGGTCGAAGGAATCGATGTCCCAGACCACGCCCTGCGTGAACACGCTGTGCTCGTACAACGCCACCAGCGCGCCGAGCGCATGCGGCGTCAGCCGCCCGGCCAGCAGCGTGCTGCTCGGCCGGTTGCCTTCGAACACGCGGTGCGGCACCAGGTCTTCGGCCACGCCCTCGGCGCGCACCTGCCCGGCCGTCTTGCCGAAGGCCAGCGCCTCGGACTGCGCAAACATGTTCGCCATCAGCAGCTCATGCTGCGGGCCGAGCGGGTTCAGGCTCTGGCAGAAGCCGATGAAGTCGCAAGGCACGAGCCGCGTGCCCTGGTGCAGCAATTGATGGAAGGAATGCTGGCCGTTGGTGCCGGGCTCGCCCCAGACGATGGGCGAGGTGTCCACCTCCACGCGCTCGCCGGCCAAGGTGGTGTGCTTGCCGTTGCTCTCCATCGTCAGCTGCTGCAGATAGGCCGGGAAGCGGCTCAGGTACTGCTCGTAGGGCAGCACGGCCTGCGTGTGCGCGCCGAGGAAATCGTTGTTCCACACCGCCAGCAGGCCCGTCAGCACGGGCAGGTTGCGCTCGAACGGGGCGTGACGGAAATGCTCGTCCATCGCGCGGAAGCCGTCGAGCATGTCCTCGTAGTGCATCGGCCCGATGGCGATCATCAGCGACAGGCCGATGGCCGATTCCATCGAGTAGCGCCCGCCGACCCAGTCCCAGAAGCCGAACATGTTCTCCGGCGCGATGCCGAACTTCGTCACGCCCTCGGTGTTGGTGGAGACGGCGACGAAATGCCTGGCCACCGCCGCCTCGTCGCCGCCGAGCTGGGTCAGGCACCAGTCGCGCGCCGCGTGGGCGTTGGTCAGCGTCTCCAGCGTCGTGAAGGTCTTGGAGCAGACGATGAAGAGCGTCTCGGCGGCCTCGCAGTCGCGCACCGCCTCGATCAGCGCCGTGGCGTCCACGTTCGAGACGAAGCGGTAGTCCATATTGCGCTGGCTGTAGTGGCGCAAGGCTTCGCAGGCCATCACCGGGCCGAGGTCGGAGCCGCCGATGCCGATGTTGATCACATGGCGGATGCGCCGGCCGGTGTGGCCGCGCCAGCCGCCGTTGCGCACGCGGTCGGCGAAGGTGGCCATGCGCTCCAGAACGGCGTGCACCTCGGGCATCACGTCAGCACCGTCCACGCTGACGCTGCAGCCATGCGGAGCCCGCAGCGCCGTGTGCAGGGCCGCGCGCTGCTCGGTCGTGTTGATCGCGTCACCGCGGAACATCGCCTCGATGCGCTCGCGCAGGCCGCGCGCCTCGGCCAGCGCGATCAGCAGGCGCAGGGTTTCGTCGCTGATGCGCTGCTTCGAGTAGTCGAGATACAGGCCCGCGGCCTCGGCGTTCATGCGCTCGCCGCGCTGCGGGTCGTCGGCGAACAGCTGCCGCAGGTGCACGTCGCCGAGGGCACGGTGGTGCGCGGCCAGCGCCTGCCAAGCCGGGCTGCCGGTGAGCGAGCGGCTGCTGCTCAAGACGCGTGCTCCGGGTCCAGCGCGGCCACCTTGGCGGCGATGCCGTCGAGCAGCTTCTTCCACGAGGCGGCAAAGGCCTCGGCGCCCTCGATCTGCAGCCGCGCGGCCATCTCCTCGTCATCGACGCCGGCGGCGCGGCACTTGGCGATGATCTCGTCGGCCTCGCTGTCCTCGATGGCCAGCGCCGCGCCGGCGCGGCCGTGGTCGGCAAAGCCGAGCAGGGTGGCCTCGGGCATGGTGTTGATGGTGTCGGGCGCGGCCAGGCCCTGCACGTACATCGTGTCCGGGGCACGCGGGTCCTTCACGCCCGTGCTGGCCCACAGCAGGCGCTGGCGGTGCGCGCCCGCGTTGTGCGCGGCGACCCAGCGCGCCGAGCCGAGGATCTCCCACCAGGCCTGGAAGGTCTTCTCGGCGATGGCCATGCCGAGCTGGTTGTGCAGCGGCGTCGGCAGCACCTCGTTGGCCGCCACGTCCCAGCGGCTGACGAAGAGCGAAGCGACCGAGCGGACCTTGGGATCGAGTCCCTTCTCGATGCGCCGCTCGATGCCGCGCAGGTAGGCGTCGGCGGCCGCCTGGTACTGCTTGCGCGAGAACAGCAGCGTCACGTTGACCGGAATGCCCGCAAAGATCGTCGCCTCGATGGCTTCCACGCCTTCGGCCGTGCCGGGGATCTTGATGAACAGATTGGGCCGGTCCGCGCGCGCATGCAGATCGGCCGCCGCGGCGATGGTGCCGGCGGCGTCGTGGGCCAGCAGCGGCGAGACCTCCAGCGAGACCCAGCCGTCGGCGCCATGCGTGCAGTCGAAGGTCGGCTTGAAGAGATCGGCCGCGCGCCGCAGGTCCTGCAGCGCAAGCTCGAAGAACAGCGCTTCGCCGCGCAGGCCTTGCCGGGCAAGTTGAGCGATGGACGCGTCATAGGCCGTCGATTTGCCGATCGCGTGCTCGAAGATCGTCGGGTTCGAGGTCAGCCCGGTGACGTCGAGATCGCGGATGTAGCGCGCCAGCGTGCCGTCGTCCAGCAGCGTGCGGGTGATGTTGTCGAGCCAGAGGCTCTGGCCCAGCGCATGCAGCGCCTGTGTGGGTTTCATGAGGGTCATGGTGTCAGCTCCGTTTGGGAGTTAGGCGCAGGGTTGTGCCAGCCGCCGTCGGCGGCGATGAAGGCGTCTGCCGCGGGCGGGCCCCAGCTGCCGGGCGCATAGCCGATCGCCGGCCCGTGTTCGCTCAGCACCGGTTCGACCACGGCCCAGGCGGCCTCGATGGCGGCTTCGCTGGCGAACAGCGAGCCGTCGCCGTTCATCGCGTCGCTCAGCAGGCGCTCGTACGGCGCCTGCTCGCCCGGCTCCTCGTCGAGCAGGGTGAACTCCTTCTGTTCGCCGACGAAGTCGCGGCCGGCGCGCTTGATGCGCGCGGCCAGGGCGATCATGGAATGCGGGGACAGGTGGAAGCGCAGGTAGTTCGGCTCCTGCGGGTCGGTGGGGTCGGCAAACAGCTTCTGCGGCGGCGGCTTGAAGCGCACGATCACCTCGCAGGCCGTCGTGCCCAGGCATTTGCCCGAGCGCAGGTACCAGGGCACGCCGCTCCAGCGCCACGAGTCCACATGCAGGCGCACGGCGCAATAGGTCTCGACGTCGGAGTCGCGGGCCACGTGGGGCTCGTCGCGATAGCCGAGGTACTGGCCGCGCACGATGTCCTTGGCCGCCAGCGGCCGCATCGCCTTGAGCACGTCGGCCTTGTGATGGTTCAGGTCCTTGAAGTCGCGCGTGGCCGGCGGCTCCATCGCCAGCAGGGCGACGATCTGGAACAGGTGGTTCTGGATCACGTCGCGCAGGCAGCCGGCGCTTTCGTAGAAGGCACCGCGCTCGCCCACGCCGAACTGCTCGGCCAGGGTGACCTGCACGCTCGCAATGTGGTTGCGGTTCCAGACCGGCTCCAGGAAGGCGTTGGCGAAGCGGAAGTACAGGAGGTTCATGATCGCTTCCTTGCCCAGGAAGTGGTCGATGTGAAAGATCGCGTCTTCCGCGAACACGCGCGTGGCCACGCGGTGGAGTTCGCGCGCCGAGGCGAGATCGCGGCCGAAGGGTTTCTCGACGATCACGCGCGCGTTCGCCGCGAGGCCGGCGGCGCCCAGGCCTTCGATGACCGTGGTGAACAGGATCGGCGGGATGGCCAGGTAGTGGGCCGGGCGCGTGGCCGGGCCCAGCGCCTGCTTCAGCGCCGCGTAGGTGCTGGCATCGCGGTAGTCGCCGCTGACGTATTGCAGCCGTGTGAGCAGCTGGTCGAGCGCGACGAGGTCGATCTGCGCCTCGTGGGCCTGGATGCTTTGCGTCGCGCGTTCGCGCAGCTCGGCCATGCTCAGCGCGGACGAGGCCACGCCGATCACGGGCACGTTCAGCGCGCCGCGCCGGCACATGGCGTAGAGCGCCGGGAAGATCTGCTTGTTGGCCAGGTCGCCCGTGACGCCGAAAACCACCAGCGCGTCCGAGTTCATTTGGGCTTCTCCTGGTGCCCGCCGAACTCCTGGCGCATGGCCGACTGCACGCGATCGGCAAAGCCGGATTCGCCGCGCGAGGCGAAGCGCGCGTACAGCGCGGCGCTCAGCACCGGTGCGGGCACGGCCTCGTCGATGGCGGCCTGGATCGTCCAGCGGCCTTCGCCGGAGTCGGACACGCGGCCCTCGAAGTGCTTGAGCTCGGGGTCGGCAGCCAGCGCCTGCGCCGTCAGGTCGAGCAGCCAGGAGCCGACCACGCTGCCGCGCCGCCACAGCTCGGCGATCTCGGGCAGGTTCATCTCGTATTGGTAGAAGGCCGGCTCGCGCAGCGGCGTGGTCTCGGCGTCGATGACCGCTTCCTTGGTGCCGAGGTTGGCGCCGCGCAGGATGTTCAGGCCTTCGGCGTAGGCGGCCATCAGGCCGTACTCGATGCCGTTGTGCACCATCTTGACGAAGTGGCCCGCGCCATGCGGCCCGCAGTGCAGCCAGCCCTGGTCGGCCGTGCCCGTGCCTGCCTTGCGGCCCGGCGTGGGTGTGGCTGAGCCAGCCCCGGGCGCCAGCGTCGAGAACACCGGCGCCAGGCGCTGTACCGCCTCGGTGTCGCCGCCCACCATCAGGCAGTAGCCGCGGTCCAGGCCGGCGATGCCGCCGCTGGTGCCGGCATCGAGGTAATGGATGCCGGCGGCCGCCAACGCCTTGGCTCGACGGATGTCGTCGTGGTAGTGCGAGTTGCCGCCTTCGATGACGATGTCGCCGGCCTGCAGCAGCGGCGTGAGCTGCCCCAGCAGCGTGTCCACCACGGCGGCCGGCACCATCAGCCAGACCGCGCGCGGCGGCGCCAGGGCCTGCACCAGTTCCTGCAGCGAGGCCGCGCCTTGCGCACCGAGCGCCACCATCTTCTCGACGCTGTCTGCATGTGTGTCCTGCACGACGCAGGCATGGCCACCGCGCAGCAGCCTCGTGGCCATGCTGGCGCCCATGCGGCCCAATCCGATCATTCCTATTTGCATTCCTGAGCTCCGGGAGTTGTCCAGAGTCTGGTCTGCCCTCGCGAATGCCATCGGCGGACGCTGCCGCGTCACCCCGTAGTTGCGGTCCTACAGGCGCGACGCCTGCTTGCCGGGGCTTGCGTTCAGCGGCGACCCCGCATACTATGTATATACATTATGCACAGTGGACTCCTGATCTCCCAAACCGATGCCAGGCCGATGTACCTGCAGATCCTGGAGCAGATCCGCCTGCGCATTGCCGCCGGTGACTGGCCCGCGGGCAGGGAGCTGCCCTCGATCCGCGCGCTGGCGGCGGACTTGCGCGTCAGCGTCATCACGGTCAAGCGGGCCTATCTCGATCTCGAATCCGAGGGCGTGATCGTGACGCGGCATGGCAAGGGCTCCTTCGTCGCGGACGCGCAGGATCTGGCCAAGGACATGCACCGGGCCGAGCTCGACGCCCATCTGCGTGCCGCGGCCGGCATCGCGCGCAGCCTGGGCATGAAGCAGAAGGAATTGATCGAGCGACTGCACAGCGCAAGCCGCGCACAGGAGACGGACGAATGAACAGCGCCGACCACAAGGCCTTCGAGATGCGCGGCGTGCGCAAGGCCTTCCGCTTCTTCACGCTGGACGATATTTCGCTGGAGCTGGAGCAGGGCCAGATCATGGGCCTGGTCGGCCCCAACGGCGCGGGCAAGAGCACGACGATCCGCCTGCTGATGGGCATGCTCGCGCCGGAAGCCGGCACGATCCGGCTGCTGGGCCACGCCATGCCCGATCAGCAAGCCGCCGCCAAGGCCGAGGTCGGCTTCGTCAGCGACGACATGCGGCTCTTCCAGCACGCCACGCTGGCCTGGCACATGGACTTCGTCGCTTCCATCTACCCGGGCTGGGACGCAGCCTACGCCGCCACGCTGCTCAAGCGCTTCAATCTGCACGCGGGGCAGACGGCCAGGAGCCTGTCCAGCGGCGAGCAGGTCAAGGCCTTGCTGCTGCTGGCGCTGGCCCGGCGTCCGCGCCTGCTGGTGCTGGACGAACCGACCTCGGGCCTGGACCCGGTGGCGCGCCACGAGCTGCTGAGCGAGTTCATGGACGTGCTGCGCGACGACAGCCGCTCGATCCTTTTCTCATCGCACAACACCGTCGATGTGGAACGCATCTCCGACCGCATCACCTTCATCGACCGCGGCCGCGTGGTGGCGGCGAACGACAAGGAAGATTTCCTGGAGAGCTGGCGCAGCATCCGGCTGCGGATATCCGCGGGCGCCGCGCTGCCGACGCTGCCGGAGATCGTCCGCTGCGAGGCCGACGGGCAGTTTGCAACCTTGACCACCAATTGCTTCTCCGACGAACTGCTGGCCCGCCTCGGCGACGCGGTGGTGGTCCAGGAAGTGCACCGCATGAGCCTGGAGGAGATCTTCGTCGCCACCGTCATGCACAACCGAGAGCTGCGAGGCCAATGAACATGACGATGCTCACACGCAAGCTCATCGCCAAGGATCTGTTCCTGTTCCGCTGGCTGATCGCCGCCGTGCTGCTGGCCGGCTTCGCGGGGCTGCTGATCGCGGCCACCGGAGAAACCGGCTTCAGCATCGGCTTCCTGCTCTGGCTGACCGCCTTGATCGCGCTGGGCGTGATGCTCGCGCTGTTCGGCATCGCGCAGGAGCGCAAGGATCGCTCGCTCTTGTTCGTGATGAGCCTGCCGCTCTCGCCGCGCGACTATGTGCGCGCCAAGCTGCTCGGCCTGCTGCTGTGCTTCGCGCTGCCCTGGGCGGCCCTGAGCCTCGGCGCCTGCGCACTGATCCTGCTCGCGCCGGCCATCCCCGACGGCCTGCTCGCCTATGCGCTGCTGCTGTGCTTCTACCTGCTGCTGAACTACGCACTGGTGCTCAGCGGCGCGCTGCACATCACGTCCGAGGCCGGCATGGGCGGGCTGATCATCGTCACCAATATGTCGGTGTCGCTGTTCATGATGGGCGTCGGCCGCATCCCCGCCCTGGCCTCGCACATGTGGGCGCCCGAGCCGGTCTGGAACGCCGCCTTCTGGCAGTTCCTGGCCGTCGAGATCGTCGCGACCCTGCTCGTGCTGGCGCTGCCCCTGTTCGTCGCGGCGCGCCGGCGCGACATCGTCTGAGGAGACGGCCATGAGCCAGCAAGACATAACGCCCAAAACCGACAGACTGCACGCGCTCGACGCGCTGCGCGGCTTCGCCCTGCTGCTCGGCGTGGCCTTCCACGCCACGCTGTCCTTCATGCCCGGCATGCCCAAGGGGCTCTGGGCGATGAACGACAACGCGCCCAGCGCCTTGCTGGCCGATGCGGGCTTTGTGGCGCACAGCTTCCGCATGCTGCTGTTCTTCTTCATCGCCGGCTTCTTTGCGCGGCTGCTGCACCAGCGCCTCGGCACGGCGGGCTTCTGGGCCAACCGCATCAAGCGCATCGGCGTGCCGCTGCTCGTCGGCTGGCTGCTGCTGTTCCCGACGATCCTGTTCGTCTGGTATCTCGGCATGCAGAAGGTCTTCAACGGCGCGCCACCGGCACCGCCCGAGATGCCCAGGACCTTTGGCGCGCTGCCGCTGTTCCACCTGTGGTTCCTGTATCAGCTGCTGTGGCTGTATGC
>FSVW01001210.1_pt1 | contig 12569 bp, 10 predicted proteins | sample 1637551 | NCBI WGS metagenome assembly FSVW01 (sample SAMEA3914814, study PRJEB12502) | metagenome | biome: forest; material: soil | place: USA | collected 2011-09-16 | depth 0.1 m | reverse complement strand
GCGCTACCTGCACAACATCCTGGAGATGGGCGGCTCGCGCGACGCGATCGACAACTTCAAGGCCTTCCGCGGGCGCGAGCCGCAGATCGATGCGCTGCTGCGGCATCAGGGCATGGCCTGATGCATTTCATGCTGCGCCAGCTCGTCGCAGTATTCGCCGCCGCCACGCTGGTCGGCGCACAAGCCGCCGAGCCCGTGCTCATCCACAACGCCCGCGGCCTTACGCTCGATGCGCACGGCCATGTGCAGCGCTTCGAGGCCTTGCTGACGGACGCCGAGGGCCGCGTCAAGGCCATCGGCAAGCTGGCACAGCTGCAAGCGCAGGCCCAGGGCGCGCGCCGCATCGATGCGCAGGGCCGCGTGCTGATGCCGGGCCTGATCGATGCTCACGGACACATGCTGGACCTTGGGCTGACGCGGCAGCGCCTGGAATTGCGCGAGACGCCTGACCTCGCCGCCGCGCTGGCTGCGGTCAAGGCATATGCCGCCGCGCACCCCGATGCCGCCTGGCTGCTCGGCAATGGCTGGAACCAGGCGATCTGGAAGCTGGGCCGCTTCCCGACAGCGGCTGAACTCGACAGCGCCGAGAGCGCCCGCCCGGTCTGGCTCAGCCGCGTCGACGGCCATGCGGGCTGGGCCAACCACCGCGCGCTGGCCATCGCCGGCATCACGCGCGACACGCCCGACCCGGCCGGTGGCCGCATCGAACGCGACGCGAACGGCGAGCCCACCGGCGTGCTCGTGGATGCCGCGCAAGACCTGGTCGACAAGCACGTTCCCGCATCGAGCGCGGCCGAGACGCGCGCCGCGCTTGAAGCCGCACAGGACGAATTGCTGAGCCTGGGCCTGACCGGCATTGCCGACGCCGGCATCGACGAAGGCGTGGACCGCGAGCTGCGCGCGATGGCCCGCAGCGGCCGGCTCAAGCTGCGTGTGGATGCCATGGCCCGCGCGAGCGACACGGGGCTGATCGCCACGCTGCGCATGAGCGGCCCCGTACAGCCGATGGCCGAGGGCCTCTACAGCCTGCGCGCCGTCAAGGTGTTTGCCGACGGCGCCCTGGGCAGCCGCGGCGCCGCGCTGCTCGCGCCCTACAGCGACGCACCGCAGACGCGTGGCCTGCTCTTCCATACCGATGCCGAAATGCAGGCGCTGATCCGCCCGCTCGTGGCCCAGGGCTTCCAGATCAACGTCCACGCCATCGGCGATGCGGCCAACCGCCAGGTGCTCGATGCCTTCGATGCCATGAAGCGCGAGTTCGGCGAGAAGAGTGTGCGACTGCGCCATCGCATCGAGCATGCGCAGGTCATCGCGCTGGCCGACATCCCGCGCTTTGCCGCGCTGGGCGTGATCGCCTCGGTGCAGCCCACGCATGCCACCTCGGACATGAACATGGCCGAAAGCCGCATCGGTCCGCAGCGCATCCAGGGCGCCTATGCCTGGCAACGGCTGCTGAAGAGCGGCGCGCGCCTGGCCTGCGGCTCGGATTTTCCGGTCGAGGAGCCCACGCCCTGGGCCGGCCTGTATGCCGCCGTCACGCGCCAGGACGCGAGCGGCCAGCCGCCGGGCGGCTGGTACGGCGCGCAGGCGCTCACGCGCGTCCAGGCCCTGGCCTGCTTCACCACCGGCGCTACCTACGCGGCGCATCGCGAAGACGAACTCGGCAGCCTGACGCCGGGCCATCGGGCCGACTTCCTCCTCGTGGACCAGGACCCGCTGCAAGCGTCTCCCCAGGCCTTGCTCAAGACCCGCGTGCTGCAGACCTGGGTCGGCGGCCGGCTGGCGTACACCGCCGAAGATCGGCGTTAGGCATGGTCTCGGGCGCCGGCGTCATGCAACGATCTCTTCGCCCCCTGCTGAGGGCATCGCTGCTGGCCTGCACCTGCCTGCTGCAGCCCGCCCTTTCGGCACCCGTGGCCGAAGCGCCCCGCATCGTCACCTTTCCCTCGGCCGACACCCCCACCGACGAGCGCGGCAACTACTACATCCAGCTGCTCAAGCTCGCGCTGTCGAAGATCGACAAGACCATCGAGGTGCGCGGCTCCAGCGACACCAGCGGCATCCTGCGCTCCTTCACGCGCATCGCCGCCGGCCAGGGCGTGGACGTGATGTGGGCTCCCACCTCACCGCAGCGCGAGCGCGACTACCTGCGCGTGCGCGTGCCGCTCGACAAAGGCGTGCTCGGCTGGCGCATCTTCCTGATCAAGGACCGCGACCGCGAGCGCTTCGCGGCCGTGCAGACGCTGGACCAGCTCAAGGAACTGGCGGCCGGCCAGGTGGCCGAGTGGGAAGACGCCGCCATCCTGCGCGCCAACGGCCTGCCCGTGGTGGACGCCATGCAGTACCGCGACATCTTCAGGATGCTGGCCGCCGACCGTTTTGTCTATCTGCCGCGCGGCATCGGCGAGATCCAGGGCGAGCTGCGCAACTACCAGCACCTGGGCCTGTCCATCGAGACCGGCCTGGCCCTGCACTATCCCCTGTGCGAATACTTCTTCGTGGCCCGCGACAACGTCGCGCTGGCCCAGGAACTGGAAACCGGCCTGCAGCGCGCCACCAAGGACGGCTCCTTCGAGCGCCTCTTCCAGCAGGTCAACGGGCCGGCCATCCGCGAGGCGGGGCTGAACAAGCGCCGCATCTTCGAGCTGACCAATCCGGCAGCCACGCCAGGCTCGGGGCAGGATGCCTGCATCGAGGGCACGAATGCCCTCCGCAATCTGAGCAAGTAAGGCGTTACGTCAGCGTCATTCAGAAACCGCCGAGGCGATCGGTCAGCTTCTTGAGATCGGAGGCGGAGGCATTGCCAGCGGCTGTGCACCCTGCCGTCTGCCCGCAACGCGTGTTGGCGCCGGCCGCGTCCAGCAGCACCGAAGCCGGCGCATGAATGCCGCGCGTGTTGACGCCCTTGCTGGCATACGCGCCGCTGGCAGCGCCCGGCGGATCGTTGGATTCCACCGCCACCACGCCGCTCAGCACATGCACCTGCGTGCTCTGGTCCTTGGCCACCTCGACCATGAACTCGGTGCCGCGCACCGCCGTCACGGCGCTGGGCGTGCGCACCTGCCAGCGGCTTTCGCTCGGCTGTTCGGCCGGCTGCACCTTCTGGCCCAGCAGGCCGATGCTCAGCAGGAAGCTGGCCTTGCGCGCGGGGCCGGGCTCGAAGAGCTCGATCTGCAACTGGCTGTTGTCGGCCAGCACGAGGCTGGAGCCGTCCACGCAACGCAGGCGCAGGCGCGATTTCGGGCCGGTCTTGAGCACGGCGCCGATCGACAGTCCCTGGCCCTTCTTCAGCGGCCCCGTGCCCACCAGTTCGGCCCGGCCTTGCAGGGCCGCCACATCACACACCGGCGCAGCCGAGGCCGAGGCCAAGGCGCTTCCCAACAACAGACTCACGATCAGGCTATGCATGGCCCTAGTCTAGCGATTCAATGCCGCACAAAATAGCCGTTAGGAGGCACATCCATGAAGTTCCTGACCTTTGTTCTGGCTCTCGCTGCGGCAAGCCCGGCCCTGGCCCAGCAGTCGGTGCAGACCAAGCTCGACGAATGCATCGTGCGCGAGCAAAAGGGCGACGCTGCGGCGGGCGGCGTCCTGGGCTTTCTGAGCCACTTCAGCGTGGGCGTCAGCCGATCCTCGGGCACGGCTCTGCCGCCAGACAACCGGCAGCAGAGTTCCGGCGGAAGTGGCGGCGGTGGCGGCAACCTCGCCACGGCCACCGCTGCCGGCAGCGCCATGGGCCTGGCCACGGCCTACTTCAATGCCATGAAGGACTGCCTGGAAGACCATGCGGACTGGCTGCCCGCCACCCAGCTGGCCCGCAAGGAAGACTACAAGGCCGCCATGGCCCGCGTGGGCTATGAGGCCTCGCAAGGCGTGGTGCTGCGGCCCGAGGCGGTGGACATGCCGGCCGAGGCCCGGCCCGAGACGAAGTTCCAGGTGCGCAGCCGCTTCCTCGTGCTGACGCCAGACGGCGCCGAGGCCGCTGTCTACATCGAGCGCCGCCTCTTCGCCATTGCCAACGGCCAGGAAGAGCAGCTCACCATCCCGGCCCAGCCCGGAGAAAAACGCACCCTGCCCGCCGGTGAGCACGAGGACGTGTTCAACCTGCTGATACCCAAGGACGTGCCGCTGGGCGTGAGCTACCGCGTGGAGTTCATCGTTGGCGCGCCGCGCAAGCAGGGCACGATGGTCAGCGCGACGATCAAGGTCTTGTGAGCCTGAGCCGCCGCGCGCTGCTGGCCGCGCCGCTCGCGCTCGGTGGCTGCGCGCCGATGGTGGCGGGCTATCAGCCGGTCTATCAAGGCCACCAGGTGCCCGAGGAGTTGCGGCTCACCGTTCGCAAGCGCCTGAAGAGCGAAGGCCTAGCCGATGCCGACGTGGACCGCGATGCCGTCGGCCGCCTGCGTCTCACCGGCAGCTACCGCAACGAGGACGAGGCCGACAAGGCATTGCTGATCCTCGCCTCCCTCGTCGGCCTGCAGTCCAGCTCGCCCTTCTACCCCGAGCAGATTGCCGAGCGCCGCTGGGAAAAGGCCGCGCAGGCCGCCATGTCCGCGCATGCGCAATCGCTCAAGCGCCAGGTGCCGCCGTCACGCATGAGAGCGCTGGTGGTGGGCATCAACCGCTTCATGGACGAGGCGCATCTGCGCCCGCTGCAAGGCGAGGACGATGCGCGCCTGGTGGCTGCGCGCCTGCGTGCCGCAGGCTATGCCGTCACGGCGCTCTTCGGCCCGCAGGCCGGCCGCGCGGCGATCCAGGCGGCGATTGCGCAGACGCGCGAGGAACTCGGCGCCGACGACCTGCTCTTCATCTACGTTTCCAGCCACGGTGCGCTGCCCGTGCCTTCTGCTGAGGATGGGCAAACGCGCCGCATGTCCATCGTCGCCTACGACTCCGGCGACATCCTCGGGGACCGCAGCCTCGACGCCACGGCCTACCTGCTCAAGCTGGAACGAACCAGCGTGCGCGACAGCCTCGTGCAGGACCTGGCCAACGCGCCCTCACGGCAGACCCGCGTGCTGATCGACACCTGCTACAGCGGCGACATGCTGGACCCGCTGCGCGGCGAAGGGCTTGATTTCATCCGCGAGCGCAATGGCGGCAGCAACGAGCGCGACAGCATCTCGCTCGAAGCCTGGGCGCGCCTGGCCGAACGCACGCGCTCACGCTATACGCTGCTCACCGCCACCAGCCCGGGCGAACTGGCTCTGGGCCCATCGGCGGACCGCGGCGTGTTCGCCAGCCCGCTCAATCCGGCGCGCCAGCTGCGCGGCTCCTTTTTCACGCGGACGCTGTTCGAATACCTCGACCAGCGCAAGGGCCTGCTGCATGCGGCGTTTGCCGATGCGCAGAGCTTCACGCAGCAGATGGCGCGCGTCGTGAGCGGTGGTCAGCAGACGCAGACGCCACGCATGTTGAGCACGATGGAGGAAGGGCAGGATCGCTTGTGAGCGAGCCTGCCGACTGCCTCCGGGATCGATCAGCGACGGTTCGGATCGTTCGGGCGGTTGTCCGCGCCGTTCGGCACGCCATCATGGTCGTTGTCGCCGCGCGCCCAGGCGCCACGCCTGAATTGCCAGCGGCCGTCGTGTTCAACCCAGCTCGGCTGGCTGTAGACATAGCCGCGGCGCTCCTTCACCCAGATGCCTTGCTGCCAGACATAGCGCCGGCCGTTCCAGTTCCAGTAGCCCGGAGTCCAGACATAACCCCGGCGCGCAGCGGGAACCGCCTCGACCCGCAGCGCCGGCGGCGCCGTGCGGACCCACACGGTCGTGTCTGCGGAGGCGGTCGTGGGCAGGGTGGCGGCACCGAAGCTCAGGCTGGCGGCCAGGCAGGAAAAGAGAATGGTTTTGTTGAGCATGGCGAATCTCCAAGTTAGAGGAGTCCATTCAACGCCCGCGCCCGGCAGCCGACGGTCGGAAGACCGCCTGTCGGCGTGTCGGCGGCTTCCTGCACCGTGATCAGTTCGCCCCGGGCAGGGGCGCGGCCGCATCGACCAGACCCTGCGCGCGCAACTCCCACCAGAAATCGACCGGCACGCGCTCACCCAGCGCAGCGCGGTCTTCGGCGATGCGGCCCGGCTGGCTGGCACCTGGGATCACCGCGGCCACGGCCGGATGGGCGAGCGCGAACTGCAGGCCGGCGGCCTTCATGCTGATGCCATGGGCTTGCGCAATCGCCCTGATCCGCGCGATCTTGGCCGCCATCTCGGGCTTGATCGGCGCATATTCAAAATTCGGCCCGCCGACCAGTGCGCCCGAGCTGTAGGGCCCGCCCACCACGATGCTCAAGCCCTGTGCCGATACCTCGGGCATCACGCGCTGCAGGGCGCGCGAATGATCGAGCAGCGTGTAGCGGCCCGCCAGCAGGAAGCCATCCGGGCGCGGGCCGTCGAGCGCGAGCAGCAGCTCGATCGGCTCCACCTTGTTGACGCCCAGGCCCCAGGCCTTGATCACGCCCTCATCGCGCAGCCGGTCCAGCGCCTTGAACGCACCCTTGCGGGCCGACTCGAACACGCTGAGCCATTCGTCGCCATAGAAGTCTTGTGCCACGTCGTGCACCCAGGCGATCTCGATGCGGTCGGTCTTCAGGCGCTTCAAGCTGTCCTCGATGGAGCGCAGCGTGGCGTCCTCGGAGTAGTCGTTGATGACCTTGTTCGGCCGGCCGTGCTTGAACACGTCGCCCTTCTCGCCGAGGTCGCGCAGGCTCGGGTCTTCCACCTCGTCGAGCACGATGCGGCCGACCTTGGTGCTGATCACGTACTCGTCGCGCGGCCGCGCGGCCAGCGCCTCGCCCATGCGGATCTCGGCCAGACCGGCGCCGTAGAAGGGCGCGTTGTCGAAGTAGCGGATGCCGTCGTTCCACGCCGCATCGACGGTGGCGCGGGCTTCGGCCTCCGGGATGTCGCGGAACATATTGCCCAGCGGCGCGGTGCCGAAGCCGAGCTTGCCGGGGAGAAGGTTCTTGAGGAGTGCCATGTTGCGGTCCTTGGTTGGGAATGAGCAAATGATGGGCGCTCCACGTCAATTCATCCAATTTATTTGTTGAATTCCAGTTATACGTTTGAGAACATATCTGGATGCGCTACGACCTCAACCTGCTGCCTGTCTTCATGGCCCTGATGGAGGAGCGCAACGTGACGCGTGCCGCCGCCAGGCTCGGCATGACGCAGCCCGCGCTGTCCAACGCGCTGACGCGCCTGCGCACGACGCTGCAGGACCCGCTCTTCATCCGCGAGCGCTACGGCATGCGGCCCACGCAGAAGGCCGAGGAACTCGCGCCGGTGATCGCCGCGGCGCTGGCCAGCCTGGATGGGGTGATCCTCGGCCAGCAGGATTTCGACCCGGCGAAAGCGAAGCAGCTGATCACCGTGGCGCCGAACAGTTATGTCGAGTACGTGCTGATGCCGGCCATCGTGGCGCGCCTGCGCGAACGGGCACCGGGCATCAGCCTGCGGCTCACGCCCTACGGCGCCGAACTCGCCGACACCGGCCTGATCTCGGGCACGACCGCGCTGGCGATCGGCCGCATGATCGATCCGCCGGACAACCTCGTCGTGCAGCACCTGATGGACGAGAGCCTGGAATGCATCGTCCGCGCCGACCACCCGCGCGTGGGCAAGCGCATCACGCCCAAGCAGTACGAGAGCCTCAAGCACGTCAACATGCTGCCGCCGGGGCGGCTGCGCGCGGGACTGTTCCAGCGGCTGGCGCAGCAGGGGCTCAAGCGCGAGGTGGCGGTCTCGGTGACGCACTTCCTGGCCATCCCCGAGATGGTCGCCGTCACCGACTATTGCGCCACCCTGCCCAGCCTGATCTGCCGCCGGCTGGCCAGCGATCCGCGCATCAAGGTGCTGCCCGCGCCGGTGGACCTGGGCACCTTCCCGGTCGAGATGGCCTGGCACATCCGCTACCGGCATGACCCGGCGCATATCTGGCTGCGCGGCCTGATCGCCGAGGTGGCGAAGGAGGTGGCCGCGGCGCGCTGATCCGCGGCACCCGATACGTCCATGACGCCATGGCCGTTCTCGCGCATAGTGGACCCGTCGCAGAGCTGCCGGCCTCGCGCCGCATCCATCATGTCCGTGCTCCATCGCTTCATCTGCCTGTCCATCGCATGCGCGCTTCTTGCGGGCGCCGCCGCGGCCACGGCCTGCACGCTGGCCGACGGTTATCTGCGGCCGTCGAACTACGAGCTGGTCAGGCAAACGCCACGCATCGTGTGGGCCAGGGCGGTGTCGTCAAGCCGCAGCGAGGAGCCCAAGCCGGGAGAGCCCATCGGCACCGTGAACTTCGAGGTACTGGAGGTGCTCAAGGGCACGTATCCAGAGAAGACGCTGACGGCTGACGGCGACGGCGTGAGCTATGACGGGCCGGGCGACCTGAACTCCTTCGACATGGCAAGACCGGGTGCGCAGCGCGGCGCCTGCAATGCCTACGACTACAAGATCGGCACGAACTACCTCCTCTTTCTCGGAAACGAGCCGGGTGATACCACCGGCATGGTGGGCGGCCCGCCCTTCAGCCGCGTCAACGAGGAAGCCGCAGAAGGCAGCGCCTGGCTCGCAACGGTCCGCCACTATGTGCGCATCTCGCTGCTGGAAGACGGCGCGGCGCAGCGCAGCGCCCTTCTCGAACTGCAGGTGCAGGTGAAATTGCATTCCGGCGATCCCCGCTATCCGCTCTTGCTGGAAAGTGACATCGCGCGCCACTTCCGGACGCCGAGCGCACACATGAGCTACGAGGAATTGCTGGCGCTGTATCGGCAGCCCCCGCCCTACCGGTGGTTCAGGAGCGGGGTGCTCTGGGCGATGGCGAAGGGGCCGAAGCCGGAAGCGCGTCCCTTGTTCGCATCCATGGTCCAGAGTGGGCGCTGGCGGACCGAGGCCGGCGCCGTCACGGAGTTCATCACGCGCACCCAGGATCGCCGCCTGGCTGCGCAGTTGCTGGCCCAACTGCCCGCCACGCATGACCGCTGGCTGCGTGGGTCCATCTTGACCACGGCGGCACGTGTTGCAAATGCCAGCGAGCAGCCCCGCATGCTGCAAGCCTTGCGCAGTGCGAATGCGGGCGAGCGCCGAGTGCTTGCGCCGTGGTTCGTCCGCTACCCCTCCGAGGCCGGCACGGCATTGCTGAAACGCGCGGTGGGCTCACGCTACACGCAGGACACAGACCTGAGCTTGGCGCTCGCGTCACTCGGCGATGCCGACGTGCTCGCGTGGGCGCGGCAGCAGATGGCGATCCATCCGCAACCGGAGCACGGGTGGATGGCCTTCTACGTCATCGCCCGTTCGCCGCTGCCGCAGGCCGACGAACTGGCCAGGCAGACGATCCGCCAAGGCGACGGTGAAGACCCGCTCATGAATCTGGTCCAGGCCTATCAGGACTCGAACAATCCGAATCGCTGGGCTCGGCTGGCGGACATCGTGGCGCTGCGCGAGCGCGGCCCCAAGGTCAATGAATGGCTGCAGAATGTGTTGAAACAGCAGGCCGAGGCGGGCGAGCCGCAGGCTGCCGAGCTGCTGCGCCAGCTGGCCGCGCAGCCAAAGGGAGCCGCTGTTTCAGCGCCACGCTGAGCGCGCTGCGGGTCGGTCAGGCTGCGGTGGCGATCCCGCGAGTGTCGCGTCTTCGTTCAGAGCGCAGCCGCCGGCTCCCAGCCTCCGCCCAGCGCGCGGAACGCAGCCACGGCGGCGCGCGCATGGTTGGCCTGCAGTTGCGCGAGCTGGTCGTTGGCGGCCAGCAGCAGGCGGTCTTCCTGCAGCACTTCGATCAGGCTGACGGCGCCGCCCGTGTAGGCGTCCTGCGCGGCATCGCGGGCGATCTGGTGGGCGTGGACTTCGTCGACCAGATCGGCCTTCTGCAGCTGCAGCTGCGAGAGCATGACGAGCGCGTTCTCCACGTCCTCGGTGGCGCGCAGCATGCGCTGGCGCACCTGGGCCAGGGCCTCGGCGCGCACGCCTTTCGCCTGCGCGACCTCGGCATCCACGCGGCCGAAATCGAAGAGCCGCCAGTGCAGGCCGAGGAAGGCCTGCGGCTGGAAGGCGGCGGCGCTGAGCACGTTGCCATGCAGGCTCTCGCTGCCCAGCACGCCGCCGAGGCTCAAGCGCGGGTAGTACTCGGCCGTGGCCACGCCGATGCGGGCCTGGCTGGCGTCGAGCTGGCGTTCGGCCGCGATGATGTCGGGCCGGCGGCGCATCAACTCGGCGGGGCGGATGTCGGCGGGCAGCGCCGGCACGCTGTAGCGAGCCTCTCGCACGGGCTTGAGCAGCGAGGCCGCGGAAGTGCCCGCCTGCTCGCCCATCAGCACGTCGAGCCGGTTGATCTGCTGGCCCAGCTCGGTGCGCAGCGGCGGCAGGGTGCCGCGGGCCTGCAGCAGCAGCGCATGAGATTCGGCCACCTCGCGCTGCGTGGCCAGGCCGCCGTTCATGCGGTCCTGCACGAGGCGCAGCAGTTGCTCCTGCGTCTGCAGATGCGCCTCGGCCACCGCGATGCGCGCCTGTGCGCCGCGGGCGCGGAAGTAGGCGTCCGCGGCCTCGGCCACGACGGTGATGCGGGCGCCCATGCGCGCGGCCTCGGCGGCCTGCCATTCGGAGACGGCCACCTGCTCGCCGTTCTTCAAGCCGCCGGCCAGGTCGGCCTCCCAGCTCGCGCCCAGGCCCACGCTCTGGAAGGTCTGCGAACGCGTGTAGCCGGGCGAGTGCCAGGCCAGCTCGCCGTCCGGGCCCAGCAGCGACTGGCGCTCGGTCAGCGCCTGCGCCTGCACGCCCACCTGCGGCAGGCGCAGCGCGCCCGCGCCCTGCGCCGCGGCGCGGGCCTGGTCCACGCGGGCCAGCGCGATGGCGAGGTCGAGGTTCTGGTCGAGCGCGCGCTGCACGATGCGCGTCAGTACCGGGTCTTCGAAACCCTGCCACCAGGTGCCGAGCGCGGGCGCCGGCGTGGCCTTCTGCAGCAGCAGCAGTTTCTCGCCGGCAAAGTGCTCGCTCAAGGCGCGCGGCTGTTCTGCTGCATCAGGCACATGGGCGCAGGCGGCCAGCAGCGTGGCGAGCAGGGTGGCGGTGAAAACGGGGCGCAGCGTCATGGCAGCTCCTTGAATGAATTGTTCATCAATGCGCGTCGGCCGAAGGCATCGGCGGCGGGGCGATCTTGCGCAGCAGTGGCACGAAGGCGAGCGCCACGATGAAGCAGACCATCACGATCAGGAAGGCGTCCGAGAAAGTCATCGTCAGCGCCTCGCGATAGGTGAGCGACCACAGCCCGCGCAATGCTGCGGTGGTGGCTTCTCCCGCACCGTCGAGTGCATCGCTGTGCGTGTGTTCGGCCAGCCGCAGGAAGTGCAGATTGGTGCGGTCGTTCAGGATCGTGGCGCAGGCCGCAATGCCGATGGCGCCGCCCAGGTTGCGCATCAGGTTGAACAGGCCCGAGGCGAGCTTGAGCCGCGCCGGCGGCAGGCCACCAAGTGCGAGCGTGACGACCGGCGGCACGCTCAGCTGCTGCGCCATGCCGCGCAAGGCCTGCGGCAGCAGCAGTTGGTGCGAGCCCCAATCATGCGTGATCGGCGCGAAGTCCCACATCGAGAGCGCGAACAGCGCGAGCCCCGCCATCAGGATCCAGCGCAGGTCGAAGCGGCTGGCCAGGAAGGCGTAAAGCGGGATCGACATGACCTGGAACACACCGGTGGAGAACACGGCCATGCCGATGTCCAGCGCGCCGAAGCCGCGCACGCGGCCGAGGAAGAGCGGCGTGAGGTAGATGGTGGCGAAGATTCCGATGCCCGTGATGAAGGAGAACAGGCAGCCCAGCGCGAAGTTGCGGTCCTTCAGCGCGCGCAGGTCCACCACGGGACGAGCCACTTCGAGGCTGCGCCAGATGAAGGCGATGCCGCTGATGCCCGCGATCCAGGCCGTGGTGGTGATGGTCGAGTCGCTGAACCAGTTCCAGCGCGGGCCTTCCTCCAGCGTGTATTCGAGGCAGCCGAGGAACAGCGCGAGCAGCGCCATCGAGACATAGTCCGCGCCCTTGAGCAAGCCGAGGTTGGGCTTGTCCACGCGCACCATGATCGGCACGACGATGGTGACGACCAGGCCCGGCAGCAGGTTGATGTAGAAGAGCCATTGCCACGAGAGCACGTCGGTGATCCAGCCGCCGATCACCGGGCCCAGCGTGGGCGCGAGCGAGGCGATGGCGCCGATGGTGGACGCCGCCACCACGCGCTGCTTGCCGTTGAAATACATGAAGGCCGTGGTGAAGACCATCGGGATCATCGAGCCGCCGAGGAAGCCCTGGATCGCGCGGAAGGCGATCATGCTCTGGATGTTCCAGGCCAGGCCGCAGAGCAGGCTCGTCAGTGTGAAGCCCAGCGCCGAGGCCGCGAACAACCAGCGCGTGGAGACGACGCTGGCCAGCCATCCGGACAGCGGGATCACGATGATCTCGGCGATCAGGTAGCTGGTCTGCACCCAGGTCACGTCGTCTGCGCCGGCCGAGAGCCCGCCGCCGATGTCGCGCAGCGAGGCCGAGACGATCTGGATGTCGAGCAGCGCGATGAACATGCCCACGCACATGGTGGCGAAG
>FSVW01003547.1_pt1 | contig 12591 bp, 11 predicted proteins | sample 1637551 | NCBI WGS metagenome assembly FSVW01 (sample SAMEA3914814, study PRJEB12502) | metagenome | biome: forest; material: soil | place: USA | collected 2011-09-16 | depth 0.1 m | reverse complement strand
GTTGATCGCGAGGATATTGGTCTGCTCGGCCAGCTCGGAGACGATCTCCAGCACCGCGCCGATCTGCTGCGACTTGCGGCCCAGGTCAAGCATGTGATCCACCACCATGTCGACCTGCTGACGGATGCCGGTGATCGAGTCCTTGGCCATCTGCACGGTGCCGTCGCCCTGGCGGGCCGCATCGGCCGTCTGCTCGGCCGCCCCGGCCACGCGCTGCGCGCTCTCGGCGATCTGGCGCGAGGCGGCGAGCAACTCGGTGATCGTCGTGGTGATCTCGGTCATCGAAGTCGAGGACTCGCGCGCGCCCGCGGCCTGTTGCGTGGCGGCCGACTGCAGGTCGTTCGACGAGCGCTGCACGTGCTGCACCGCCGAGGCGATCTGCTGCGTCAAGGTGCGGGTCAGGATGAAGCCCGCCGCAGTGATCACCACCAGGCACAGCAGCGTGCCCAGCAGGATCGCCTTGTTCGCCATGCTGGCCGCGCTTTCGACGTCGTCGGCCCGCTGTTTGAGCACGCGGCGCTCCTCGGCGTCCAGCGCAGCCGAGCGGGCGACCAGGTCGTCCATCAGCTTCTTGCCGTCGCCCTCCTGGATGAACTTCAGGCCCGCCTCCCGGCCGGACATCTTGTAGACCTCCATCGACCGGCTGGCGTAAGTCATCTTGGCTTCTGCGGCCTGCAGCACGAGGGTCAGTTGTTGCTGCTCCGAGGCGTTGTCGCCGAGCAATTCGCGCAGCTTTGGCCCGGGCTTCGGGAATGCCGCCTTCGACTCCTCCGCCTGCGACAGGTAGCCTTCATCGCCGGTCAGCACATAGCCGCGCTGCTGGCTTTCCATGTCGCTGACGATGCGTACCAGCAAGGTCAACTGGTCCAGCACCTCGTTGGTGTGCGAGACCGCATAGCTGGTCTTGGTCAGCGTGTCGATGCTGCGGTAGGCGACGCCGCCGACGAACAGCATCAGCGAGAACGACAGTGCAAAGCCCAACGCGATCTTCTTGCCGAATGTCCACATGAATGTCTCCCTCGTGAAGTCCCCTTCCCCTCTCGCCCGTCTTGCCTTCTTACCCTCCGGCCTGAACCTCGTCCCGTTGCACCATGTTCTGGATGCTCAGCAGGATCGCATGGATGGAGACGATCGGCCGCAACTGGCCCTCGCTGCGCAAGGTCTCGCTGGTGTAGAGCCGCACATCGGCGGCACTGGCACGGGAACTCGCTTCGACCGGCAGGCGCAGATGGCGTTCGAAAACGTCGAAGGCCAGGCCCAGGTGCGCATCCTTGACGGCCACCCACCATGCGGGCGCCTCGTGGCCGGCGCCAGCAGCGCCAAGCAGCACGCGCAGGTCGTAGACCGGCAGCACATTGCCCCTGAAGATGCTCAGTCCCATCAACTCCGCGCGCCGGGTGGGGCAGGGCGTCAGGCTGCTCAGCGCCTGCAGGCCGGCCACCTCGGTCAGACGCAGCGCATAGCGGCCCTGGCCGGCCTGGATCGCCAGGTAATCGTGCAGTTCGAGCGCCGCGTCCTGCGGCGTGCTGGCGAAGGATTGGTCGAAGGCTTCGCGCCACCGTGTCGCCCGGGTCATCAAATCCGCATCGTCGTCACGACTCATGTTTTCCTTCCCTCGGTAGCGCGCAGTTCGGACCGGCACATGTTCTGCAGGGCGATGCGGTCGAAGCCGCCGCCGAACATCAGCAGCCGCTGCGGGCTTTCATGCTCCAGCAGGGTCAGCGCGCGAGCCAGGTCGTGCTTGTGCGACTTGGCGTCGCCGCGCTGGCGCGCCAGCCGCCCCAGATGCAGCCGCGGCAGGGCGAAGCCGGAGTCCAGCCGCGAGGCCTGCTCGTAGCGGTTGCGGGCCGCCGCCAGGTCGCCGGTGCTCTCGCGGCACAAGGCGATCACATAGTGCGCGGCGGCGCTGCGCACGTCGTGTGTCAGCAGTTCATGGGCCAGGTCTTCCGCCTCCTGGAAGCGCGCCTCGTGCACCAGCAGCATCGCGCGCAGCAGCATCACGTCGGCATGGCGCCGCGAGGGTGCGTCCATGCCGTCGAGCAAGGCCGAGGCCGCGTCGAAGCGTTCCTGGCTGAAGAGATTCAGCGCCTCCTCGACCGGATCCACCGAAGCAGGCATCGTGGCCGCGGCACCCAGCGGCTTGCCTGCCGCCAGCCGGGTCGTCAGGTCGCGCACCCGCTCCGATGCCTTGCCGATCGCGGCGAACGGGTCCGGCTCGAACTCGGCGGCGCTGGCACTGCTGTTGCTGCTGCCCTTGCGCTGGTAGTAGAAGGTGCCATGGGTGTGGCACAGCTCGAAGGACTGGGTCAGGTCGCGCAGGCTTTCCGAATGGCCGAGAAAAAAGTAACCGTCCGGTGACAAGGACCGCGTCATGCGCGCGATCGCCGCATGCAACGCATGGCGGTTGAAGTACATCAGCACGTTGCGCGCGAAGATCAGGTCGAAGCTGCCAGGCCGCCAGAAGTCCGGCGCCTCGGCATTCAGGTTCAGCGCCTCGAAGCGCACCGCGGCGCGCAGCATCGGATGCAGTGCGAACTCCGAGCCCTCCGGCTTGAACCAGCGCAGGCGTGCAGGCTCCGGCGTCTCGCGCAGGCTCCAACTGGTGTAGCGGGCCTCACGCGCCTTGCGCAGCACTTCCGGGTTCAGGTCCACGCCGAGCAGCGTGACCTCCCAGTTCGGGCCGGGCACCAGGTCGTGCATCAGCATCGCGATCGTGTAGAGCTCCTCGCCACTGGCGCAGCCGGCCGAGAGGATGCGCAGACGCCGGGTGGTGTTCGCCCGCGCCTGGATCAGGCTCGGCAACACCCGGCCTTGCAGCGCATTGAACTGCTCTATGTTGCGGAAGAAGTAGGTCTCGCCTGTGGTCAGCTCCGGCGCGAGTGCCTCGAACTCGTGGATCAGCAGGCCGGACTCCAGCGCATGCAGGTAGCGGTTCGCGTCCAGCCGGTGGCAGGCGACGCGCCGCTCCAGCAACTCGGTCAGCATCGGCAACTGCCGGTCCTGGAACTCAAGCCCGAGCCGCGTGAGCACCAGCGCACGGAAGCGCTGCAGCGGTTCGGTGGCACGCAGAAGCGCCTCGTCCTCGCCTGTCGGTGTCTGCATCGGCATCGGCACTGGCGCCGGCAGGGTTTCCGGCGTCTTCATGCCGGCACCTCCTGAGCCTGGGCCGGCGCGCCCTCCGCGGGCACGAGGCGCGCGCTGTCCAGCACCAGCAGCAGTTCGGCGTCCAGTTCGCCCAGCGCAGCCACTGCTTCCTGGCCGGCGTGGCGCAGCAGCGGTGGCAATTGCTGCCAGGCGTCCTTCATGAGCGGCCGGGTTCCGAGCACGGCGCCGACGGCCAGCGCCACGCGGCGCTCGCCGACGAGGATGGTGATGTAACGGGTTACTTGAGCGTCTGGCTCACCGAGCAGCCGCGCCACGTCGACGACCGGCTGCGCGACGCCGCGGATCAGCGCGATGCCCAGCACGTGTTCAGGTGCGCCGGAAAGCGGCTCGACCGGCAGCGGCCTGAGCGTTTCCAGCACATGCTGAAGCGGCAGCGCGCACAGGCGCGAACCGACCCGGCAGAGCAGCGAAAAGTCGGAGTTGCGCTCGATCGTGTCGATCATGGCGGCGGCTCCGTCTCAGCCGAACGATCGCGGGCGATCCAGCCCGCCCAGCGCTTTATCAATGGTTGCCATCAATGACATATTGACCCCCTGGCTGGGAAGTCTAGGACAATCCGACCTGCACGGTTGATGAATATCCGCCCAGATAGCACGTTATCCCAGCGTCTCGCGGCCCTGCGGTCCTTGCCGTCCGGACAGCAATCACGCAGCCAGGGCCTGGGGCTGGACCAACCGCATCAGGTTCCGTGACAGGCCGGCCAGCTGCGATGCGGTCTGGAAGGTCTGGCCCGAACTGGTCTCGGTCTCCCGCGTGGCCTGCGCGGTGGCCGCGATCGCGAGGTTGACCTGCTCGACCGCACTCGTCTGCTGCTTGGTGGAGAGGCCGATCTCGCGCGCCGCATCGGTGGTGGCGCCGACCAGGCCGGTGATCTCCGTGAAGGCCGCGGCCACCTCGCCGAACTGGCGCGTGCCGAGGTCCACCGCCTTGGAGCCGGTCTCGGTGGCCATCACCGTCGTGTTGACCGCGCCGCGCACGTCTTCGATCAGTCCGCGGATCTCCTTGGTGGAGCCGGCCACGCGGTCGGCCAGCTTGCGGATTTCGTCGGCCACGACGCCGAAGCGCTTGCCCATCTCGCCGGCGCCGGTCGCCTCGATCGTTGCGTTGATCGCGAGGATATTGGTCTGCTCGGCCAGCTCGGAGACGATCTCCAGCACCGCGCCGATCTGCTGCGACTTGCGGCCAAGATCCAGCATGTGGTCGACGACCATGTCCACCTGCTTGCGGATGCCCTCGATCGATTCCCGGGCCAGTTGCACCGTCCCATCGCCGCGCCGAGAGGCATTGGCCGTCCGCTGCGCGACGTCGGCGACCTGCTGGGCGCTTTCGGCGATCTGGCGCGAGGTCGTCAGCAGTTCGGCGATGGTGGTCGAGATCTCGTTCATCGAAGTCGCGGCCTCGCGCGCACCGGCAGCCTGCTGGGTGGCGGCCGACTGCAGCTCGTTCGACGAGCGCTGGACGTGTTGCACGGCCGAGGCGATCTCCCGGGTCAGCGAGCGCGTCAGCAGGAAGCCTGCGCCGGTGATCACGGCCAGGCACAGCAGCGTGCCGATCAGGATGGCCTGGCGCGTCTCGCTGGCCGCGGCCTCGACCTCTTCGGCGCGCACGGTCAGCAGCCGGCGCTCCTCGGTCTCCAGCCGGCTGGCGCGCCGGCGCAACTCGTCCATCAAGATCTTGCCGCGGCCGGTCTGCACCCACCTGGCCGCGGCATCGCGGCCCTCGCGCTTGAAGATCTCGAAGGCCTTGACGGCAAATTCGATTTTGTCGTCGGTCGTCTGGATCACCTCTTCGGCGTTCTTCAGCTGGAGCGGGTTGTCCTTCACCAGCGCGCGCAGCTGCGACTCAAGCTCGGGCACCGAACGGCGCGCCGCCTCGAAGTCCGGCACGTACTGCTCATTGCTCGTGATCACGTAGCCGCGGTATTGGCCCTCGGTCTCGGCGACGACGGCGATCACGGCGGACAGCTTGTCCAGCACCTCGTGCGAGTGGGCGACCGCGTAGCTCGTCTGCGTCAAGGCGCCGATGCTGCGGTAGGAGAAGCCGCCGATGACCAGCAGCAGCAGAAAGGCAAGCGCAAAGCCGACCGCAATCTTTCGTCCGACAGTCCACATGAAAGTCTCCCGTTTTTTTTGATCAGGCGATGGGCATGGTACTCAGACTGCGCTGAGCTAACGGGTTAGATCACCGTGCAATCCTCTCGGGCACGTTCGCTGGCCGCCCAGACTCCGACCCCCGTCGTTGCATACTCCGCCGCATTCCTCGGAGGTTGGCGCATGAAGCTGGGTTTCCTGTTCAGCGGTTGGCTGTCGGTCGTTCTCGTGCTGGTTCCTGCCGTCGCGCCCGATACGGCGATGGCGGCTCCGGCCGCGCCGAAGCTGCTGCGCATCGCCAGCGCCAACGATCCCCAGACCATGGACCCGCACGCGCTGGCGCTGCTCTACCAGACCCGCGTCGTCCAGCAGATCTACGAAGGCCTGGTGAACCGGGACGAGCAGTTCCGGCTGGAGCCCGCGTTGGCGCTGTCATGGGCGGCGCTGGACGGCAAGACCTGGCGCTTCAAGTTGCGCCCTGGCGTGAAGTTCCACGACGGCAGCGCCTTCACTGCGGACGACGCGGTGTTCTCGATCGAACGGGCGCTCAAGCCGCACTCGCAGCGCGCGCTGCAGATGCGTGGCATCGTCGGCGCGCGCAAGGTCGACGCGCTGACGGTCGACGTGCTGCTCGACTCGCCGGACATCCTGCTGCCGCAACGGCTCTGGCAGATCGCCATGATGAGCCGAGCCTGGTGCGAGGCGCACCAGGTCGCCGAGCCGCAGGACTACAACGCCAAGCAGGAGACCTTTGCGGTCCGCAACGCGATGGGCACCGGCCCCTTCATGCTCAAGCGCTACGACGCCGACGTGCGCACGACGCTGGCCGCCTTCCCGCAGTGGTGGGGCCGGCCCGGCCAGCGCGGCAACCTCGACGAGGCGCAGTTCCAGGTGATCCAGTCCGACGCCACGCGCCTGGCCGCGCTGAACTCGGGTCAGGTCGATCTGGTGCTCGACCCGCCGTTCCAGGACGTGGCGCGCCTGCGTGCCGACACGAGCCTGCGCATCCTCGAGACCGGCGACATCGGCACGCAGTACCTGTCCTTCGACCAGCATTCCGCCGAACTGCCGGGCAGCGATATCAAGGGTCGCAATCCGTTCAAGGATGTGCGCGTGCGCCGGGCGGTCTACCAGGCGCTGGACATGGAGCTGATCGTGCGGCAGGTGCTGCGCGGCCAGGGTCAGGCGACGGGTTCACCGCTGTCGAAATTGATGGACGGCTACCAGCCTGGGTTCGAGCAGCGCCCGGCCTACGACCCGGCGGCCGCTCGCGCGCTGCTGAAGGAAGCCGGTTATCCGAACGGCTTCAGCACGCCGTTCGACTGTCTCGTCGTCGCCTATCGCGCGGCGGTCTGCCAGGCGATGACGGCGATGCTCGACCGTGTGGGCATCCATGCCGCGCTGCAGACCACGCCGGCCGCGCTGTTCTTCCCCAAGCTGACCCAGGCGACGATGAGCCTGGCCGAATTCGGCTGGAGCCCGCCGCCGGATCCCTGGCTGGTGCTTCAGCCGCTGCTGCACAGCAGCGACGGATCGAGCAGCGGGGCCTTCAATGCCGGCCGCTACAGCAGCCCGCAACTCGATGCATTGATCGATTCGATCCGCGCCGCGCCCGACCTGGCTCGGCGCCAGGAGCTGGTGGCCGATGCGGTGCGGCTGCTGAAGGCCGAGTTGCCGGTGCTGCCGCTTTACCGGATCACCCAGGTCTGGGTTGCGCGGGCCAACGTCGAAGTCGTGCAATGGCCCAACTCGCTGCTCGAGCTGCGCTGGGCCCGGCTGAACTGAAAGCTCAAGGCGCCTGGTCGCCGGGCCAATCCGGGTTGATCAGCGCGAAGACCTCGTGGTCGCGCCATGCGCCGTTGATGTGCAGGTAGCGGCGGCTCAGGCCTTCGCGCTCAAATCCCAGGCGCAGCAGCACATTGCGGCTGCGCGCGTTCTCGGGCCTGATCGCCGCCTGGATGCGATGAAGATGGACCTCATGGCCGAACATCTCGGCCACCAGGGCGCGCAGCGCTTCGTCCATCAAGCCCCGGCCCTGGCAGGCGCCGTCGAGGCTGTAACCGAGCACGGCGCTCTGGAAGGCGCCGCGGCTGATCTGCGAGATGTGCACCTGGCCGGCCAGCTCGGCCGGCGTCTCGCGCAGGCTGAGCCAGTAGCGAAAGGCATTGCCTGCGGCGAAGGCCTGCTCGCCCTGGAGCAGCCGCTCGGCGATCTGAGCGGGCTCGAAATGCCCGGGCGGATAGCTCGGGTCCCAGCGTTCGAAGTGAGCGGTGTTGCGCTGCTGGTAGTCCGCGACCGCTGGCGCCAGCGCCAGCGATGGAGCCCGCAACAGCAGCCGCGCAGTGTGCAGTTGAGGCCGGGCGCCGGCAGCCACGGTGTTTCAGCCTTTTGTTGCCGGCACCGGCAACGGCGGCGCGAAGCGCAGGCCCGCGCCGATGCGGTTCCAGGCATTGATGTTGGCGATCGCCGCAGTCAGGAAGCTCAGCTCGGCCGGTCCGAATTCATCGAGCAACTGCTGGTAGAGCGAGTCGCTGGCGCCGCCCTCGGTCGCGCGGGTCAGCGCTTCCGTCCAGGCCAGCGCCATGCGCTCGCGCACGCTGTAGACCGGCGCCTCCTGCCAGACGGCCAGCAGGTCCAGTTTGTCGGTCGGCACGTTCAGGCGCCGGGCCACGCCGATGTGGAATTGCACACAGTAGGCGCAGCCGTTGATCTGCGAGGCGCGCAGCTTGATCAGCTCCAGCAGTTCGTGGGCCAGCGGCGAGGCGTTGACGGCCTTGCCCAGGTCCAGCAGCGCTTCGCTGACGCCGGGCGTCAGGCGGGCGAACTCAGGGCGGTCGATGCGGGGGGATGTGCTCATGGAGTGCTCGGTGGTGCAAAGGGATCTGCCAGGGAGATTGAGGATTATTGGCCGAAGCCGTGGCCGCCGTCCCGAGGCCGGCCGGAGCTTCCCCGTTCGCCCGCTCGCTCAACTCGTCGCGCCAATCCGCAGTTCGTCGCTTTGTACTGGAATCGGCGGCGATGCTTGCAGATACTGCCAGGCATGCAAAAACGCTTTCAAAAGCTCAGCCTGGTGGTCAGTGCAAGCCTAGGGTTAGCACTGATGCTACCCGGCTCGCCAGCGGAGGCCAGCGAGGTCGTCAAGCTCGCGCGGCTGGTGATCACTGGCAAGCGGCTCAGCGCCGAGCGTCTGGAACTGGTCGCCGTGCAAAAGACGGCAGCGCCCGTACAACAGCAGGCAAAGTCGCTGGCCCCCTCGCCGGTGCTGGCCGGCCAGGATGTCACGCCCCGCGCTGCTGCCGCCCAGTCGCGCGGCTTGCTGAGCTTCTTCTGATTCAGCGCAGGCGCGGCGGGTTCGGATGCAGGCGAGCCATCGCCAGCACATCCACATACTGCCCCGCGCGCAGCGCATACGCCCGCATCGTGCCCTCGGCCTCGAAGCCGAGCCGCTGGTAGAGCCGGATGGCGCGTTCGTTGTCCGCATAGACGACCAGTTCGACGCGCAAGACCTGACCCCATTGATCGGCGTAGTCGAGCAGCGCCTGCATCAATGCGCGGCCGACACCCTGACCCTGCGCCTGCGGCAGCACGGCGATGCCCAGGCTGGCGGCATGCCGGCGCCGCACCGCCTGGCCGACCGCATGCAGCCCCGCATTGCCGACGACTTCGCCAGCGAGTTCGGCCACGACGAACAAATCGGTGTTGGTCGGCAAGGCATGCTCGGCCAGGCGCTGCCGCCACCGTTCCTCGGTGGGGTAGGGTACTTGCAGCAGGCCGGGGAAGACATCCGGGTCGCCCATGGTCTTCGCCAGGGCTGCGGCGTCCCTCTGCTCAACGCGGCGGATCGTGATCGACATGGCGTTTTCCTCCTTGGGCGGAAAAGTAACACGACAATCGAGGCACGATGCCAAGACTCGTGGAGATTCCTCAGCCCCCCGCGGCGCCCGCCGGGCCCGCCACCCCGACGCGAGCCAAGGGTCAGGTCTTGCCCGCCGAACGCTTTGCGCTGAGGGTTGGCGTTAGCAGGATCGATGGGCTGGGCGTCTTCGCCGCCGAAGCAATCCCGCAGCGTCGCAAGATCGGCGAGTTGCGCGGTGAAGCCATCTCAGTGCGCGAGGCGCGCCGCCGCGCCAAGGGGCGCGAGCGGATCCATATCGTCGAGGTCTCGGAAACCCGGGCGGTTGACGCCACCGCTTCGAACGACGCGCTGCGCAATACCAACCACAGCTGCTCGCCGAACGCGCAACTGCGCATCGCCCAGGGCCGGGTCGAGTTCTACGCGCTGCGCAACATCGAACCCGGCGAGGAGATCACCTGCGACTACGGGGAAAGCCACCACGAGGGCCGGCTGACCTGCCGCTGCGGCGCGCCGAACTGCGCGGGCCGCCTCTGAACCTTCAGTGCGTCGGCGTGTTAGTTGACGCCGGCTGCAGCCAGAACAGGCGCAGGTCCTGCACCGAGAAGAGCGCGTCGTCCAGCAGCACGTCCTGATCCACCACTTCGCCCGGCTCGTAGGACTCGGCAATGTAGTTGTCTCGCTGCTCGCCGGGCACCATGGCCACGGCGGCGATGGCCATCAGCATGGCGTCCAGCATCTGGCCCTGCTCGCTCTCGCTGTCGTTCGCGTACCAGGAGGCTTCGTGATCCTCGACCGCGCGCATGAAGCCTTCCACCCACATCAGGCCGGGCGGCGGCAGTTGCGCCAACTGCTCGGCGGTCAGTACGCCCTGCGAGAGCAGATCGGCCTTCGTCGCTTCGTCGAACTCGGTGATCAGCGGCGTCAGCAGCATCGCTTCCTGGTCGGTCATCAGCGCCTCGGGCGCCAGCGCCTCGCCGATCTCGTTCCAGCGGTGGTGCAGCACTTCCATGAACTCCTCGGTCCCGTCTTGCTCGTCGAGCGCGCCGGCCCAGTCGTCGCCGAAGAGCGCGTCCATCGCCTGCAGCGGCGAAGCGTCGTTCGGCCCGCAGACGAGCGCGGTCATGTAGCCGTCCAGCGTGTCGACGGGAATCGGGTCTTCGCCTTCGCCGGTGTTGACGGCGAGGATTTGGAGCAGGGCAGCCAGGCGTTCGGCGTTCTGGTGGTCAATGTCTTGGTCGCTCATGGCGCTGGTTCCTTGCTCGTTGGCTTGTTGCTTGCGTGAGGCCCGCCTCTTCTGGCGGCCTCATCAAAAAGAACAGGGCCCTGGGTCTTGCCCAGGGCCCTGAGGTCAGGATTGTCCTAGGGTTACAGCTTTTCGGCGACCCAGCCCTGCACGCTGGCCAGGGCTTTCGGCAGGGCCTGCGCATTGGTGCCGCCGGCCATCGCCAGATCGGGCTTGCCGCCGCCCTTGCCGCCGACCTGCTGAGCGACGAAGTTGACCAGTTCGCCGGCCTTGATCCTGCCCATGCTGTCGGCAGTCACGCCGGCAGCGAGCTGGACCTTGTCGCCATCGACAGCAGCCAGCACGATGGCTGCGGTCTTCAGCTTGTCTTTCAGCTTGTCCATCGTTTCGCGCAGGGTCTTGGCATCGGCGCCGGAGAGAACCGCGGCCAGCACCTTGATGCCCTTGACGTCGATGGCCTGGGCCAGCAGTTCGTCGCCTTGTGCGGACGCCAGCTTGCTCTTGGCCGCGGCCAGTTCCTTCTCCAGCACCTTGACCTGGTCCAGCACCGCATGCACGCGTTGCTCGAGTTCGGCGGGCGAAGCCTTCAGCGTCTGGGCCATCGCGGCGACGGTGTTCTCCAGGCCCTGCAGATAAGCTAACGCGTTATCTCCAGTGACCGCTTCGACGCGCCGCACGCCGGCCGCAACGCCGCCTTCGCCGACGATCTTGAACAGGCCGATATCGCCGGTCGCCTTGACGTGCGTGCCGCCGCAGAGTTCCTTGGAGGAGCCGATCGACAGCACGCGGACTGTCTCGCCGTACTTCTCGCCGAACAGCATCATCGCGCCGCTCTTCTGCGCATCGTCCAGCGCCATCACCTGCGCCTGCGCCGCGGCATTGGCCAGCACCTCCGCATTGACGATGGCCTCGACCTTGGCGATCTGCTCGGCGGTCATCGGCGCGTTGTGCGCGAAGTCGAAACGGGTGCGGTCCGCGTTGACCAGCGAACCCTTCTGCTGCACATGGCCGCCCAGCACTTCGCGCAGGGCCTTGTGCATCAGGTGGGTCGCGCTGTGGTTGCGGACGGTCTTGGCGCGGGCCTCGACGTTGACCTTGGCGACGAACTGGTCGCCGACCTTGATCGAGCCTTCCAGCACGCGGCCGTGGTGGCCGAACACATCGGCCTGGATCTTCAAGGTGTCTTCGACCTGAAAGCGGCTGGTGTTGTTGCGCAGCTCGCCGCTGTCTCCCACCTGGCCGCCGCTCTCGGCGTAGAAGGGCGTGTGGTCCAGCGCGACGACAGCGTCGTCGCCGGGCTTTGCTTCATCGACCTGCACGCCGTCCACGTAGACGGCGGTGACCTTGGCGTTCTCGAACACCAGCTCGGTGTAGCCGTGAAACTCGGTCGGCGCGCCGTTGTATTCGAGGCCGGCCGCCATCTTGAACTTGCCGGCCGCGCGCGCCTGCTCGCGCTGGCGGTTCATCGCGGCGTCGAAGCCGGCCTGGTCGACGGTCACGCCGCGCTCGCGGCAGACGTCGGCGGTCAGGTCGACCGGGAAGCCGTAGGTGTCGTGCAGCTTGAAGGCGGTCTCGCCGTCGATGACCTTGTCACCCTTGGCCAAGGCCGCTTCGAGGATTTCCATGCCGTTGGCGATGGTCTGGAAGAAGCGTTCTTCCTCCTGCTTCAACACCTCGGTTACGCGCGCCTGCGACTGGCGGATCTCCGGATAGGCGTCGCCCATCTGGTTCACAAGTTCGGCGAGGATCTTGTGGAAGAAGGGCGTGCGGGCGCCGAGCTTGTAGCCGTGGCGGATCGCGCGGCGGGCGATGCGCCGCAGGACATAACCGCGACCTTCATTGCCAGGGATCACGCCGTCGACGATGGTGAACGAGCAGGCGCGGATGTGATCGGCGATGACCTTCAGGCTGGCACTTTCCTTGTCGCAGTCACCGGCGCCAGCGCCGTCCACCGCAGCCTTGGCCGCAGCCAGAAGCGCCACGAAGGTATCGATCTCGTAGTTCGAATGCACGTGCTGCAGCACCGCAGCCAGCCGCTCCAGGCCCATGCCGGTGTCGACGCTAGGCTTGGGCAGCTTGTGCATCACGCCGTCTTCGGTCCGGTTGAACTGCATGAAGACGTTGTTCCAGATCTCGATGTAGCGGTCGCCGTCTTCGTTCGGCGATCCTGGCGGGCCGCCGGCGATCTCGGGGCCGTGGTCGTAGAAGATCTCGGTGCAAGGGCCGCAGGGGCCGGT
>FSVW01001395.1_pt1 | contig 12621 bp, 8 predicted proteins | sample 1637551 | NCBI WGS metagenome assembly FSVW01 (sample SAMEA3914814, study PRJEB12502) | metagenome | biome: forest; material: soil | place: USA | collected 2011-09-16 | depth 0.1 m | reverse complement strand
TCGGCGCGAGCAGCAGCATCCGTTCGTTCGGCCCCAGCGTCGCGCAGTCGGCGTTGATGACCAGCCGCGCCACGCTGTGCTGCTCCACGCACACGCCCTTGGGCTTGCCGGTCGAGCCCGAGGTGTAGATCACGTAGGCGAGGTCGCTGCCCGAGGCCTCGGGCAATTCGGCGCTTGCGTTCGTCGTCGCGATGGCTTCGTCTTCGAGGCAGACGATGCGGCCCGCAAAGCCGGCCAGGCAGGCTCGCTGCTTCGCACCCGCGATGACCAGGGCCGGCTGCGCGTCGTCGAGCATCATCGCCAGCCGCGCCTGCGGGTAGTCGGGGTCCAGCGGCAGGTAGGCGCCGCCGGCCTTCAGGATGGCGAGCACGGCCGTCACCATCTCGATGGAGCGCTCCATGCACAGGCCGACCAGCGTTCCGCGCACCACGCCGGCTGCATGCAGATGGCGGGCGAGTGCCTCGGCCTCTTCATCGAGCTGGCGGTAGCTGCGCGTGTGCTCGTCCATCACGAGGGCGATCTTCTCTGGCGTGCGCTGGCAGGCTTGTTCAAACAGCGCGGCGATGCCGAGCGCCTGCGGGTAGGGACGCTGCGTCGCGTTCCATCCGGCCAGCAATTGCTCGTCCTCCTCGCTCGCGGCCAGCAGGCCCGAGAGCGCCTGCGTGGGCGCGGCCATGGCGCTGTCCAGCGCGCGCAGGTAGGCGGTCATCAGGCGCTGCACCGTGCCGATCTCGAACACGTCGGTGTTGCAGTCCCATTTGATCGTGATGCGCTCGTCGCGCTCGGCCACTTCATCCCCGGCCTGCTGCTCCGCGTACGGAATCACGATCACGTTCATGTCGAACTTGGCCGAGCCGTTGTGCGGGTAGGCGATCTCGCCATGCAGACCTCCAGGCAGTTCCACCTGCGGCAGGGCCGAATCATGGAAGCTGAAGGCCACCTGGCAGAGCGGATTGCGCGAGCTGTCGGGCGCCAGGCCCAGCATGCGCACGATGGCCTCGAAGGGAATCTCCTGCCGCGCCATCGCCTCCAGCGAGGCCCGGTGCGCGCGCTTGAGCAGAGTGTCGAAGGACGGGTCGTCGGCCAGGCTCAGCCGCATCGGCAGCATGTTGACGATCATGCCGATCAGGTTCTCGATCTGCCGATGCCCGCGGTCGGCAAAGCCCGACCCGAGCACCAGTTCGCCTTGCGCGGCAAAGCGCGAGAGCGTGGCCGCAAAGCCGGCCAGCATCACGCAGAACAGCGAGGTCTGGCGCGAGCGTGCAAAGGCGCGCAGGCGGCCGGCCAGCGGGGCCTCGATGTCGATGCAGACCTCGTCGCCGACGAAGGTCTGGGCCGCGGGCCGCGGCTTGTCGCTGGGCAGATCGAGCACCAGCGGTGCACCGGCCAGCTGTTCGCGCCAGTAGGCCAGGCCGGGCTCGAAACGGCCCTGCGCGTGGCGCTGCCGCTGCCAGCGCGCGTAGTCGCCAAACTGCACGGGCAGCTCGGGCAGCGGCGAGGGCAGGCCGGCGTGGAAGGCGCCATACAGCGCGATCAGCTCGCGCACGAACACGCCGAAAGACCAGCCGTCGTGGATCAGGTGGTGCTCCACATGCACGAGCAGATGGTCCTGCGGCCCCATGCGGATCAGCGTCCAGCCGAGCAGCGGCAGGCGCGCCGGGTCGAAGCGGCGCTGGCACAGCTCGCGCAGGCGGCCCGGTGCGTCATCCACCTGGTCGACGATGACCGGGTAGGGCGGATGCACGCGCTGCTTCCAGCCATCGGCCTCGCGGACAAAGGTCGTGCGCAGGGCGTCGTGGCGGCGCACGATCTCGCTCAGTGTCTGTTCGAGCAGGTCCACGCGCAGCTCGCCGCGCAGGCGGATCGTGCACTGGTTGTTGTAGGCCAGCGTGTCGGGCACCAGCTCGGCGAAGAAGAGCGCCGGGTCCTGCGCGAGCGCGGTCGGTGCGAGGTCTTCGCCGGCATGGCGCTGCGGGCCTGGGTCGAAGGCGGCGCGGTCCGCGGCGTCGATGTGCCGGGCCAGCGCCGCCACGGTGGGCGCGGCCAGCACATCCGCCACGGCCAGCGGCACGCCGAATTCCTCCTGCAGATGGACGCAGGCACCGGCCACCATCAGCGAGTGCGCGCCGAGCTCGAAGAGGTTGTCCTGCACGCCGATCTCGTCGTGGCCGAGCAGGCCGGCCCAGATCGCCGCCACGCGGCCTTCCGTCTCGCTGTGCGGCACGCTGCCGGTCGCGGCGCTGTTGTCCACGCGGTCCTCGCGGCGCGGCGCGGGCAGGGCGGCCTTGTCGAGCTTGCCATTGGTCGTCAGCGGCCAGGCCGGCACGGTGACGAAGGCGGCGGGCAGCATGTAGGCCGGCAGCGTCGCGCCCAGCGCGTTGCGCAGGCCGCCGGGCGAGGCGTGGCCGCCGTCCTCGGTCATCAGGTAGGCGACCAGCTCTTTCGTGCCGCCAGCGCCTTCGCGCGGCAGCACCGCGGCGCGGCGCACGCCGGCACACTGCTCCAGCGCCGCGGCGATCTCGCCCAGCTCGATGCGGTAGCCGCGGATCTTGACCTGGTCGTCCGCGCGGCCGCAGAACACGAGCTGCCCGTCCGCGCCCCTGCGGGCCAGATCGCCCGAGCGGTACAGCCGGCCCAGCCCATCCGTTTGCACAAAGCGCTGCGCGCTCAGCTCGGGCCGCTTCAGATAACCGCGCGCCACGCCGGGCCCGCCGACGAAGATCTCGCCGACTTCGCCCGCTGCCACCGGCGCAAGCCGCTCATCCAGCAGATGGATCTGCAGATCGGGAATCGGCACGCCGATGCAGCTCTCCATCTGCAAGGCGCCGCGCGCGACGGGGCAGTAGGTCACGTGCACCGTCGTCTCGGTGATGCCGTACATATTGACGAGCTGCGTGGCCGTGTCGCCATGCCGCTCGTACCAGGGCGCCAGGCGCGCGAACTCCAGCGCCTCGCCGCCGAAGATGATGCTGCGCAGGGCCGGCAATTGCGGCGCTGGCATCGCCTGCTCCGCGTCGATCAGCGCGTAGAAGGCCGAGGGCGTCTGGCACAGCACGGTCACGCCTTCCTCGCGCAGCAGCGCATGGAAGGCCGCCGGCGAACGCGTCAGCTCCGCCGGCACCATGACCGCCGTGCCGCCGTGGCGCAGCGCGCCCCACAGTTCCCACACCGAGAAGTCGAAGGCGAGCGAGTGGAAGACGGTCCAGACGTCGCGCTCGTTGAAGTTGAACCAGGCTTGCGTGGCGTGGAAGAGCCGGTCCGCGTTGCGGTGCGTGATCAGCGTGCCCTTGGGCTGGCCGGTGGAGCCGGAGGTGTAGATGACGTAGGCGAGGTGGTCGGCGTTGGGTGGTGTCGTGATGGCATCAGCGTGGTCGTCCGTGTCGGGCCCGTCCAGCCACAGCACGCGCGCTTCATCGAGGAGACCCAGCTCGGTGCCGATGCGCTCGCGCAGCGACGAGTGCGCAACGACGACGCGCGGCTCGGCGTCGGCAATGATGAAGGCGTTGCGCTGCGGCGGGTTGGCGGGGTCCAGCGGCACATAGGCCCCGCCGGACTTGAGGATGCCGACCAGGCCGACGATGGCGTCCAGCGTGCGGTCCACGAAGAGGCCGACCAGCACCTCGGGCCCCACGCCGGCCCTGCGCAGGCGCTGCGCCAGCGCATCGGCCCGCGCGTTCAGCTCGCCGTAGCTGAGGCTGGCAGCGCCACAGCGCAGCGCAACCCGGTCCGGCTGGCGGGCGGCATGCATCTCGAACGGTCCATGCAGAAGACCGCCGTCAGTTGCCTCGGGCTCAGTGTTCATGGCCTCCTCGGAAGCTCTTTGCGGCTTCATGGTTGCTAACGCACAAACGCTGCTGACAATAGCAGACGGCCCCGCCGTGGCTATCAGACGAGGCGGGCCTCATTCGCTGATTTGGAGAGTTAGTTCACGAGGCCATCGCGAGGCTGGCCTTGCACGCGCGGCCGGGTCAGCGCTTGCGCGGCAGGACCTGCGTGGTCGGGAAGCCGTCGGAGGGCGACTGGCGCGGCAGGATCTGCGTGGCCGGGAAGGCCTCGGGCGAAGGCTGCCTCAGCAGCATGTCCTCGGCCTCCTGGCGCGTGGGCGCGGCGTCGTTCGTGCTCACCTCCTGGCGCGGCTTGGTGCGGCTGAGCTGCACGCGCAGATCGGTCACTTCCCGCTGCAGCAGCTCCACCTGCTTGCGCACTTGCGTGTTCTGCTGCTCGGCGAATTGCGCGGCGTGGTCGAGCTTGGCGATGCGTTCGGCAGACTTCTTCAGCTTGCTGCTCCACCACCAGCTGGCGCCCGCGCCGCCCAGAAGCAGGGCCATGACGGCCATTCCGATTGCTACGAGATCCATCGAGCTCCTCCCGCCGCCGTTGAAATAACGGATTAGTTGCGTGGGCCGACTTTACGCCGGGCCGGGCGGCATGGGGAGACGGCTTGCAGACAGCCTGAAGCCATCGAGCCGCCTGCCATCCCCTCATCCAGGAGCCCCCCGCCGCGGGGGGGCGGGCTACTCCTGGAAACGCGGGTGAACCTGCTGCGCCGCGCACAAGGCCGTGAATAGCATCGCGCCGCACAAGCAGCCGAGATGGTCTCGCTGCAAGGCTTCCTCCAAAGGCATCCAACCCATGAAAAGCGCCTCACGCCTCCTCGCCGGCACTGTGCTGGCCCTGGCTCTTTCCTCCGCTGCGCACGCGCAGTTCTACAACCTCGCCAACACCAACATGCTGGCCGTCTCGGGCCTCAGCTACGACGGCTCGCGTGCGGTGGGCGTGAACGGCGACAACACGCCCTTCTTCATGTGGACCGCCGCCACCGGCGTGCAGACCGGCGTGGGCGACTTCATCGGCGGGCAGGCCACGATCTCGGCCGACGGCAAGACCGTCGGCTTCAACGGCATCAACCCCGCGAGCGGCAACCGCGAGATGGCGCTCTACAACTGGAACACCGGCTCCACCACCTACCTGGGCAGCCTGGGCCACACCTCGGACCGCAGCGATGCCTCCTCGGTCTGGGCGCTTTCAGGCGACGGCAAGACGGCCGTGGGCCTGGGCTGGGTGTCTGGCGGCAATGCCCACGCCATCAGCGCGACAACGGCCGGTGGCGTGGTCGATCTCGGCTCCTCGGTAGCCGACCGCAGCACGCGCGCCAACGCGGTCAGCTACGACGGCAGCGTGATCGGCGGCTGGCAGGACACCAATGGCCCGTGGCAGGGCTCCGTGTGGAAGAACGGCGTGCAGACGCTGCTGACCTCATCGGACGGCACCTTCATCGGCGCGGTCAACGGGCTTTCGGCCGACGGCCAATGGGCGGTCGGCGGTGCGTACAACGACATGGCCTACCGCTGGAGCGCGGCGACCGGCGTCGAGTACATCGGCGCCGGCCTGTACTTCGGCGACTCCGCCGTCGCCACGGCCATCAGCGCGGACGGCCGCGTCATCATCGGCACCTCGCGCTCCTGGGACACGCCGCCGGCATGGGGCGCGGGCTTCGTCTGGACCGCTGAACTCGGCCTCGTCGACCTGACCCAGCTTGCGCTCAGCGAAGGCATCGACCTGGAAGGCGTCACGCTGGCCATCCCGACCACCATCTCCGGCGACGGCCAGACCATCGCCGGCATGGGCTCCAACGGCTACGGCTTCGTGCTGCACCTGCCCAACAGCCTGGTGCCGGTGCCCGAGCCCGGCACGATGCTGATGATGGCGATGGGCGTGTGCGCCTTGCTGGCGCGGCGCGCGACGAAGCGCAAGGACGCTTGAATGCTCAGCTAGGAACCGATGGCACAGGCGGCAACTCGGGCGCCTGCAGGCCCACGAAGGGATCGGCCCAGGCGGGCAGGGCCAGCAGGCGCCGGTTCCACGCCGCCACGGCCGGATAGTCGTCCAGCGGCAGCCGCGCCACGTCGTTGAAGGGCAGGAAGACGGCCATGCGGAAGTCCGCATAGCTGAGGCCGCTGGGCAGCAGCCAGTCGCGCTTTTGCAGCTGCGCTTCGAGGATGGCGGCGCTGGCGTGGAAGACTTCCATGCCCTCGTTCAGCACGGCTTCGTCAAAGGGGCCGAGCTTGTAGCGCGGCTTGGTGCCGCGCTCGAAATGCACCATGTCGCAGCCACGCATGAAGTGGTCGCGCGCCCAGCTGATCCAGCGGATCATGCCGGGCTGCTCGGGCCCGCTGCGCCAGAAGTCGGAGCCGGTCATCTGCGAGAGGCGGCAGGCGATGGCGTCGGCTTCCCACAGCGAATCTCCGTTCTGCTCGGACAGGATGGGCAGGCGCAGGGAGGGATTCAGCGGGAGGAATTTCTCGGCCTGGCCGGGGGCGAGCGGGGCGGCCCATTCGAGGGTGATGGGGGCTTGGAGATAACGCGCAACCGCAGCGGCGAGGCGGGGGTTGGGGTTGCGGGAGAAGTAGAGGGTGGGGCTTGCTTCGGACATGGCCTCAGCTCGGTGGTGAAAGTTGGAGCGGAATTGAAGGTGGAGATCTTTCGAAGGGCCTCAGCTCGGTGGCCCCTTGGGTCTACTGCGTGGCATGGCCCAGAACCGGCTGATTGCTTCGGAAGGACTCCGAAGCATCAGGGTGCCAGGGAAAATTTCCCTCGCGCGTGGGCCAAACGATCTGATACAGCGAAAAGTTGTCGCCTTCGTAATACCAGCGGCAGAAGCCGACGTGCTCGTGAAACTCGGAAGCCGGCACGGGCACGAACAGGCATTCGTAATTGTGCAGCAGCGCATCTGTTGGCGCATGTAGATCCAGCGGCTGGCCCTGCTGAATAGTCTCGACGGCAAGATTCAGAATCTGATGCGCCGTCTCCGACCGCAGGCCAAAAATGATGAGCTCCGGGTGCGCGTAAATTTTCTGGAGCCCGACGGTGAATGCGTACGGGCCGTCCTCGCCTTCGGCAAGGATGCTGACGCAGTGCCACCCGTATTTTTCTATGTCGTCGAGCACCTTCTGCTCGTGATCGTCCTCAGCTTTTTCTCGGACCATGTCGTCACGCAAATCCGTCACCGGCCGCCGCTTGCGCGGGCCTCACCGGCTGAACGCACGAGGCTAGTTCTGCAATCACCGGCCTGCTCAGCCCTTGACGCTCACAGCAGCCGCCCCAAAGGTCTTGAGCCTGCTCGCCCATCGTCTGGATGATCGTCTTCGCAGTCTCCGCATCCAACCCGAAATTCCGTGCCCCGCTGAGCAGGTTCTCCAGCGTGACGCTGCCGCCTTCGTCCCCCGCGCCCATGGCCAGTTGCCGGACTTTGGGTTGATGGAGGTAGGGCACGATGTCGTAGGCAGGCGAGAGCCGGTAGGCATCTGGCCTTGCCTCATCGGCCACGAAGCCGTGGTTGCGGTCATGGTCGTCGCCATTGCCGATGACCGCATTGAAGACCATGCGGCGGAACAACTCGATGCGGTCTGCGGCCGGGCGCGAACTCCAGCGCGCCAGGTCGGTGGCCAAGCGCGGGTAGGAACCGAAGAAGCTGTAGGCATGGGCGGCCTCGTCCGAGGCGAACACGGTGCGGGCGCTGACGAAAGCGTCGTGGCCCCATCCGCCCGGCAACTGGCTGCGGTCAAAGCGGCGCACCAGCAGAACGTCAGCGCCCTGGATGTGCGCGACCTCGTGGACCACCGTGTCGATGCCGCAGATGCGGGCCAGGTCGAGCGCAGCGGCCTCCAGCCTCGCGATGGGCACGCGCGGGCTGTCCTTGTGCGACGGAAACTTGGCCAGCCACTGGTGCTGGCCGGCGCGGATCGTGAGCTTGGGCCGCGCGCCGCCAAGGCCCGTGTTGGGGCGGATCTGCGCGGCCAGTTCGGGCGGGATCGGACGCTCCAGCTCCAGGTCGGTGATGACCCGGTAGATGTCGGGCAGCCAGGACCTCTCCATCGGTTCGACATGGATCGGCGGCTCATCGCTGGCCGCGCTGAAGGCGAGGTTGCCGACCCGGTCCTGCTGCGACTTGAGCAGATAGTCCACGGGCGAGGCCTGCTTGCCATGGCTGCGATCCACGACGTATTTGCCCCAGCTGTCGGGCGAGGCGTCCTCGATCACGCCAAACAGGCCTTGCTGGGCCGTGATGCTCCATTCGCGGTCTGCCAGCGGCAGGGCGATGGGGTCGATGGCCAGGGCCTGCGGCAAGGCCAGATAGCGCTTGCCATAGACGAACTTGCCCAGGCCCGTGCCGCCTGTGGCGTGCTCATGGGTGAAGCGCCCGCACAGCGTGGCTTGCGTATCACCGGGCAGGAAAACCCAGACGAAGGCGCTAGAAATCATTGTCGACCGCCTTCTTGACGCGTACGCGTTTGCCTTGTGCGCTCAGCTCAAGCGAGAGTCCGGTCTGGTCCAGACCCGGGTCGGCAATCAGGTCGATTTCGGAGGTCAGCCCGAGTGCCCACAAGATCTTGAGGTAGGCGCCAATGCCGGTCCCCAGGTCCCCGCGTTCGATGGCCTGCACGGTCTTCAAGGACATGTCCGCGCGGCTGGCCAGGTCTTCGACGCGCAGACTGCGGCGTGCTCGAGCCGCGCGGACGCGAACGCCCAGGGCCTGGGCTTGCTTCACGACGGTGTCTGGCGCGGGCTTGGAGGGGGCTCGCATGTGGCTTGACTCCGATGCTTTAATCGGCTTTATTGTGCCCGTTAAATATGAATAACAGGCGTTATTTCGCTGACACGTTCGATTCCTCGGCTCGCAATTCCTTGAGGCAAGCGAGGCAAAGGCAGCCTTCATATTCGCTGGCCAGCCGCTCCCGCAACGCCTCGCTCAAGTTCAGATCAAAGCAATCACAACGATCATCCGTGGCACCGCAATGGAAGCCACCCCCACAACGCGGGCAGCGATCATCAAGCGTGTTGATCGTCATTTGGCAAACAGCCCCGCATGCTGCTCGCGCAGCAGCTTCTTCTGCACCTTGCCCATCGTGTTGCGCGGCAGCTCGGCTTCGATGAAGAGTTTCTTGGGCACCTTGAAGTTGGCGATGCTTTTCTTGAGCTCGCCGACGATGGCGCTGGCGTCGAGCTTGGCGCCGGCCTTGGGAATGACGACGGCAACGACGGCCTCGCCGAAGTCGGGATGCGGTACGCCGATCACCGCGGATTCGGCCACGCCGGGCATGTCGTTGACGTAACCCTCTATTTCAGCGGGATAGACGTTGTAGCCGCCGCTGATGATCAGGTCCTTGCTGCGGCCGACGATGGTGACATAGCCCTGCAGGTCGAGCTTACCGACGTCGCCGGTCTTGAACCAGCCATCTAGAGTGAACTCCTCGGCCGTCTTCTCGTGCATGCGCCAGTAGCCCGAGAACACATTGGGGCCGCGCACCTCGATGTTGCCGATCTCGTCCGCGGCGCAGTCGTGGCCGGCATCGTCCATCACGCGCAGGCCCACGCCGGGCAGGGCCATGCCGACGGTGCCGCCTTTTCGACCTGATTCGGGCCGGTAGGGGTTGGAGGTCAGCATCACCGTCTCGCTCATGCCGTAGCGCTCGAGGATGGTGTGGCCGCTGCGCGTCTGCCAGTCGCGGAAAGTCTCCAGCAGCAGCGGCGCGGAGCCGCTGATGAACAGGCGCATGTGCTTGCAGGCGTTCTGATCCAGTGCGCCCTCGGCCAGCATGCGCACGTACAGCGTGGGCACGCCCATGAAGACGGTGGCGTCGGCCAGGCGGCGGATGACGGCGCGCGGGTCGAACCTGCTGAACCAGATCATCTTGCTGCCGTTGAGCAGCGCACCATGCGAGGCGACGAAGAGGCCGTGCACGTGGAAGATGGGCAGGGCGTGGATCAGCACATCGTCGGGCTTCCAGGCCCAGACCTTCTGCAGCGTCTGCGCGTTGCTCAGCATATTGCCGTGGCTCAGCATCGCGCCCTTGCTGCGCCCAGTGGTGCCGCTGGTGTAGAGGATGGCGGCCAGGTCGTCGCCCTTGCTGACGGCCACCTCGTGCTGATCACTCATCTGCGAACTGCGGTCCAGCAAGGTGCCACTGCGGTCCTCGTTGAGCGTGAACACATGGCGCGTGCCGGCGAGGAAGGCCAGCTTGCTGACCCATCCGAAGCACTTGCCCGCGCACACCACCACGGCGGGCTCGGCATTGCCGACGAAGTACTCGACCTCGGCCGCCTGGTAGGCCGTGTTGAGCGGCAGGTAGACGAGGCCGGCGCGCAGCACGGCGAGGTAGAGCATCAGCGCCTCGACCGATTTCTCGGTCTGCACGGCCACGCGGCTGCCGGCGGGCAGATCGAGCGAGACGAGCAGGTTGGCCATCATGGCCGTGCCGTGTTCGAGGTCGCGCCAGCTGTAGTTGAGCCGCGGCTCGCCGTCAGCGCATTCGATGGCGGTGGCGTCGAGGTCGGCGGGGAAGCCCGCGCGCAGCGCGGCATACAGATTGGCGTTGGACATGGCAGGAGGCTCGTCAGGCTTTGGAAGGCAACGCGCCATTGTGTGTCACAGCCGCCACTGTAAAAAACGGGGAACGGATCAAGAATCGGCCCAGGGCGCTCTGACGCTCAAGGAGACCGTTATGCAGCAGGAGAAGAACAGGACCTGGACCCTGGCCACCCGTTTGCGCCTGGGCGTGGCGGTGATCCTGCTGGGCTTCGTGGGCCTGATCGCGCTGCTGAGCGAGCGGTCTTCAAGCAGCCTGATGGCGGTGAAGATGCTCAACACGCTGGACCAGATCAAGGCCGCCGAGAGCATCGTCCGCGGCTACTACGACAAGGCCAAATCCGGCGCCATGAGCGAGGCCGATGCCAAGGCTGCTGCCGCGGCGCAGATCGGCAAGATCCGCTACTCGGGCAACGAGTACATCTGGATCCAGGACATGGCGCCGCGCATGGTCATGCATCCGATCAAGCCCGAGATGATCGGCAAGGACCTCAGCGCCAATAAGGATCCGACGGGCAAGGCGCTGTTCATGGAGATGGTGCAGGTCGTCAAGGCCAGCGGCAGCGGCTATGTGGACTATCTCTGGCCCAAGCCCGGCGCCAGTGATCCCGAGCCCAAGCGCTCCTTCGTGCAGGGCTTCGCGCCCTGGGGCTGGATCCTGGGCTCGGGCGTCTATGTGGACGACGTGACGGCCGTGGCGCGCAAGGATGTGATGGTGACCCTGGGCCTCGTGTTGATCGGCGGCGCGCTGGTCGTGCTGGTGGTGGAGCTGTTCGTGCGCCGGCTGCGCGGGCGGCTCGAAGCCATGCGCCAGGTCGTGCACGCGGTGGCCGACGGCGATCTGCGCAGCCATATCGACGTGGGCGCGCAGGATGAGATCGGCCGCGTGCTCAGCGAGGTGGCCGCGATGCAGGCACGGCTGATGGAGCTGGTGAAGGGCATCCGCGACGCCACCGAATCGATCGGCGTGGCTTCGAGCGAGGTGGCCACCGGCAGCCAGGACCTGTCGGCGCGCACCGAGCAGACGGCGGCCAATCTGCAGCAGACCGCGGCTTCCATGCAGGCGCTGACCGAGCGGGTCCAGCTTTCGACCCAGGCCGCGAAGCAGACTCACGCGCTGGCCGACACCGCGGCCGGCCAGGCCCGCCAGGGCGCGAGCGTGATGCAGCAGGTGGTCAGCACCATGGACGGCATCTCGGCGTCGAGCCGCAAGATCTCGGACATCATCTCGGTGATCGACGGGGTGGCCTTTCAAACCAACATCCTGGCGCTGAACGCGGCGGTGGAAGCTGCGCGGGCGGGTGAACAGGGCCGCGGCTTCGCCGTGGTGGCCGGCGAGGTGCGCACGCTGGCGCAGCGCTCGGCCGAGGCGGCCAAGGAGATCAAGGCGCTGATCATGGACTCGGTCAATCGCGTGAGCGAGGGCACCGAGCAGGTGGGCCGCGGCGGCCAGTCGATGAGCGACATCCTCGCCGCCGTGCAGCGCGTCTCCACCACCGTGGGCGAGATCAGCGAGGCCAGCGTGGCGCAGTCGGACGGCATCCAGCAGGTCAATCAGGCGGTCACGAACCTGGACACCATGACGCAGCAGAACGCGGCGCTGGTGGAGCAGACCGCGGCTGCGGCTGCGTCCTTGCGCGAACAGGCGGCGACCTTGAATCAGATGGTGGCGGTGTTCAAGACCTGAGGATGAAATCCAGCGGAGGATCGGCCGAGTCGCCAGCACGCTCCGGCCCGCATCCACCTCCGAACCCGCTTATGTCGGCGGCTGCGGGCCGGAGCATGCTGGCTGCGTACCTATGGCCTAACGCGACGAAGCCACGGCGTTGAATCGGCCGCGAAAGCCACCGGTGCTTGAGCCGCCGTGTTCCTGCCTCCGGCCGCCGACATAGGCGGGTTCGGAGGTGGACGGAGGCAGGGACGCGGCGGCGGTCCCCGGCCAATCTCTGCATCTAGTTTGAAGAGGGCATCTTCAACCAACGCCCCAGCCGCTGGCGCAGCGAGACGAAATCCAGCGGCTTGGTCAGGTGCTCGTCCATGCCGGCGGCGATGCTGGCGCTGACGTCGCTTTCAAGCGCATGGGCGGTCAGCGCGAGGATGGGAAAGTGCGGCAGCCGGCCCGCCTTCTGCATCTCGCGCAGGCGGCGCGAGCATTCGAGCCCGTCCATGCCGGGCATCTGGATGTCCATCAGCACCAGGTCGGGCGCTTCCTTCTCGCAGGCGGCCAGGGCTTCCATGCCGTTGGCGGCTAACTG